>WPCG01015286.1_pt1 | contig 160890 bp, 135 predicted proteins | sample 5403311 | NCBI WGS metagenome assembly WPCG01 (sample SAMN12869467, study PRJNA574797) | sludge metagenome | isolation source: wastewater treatment of Control | place: China:Beijing | collected 2019-05-17 | reverse complement strand
GAAACAAACAGGCTGCGCCTTTATATTGCAAAAACGAGCGTACAGATTCCATAAAAAAAATAATAATCATTTATAATTAAAAAGATAACTTATGAGTTGGTTAATCAAATCATCTATCGGACGGAAATTTATTCAAAGTGTTTCCGGACTTTTTCTGATTTTGTTCTTGCTGTTTCACATGTCAATGAACTTGGTGCTCATATTTAACTATGACACGTACAACTTCTTGGCAAACGAGATCTTGGGTGCCAACTGGTGGGCTATCGTGGGTACGATGGTCATCGCGCTCGGGTTCGTGATACACATCGTGTATGCCATTATCCTGACACTGCAAAACAGGAAGGCGCGCGGCAAGAACAGGTACGCTTCCCAAAGCAAAACTGCAACAACATGGGCTTCCAAGAACATGTTTGTCTTGGGTGTCTTTATCCTGCTGTTCCTCATCCTGCACCTCTACCAGTTCTGGTATGAAATGCAGTTCAAGGAACTTTTCATGATCGACGGGGCACGGCACGACGGGGCTCAACTGGTGGAAGAGGTCTTCTCACAGCTATGGGTGGTGATCGTGTACGTTATCGCGTTCATCGCGTTGTGGTTTCACTTGATCCACGGCTTCTGGAGCGCGCTCCACTCCGTGGGATGGAACAACGACACGTGGATGAAACGTCTTAAAGTGGCAGGAAATGTTATCTCTACCTTAATTATCCTTGGATTCATCGTGGTACCCATTGCCATGTATCTCGGATATTCCAACATTTTAAATTAAGCATTATTATGACTCAGATAAATTCAAAAATACCCGAAGGAGCACTCGCCGAGAAATGGACTAACTACAAGAACAACCAGAAACTGGTTAACCCGGCAAACAAGCGCCGCCTCGATATTATTGTCGTGGGCACCGGACTGGCCGGTGCATCGGCCGCGGCATCGCTGGGCGAGCTCGGCTTCAACGTGTTAAATTTCTGTATCCAAGACTCTCCTCGACGCGCGCACTCGATTGCTGCCCAAGGTGGGATTAACGCGGCAAAAAACTACCCCAACGACGGGGACTCGGTATATCGCCTGTTTTACGACACCATCAAAGGGGGTGACTACCGTGCCCGCGAAGCCAACGTGTACCGCTTGGCCGAGGTGTCGAACAGCATCATCGACCAGTGCGTGGCACAAGGGGTACCCTTCGCGCGGGAATATGGCGGGTTATTAGATAACCGCTCATTCGGTGGATCGCAAGTATCCCGCACCTTCTACGCCCGGGGACAGACCGGCCAACAGCTGCTTTTGGGTGCCTACTCGGCACTGAGCCGTGCAGTAGAACGCAAGCAAGTAAAGCTTTATACCCGCCACGAGATGATGGAGCTGGTAATGATTGATGGCCGTGCCCGCGGCATCATTGCCCGCGACCTGGTCACCGGCGAGCTGGAACGCTTTGCAGCCCATGCCGTGGTTATAGCCACGGGAGGATATGGCAACACCTTCTTTTTATCTACCAACGCGATGACCTCCAACGGATCGGCTGCTTGGCAATGCTACAAGAAGGGGGCTTGGTTTGCCAACCCGGCCATGACGCAAATACACCCCACTTGCATCCCGGTGCACGGGGAATTCCAATCGAAACTAACCCTGATGTCGGAGTCACTACGTAACGACGGACGCATCTGGGTACCGAAAAAGATAGAGGACGCCCAAGCTATCCGCGAAGGAAAACTCAAGCCAACCCAACTAAAGGAAGAAGACCGGGATTACTACTTGGAACGACGCTACCCCGCTTTCGGGAACCTGGTGCCGCGTGATGTGGCCTCTCGTGCCGCGAAAGAACGGTGCGACGCGGGTTACGGGGTAGGGACCACCGGGCTCGCTGTTTACCTCGACTTTGCCGATGCCATTCAACGGCTCGGGAAAGACGTGGTGGAGGCCCGCTATGGCAACCTTTTCCAGATGTACGAGAAGATCGTGGACGATAATCCTTACGAGACACCCATGATGATCTACCCGGCCATTCACTACACCATGGGCGGCATCTGGGTGGACTACGAGCTAATGACCAATCTCCCCGGCCTCTTCGCGATCGGTGAAGCCAACTTCTCCGACCACGGGGCCAACCGCCTCGGCGCCTCGGCGTTGATGCAAGGGCTTGCCGACGGCTACTTCATCCTTCCCTATACTATCCAGAACTACCTCTCGGACCAGATCAACGTGAAACGGTTCAGCACCGACGCCCCCGAGTTCGAGGAGGCAGAGAAGGAGATCAACGACCGCATCAACCGGCTGATGAATATCAAGGGGGAGCACTCCGTGGACCGGATCCACAAAGAGCTGGGACACATCATGTGGGACTTCGTGGGCATGGCCCGCGACGCCGATGGGCTACGGCACTCCATCGAGAAACTGAAGGAGGTTAAGAAAGATTTCTGGACCAACCTGCGAATCCCCGGCAAGAAGGATGACCTCAACATGGAGCTCGAGAAAGCCCTGCGGCTGGCCGATTTCATCGAGATTGGCGAGTTGATGGCACACGACGCGCTCGACAGGGAAGAATCATGCGGCGGCCACTTCCGGACGGAACACCAGACGGAAGAAGGGGAAGCACTGCGTCACGACGACGAGTTCGCTTACGTCTCTTGCTGGGAATACCAGGGAGAACAGGAAGCGCCAGTGATGTACAAAGAGCCGCTCGATTACGAGTTCGTGGTTCGTCAACAAAGAAACTACAAATCGTAACCTGTTGATAAATAGATTTAATTAAAAAACAACGATCATGGATAAAGATATCAACATAAAAGTTAAAGTGTGGCGTCAAAACGGTCCGAAGGAGAAAGGGCGTTTCGAAACGTACGCCCTGGAGAATATCTCGCAGGGAAGCTCCTTCTTGGAGATGCTCGATATCCTGAACGAGCAACTCGTTAACGCGGGAAAAGAGCCGGTTGCCTTTGATCACGACTGCCGGGAGGGCATTTGCGGGATGTGCAGCCTTTATATCGATGGCCACCCGCACGGGCCCGACAGGGAGATTACCACCTGCCAACTTCATATGCGTCGCTTCAACGATGGCGACACCATCACCATCGAGCCGTGGCGTTCCGCCGGGTTCCCCATCATCAAGGACTTGATAGTGGACCGTACGGCTTTCGACAAGATCATTCAAGCGGGGGGATACGTCTCGGTCAACACCGGCGGTATTCCCGATGCCAACGCCATACCTATTCCCCGCGATCAGGCGGAACTGGCAATGGACGCGGCAGCATGTATCGGGTGTGGTGCTTGTGTAGCTGCTTGCAAGAACGGATCGGCCATGCTCTTCGTGGCCGCGAAGGTAAGCCAACTGGCCCTGCTGCCGCAAGGTAGGGTGGAAGCTGCCCGTCGCGCCAAGTCGATGGTGGCCAAGATGGACGAACTGGGATTCGGGAACTGCACCAATACCGGGGCATGCGAAGTGGAGTGCCCCAAGAACATCTCCATTAGCAACATCGCCCGTTTGAATCGCGAGTTCATAAAAGCGAAGTTCATGGATTAATAACGCAAATGAAACTATAGCAACAAGGCGTTCTTTCCCGGTAACGGGAGGAACGCTTTTTTCTTCTCTATATTTCGTGGCAATCTGACAACAAACGCGCGATCAATTTTGTTTAAAGGGTGTTATTGCGTAATTTTGCGCCCAAGCGCGCTATACTGGAATAAAATCAATACAACAAACAAATCAGGTAAAATGAAAACAAATAGAATCATCAAAATCAACATCGTGTTGATACTCGTGACAATGCTGAGTGTACCCGCGTTCAGCCAAGTTAAGTTTGGGGTTAAAGGAAGCGTGGGGCTTAATAATCCCGACTTCAACACACCCGATGAGACGTTTAACGTGGATAACATGACCACGTATAGCATAGGGCCTTCTATCGAAGCGATGTTCCTTCCCCTTGCTGGCGGTAGTTTCGGGATAGAGGCCGCGTTGCTGTACAATGATAACCGCATGACTATCTCCCGGCTCTCGGGAGATGGAGAGGCAGAAGAGGTCTCCAACCGTTACCTGAACTTGCCTGTAAATGCCAAGCTGAAATTAGGGTTAGGAGCGCTGCCGTTGAAATTATTTGCCGCGGCCGGCCCGTGGGCGGGGTACCTGATATCCGGTGAAGAGATCGACTTAGAAGGGATTGCCGATGACATCAAGGCAAAGGAGTTCCAAGCCGGGGCGAACATCGGTGCCGGGATAGAGCTGTTTAACATGATTCAGGTCGGCCTGAATTACAGCATAAAGCTCACCGATAACTACGCGAATGACATCCCCAACTGGAGCGATCCCCTGAACGGTAAAAACGAATCTTGGACCATTACCGGAACGGTCTATTTTTAAAATGTTTGTTGATGTAATCTTGCCCCTTCCGTTTTCGGAGCTATTCACGTACTCGGTTCCGGAGGCGTTACAACAGGAGATCGGTAAGGGGTATAGGGTTATTGTCCCGTTCGGGAGCAAGAAGCACTACACCGCTATCGTCAGGAGGTTACATCACGAACCGCCTCAACATTTCGAGACCAAAGAGATCCATTCCGCGATCGATTCACACCCGGTAGTGAACGAGCAGCAATTGATGCTGTGGGAATGGATCTCTTCGTATTACCTATCTCCCTTGGGCGATGTCTATAAAGCAGCCCTGCCGCCCTCCATGAAACCGGAGGACCTGCAACAAAAAATCACACCGCGCACCGAAACATTCCTGCACCTGAACTCCTCGCTGGATGTAGAGTCGGCTTCCATCCTAATCGGAAGGGCAAAGAAACAACAAGCTCTTTTCGAAGAATTAAAGGGATATCTTCAAGAGAACGGGATTAACAGCATCCAGAAAAAGGAGGCGATGGGCTTGTTCGATTACACCCCCGCCATATTTAACGGGTTATTACAGAAAGGTGTTTTACAAACCTTCGAAGTAGAAGATTCCGCGATAAACAGCGAGCCACGGGGTACCCGGCCTCCTTTCCCGTTAAACGACGCGCAACAAAAAGCACTCGAAGCTATCCAGGGTTGCTTCGCCAAACAGCAGACCTGCCTCCTGCACGGGGTCACCTCGAGCGGCAAGACGGAGATTTACATTCATCTTTTGAAAGAATTTCTCTCGAAAGAGATGCAAGCCCTTTACCTGGTCCCCGAGATCGCGCTCACCACGCAGCTCACGGATCGACTGCAATCGGTATTCGGAAACAAGATCGCTATCTACCACTCCAAGATCAGCAACCGCGAACGCGTGGAGATATGGCAGAAGATGCTATCAGACCATCCGTACGAAATCATTCTCGGGGTACGTTCTTCTCTTTTTCTCCCGTTCCAGCGACTGGGACTGGTTATCGTGGACGAGGAGCACGAGACAAGTTACAAGCAACAGGATCCGGCCCCCCGTTATCACGCGCGCGATACCGCGATCATGCTCGGGCACATGACAGGAGCCAAAACACTCTTGGGGTCTGCCACCCCGTCTCTCGAATCGTACCACAACGCGCGAAAGGGGAAATACGGGCTGGTGACGCTCGGCGAGCGCTACAACACCCTGATGATGCCCGAGATCCGTTTGGAAGACACGAGCGACCTCCGCCGAAGGAAAAGGATGAAGTCACTTCTTGCCCCGGCATTGATCGAGCAGGTGGAAACAGCACTCTCGAACGGCGAACAGGTTATCCTCTTTCGTAACCGACGCGGTTTCGCCTCCTTGTTAGAGTGCAAGCACTGCGGCTGGATTCCTAAATGTACCCGCTGTGACGTGGCACTAACCTACCACAAACAGGCGGCCAAACTTGTTTGCCACTATTGCAACGCGACCCACCACGTGCCGCGCGAGTGCCCGTCATGCCATAGCGAAAACCTGAAACCACTTGGACTGGGAACAGAGCGGCTGGAAGAGGAGGTATCGCGGCTATTCCCCGGGGCTGCCGTGGGGAGGATGGACACCGATACGACACGAGGCAAAGAGTCGCTGGAAAACCTCATTCGTGATTTTCAGGAGAAACGAATCCAGATTTTGGTAGGCACACAGATGCTATCGAAAGGATTGGACTTTGATAACGTGCGGGTCGTGGGAATCATCTCGGCCGACTCGCTCCTCAACTATCCCGATTTCCGCTCACACGAACGGGGTTTTCAATTGATGCTGCAGAGCGCGGGACGAGCCGGCAGAAGAGATCGGCGGGGAAGCGTCGTCATCCAGAGCAACGACCCCCATCAACCCATTTATAGCTATATCATGGAGAACGATTACGAATCGTTTTACCTCGCCCAACTGGGCGAGCGCGAATACTTTCATTACCCCCCGTTTTACCGGTTAATCCGGGTAGTTTTCAAGCATAAAGATGAAAAAAAGGCAGAGACCGCCGTGGCACGGTTTGCCGACCTTTTAAAGGGGTCGCTTCACGAGCGTGTGCTGGGGCCGAACAAACCTGTCGTGAGCCGTGTTCAACGATACCATATCCGGGAGATTCTTCTGAAGCTCGAGAGCGACCTATCCGTCCACCGTGTACGAGACTACCTGAAAAAAGCGGAAAAGGAATTGCGTGATATGCCGGAATTCCGGTACATGACGTTCTATTACGATGTAGATCCCGTGTAACCAAAAAACCGGCACTCCTCTCGAGGTGCCGGTTTTTACGTTATTATAAAATCGCGTGAGCGACCCTATTTCATTTCAATTTCTTCTTTCAGGTCTATTTCGTTGCCATCTTTATCGTAAAACATGTATTGCAGGAATCCCAAGTTTTGATCAGGTATGATCCGGATCCCGGCGTTAAATTTCTTACGCCATCTGTACTTCAACGAAAAGAGACCTTGCTGAACGTATGCCGCGACATATGGATGAATGTGCAGGCTGAATTTCTTCACTTTTAATTTTTTCACTAAATAATCGATCTTTCCTTCCAATGTATCGGTAAAAAGAATCGACGATTTTATTTTTCCTTTGCCAAAGCAAGTGGGGCATACTTCGCTCGTGGCAATTTCCATCTCGGGACGCACACGCTGCCGCGTGATCTGCATCAATCCGAATTTACTCAATGGCAGAATATTGTGTTTGGCACGATCTTTCGACATCAATTCTTGCATCTTCGAGAGCAACTTGTTGCGGTGCTCTCCCTTGCTCATATCGATGAAGTCGATCACGATAATACCTCCCATATCCCTCAACCGCAATTGACGGGCAATCTCTTCGGCCGCTGCCAAGTTTACTTCATAAGCGCTTTCCTCTTGGCCCAGCTTTGATTTGTTACGATTCCCGCTATTCACGTCGATCACGTGCAGTGCCTCGGTATGCTCGATGATGAGGTACGCTCCGTTTTTAAACGTCACCGTTTTTCCAAAAAGCGATTTCACCTGCTTCGTGATGCCGAAGTTATCCAGGATGGGCAACCCGCCCTTGTAGTTTCTCACTACATTCTTCCTGTCCGGGGCAATGAGGCTAACGTATTCGGATAACTCTTTAGATACATCCTTATCGTTAACATGGATTTGCTCGAACGAGGGGCTAAAAATATCGCGCAGTAATGCTACCGTGCGGCCTGTCTCCTCGTAAACGAGCGTCGGGGCCTTGGCTTTTTGAATCTTGCCGATATTATCTTCCCACCGTTTAACCAGTGCCTTTAGTTCCGCGTCAAGGTCTGCCACGCGTTTGCCTTCCGCGTTCGTACGGATGATCACGCCATAGTTTTTTGGCTTGATGCTTTGTACGAGTTGGCGTAGGCGGGCACGCTCCTCGCGCGATTTAATTTTCTGTGATACCGACACGCGATTGAGAAAGGGTATCAACACCATGAACCGTCCGGCGAAGGATATCTCGGAAGTTAACCGGGGGCCCTTGGTCGAAATGGGCTCCTTGGCTATCTGAACAAGTATCTCTTGACCAACCTTCAGGACATCGGTGATAGAACCGTCCTTGTCGATATCAGGCTGCAGCTTCATTCGCTGAACCTGCGGAATCTTTTTTTTGTCTTCAACTTGTTTCTGAAAATACAGCAACGAGTTGAATTCAACCCCTAAATCCAAATAGTGAAGAAAAGCGTCCTTTTTATGTCCCACATTCACGAAAGCCGCGTTCAGGGCGGGCATCAGTTTTTTGACTTTGCCCACGTAGATATTTCCAACCGAGAAAGATTCATCTTGACTTTCCTGTTGCAGTTCTACCAGTTTCTTGTCTTCGAGAACCGCGATGGTAATTTCCTTCGGTTGAACATCTACAACAAGTTCGCTTGTCACAATTGTTCGTTTTAAATGATTTAAATAATTAATTTCGGGTTTCTGTCATCACAACAGAAAGGAACGTTCTCGCTTGAACTGTTCAATAAACTTAGACTATTTCTTATCAGACTTTTGCTGCACTCGGCAAAGTAAATGAATTTACCCTGCTCTCGTTTAACGCAAAAGTACTGCGCTCGGCATAATCAAAGCAAGCTTTGCTTCTGCTCTTGCTTATCGAAATAGTTCAATAAATTCAGGCATTTTGAGTCGCCTTCGCTCCTCGATTTTCAATTCTCGCGACGACATAATCCAAACGAGTTTGTCTTCTGTTCATCGCTTAACGAAAATGTTCAGTAGTCTATATTTCTATATACAAAGAACAAACTTAATACCCGGGTGGTTCCTTTTAAGTTTGTTCCTGTATATTTGCTGAAAAAACGCCGGGCCTATTTCTTCTTCTTGTGCCTGTTTTTTCTCAGTCTTTTTTTACGCTTATGAACAGACATTTTATGCCGTTTTCTTTTTTTACCGCTTGGCATCTTGATCTCTTTTAAAAATTAAAACTTAGCTTCTTTTACCTTTGCTACAAATGTTTTGGCAGGTTTGAAAGCGGGTATATTATGCTCGGGGATGATGATGGTCGTATTTTTCGAGATATTACGGGCTGTTTTTTGAGCTCTCTTTTTCACGATGAAACTACCGAAACCTCTCAGGTAGACGTTCTCGTTGTTAGCTAACGAGCCTTTCACCACCTCCATGAATGATTCAACTGTTGCCAATACCGATGCTTTGTCGACACCCGTATCTTTCGCGATCTCGTTTACAATGTCTGCTTTAGTCATTTTATCCTATATTTTAAATATTAATAATAATACTGTATGATGGTCAGTAAAATTTTGGACTGCAAATATATAGCTTTTTTTTTAACGTGAGAAATAAATGACGCGAATTTTTCCATTTTTTGCATATTTTCCCTTGTGCCCCACTATTCTGTTAAGTCAAGAGCAGAAGACAAGCTTGCTTGAGCTATGCCATGGCAAGAAATTGTTGAACTTTTTGTGTAGATTCGCGGAATGAAAACTACGGCATTCATGGAAAAAGGAAGCGCACCCATCACCCGGCATCTATTAAACTGGTACAACGAGAACAAGCGGGATATGCCTTGGCGAGAAACCAGCGACCCTTACCTTATCTGGGTCTCGGAAGTGATCCTGCAACAAACCCGGGTAGCGCAAGGGTGGGACTATTACGTGCGTTTCACCCGGCGTTTCCCCACCGTGCAATCACTGGCCTCGGCGAGCGAAGAGGAGGTGCTGATGGAGTGGCAAGGGCTTGGCTACTACTCCCGGGCACGTAACATGCACGCGGCAGCACGCGATATAATGGATCGTTTTAACGGGGAATTCCCCACGCGGTACAACGATATTCTCTCCCTCAAGGGGATTGGCGAATACACAGCCTCGGCTATTTCGTCAATCGCGTTCAACGAACCGCACGCGGCCGTGGATGGCAACGTGTTGCGAGTGATTGCCCGCCTCTTCGCGATTGCTGACCCCATTGACGCCTCGAAAGGGAAGAAGGCGGTAACCGGGATTGCCCGCTCGTTGATGCCCCTCGACAACCCGGCTGCCTTTAACCAGGCAATCATGGATTTCGGGTCGCTTGTCTGCACCCCCGCGCAACCCAAGTGCGATGAATGCCCGCTTCAGGACTACTGCATGGGGTATTCGTTAAAAAGACCGACCGACTTCCCGGTAAGCGCGAAGAAAAAGGAGCCCAAGAAACGCTATTTCCACTATTTCCATATCCTGCATAACGGGTCCACTTATATCACCCGGAGGGTGAAGCAAGATATATGGAAAAACCTGTACGAGTTTCCCCTCGTTGAAACATCCGGCCACGAGGGACTGGATCATCTGCTCGAGTCGCCCGCCTTCAAAGAGCTGTTCGCGGGTATCCCCATCCTACCCGTAGACCCGCCCAGCACGTTTAAACACGTGCTCTCCCACCAGTTGATCCATGCCAGCTTTTACCGGGTAGTTCTCTCCGGGAAAACAGCTTTCAACCCGCCGGGAGAGCTCCTGAAAATCAAGCGCGACCAGCTGGGCTTGTACCCGATCGCGCGACTGACCCGTAAATATCTCGAATCCATGGATGATTCATGTGGTAAATAGTAAAAAAATGATTAATTTTGCTTTTGCAGTTAAATCTATTTTCAAACCAAAAAAATTAAATTATGTCGGTAAACAAAGTTATCTTAGTTGGGAACGTGGGAAAAGACCCCGAGATGAAGTATTTCGACAACGATGTATCACTGGCCACCTTTTCATTGGCTACCAGCGAAAGAGGATACACCACATCCAGCGGAACGCAGGTACCTGAACGGACGGAGTGGCACAACATTGTTTGTTGGAGAGGACTGGCACAAGTGGCCGAGAAGTTTATTAAAAAGGGCACGCAGCTCTATATTGAAGGAAAGATCCGCACTCGGTCATACGACGACCAGAATGGTGTAAAACGGTACATCACCGAGATAGTAGCGGACAACCTGGAACTCCTGGGCAGAAGGACTGCCGGTACCGATGAAGGCAGTGGAAGCAATTACACGGGCGAGAGCAAAACGCCGCCATCAAGCGTGGGGACGCCCTCGGACGAGAGAGAAAACATTTCTGAAGTAGATGATTTGCCGTTCTAAATAATAATCGTATTTTTGCAGGAGAATGTTTTACCTCTTTTTTTACATAAAGCGTTAGAACATTCTCTCTGTCTCACTAAATTACCGCGCATTGGACCCTGACCCTTTATCGATGTCCCACGTTCTCCCGCTGGCCTTCGTGCCGGCGGCATCTGATTATTTGTTAACAGCACTCCTCTTATTGCTTATTATACTAAATGCCCTTGTCTCGGGATCAGAAGTAGCTTTCTTCGCGATCGGGAAAAAGCACCCCGACGACCTCCATGCCATGGGCGAGTCTAAAAGGGAAAGATTAACCCGGCTCCTCGGTAAGCCGGAAAAGCTGCTGGCCTCCATCGTTATCACCTACAGCTTGCTCAACGTCACCATCACGGTACTCGTCATCTACCTGCTCAACCGACTGCCCTATTTTGCCGGGCAGCCCGCCGAAACACTATTCCTCGAGATCATCATCGCGATTTGCGTGATTCTGCTTTTCATTGATTTCCTGCCCAAAACATACGCTTCGCATGATCCGGTACGGTTTGCCGGCCGCCATTCGCGGCTTATCCAGGCAATCCACAAGCTGGCAACGCCTCTTTCCGTGTTACTGGTAAAAAGCTCGGACTCGTTTAGTCGCTCCATCATCCACAAGAGGCACGACATATCGGTGGAAGACCTCTCGAAAGCGCTGGAAATCACGTCGAACGAGATTACCCGGGAGCAGGAAAAGGAAATGCTCGAAGGGATCATACGATTTCGTGACAAGACAGTGGACGACATCTTCGTCTCACGTAGCCACATGGTTGCCATTGATGCCCGCACCCCCTTTAACGAAGTAATAGACTTTATCGTGGACGCGGGGTTCTCGCGTATTCCCATCTTCGATGAAAACCCCGATAATATCCGGGGAATCCTCTACGTGAAGGACCTGCTGCCCCACTTGGGGAAAACCACCGGTTTTAACTGGCAATCCCTGATACGACAGGCCTATTTTGTCCCTGCCACGAAGCGCATCGATGACCTCCTGGAGGAGTTTAGAGCGCACAAGATACACATGGCCATCGTGGTAGACGAGTACGGGGGTACCTCCGGACTGGTCACCATGGAAGACATCCTCGAGGAGATCGTGGGAGATATTAGCGACGAGTACGACGAGGAACAACCCTTTTACACGATCGCTCCGGATGGTTCGTACCTGTTCGAGGGAAAGACACCGCTGGAGGATTTCATCAAGATAACCGGTGTTGACGAAAGGGATTTTGAAGAGATGGCCGAAGAGGTGGATACCCTCGCCGGGCTTCTATTGGAACTAAAAGGTGATTTCCCAAAACGAAAAGAGAGCTTCACCTACAAGAAGTACACGTTTCTGGCCGAGGAGATGAGCAAAAAACGGATCACGAAGGTGCGGTACGTCTCCAAAAAGCATGACAATAGAATAGAGGAATAACCTAACTTAGTAACCCGGGAGCGGTAGATGCTGATCAGGAAAGAACATATAGAGAACGGAGGCCTGTTAGGCATATGGAGGATGGAGGAATCGCGCGAAGAGCTGTTGGAGTACTTCCCGGGGAACCTCCGGCGGGAAGCCATCGCGTACATCGATGGCATCCGCTCGCCCATGCGTTCTATCGAATGGCTCTCCACCCGTGCCATGCTGTTTGTCCTCTTGGGGGATAACAAATCCATTCAAAATCATCCCGATGGAAGGCCGTATCTTACCGATCATAGCTACCGTATCAGTCTCTCTCATACCAAGGAATACGCCGCGCTGCTCCTGCATGACTCGCTGCCGGTAGGAATCGACATCGAGGCTCGTTCGGAACGAGTGAAAAAGGTCGCCAGCAAGTTTATCTCCGAAGAAGAATACATTGACCCGTCACGCAAGGTAATCCATCAACTCCTCCACTGGTCAGCCAAAGAGAGCCTGTTCAAACTGATCAACCGGCAAGGGGTAGATTTCAAGGAACACCTGCGCGTTCGTCCTTTCACCCCTCGGGATAACGGCACGATCATGGCCACCGAAACCAGGGGAGGCACTCCATGCACACACCGGTTACACTACGAGGTGCACGACCACTACGTGCTCACTTGGGTCATGGGCGATGGCACTCCTGAATAAACAAAGCGCCCCGGGATTTCTCCCGAAGGCGCTTTAATTAACCACTTGTAGAAGCCTGCTTACGCGTTCAACGATACCCGTTTGAACGACTCTACGGTAAGCTCCTTATCTTGCTCGTTAAGGTATTGCTCGATGGACTTCTTGGGATCTTTCACGTACTCCTGTTGAAGTAAGGAAGACTCCTTGTAGAATTTCTGCAGGGATCCTTCGGCGATCCTGTCCAACAGATTTTCCGGTTTTCCCGCTTCCCGCGCTTTTTCCCGCGCGATGTCGAGTTCTTTCTCCTTTACTTCCGCGGGGATTCCCTCGGCTGTAACCGCGATCGGGTTCATTGCCGCCACCTGCATGGCCACGTCTTTCGCTACTTGCTCGTCAACCGTTTTATTGAATCCCACGATGGAGCCCAACTTGTTCCCCATATGGATATAGGAGGTAACATACGGGGCTGTAATATATTCGTAATAGCCTAACTCCATCTTCTCCCCGGTTGCCGCCATCTTGTCGGTAATCAACTGAGAGATGGTACCGTTGGAAAGCTCGATCGCGAGCAACTGCTCCAGCGTCTCGGGCTTTTGCTCCAAGGCCGCATTAAGGAATTGCTCCGTGAGGGCGATAAAATCGTCGTTCTTCGCCACGAAGTCGGTTTCGCATTGCAAGGCCACGATCGCGGCAAAATCCCCGTTGGTCTTGGCCAGCACGCATCCTTCCGATGCATCGCGGTCTTCGCGTTTCGCGGCCACGGCCTGTCCTTTCTTACGGATGATCTCCATCGCTTTGTCAAAATCGCCGTTCGCTTCGTTCAGCGCGTTCTTACAATCCATCATGCCCGCTCCTGTCATCTTGCGGAGATGCTGGATATCTGCCATTGTAACTGCCATATTATTATTTTCCTTGTTTTACTGTTAATGTTACTCGTCCACCTCTTCATCTTTGGCGAACTTGCTCACCACGGCCGCCTTCATTGCTTCGGTGTCTTCTTTCTTCACCCGCTCTTTTTTAGCTGCCTTCGACTTGCGCTCCCTGCGTTGCGGGGCTTCTTCGTCTTGCTCTTCCGCGGCGGCGGCATCTGCCCTTTCTATTTTCCGTTCATCGAGTCCCTCTTTGATGGCATTCGTCACGAACTCCACGATAAGGTCAAGCGACTTCGCGGCGTCGTCGTTCGCGGGGATCACGAAGTCGATGTTCGACGGGTCCGAGTTGGTATCCACGATCGCGAATACCGGGATTCCCAAGCGCTCGGCCTCTTTCACGGCGATCTGCTCCTTCATCACGTCTACCACGAAGAGAGCCGAGGGGAGGCGAGTCAGGTCTTGGATAGACCCCAAGGTCCTTTCCAGCTTTGCACGCTGACGGGTAACTTGCAATTTTTCGCGTTTCGACAATGTATCGAACGTTCCGTCCTTGATCATTTTGTCGATGTTGCTCATCTTCTTCACCGCCTTGCGAATGGTAGGGAAGTTCGTGAGCATACCACCGGGCCAGCGTTCGATCACGTAGGGCATGTTCACGCTCTGCGCTTTCTCTTCCACCACCGGCTTTGCCTGTTTCTTGGTGGCCACGAAAAGGATTTTCTTTCCTGATTTAGCGATCTGTTTCATCGCGGCAGCAGCCTCTTCTGCTTTCGCGATGGTTTTATAAAGATCGATGATATGGATCCCGTTACGCTCCATGAAGATATAAGGAGCCATCGCGGGATTCCACTTTCTTTTCAAGTGGCCGAAATGAGCTCCGGCCTCGAGAAGTTGGTCAAATTCTAATTTTGCCATGTTTGTTTATTAAATAATTCGTTTACATTCTTTTTCCTAACCGAATCGCGCGGTAAACTACCTGTTTACTGTTGACAGAGCGGGGTAATGTCCTCGCGATTTAGATACTAAACGTGTTAGCCGATTCACGGCCCTTGGTAGTCGCTCCTCCTCCCCACCATTCGGTGTGCCGGATCGGGCAAGCAAGGGCCAGGTAATGCAGGGGATTAACGTTTCGAGAACTGGAATTTCTTCCTTGCCCCGGGTTGTCCCGGCTTCTTCCGTTCTACCACGCGCGGATCGCGGGTCAAGAAGCCTTCTGCCCTCAAGGCCGGCTTATCGTCAGGATTTATTTTAATCAAAGCGCGCGCGATACCTAACCGGGCTGCTTCCGATTGTCCTTTGTAACCACCGCCTTGCAGGTTGATCCGGATATCGTACTTATCCAGTGCCTCGAGCTTGTTAAGCGGCTGTTTCACGATGAACTGAAGGATCGAGGAAGGGAAATAATTCTCCACGTCGCGCTTGTTAATCACGATCTTGCCTGTCCCTTCTGTCAAGAAAACCCGGGCTACTGCTGCCTTACGCCTTCCAATTGCATTTACTGCTTCCATATTACTTGAGTGTATTTATATCTATTTTCTTGGGTTTTTGTGCCTGGTGCGGGTGCGTGTCTCCTGCATACACAAACATGTTGTTGATAATCACGGCGCCCAACTTGTTCTTGGGCAACATCCCTTTCACGACTTTCCTGAAAAGCCTATCGGGACCTTTAGCCATCAATTGGGCCGGGGTAGACTCCTTTTGTCCTCCGGGATAACCTGAGTAGCGCAAGTATACACGTTCTGTCCACTTGTTCCCTGACAACTGCACCTTGTCCGCGTTCACGATAATCACGTTGTCTCCACAGTCCACGTGAGGCGTGAAGCTTGCTTTATATTTTCCTCTCAGCAATTTAGCAACCTTAGAGCAAAGGCGTCCCAGCTGCTGGCCCGTGGCATCAATCTCAACCCACTCTTTCTGAGCCGTTTCTTTATTCACAGAAATGGTTTTATAACTTAACGTATCCATTCTAATCTAATCTGTTTTAATAAATAAATGAATGTGAAGTCGATTTTGCTTGCTTTCTCTTTTTTGTCTTGCTAAGGGACAGAATAGGCAAATAAGAAGCTTAAAATCAAACTCTTAATTGATAAAAACTAATAATCGGACTGCAAAGTTACAATAATTCAGATTATTAACAAAGAATTTGAATCGATTTTCTTCACGGAGAATACTATATACCTAACCCCACGTGAAACATTATTCCCGTAAAGTTTAAAGGTAGGTCCAACTATTCTTCCTATCTTTACCTGTTGAATACGCGAAAAAGACACCCTCGATGCAAAAAAAAATATGGCTATTCACGTTTGTCGTGCTGATAGCCTCTACCCTACAGGCTCAAAAATACTACTGGAAAGTGGGATTAGACTACTTTTTTGACAACACGGAATACGAAAATTCATCCTTCTTGGATTCCGAAACCATGAACGGTATCTGGTTCAATCCCACGGGCACCATTGAATGGAATAACAAGCATTCGATTAACGCCGGCGTAAACCTGCTTACAATCCCCGGGATGAGAAAGGCCATCAACACGGTGGATGTCACGTTGTACTACCAGCATACATCGCCTAACGTGTTATTCCGCGCGGGTTCGTTCCCACGGGATGAAGTACTGGGAAACTATAACACTTTCTTTTTCAAAGATTCAATCAACCATTTCACACCGCTTATGCGGGGGGTGCTCCTGCAAATTGGGAATAATAAGAATTTCTTCAACGCGTGGTTCGACCGAACCGGTTACCCCACTCCCACGAGCCGGGAGCATTTTTTCGTGGGATTATCGGGAAAAGCATCCTCGGGAATATTCTTTGCCGATTTTCAATCGTACATGTTTCATTACTCGAACACCCGGCCGGCGACACCGGGCATGGGCGTGAGCGAGAACCTGCAGTTACAGGCAACAGTGGGAATTGAACACGAGAGAGACGAGGGATTCAAGGGATTGGTAGCTGTCGGCACGTTGGCGGGATATGAAAGAGACCGCCGGTTCGAAAACGAACTCTACAAGCCGGTAGGCTTCGTGGCCCGGGGCGACGCGGAAATATGGGGAATTGGAACGAAAAACCTTTTGTACATAGGCGATAGCCGTATGCGGCTGGCAGACAGGTTCGGTGGCGACTTGTACTGGGGAACACAATTTCTCAGGGCGGAGAGCTATCTCAAGAGCGAATGGTATATACGTCTTGTCGAGTCTGAAAAGGTTAAGGTGCGGTTCAATTGCAACCTCCACTTTACAGAAGGGAAGGTACTACTTCAGCAAATGCTAACAGTCTCTGCCTCAATATCAAACATCGTGCCTGAAAGAGAAAAAAAAGCCATCTACCCGTGGATGAAGGTATTTGATTTATAAATTTTTCAGCGTGCGCTTTGCGAATTTACTAAAATGGTGTATCTTTGCAACCTCAAATAACGGCTCCGTAGCTTAACTGAATAGAGCATCTGACTACGGATCAGAAGGTTACAGGTTTGAATCCTGTCGGAGTCACGTTAATTACCAAGCACTTGCAAGGCATCTTGCAGGTGCTTTTTTTATTGGAGATTACGGCAAGCATGAATTTTCATAAAAGATTGGCAAATATAATCTTATCTAAATGCAATTATTCGTATCTTTGACAATTAAGCAAAAGCAGACAAATTATGGATACAATTATATTGCACCCTAAAACGAAGGAAGAAACATCGTTTTATGAATATCTCGCCAAAACGCTGCGGACACCCTATCAAATAAAAAAAACAACGGCCGACAAGCGGGAAAAAAAACCTTCCGATTTTTTTGGCACGTTAAGTAAAGAAGAAGGGGAGAAAATGCATACTGAAATAGACAAAAGTCGTCAAGAATGGCAGAGAGATTTTTAATAGACACAAATGCTCTTATTGACGCTCAAATGAGCAACCTGCCTGAAAGGGGGTTGCAGTTCATGGCAGAGATAATGGACAGGGATTTCACGGTCTCGTTTGTAACTTACATTGAGTTTTTAGGATATAAAGAAGCTTCGGAATTAACGGAGCAATTCATATCATTAGCTAATGTAATTGCAATTGACAAAGACATTATTGAGAAATGTATTTTCTTAAGACGAGCATTATCCATAAAATTACCCGATGCCATTATCGCTGCTACGGCAATATCCCATAACCTCACTTTGATAACACGTAATATACATGATTTTAAAGATATAGACAATTTAAAATTATTGAACCCTTGGGATAGGTAACCACGACCGTCAATTAAAAAATCATCCCTTGTCCACAATACCCCTGTCATAAATACCGTTCATTTCCTGCACTCTCTTAATCGTCTTGCACAAAGCGCACCCATCAAATTTATTTCGAAACTCTAAATCTCACCTCGCGTTAACAACCTTAACGCCTGCCTAATCTGAAGAAAGTGAGATTTTGTCGTCCTCCAATGCCAGGTCGCCCGTGTCTATTAAAAAGCGGATTACCGAAATCACTTTCTCATTTTCATGATCCTTGGTCACCGCGTAGATAGCGGGCTCGCTCACCTTCCCGGGACTTTCCTCGATAGCGTCTACCAATTCCTCAAGGCGCGTGGCTCCTCTTTCGTGCAACACGCTCTTTATTTTCTGTTCTGCCTGTCGGAATTCGTAGTTCGAAAGCCCTGCTTCATTCTTCTTTAAGCACACGTCACAGCACCCGCAATCCGTGGGGTTATCTTCACCGAAATAGATCAACAACAGCCGTGCCCGGCATACCGCCTCCTCTTCGGCGTAATCGATCATCGAGTGGATTCGCTTCTCGAACCGTCTTTTTCGTTCCTCGTACACGGTACGCGAGATGGAGACAAACCGCGGCTCTTCGCGGGCAGTGGCAAACACGATAAAAGGGGTTTTCTTCCGGGGAACATAGTGTATGTATCGGCCCTTGGAGAGGGATACAAGCATGTCGTACACCTCTTGTCGATTCTTACCTAACCGTGCGGCCAGGAGTGACTCATCGATGTAGACATCGTCCGAAAAAACACCGGTGTAGTTCCGGAGAATCATCTGCAAAAGGGCCTCCATGTCCTTCTCCAGCCGGAGGGAGTACATCTCGTCGCGATAAACGAGAATTCGAATCCGGGAGCGGGTCTCTATCTCCTCGGTATATTCAACGTACCCGGCGAGCTCCAAGATTTTCAACGCGTGATGGGCTTGCAACGCGGGCAATTTAAAGGCCGCGCAGAATTCGTACAGGTTAAAATCGTACACGTTGTTGTACCCCGCCCCCACTGCCACTTGAAAGAAGTTACCCAGTGCCTCGTAAGTACGCGTGATAAAATCGCGGTCGGGGAAAGAGTCGCTGATTCTTTTTTTCAGCTTGACGCTGTCGGCCTTCGAGTAGAGGAGGATAGCATAGGATCGGCTCCCGTCACGCCCGGCACGCCCCGCCTCCTGAAAGTACTCTTCGGGAGAGTTAGGGAGGTCCAAGTGGATCACGGTCCGCACGTCCGGCTTATCGATCCCCATACCAAACGCATTGGTGGCCACCATTACCCGGCATTCGTTAAACCGCCAGGCATTTTGCTTGAATATCTTCTCTTCGTATGAAAGCCCCGCGTGAAAAAAATCGGCGGAAATACCGGCCTTCTGCAGGGCTCTCGCGGTTTCTCGTGTTCCTTGCCTGCTTCGCACGTAGACGATGCCGGTACCCGGGACAGACCGGAGGATATGCACCAGCTCACCCACCTTGTTATCTACCGCTCGCACCACGTACGAAAGGTTCTCGCGCGCGAAACTCATCCGGAAAACATTCTTTTCCTTGAACAGGAGCCTGTCTTGAATATCTTTCTCCACGGCTCCCGTGGCCGTCGCGGTAAGCGCCAGTACCGGCACCCCCTCCAACAGTTGCCTGATCTCCGCGATCTTCAGGTAGGAAGGGCGGAAGTCGTACCCCCACTGCGAGATACAGTGCGATTCGTCCACTACCAGCAGGCAGACATCCATGGCTTGCAGCTTTACCCGGAAAATATCGGAAGAGAGCCTTTCGGGCGATACGTAGAGAAATTTAAAGTCGCCAAATATACAGTTTTCCAAGGTAGTGAGTATCTCGCCGCGCGACATTCCGGAGTAGATAGCGGCCGCCTTGATGCCCCGCTCGCGTAAATTGTCCACTTGGTCCTTCATCAACGCGATGAGGGGGGTTACCACCAGGCAAATCCCTTTCATTGCCATCACCGGCACTTGAAAAGTGAGCGATTTACCCCCGCCGGTGGGCATCAATCCCAGGGTGTCTCTCCCTTCCCATACCGACTGGATAATATCCTCCTGCAACGGGCGAAACGAATCGTATCCCCAGTAATCCTTCAGTATATTATGAAACAATCCCGAATGCATACGCGAACGACCTTGCTCGTTTCACACCTGAATATCCCGGATCATCAGTTGAGTGAATGACTTTGATCCATGCGTGTTCCTCTCGATCGAGTAACAGATATCGACCGGGAATCCCTCTTTTATTCGTTTAAAATGATCTTGCTGCGAGAAAGCAATGCCCGGCATGGGAGTCTCCATGGTGTCGTCGACCAGCTCCAGCTTGATATGCCGGTTTCCTTTCCCCACCAACTTGCTACCTCCCCCGTCGTACACGTCGCGGGTGAGGAATACCGGGTTTTCGTTTTCCGGGCCAAACGGGCTGAAAAGAGAAAGCCCCTCCACCAAATCGGGGGTAATGGAAGAGAACGGGATCTCCACGTCCACCGTAATTTGCGGCGACATCATTCGCTTCTCCACCTGACTGAAGGAGAGGTCATTAAAACGTCTTTGAAACTCATCCAGGTTCTCCTCGAGGAGCGTTAACCCCGCCGCGTAAGTGTGGCCACCAAAATTTTCCAAGATGTCGCGGCACGATTCGATGGCCTTGTAGACATCGAAGCCGGGCACCGAACGGGCCGACCCGGAGACCACGCCATTAGACTTGGTCAGGACGACAGCAGGACGATAGTATTTCTCGGTCAATCGCGACGCCACGATCCCCACGATCCCCTTGTGCCATGTCTCATCATACAGCACCAGGCTTTTCTGGCTCATGACATCCACATGGGTATTAATGTGTTTAATCGCCTCGTCGGTTATTTTCTTGTCGAGCTCCCTTCGCTCTTCGTTATACTTGTCAATGAGCTTGCTCTTCTCCCGGGCAGTGGTCATATCGGTTGCCAACATTAACTCCACCGCCTCTTTCCCGTTCATCATCCTTCCCGAGGCATTGATCCGGGGACCAATCTTGAACACGATGTCGTTGACGGTAATTTGCTTCCGGTGTAACCCGCAAATCTCGATAATGCCTCGCAGCCCGAAACTTGGATTGGAGTTCAGCTGCCTCAGGCCATAGTAGATCAACACCCGGTTCTCGCCCGTGAGCGGCACAATATCGGAGGCAATACTTACCGCCACCAGGTCGAGAAGTGGCTCGATCTCGGAAAAGGCGTACCCGTTACGCTGGGAAAACGCCTGCACCAGCTTAAAGCCCACGCCGCAGCCCGACAATTCATCATACGGGTAAATAGAGTCTTTTCGTTTGGCATCCACCACCGCCACCGCGTCGGGGAGCTCGTTATCCGGCATATGATGGTCACAAATAATAAAATCAATCCCCTTCTCTTTGGCATAGGCCACCTTGCCCAGCGCCTTGATGCCGCAATCAAGAGAGATAATAAGCTTCACATCTGTTTCAACGGCATAATCGATTCCTTGAAACGAAATGCCATACCCTTCATCGTACCGGTCTGGAATATAATAATCAATGTTGCTGGTTATCTTACGAAAGTATTTGTATACCAACGCGACGGCGGTCGTACCATCCACGTCGTAATCCCCGTAGACGAGAATCCGCTCTTTGTTGCCCAGCGCCTTCTCGATCCGCCGGATCGCCTTATCCATATCGGGCAAGAGGAAAGGGTCATGCAGGTCGCCCAACTCCGGGTACAAGAACTTCCTTGCTTCTTCTTTCGTCTCGATTCCTTTACTTAAAAGCAATTCAACTAAAACGGGGTTAAAATTTAATTCTTTCGCTAATTCATCTTTTTTATCTTTTTGGTCGGGTGACAGGGTTGAATAATTCCATCTGTAAGTCATTTATATCGTTTTTTTCTTTTCTCTCTTTGCTCCCGAATCCCTTTTCGGGAGAGGCGGCAAGGGAGTAATCCCGGGTACGCCGCGTGAAAATCACGGATGCGGCAGCCTCGTACGTGCACCACTCCGAAGATGTAAAGATAGCACTATTTTTTCTGTTTCAGCCATTTTCATTGTTAAATAGAAGCCAATTCCAAGAATATTAGCCTCTCTTTCACTTCATTCTAACCTACTCGTTTTTCATGAATTCGTTACAAATTCGTACCTTTGCATTCTTATTCGAGAAGACATGGAGATAGCAGCATTGGTTTCAGGAGGGGTAGACAGTTCGGTCGTGGTACATCAATTAAAAGAGATGGGCCACGATCCGACCATCTTCTACATCAAAATCGGGATGGAGGACGAAGACGGGTATATCGATTGCCCCTCGGAGGAGGACATCGAGATGGTCTCCTTTATCGCGAAGAAATACGGCTGCCGCTTTGAAGTGGTCTCTCTCCACGAGGAGTACTGGGATACGGTAGTGCGGTACACGATCGATTCGGTAAAGCGGGGGCTAACCCCCAACCCCGACATGATGTGTAACAAGCTCATCAAGTTCGGCGTGTTCGAACAAAACTGGGGACACCAGTTTGACAAGATCGCCACCGGCCACTACGCGACCACCACCGAACGGGATGGCCTCACCTGGCTCTCCACCGCGAAAGACGCGGTGAAGGATCAAACCTACTTCTTAGGACAGATCAGCCACGTGCAAGTGTCCAAGCTGATGTTTCCCATCGGGCACTTGCTCAAATCGGAAGTACGAGCCATCGCCGCGGAACAAAAGCTTCCATCGGCACAGCGCAGGGATAGCCAAGGCATCTGCTTCTTGGGAAAAGTAAACTACAACGAGTTCATCGAACGCTACCTCGGCAAGAAAGAGGGTTTGATCGTGGAGTTGGAGACAGGGAATATCTTGGGTAAACACCAGGGGTTCTGGTTTCACACCATCGGCCAGCGAAAAGGCCTCGGGTTGAGCGGGGGACCTTGGTTCGTCATTAAAAAAGACGTGAACCGCAACATCGTGTACGTCTCCAAGGGGTACGACACCCGGCACCAGTATGGTGAGGTGATCGACCTGCAGGGATTCGATTTTATCACGAGGGACCCCTGGGGCGAGTTTGACGATAAGAAAGAGGTCACCTTCAAGATCAGGCACACGCCGGAGTTCACCAAGGGAATGATTAGCCGGGTGGGTGACCTCCATCGCCTCCACTCTACGGAGCCGGTTCAAGGCATCGCCGCGGGCCAGTTCGGGGTGGTGTACGACACCGAATCCCGGCTGTGCTTGGGCAGTGGCATGATTGTCTAAACCGGGAAAATTTCACGTCACCACAACACTACCGGGGATTAAATCGTTAAATGTATATCTCTCGGGTAAACCAATAAACGTAATCGCATGCAACGTCGCTCTCTTTTACTCGTTCTTTTGGGAATCTTCACGGTTCAGGTAGCTCACGCACAGTTTGAAGGAACGGTGGGTGCCGGCCTCCACCTCGGCTACGGTGCGGAGATTAATAGCTTGGGCGCTGGAGCGCATATTCATTACTACCACACGAACGAGGTGCGGTTTGCTCCCTCGTTCACCTATTTCCTCGAAAGAAAAGGAACCGGGATGTGGATGGTGGATGCCGACGCGCATTACATCCTGCCCGTTTCCGTCACCGCCTCGCTCTACCCCATCGCCGGGCTCCACTACTCGCGATGGACATTCGATGCAGCGGTTGAAGGGGAGACCATCGTGCCTGAACATGCCGATAATCGTCTCGGCATCAATGTCGGCCTCGGGGTCCAGCACGATATCAGTTACCGGGTGCGGGCCAATTACGAGTTAAAGTACCAGTTTATCCGGGATCACTCCCAGGTATTATTCTCGGCAGGATTCGGGTTCTGGTTTTAGATCAAAACAAAGAAATAAGTATACCACAAGTCTTGGCCCTTGATCCTTGGCTCTAATTTTTTAATCTCTATATGAAAGATTTTATCACGTACGACATAAAAAAAGAGAACGCGGTTCTCGTGGGCCTTATCACGCCCGACCAAAACGAAGAGCAGGTCAACGAGTACCTCGATGAATTGGCTTTTTTGGCCGAGACGGCGGGGTTGATCCCCGAAAAACGATTCGTCCAGCGCCTCGATACGCCCAACACGGCAACCTTCGTGGGCAAGGGAAAACTGGAAGAGATCGAGGATTACGTGAAGGAAGAAGAGAACGAGATAGGCGTGGTGATCTTCGACGACGAGCTATCGGCCCGCCAGCTTCGCAACATCGAGAAAGAGCTCAAGATACGTATCATGGATCGTACCAGCCTTATCCTCGACATCTTCGCGATGCGCGCCCAGACCGCCCACGCGAAGGTGCAGGTAGAGTTGGCCCAGTACCAGTACCTGCTCCCGAGGCTTACCCGCATGTGGACTCACCTTGAACGGCAACGAGGAGGGGGAGGCACCATCATGCGCGGGCCGGGCGAGACGCAGTTGGAGACGGACCGCAGGCTTATCCTCGACAAGATCTCCCGCCTGAAAGAGGAGCTAAAGAAAATAGACAAGCAGAAAGCAGTCCAGCGCAAAAACCGGGGAAAGCTGGTGCGGGCAGCGCTCGTGGGATACACCAACGTGGGGAAATCCACCCTGATGACGCTCTTGAGCAAGAGCGAGGTGTTTGCCGAGGACAAGCTCTTTGCCACCCTCGACACCACGGTACGAAAAGTGACCATCGACAACCTGCCGTTCCTGCTTACCGATACCGTCGGTTTTATCCGCAAGCTGCCGACACACTTGGTGGAATCGTTCAAGTCGACCCTCGACGAAGTACGTGAAGCCGATATCCTGTTGCACGTGGTAGATATCTCGCACCCCGCGTTTGAGGAGCAAATCCAAGTGGTGGAAAGCACGCTGCACGAGATCGACGATACCGAAAAGCCGACCATCCTCGTCTTTAACAAGATTGATGCTTTCACGCACGTGGTAAAGGACGAAGACGACCTCACGCCGCGGAAGCGCGAAAACTACACGTTAGAGGAACTAAAGCAGTCGTGGCTGGCACGAATGAAGGAGAACATCGTCTTTATCTCGGCCATAGAGAAGGAGAATATCGAAGCACTGCGGCAGCTCCTTTACGAAAAAGTGAAAGAGATACACGTCACCCGCTTCCCGTACAACGATTTCCTGTACCAGAACTACGAAGAAGAATAGCCCGATCTACTTGCACAGCGCGTCGTTCAACGCGGCCACGGCATCCTCGTAGTGTTCGCGGCTGATCACGAACTGCATGTTTACCTGCATGAGCGACTGGGCGAAGCTCTCCACGTTGATGCCTTTCTCATACAGTGCTTTGGTAGCCCGGTAAAGAAACCCGGGGATAGCAATATTGGTACCCATCGCGCAGACAATGGCCGTTGGCCGGGCATCTACCTGGTAGAAGACCCCTTCGAGTACCTTCACCAGTTCCCTGCTCTTTTCGTTATCCCACACCACCATCGTGATGGAGTTGGCGTTGGTCGACTTTAATATGTAGCTCACGCCGTGCTTCACGAAGTAGTGCATGATGCGGCCGTCGAAGCCCACTTCGCCTACCATCATCGGGTCATGCACCTCGATCGCGATCACCTTGCGGGAACCGGAAACAATCTCCACCCTTGCCTCGGGAGAGACGTAGTCGCGGGAGATAATTGTCCCGGGGTGATCCGGCTCGAAGGTGTTCTTTATGCGGATATTGATACCCGCCAACTCCAACGGTTTGGCCGCCTTGGGGTGAATGGCCTCCATCCCGATATCAGCCAATTGATCCGCGATGATATAATTGGTGCGCCCCACGGGGATGCTGTTCTCCACTCCCACGATCTTGGGATCCGCGCTCGAGAGGTGATACTCCTTGTGGATAACCGCCTCGTCTGCTTTTACCTCCACCGCGATCTTGCTAAAGGTAACCTCGCTATAACCCCGGTCGAACGCCCGCATAATGCCTTCCGTCCCTTTGGTGTACCCGGTAGCGATACAGAGCACCTTGCTAAAATCGATCCCGCTAAACTCTTTATGAATCCGCTGGTCGATAGTGAGCGGCTCGTTGTCATTGAACCCGCACAGGTCCACGAACCGGGCATTGATCCCGTTGTTATTCAGTATATTCACCGAGTTCCACCCCGAATGGGCTTCGCCGATGGACGCCAAGATCTCTCGTGCCGCCAAGTGGATATCGGTGCGGTTCACGTAGCCCGATGCCAATACCTTTCCCAAGCTATAAAGTACCGTCTTTGCCTGGTCTACCCGGAAGCGGATAAAGTCGCGCGCCTCTTTCAGGTCGAGCCCGTGATCGGCAAACCCGTCATTGATCAAAAGTAGCCGCTGGCAAAACGAATCGAGCGCGCTGCTGTAATCTTCGCCGTTAAGGAACTTATTGTAAATACCGGCCTCACCGGTCTTTTTATGCTCCAACAACCAGTTAGTCACGTTATTGTAGGCAGAGACAACAAAAATGCGATTATACAACGCATCGCCTTTTCTATCCCCTTTAATGATATTTTGCAGTACGTCCTGAAACTGTGACATGGACGTGCCCCCGATTTTCTCTACTGTCAGCATTCTATTAATGAAGAATTAAAAATGAAAAATTAATAATAGCAGATGGGTCGCGAAGATACATTTTTTTATTTTTTCTCGGCCATAACGGGATCAAAAAATGGTCTTTCATCACCAAGACAAGCCGTTGCTATTCTAAACGATACAGGGACAGGGCAGTTAAAATCGTTTCAGTTCCCGGTACACCTTGAAGATGGGCAACCCCATCACGTTGTAATAAGAGCCTTCGATCCGTTCCACTCCCATGTACCCGATCCACTCTTGCACGCCGTAGGCACCCGCCTTGTCCATGGGTTGGTAGGTTTCCGCGTAGTAGTCGATCTCTTCTTCTTGCAGCTCCCCGAAAGTGACATACGCCGTGTCCGAGAAACTCACCTGCTTGGCGGTCGAGGTGAGGCAAACGCCGGTAATCACGCGGTGCGTTTGGCCAGAGAGGCGCCTTAGCATCTGCTTGGCATCCTCGGTACCCGCGGGTTTTCCCAACACCTCCCCGTTCAGCAAAACAACCGTGTCCGCGGTGATGAGCAGTTCTTCCTTTTTCAGCCCGGGCCGGTATGCCGATGCCTTTTTCCGCGCGAGGTACCCGGCGATCTCCTCGTGAGGAAGTGACTCCGGGTAAGATTCATCCAAACCGGGTAATACACGGGTCTCGAACTCCACGTCGATACCCGAAAGCAACTCCTTTCTCCGGGGAGAGTTGGAAGCGAGAATAAGTTGATAATCAGTTATGGGAACACGCATGTGTATAAAATATTGATATTAGTGGCACAGACATCTCTGCCACCACGTTACGGAATACAAAGGTAACAACTATTTCGTTAAGTGAGCGCAGAGCCAAGCTTGCTTGAGCTATGCCGAGCGCAGAAATAGTCTAACTTTAGTGAACTATTTCGTTAAAATTATTTTTTACTTTTCTTCTCGATCATACCCAATCGGTTAGAGAGACAAAATGTAAAAAAAATACAATTCCGGTGGCGTGTTAATGCAATGATAATACAAAAACTCGCACTAAAAATCCTAACACTTTTTTTAAGAAGGCTCTATATTGCTCTCTGTAATTAAAATCACGGCACCAACAAAACGATAAAACTGCAATGGTCTACGAATCGTTAGAAATACTTAAAGAGCAGTTGGCAGCCTATTTCAATGAAATCAACCTGAACCGGGCGGTTATACTTCAGAATATCGCGCTGTGGGAGCAGGGAGGAAGCGAAACGGCCAGCAACACAAGCAACAAACTCATCCTGACGCTCCTACGCATTGAAGAGGAGCCGACATTGAAAAACAGCCCTTCTTACAGGGTCAGGACATCGGGGGTTGAATACCAAAACCCGCCCATACACCTGAATCTTTATATCCTGATCGCGGCCAATTTCGACAACTACGAAGCCTCGCTGATCTCGCTCTCTAAAACCATCGAATTCTTCCAAGGCAGGAAAGTCTTTACATCGTCAGACACCATCTACAACCGCGACAACGTATCCCTGGATATCCCAGGCGACTTCAAGCTAATCCTGGAGCTCTATTCGCCTACTTTCGAGGAGCTTAACAATATCTGGGGGACCTTCGGGGGGCGCCAGCTGCCCTCCGTGATTTACAAGTTGCAGCTCGTCACGATTGATCGCGACAAGAAGTTGGCGGAAGCGGGGCTAATCACGCGCATCGGCGGGACATTAAACGATATATAATTCTATACCATGAGTTATTCAATTCACTACAAACAACTTTTCAGGGTCGATGTACTGCACCTCTTTTTCCTCGATAACGGCACCGATAAGTTCGAATCGATGAATGAAGCCGAACAAACGAAACAACTAAACCAGTACAACCTCCAGTCGGTGTCGCGTGTTATCCCTACCCTTGAAACAACCCGGCATCTGAAGGGGCACCGTCTTGTTTTCAAGTCTTTTAGCAGCGGATTTTCAGTCTGGACGGAGGTGAGTGAAAACGAGGAGAGCACCCCTTTAGTAGCATTAAGTGACGACTTGTCTCTCACCTTTCTTCTCCAAATGAGAGATTCGCTCTTTTTTAATTATACCGAGTTAGAGCCCGCGAACAAAGGCCAATTGCTCTATATTTCAAACCGCAGGCCACCCTCGGAACCAAGTGATTTCCCTCTCTTGGAAAAAAATGACGACTACTCCCCGATTGATAAGCGCTTCCTTTTATCGGAAAATGGAATGGAAGAAGAGAAGATCGACCCGCGAGAAGCACCGGACCTGCTTGGGGTAATCCGGCTGCATATGAAAGGTAGCAGCGCGTCACTGAATATTACCGGCGGCGGGGGCAAAATCATCTCTCCCGCGCCAGCATTTCGCGTATTATTCGAGAATCGAAAAACGTACTGGCGCTATATATTCAACAGCGATCAACAGGTGGGGGATGCCGATCCGCTGGTGAAAGAGGGCGACAATCCGAAACGGATCATCACGAAAGAGGCCTTCCCCCTCACCCAAACCGGGTTTATCTCCTTGAAATTAGGCGGGAAGGAGCTACCCAACCCCAGCCCCGCGCGCGTTAAACCCGATCCGGTAACCCATAAAATATTTTCAGAAATCTATATGTAACACTAAAAACTCAATCAGATGGCAACAGTTTATAAAACACCGGGCGTGTATATCGAGGAGATTTCCAAATTTCCTCCTTCCGTAGCGCAAGTGGAGACAGCCATTCCGGCCTTTGTTGGCTACACGGAAATGGCGGTGGTAGATGGGGTTGATTACCATACAGAAAAAATCGTGCAACCAGTAAAAGTACGGTCGCTACCAGAGTACGAGTTCTTTTTTGGAAGTGCTCCCAAGCCGACAGGTATCGAAATTGAACTGAACGCGGACAATACTGTGAAGAAGGCCACGGTCAACGGGGATAACCTGCTGTACGATTCGGTTCGCATGTTTTATGCCAATGGTGGGGGAGACTGTTATATCGTGTCGGTAGGCAAGTTCAGGGAGGAGGGAGAAGCCGCCTCTAAAGACGCCCTGGTTGGAGGGCTACAATCAATCGAGAAAGCGGATGAACCTACCCTGCTCGTTATTCCCGAATCGGTAAAACTCAATGCCTCCGAAGCAGGTGAAGTACATGTTGCCATGCTAACGCAGTGCAACAAGCTACAAGATCGTTTCGCGTTGCTTGATATCGTGGGGGGAGACAAAGAGCCCACTCCAACCTATAACCCGGTGGCCGATTTCCGCGGCAACGTGGGAATGAACTTCCTCAAGTACGGGGCGGCCTATTACCCGTGGATCAAAACCACGTTGTCGTTCAACGTCGACTATAACGCGATCATCAAGGGAACCTACACGAGGGTGGATAACCCGGGCACGCCCATCGATATAAAGGCACTGCTTAACAGCGAGGTGATAGCGAAAATCGAGGCTATCGAGGAAGATATCAAAAAGGAGGAGGCGCTTACCAAGCCGGCTACCGCGTCCATTGACGACCGGGATGCCTTGGTTGCCTACGCGAACGCCCTTTACACCTACGCCAAAGCTTTTTTCGGTTTATCGTTTAATGATAACAGCGAGGAGGACGAGAATTCCGCGAAAAAGACGCACTCCCGGTTTATAGCAAGTGATTCCAATTTTCATGGACTGCTGAAGCGGCTGTTCGACTACAACCATTTCAGCAAAGCTTCGGAAAGCGGCCTACCTTCCGAGTGGGACAACCCGCTGATAGCAGATGATTTTACTGCCGACTTCAACCCGTTCACTTTTGCCGCGCCCAACGACAGCAATGCTATCTTCAAGACCACGGAGACGGTGGAGAGCGCGGCTCCTTACTTCGAGGTGCTACACAGAAAGCTCGAACAGTTGATCTCCGATTTCTTTAGCGAGCTGAAAGCATTAAAGAAGAGCCAAGCGAAGACATTGTCCGAAATAGATCCCGTTTACCAGGGTATAATGAGTGCCATCCGCAAGAAGGGGATTGTCTTACCTCCCGGGAGTACCATCGCGGGTATCTACGCGATGGTGGACCGGGAACGAGGGGTTTGGAAGGCTCCTGCCAACGTGAGCCTCACGGCAGTGAAAGGCCCCGCGGTCAATATTACCAACGAAGAGCAGGAGGGGTTGAATATAGATACCACCGCCGGCAAGTCGATCAACGCCATTCGTGCCTTTACCGGTAAAGGTACCCTTGTATGGGGGGCTCGCACGTTGGCAGGCAATGACAACGAGTGGCGGTATGTTCCGGTACGCCGCTTTTTCATCATGGTGGAAGAGTCGGTAAAGAAGGCAACCGAGCAGTTCGTCTTTGAACCGAACGACGCCAATACCTGGGTAAAAATCCGGGCCATGGTAGAGAACTTCCTGTTCATCCAATGGCGGGCCGGGGCATTGGCCGGGGCCAAGCAAGAACACGCGTTCTACGTGCGGATCGGCCTGGGGCAAACCATGACCGCTCAAGATATCCTGGACGGGTACATGCACGTGGAAATCGGGCTGGCAGTAGTCCGCCCGGCAGAGTTTATCGTGCTCAAGTTCTCTCACAAGATGCAAGAATCATAACATTAAACAGATATAATTATGGCAGCAACCTATCCATTGGTGAAATTTCATTTCCAGGTAGACTGGGGCGGGACAAAGATCGGGTTCACCGAGGTATCCGGGCTGGACGTGGAAACCGAGATCGTGGAATACCGAAACGGCGCGAGCCCCGAGTACTCGAAGATAAAGATGCCGGGGATGCAGAAGTTCAGCAACATCACCCTTAAACGCGGCACGTTCAAGAGCGACAACGAGTTCTTCGAATGGTGGAACAGCGTGAGTTTGAACACCATCGAGCGGCGCAACATCACCATCAGCCTCCTCAACGAGAGCCACGAGCCGGTGGTAATCTGGAAAATTAAGAACGCGTGGCCCACCAAAATACAATCGACCGATTTAAAGGCCGACGCCAACGAGGTGGCTATCGAGAGCATGGAGATCGTGCATGAAGGCTTAATCATACAAAACGAGTAAAGATGGGCACCTATTATCCCCCGCTGGGCTTTCACTTCAAGGTGGAATTCAACCATATCAAAGGCGAGTTCCAGTTTCAGTCGGTCTCGGGCCTAAGCATGGAGCTTGAAACCGAAAAAGCCGCCGAGGGAGGAGAGAACAGGTTCAAGCACACCCTTCCCGTCCGCGCGAAATACCCGAACCTCGTGTTGAAACGAGGCCTGCTCGTCAACTCGGAGCTGGCCAACTGGTGCCGGAACGCGGTGGAAGGCTTCGATATCACACCGTCGGAGCTGACCATCACCCTGCTGAACGAGGAGCACGAGCCGTTGGTGACGTGGAACGTGGTGCATGCCTGGCCGGTGAAATGGTCGGCGGGCGACCTCAACGCGGAGGAGAGCAAAATCGTGATCGAGACCATCGAGCTCGCGTACAACTATTTTAATACACGATAAGATGGCCATCGAAATTCAGGAACTGCACATCCGGATCAACGTGGACGAGGGCGGCAGCGAGCAACAAGGCGGCATGGTAACCCGCGAGGAACGGGAACAAATCATCGCGGCCGCCGTGGAGCGAGTAATGGAGATCTTGGCAAGAAAAGAGGAACGGTAAAAAGAGTATGAACATGAACGGTGAACTCACGAAACTGAAAATAACGGCATACAGCGATGAGAAGTTCTCGGAGCCGGTATCGGACGGGGAATTCAGGACATTGCTGAACCCCGAATCGTACCTGCTCAAGTACAAGATCGAGCTAAACCAGACCCAAGCCGCGGGAACGAGCGCGACGGCTCCCCGGTATAGCAAAACGCTGCCGGAGGACTTGAACCTCGACTTCCTGTTCGACCGCACCGGCGTGATCACCGATTACAACGCGTCGGGAACAGGTAGTGCCAAGACATTCAAGGACGAGGGAAGGGGGATAGTAGACGATCTGGAACATTTCAAAAAGGTGGTGTTCGACTACAACGGGGAGGTACACAAGCCCAACTACCTCGCGGTAGCGTGGGGAACGCTCCTTTTCAAATGCACCCTCGCGGAGATGGAGATCCAGTACAAGCTGTTTAAACCCGACGGAACCCCCTTGCGGGCAGTGGCCAAGGCAAAATTCAAAGGGTTCGTGGAGGAGACGCTTCGAGTGGCAAAGGAGAACAGCAACTCGCCCGATTTGACCCACGTGCGCGAGGTGAAGGAGGGAGACACGTTGCCCTTGATGACGTTTCGTATTTATGGCACGCCTCTCTATTACTTGGAGGTGGCCAAAGCCAACCGCATCATCAATTTTAGAAAACTGACACCGGGACAGAAAATCTTTTTTCCTCCCATCGCGAAACATTCCTGATTATGCCAGTAACTATTGACACGGTTCGTTCAACCGATCTCGCGACATACAAGATCCTGGTAGAGGGAGAGGAGCTTCCTCGCGACCATCACGTGTTGAATATCGTGGTGGACAAAGAGATCAATCGCGTGCCCACCGCCACCCTCGTGCTTCTCGATGGCGATCCTGCCGCGGGCGATTTCGAGCTGAGCAACCGTGAGCTCTTTGTCCCGGGAAAGGAGGTGGTGATCCAGGCAGGGTACCACTCCGAAGAGGAAGCAATCTTTAAAGGGATCGTGATAAAACACCGCTTGAAGGTGCGAGCACCTCACTCTTACCTGATCGTGGAATGCAAGGATAAGGCGGTGAAGATGACCATTGGGAGGAAGAGCAAGTACTTTTACGAGAGCAAGGACAGCGAGATTGCCGAGGAGATCATCGCCCGATACGGTTTACAAAAGGAGGTCGAGGCCACGGCAATCTCCCACCCCGAAGTGATCCAGTACAACGCTTCCGATTGGGATTTCCTGGTCACCCGCGCCCAGGCAAACGGGAAGATATGCGTGGTGGAAGAGGGAAAGGTGTTCCTGAAAAAACCAGGCACGAGCGGGGAGCCGGTAGAGATCGTCGCCTTCGGTGACACGCTGATCGACTTGGATGCCGAGATAGATGCCCGTGACCAGTTTCAAACGATCACCTCGTATGGTTGGAGTGCTTCCGAGCAGGAGTTATTAGAAGCGGAAGCCGATATACCGGAGGTGATGCTCAACGGCAACCTCACCCGGGACGAGTTGGCCGCGACGATCGGTTTAGAGAACTTGCAACTGAAAAACGGCAGTAAAAACAACGCTTCGTTGCTGGAATGGGCCAATTCGAAGGCACTATTCAGCCGGCTCGCTAAAACCAGGGGGCGAATAAAAGTTCAAGGCATCCCCACCGTGAAACCCGACACCCTCGTCAGGCTGGAAGGGGTGGGCGACCGGTTCAACGGGAACGTCTATATTTCCGGGTGCCGCCACGAGATCACCGAAGGCAACTGGACACTGGACGCTCAGTTTGGCGTCAGCCCGAAATGGTTCTCGGAGACCTACCCGGTCAACGACCTGCCCGCGGCCGGCTTAACCCCGGCGGTGAGCGGTTTACAGATCGGGATTGTCACCCGGCTGGAGGGCGACCCCGAAGGAGAGGATCGGGTCACGGTAAAGCTACCCGTGATTGATAACGGGGGCGATGGCACGTGGGCGAGAGTGGCCGCACTGGACGCGGGCGAGGAGCGGGGCTCCTTTTTTCGGCCGGAGATAGGCGACGAGGTGATCGTGGGGTTCCTGAATAATCACCCCGACGAACCGGTAATCTTGGGAATGTTGCATAGCAGCGCGAAGCCGGCACCGTTGAGCGCGACGGACGGTAACCACGAGAAAGGATTCGTTACCCGGAGCAAAATGAAGTTTATCTTTAACGACGACGAGGTGAGCGTGACAGTAGAAACCCCTAACGGGAACCGCGTCACGCTAAGCGATAACAACGGGGGGATCAAGCTGGAAGACGAGAACGGGAACCTTATTCAAATGGATGCCAACGGAATAGAGATAAAAAGCGCTTCAAAATTAGTGGTAACATCATCCACGGACCTGCAAGCCGAGAGCGGCAGCAACATGGAACTCAAGGCCGGGGCACAGCTCAAAGCGGAGGGATCGGCAGGGGCGGAGTTCTCGAGCACCGCCGTCACCACCGTGAAGGGTTCGTTGGTTCAAATCAATTAAAAAATGAGTAAACCGGCAGCAAGGATAACCGACATGCATACCTGCCCCATGGCGACCCCCGGGGGCGTGCCTCACGTGGGCGGACCCATACTCCCACCGGGTGAGCCCACGGTGCTCATTGGCGGCCTGCCCGCTGCCAGGGCGGGAGACATGGCCACGTGCAGCGGCCCACCCGACACCATCGCGATGGGATCGGGCTCGGTGCTTATCGGCGGCATGCCCGCGGCAAGGATGGGAGACACCACCCTGCACGGGGGAACCATCCTGTTAGGATGCTTCACGGTACTTATAGGAGGATAAAACGATGGACAAAGAGAGATCATTTTTAGGGAGAGGATGGAGCTTTCCACCGGAATTCAACAAAGAGGCCGGCACGGTAACCATGCTGGAGGATGAGGAAGATATCGTCAGCAGCCTGCATATCCTGCTTTCTACGCGGTTAGGCGAACGGGTGATGCTCCCCGGCTACGGGTGCAACCTGGACGACCTGCTCTTCAACTCCCTCGACTTGACGGTGAAGACTTACGTTACCGATCTTGTAAAAACAGCCATCCTGTACCACGAACCGCGTATCGACGCCCGCAGGATCACGATAGAGCCGGCAGACGAACTGCAGGGAGTGCTGCTTATCCACATCGAGTACGAGGTACGAGCCACCAACTCCCGCATGAATATGGTCTATCCCTATTACAAAGTAGAAGCCAACGTGTAAAGATATCATCATGGGTCATCGTGAAAAAAACAACCTCTTGCCGCGCGAAGGGAGCGATCAAAGCCAACGGTTCATCCGGGCGTTAGATCCCTCCTCGGTTCAATTGAACGATTTCAGCCTGAAGGAGTGGATGCAGTTTGCTTACCGGTTTGCCGCCCACGTGAACTATTTCAAGGGGCCGGGCGACGAGCCGTCGGGGAACTGGGAAGCATTCTTCAAGGAGGGCGAGGAGCTGGAAGATTTCCTGTCCCGGGTAGGCAAAGAGAACAACATCACTCCTCACCTGGCCCTATTTACCTGTTTCATTTGGCTGTTGGAATTTACCAAAAAACGGTTCAATCGCCTCACCAAGCGCCATCTCGACTTTTACTACCGCAAAGTGCTTCATATGGAGAAGCTCCCGGCCACCCCCGATAAGGTGCACCTGCTATTCGAGTTGGCCAAGAAGGTAACGGAAGAGGAGATCGAGGAAGGAACCGGGATGGATGGGGGAAAAGATGCCGGCGGCCAAAAAAGGGTTTACCGGCTGACTGATACTCTCATCGCCAATAGAGCGGTTGTTACTCGATTAAAGAGTCTTTATAACGATCCCGCACACGCCACGATAAAAGCGGCCGAAATAGCCAATTCCCACGATGGGAAAGGGTCAGCGTTTCCAAACGACGAGATAAAATGGTGGCCTTTCGGGTATTACGAGGCGGGAACGGGGACCGAGGCAACGGGCACGGGACTCCCGGAGCTGGACGACGCCAAGTTAGGGTTTGCCGTGGCATCCCACCTGTTGAAACTACAAGAGGGGGAGCGTGCTGTCCGGTTGGATATCACGTTTTCCACCCCGCTTAATGGAGTCACCACGGACGCGCTTGTCGACAACCTCGAGGTGTGGTGCAGCGGCGAGAAAGGGTGGTTAGGCCCCTACCAACCCGCGGCTTTGTCCACCGGTGTAACAGGGGCACCCGCCCGGCTCTCCATCGGGTTCATCCTTCCCCGCGGAGAGTCGGCCGTCGTTCCCTACGACGCTGCTGTCCACGGCGAGCAGCTTGACACGGGGCAACCGGTTTGCCGCGTACTTTTTCGAACCGGCAACGAACCGGGGTACACGCTTTACCGCCGACTCGCGGATAACGAGGTAAAGGCCCTATCCATGCATGTAGACGTACAAGGAGTTAGCAGCTTGGAGCTGGAAAACGATACCGGGGTGCTCAACGCGGCCAAACCCTTCTACCCGTTCGGGACACAGCCGGTAAAGAAATCCGGTTTCTACATCGGGTACCCGGAGCTGTTCGCGAAGGAGTGGGAGAACGTAACCCTAAACATCCTATGGAAGAACACCCCCGAAAAGAGGGGGCACAAGGATGCATTCAAGGAACTTTATTACGCCTACAGAACCGACAACCTGTCCGGTTCGAGCACCTTCACGTACCTCACCGCGATCTATCAACTGCTGGAACCACCCGAAGAAAAAGAAGAGAAAATCCCTAACCCCTATTTATGGAGCCCGGCCGTTCCCGATCCGGCGAACCTGATCGTGAAGGGGGACGACCATTTCAAGGCCAATATCGAGGTTAAGTATAAAGAGGAGTGGGAGATCACGGCGGATGGCCGTGACCAAGTACTTTTTACAGAGACCGACAAAGGATTTATATCGGAATTTAACATTGATAACGCGGGCTACGAAGCGGGCAAAAACGGTCCCTTTCGTGTCTCCCTAAACCAATCGTTCTACCACGAGCTCTACCCGAGGCTGTACGCCCTCGCCTTTGCCAGCGACAAGAAGGACGCGCTGATCCCCAATGCTCCCTATACCCCCCTGATTGAATCCATCCACCTCGATTACAGCGCGTCGGCAGCAATGAACCTGAATAGTTCTGAAGCTGACTTTCGTGAGAACGAAGTGAGCCTCTTTCACGAACACCCGTTCGGACAAGCCGAAGAGCACCCCCACCTGAAGCAGCCGCTCCCCTTCTTGAATGAAGAGGAGAAAGGAACCCGCCTTGTCCCTTCCTATCCCGCCGGGGGCGAGCTTTATATCGGGCTTGAAGAGGCAGAACCCTCCCGGGTTGTCTCGCTTTTGGTACAGCTCCTCGAAGGAAGTGAAAACCCGGAAGTGGGGACACTCGCCGGCAAGCAAAAGGTAATGTGGTCGGCACTCTGCCAAAACCACTGGAAGCCGCTCGACAGCAACCACCTGATCGTGAACGACACCCGGGATTTTCTGAAATCGGGGATCGTGAAGTTCTCACTTCCCAAAGAGGCCAACCGCGACAACACCCGCTTGACACCCGGCTTTATATGGATCCGGGCCCAAGCCCGCGAAAGTTACGACGCGGTTTGTAAAGCCATCGCCATCCATGCCCAAGCGGCGGCCGCCCAATTTTCGGACAACGGAAACGAATGGTCGCACCTGCAAAACGGGCTCGAGGCAAACAGCATCACAAAACCGGTTGTCTCCCTGCCCGCGATAAAAAAGGTAATACAGCCATACCCCTCGTTCGGCGGGAAGCCGCGTGAAACGGACGACGAGCAGTACCGCCGCGTGAGCGAGCGGCTCAAGCACAAGAACAGGGCCATCACCGTGTGGGACTACGAACACCTGGTTCTTCAGCAGTTCCCCGAAATATACAAAGCCAAATGCATCAGCCACGCTACCTTGGAACCCACCCCTTGCTTTCTTACCCCGGGGCATATCCTCGTGGTGGTCATCCCGGACATGGTAAACAATCACCTGTTCGATTTTTACCGGCCACGGGTGAGCAAGGCCAAGCTCTCCGAAATCAAGGAGTTCCTAAACAAGCGAAACGGTATGCATGTAAAGGTGGCGGTGGTCAACCCCGAGTACGAGGAGGTCACGGTCGACCTCCAAGTGAGGTTTCACAAAGGGTATGACGAGCATTTCCACTTGAAAAAATTAAACGAGGACATCACCCGCTTCCTTTCGCCCCACGCGTTCCGGGAAGCCGACCGGATCGAGTTTGGAGCCGCGTTGCACCGGAGTACCCTCACGCATTGGGTGGAAGGGCTTCCCTACGTGGATTGGGTGAAAGAGCTTAAACTAATGAAAGGGGGAAGCGCCCACGCGCGGGTGATCCCGAGTAACCCCGCGGCTATCCTCGTCTCGGCGAAGCAGCACCGGCTTGCGGTAATCACCGGGAGTCCCGAAGAATCAATAGAAAGCGAGTAGCTATGCCGGAAACAGTAAAACATATCACCCTTCCCAAGAAGGTAGAGAGCGGGGATGACCTCGATTTTTCATTCCTGCGAGAAAAGGGATTGGAATATATCGAGCAGTTGGCAGGAGCCTTGTGGACCGACTATAACAGCCACGATCCCGGTATTACCATCTTGGAGATGCTGGCTTACGCGATCACCGACTTGGCCTCCCGGGTGGAGCTGCCGATGGAACACCTCCTCACCCCAGGAGGAAGTGAAGCGGCCGGTATTCGTGAACAGTTCTTCACGGCACTTCAAGTATTGCCCTCGCACCCCGTAACCGGGACAGACTACCGCAAGCTGTTCATCGATATAGAAGGGGTGAAGAACTGTTGGCTGCTGCCTTACCGGAAGGCGGTGCAGGTAGATCATAAAAATAGCCGGCTCTCCTATAATCCTGCCGACTTCAAGGATATCGACGCCTCGCTCCGGTCGGAATTCCACCTGAAGGGGTTATATACCGTCGTGGTCGACCTCGACAACCTTGATCCCGAGACATTCCCGGACGAGTCGGCCATCAACACCGAGAAAGAACGTATCTTCAACGAGATCAGGCGCCGCTACCACGCCCATCGCAACCTCGGCGAAGACTTGGTGGATATCGCGGAGGTAGAGACCCATCCCATCGCTATCTGCGCGCGTATCGAGCTCTACCCGGAAGCCAACGAGGAGCTGGCACATGCCCGGGTACTCCGGGCGATTGACGACTACTTCTCCCCTTCCTTGCAGTTCTATTCGATGAAGGAGATGATCGAGAGGGGGTACACCACCGATCGGATCATCGACGGGCCCGTGCTGGAGCACGGGTTTATCGATCCGGAAGAGCTGGAGCAGGCCTCCCTCCGGTCGGAAGTACGACTGTCGGACATCATCCACCGGATAATGAATATCGAAGGGGTAAAGGTGATCAACGACATCACGATAAAGGATTGCAGCAGCCCCAACGATGAAAGCGACCGGTGGATCATCCCTATAACGCGGGGCAGGAAGCCGGCACGATGCCGTGAAAGCGCGCACAGCTACTACAAGGGCGTGCTGCCGGTAAATATAAATCAACAAGAGGTGAGCCGCCACCTCGATGAGATAGCCGAAAACGAAAAAAGCGCGCGAGAGCAGGCACGGTTTGATAGAGAACCCGCCATCCCGAAGGGAGAGTACTTGGAGATCGGTGCAACGACCACCATCCAGAACGATTTCCCCGACAACTATGGCATTGGCCGGGAAGGATTGCCCCCTCATACCGATCCGGCACGGAAAGCCAAAGCCCGGCAACTGCAAGGATACCTGCTTTTTTTCGATCAGGTACTCGCCTCCTATTTTGTTCATTTGGAAAAGGTGAAAGAGCTGCTCTCGGTGAACCGGACTGGCAAGGGGTCCTATTTCACCCAGGCGGTAAAAGAGATCAAAGGGTTCACGGAATTGGTTAACGGCTACCCGGAAGAGGACGATAAGGCACTCACGGAGCTGCTCTTCTCGGGACTCGACAACCGCGTGGAGCGCGACAACAAGATCTTGGATCACCTGATAGCCCGCTTCGCGGAGCGTTTCAGCGAGTACGCGTTCCTGATGAAACAGTTATACGGGTCGCGAGCCGACGAGATGGTATTGCATACTAAGCAGGCTTTCCTCGCGGATTACGACCAGACAGGGATGAGGCGGGGCAGTGCCTTCAACTATTTTTACCAACCCGAAGAGAACCTATGGAATAGCGAGAACGTCTCAGGGGTAGAAAAACGGATTTCCCGCCTAACGGGGGTAAAGGATATCCGCCGTAGAAACCTTTCGGAGGGCCCGGTGGAACTATACACGTTCGACGACTCCGAGGGTAGGACGGTCTTTCGATGGCGGATTCGGAACGAGTCGAAAAAGATCCTTCTCACTGCCACCGAGAACTACCCATCCGTCCGCTTGGCAGAGGAAGAACTCGCGAAATCGGTATTGAAAGTGATCGAAACACCGGTAGAGGTGATCGAAGAGGTCTTCGCGAGCACCCCCATCGTTGATGAAACCATCGTGGGTAACCTGCAAGTACAACGCTCCCAAACCGGGAGGTACTCCTTCAACGTGATCAATCGAGCGGCCAACCCCAACAGTACGAAGTGGGTCATCGCCCGCCATTATATCTATTACGGATCCACGGCGACGCTCAAAAGAGCGATGGTAGAGCTGGTCGAGTTCATGACCTACCGGTTCAGCGAAGAAGGCCTGTTCCTGGTAGAACATATTCTTCTTCGCCCGGACGTCACGGCGGAATCGGTTCCCTTACAGCAGTTCATGCCTATCCGCGGGAGCGATACGGGGACATGCAGCCCCGTCGACCCCTACTCTTTCCGGGTAACCGTGATACTTCCCGGTTGGACTTATCGTTTCGCGAACAGCGACTTCCGGGAATTCATGGAAAACAAGATTCGGGAAGAGCTCCCCGCCCATATCCTGGCGCGTATCTGTTGGATAGGCTATCGCGAGAACCACCCCACGACGAACGAGAACGACATGGCGCGATTTGAAGAGATATTCCGGGACTACCTGTTCTCGAAAACATCCCTGGGGCAAGCACAGGATGAAGAGCAACTCATCCGGCTGACGGGAATCATGAGCCGGCTGAACAGCATTTACCCGTCCGGCAGGCTGCTGGATTGCGGCGATGAGGAAGAGGATATAAAAGGCAGGATAATACTGGGACGCACCCATTTAGGCAACATTTAACATCAAAAGCTATGGCATCCAAATTAGAAGAGATCAGGACACACTACCACACCTTTGTCGATGACCAGGTGCTTACCGCGAAGCAGCTGAACGGCTTCATCGACTATCTTGATGATCAAGACCGACTGTCTCGGGTTTTCCTGACGGGGGTAGGCATCGTTTGCGGGTTAGCCGTAGAAGAGGCCAGCCAGAAAGCCATCACCATCACCCAAGGCGTGGGGTTGACTACCGATGGCGACCTGCTTATGCTACAAGAGCTGGTTTCGGGTGTCTCGATAAAGACAATTGCCCAGCGGCAGATAACGTTTACCCGTTACCGTAAATTCGAGGACACGTCCGCTCATTACACCTTCTTCACGCGAGGCGACGCCCAGGTGGAGTTATGGGAACTCTTACCCGAGGGGAGCGACAACTCCTACCCGTTGGAAGAGCTACCCGGCCTGAACGACAAAACCGCGCTGCTCTACCTGGAATCGTTCCCCAACGAAGGCGACCTCTGCAGTGCCATCGACTGCGACAACCAAGGGGTGGAACAGGTGGAACGACCGCGCGTGTTGCTGGTCTCCCAAAAAGACGCGGCATATATGGTCAAGGAAGACACCCTTCTCTCGAAGCACTTCGCGGCAAGTATCTTTGACGAGCTGCCGGAGCCGGCCGTGCCACGAGTGATACTAAACCCGACAAGCACGGCCGACCTCGAAGCATTGAAACAGGCATACCAGAAAGCACTGAGCCACCCTGGGCTACAAAAAGGCCTGATAGACGGCGTGGGCATCCTCTACTCCCGCTTCAAGGAGCTGCTACAGTTGGAACCGATAAAAGCGCGGTTCGACAGGTTCCCGGAGGCACTGAAAAAACTGGCGGGATTCACCCCGGCCACGACACCGGCCGACTTCCAATACAGGCACGACGCGCTAAAAGAGGTAGTGGCATGCTGGAACGAGATTCGAGAATTGCTGTTTTCATCGTGGGAAGAGTGTTTCCCTGATACACGCGCGTTCCCGAAGCACTTGCTCTTAGGAAACCTGAACGAGGCGGGGAGCGAATCCCCCCGGCACCGGCACGCTTTCTACCGCTCCCCCGCGATTACATCCGGGAAAAGCGCGCTCCGCCAATGCCGGAGCTTGGTGTCTCGCCTCTTGAACATGGTAGAGAATTACCAGGTAAAACCGGGCGAGGTAAGAATCACCCCGTCGTGTATCTTACCACGAACGGGGGCGGCCATTCCCTTCTATTACAATATCGGGGAGGATTTTCTAAAGGCATGGGATTTTTCAAAAACAGAAACGTTAAACCATACGCGTAACCTGGGATATCATCGGGAAATCCTATCCAAGCAACCCCACGTACAGGAACCGTTGAGTTTCGATATCGACCGGTTCAACTTTTTCCGTATCGAGGGGCACCAGGGCAAGGAGTACAAGGAGGCGGCAGCCCAGATTCACGCCATAAAAGAGCAGTACGGGCTCCCGTTCGATCTTAAAGTACTCTCCCTTGACATCAACGAGGAAGAAATTAACTTGGGTGATCACGAGTGCGAGTTCGAGGACCTGAATTTTATCCTGCAAGCGTGGACCACGGAGCAGGAGTGCGTGTTGGCCGAGGCCTCCAAGCTGTTTTCCGGATTTCTCACCGATGACCCGGGCAACAATAGGGTAGCAAACCAAGCCACCAAGGCCAAAACATTACGAGCAAAGTCGAGTTCACAGGAAACGAGCAACAACCTGAAAATGGTAAAGGAGCAGGCCTCGTTCATCAATAAAAACAACGTTATACTCGATAACCTATTCGTGGAGGAGAACACGCTGGGCAACCTGATGAGCAAGGCACTGGTAGATAGAGGAAAGGGCTCCGTGAACGACATCATCGCGGGTGCCCGTGAATTGGTGAAAGAAAACGTCGACGAAACGAAGTGGAAAGATTCGCCCGAAATGCAAACGTTCGTGTTCGAACAGTCCATCGAACTCATGGCCTACACCCACGTCCTCGCGCGAGAAATACCCGCTTCGATCAAAGAACTGGATAGTACTCGAATAACCAACTACAAGCTAACACTGGAGCAACTTTGTGCCCGCGTGGACAAGTTAAAGAAAGAGTATCAAAGCAAAAACCTCTCTCCCGAGCTAAAAGCAACCCTGGGCGTGCTTATCAGCCATCTATCGGGAATATGCTGCTCCGCTAAAAAACTGGAGGCTTTACAGGCAGAAATCGATAAGCGGAAAGAGAGGATACTCCTTGGTTTGCAACTTTCGGAGTTTATCAAGCAGCACCCCGGGCTGGAACATCGGGCGGGTGTTGTTCCCGGCGGCACGTTCGTGCTGGTATACGCGACGGCCCGTCAAATAAAAAGGGGGGTATTCACGCGCGTGGCCTATGAAACCAGCAACCAAGTAATTGCCGACTTCTCGTTGCCTTACCTCTGTTGTTCCGGTTGCTCGCCGGTGAACTTCATTATTCAAAAGCCGTCGGATCCGCTTCCGGAGGACAATGTTGATGAAAAAGACAGACCGAAAAAGTGAATCAAGGAAAATTCATAATAGGAAAAGTAATCGTGGAGGTAAACACCACGAACGAGGACAGCGCGATGACATTCAAAAATGAATTTGTCCGGCTGTTGAAAGAGAGGCTATTCCCCGCGTTCGAAGAAAAGCTGTCTGAACATGATGGACCGGGGAGCGTGATACGCTTTCCTACCCTAAACCTTGACGTGACCGTACCGGGGGGCAGTTCTTTGCAAGTACTTGAGACTGAAATCAACAACCGCTTCGCCCAAGTAATCGAAGAGGGGTTAACAGGCACACGAGGCTTGCTTATTCCTTCGCCTAACGAGCAAGTTTCTTCTAACGAGCAGGTCTTTAATTTCAACGGGACAGGCGGTGTACTTGGGGCTCGTGAAAAGTATGTCGTGAACAAGGAGAAAAGGGCCGTCGCCGAACATATCCCTATCGAAAGAAACCAAGAGGAGATATTTCTCCATTTCTTGGAAAAGGGATACCTGCCCTGGTACGGTAGCGAGAAGGAGGTCGGTGAATTGTCGCGCTCCCCGCGCTGGGAGAAGAGCCTCGATAAAATCGATTTTTCAACCCGGCTGGTCGACTTGCTACGACGAGGCGACACTCTCTTGCAACGGCTGATTTACCAACTGGATGAAAACAGCCTGATCGCTTTTTTACAGCGAGTAAACCCGGCAATAAAAAAAAGAGGAGACTCCCTCCATGGGTTGTTATCGCGTTTCCCGAGAGATACTCGCAACGCTATCACCCGCTTTTTAGCCGTGGTATCCCTCCAGAGGGAGGTTGCCCCCATCGAGCGCGAGGCACGTCGGCTCGCGGCCAAGCTGCGATTAACGAAGACAGGGAATGAGCCGGAGAACGCTCACGTCACGATGCTCAGGGCTAATCTTTTGGAAATTATCTCCGCTCCTGAACCGGGCAGTGGGACTGACAGAAATAGAGTTGCCGCCATTCTTACTGCCTCGCTACAAGAGGGAAGTCTTATTCCTGACTCCAAAGAAACGGACAGGATAAAAGAACCCGTTCCCCCTGTTCTCGCGGAGAGGGAAGGCATGGATACAAACGCGGGGGCAAGTGTAAACGAGACACAAGGCTCCTTCTTTATCGACGGGGAGGGAACCATCGCGGTGCAAAACGCGGGGCTTATCCTGCTGCACCCTTTTCTGAAAACGCTCTTTAGCGAGCTGCGACTTATCAACCCAAAAGGGAATATAAAAAACGAAACTAGGCAGGTAGCCATCCAGGTACTCCACTTTTTAGCAACCTCTAACAGGGAGTTCTTTGAAGGCAACCTGGTTTTCGAGAAATTTCTCTGCGGGGCAGCGCTAAATGAACCCATCGAAAGGGAGAGCCTGCTCACGGAGTCCATCATGGCAGAATGTACCGCCATGTTGCAGCAGGTGATACATTACTGGCCGGCGTTAAAGAACAGTTCGCCCGGATGGTTGCAGCAGTTATTCTTGCAACGGAGAGGCAAGCTGGTCAAAAAGGAAGGCCGCGCCAAGCTACGGGTTGAGCGTATGCCGCAAGACACCTTGCTTGATGCACTCGATTGGAATATTTCCCTCGTTCAAATCCCGTGGCATACAGAACTGTTATTCGTGGAGTGGTAAAAGAAGTGATAAAATTGGAAAGAGGAGGAACCTCGTGATGAAAGCAACAAAAGAGCGCAAAGCTACCCCCGGCAAGAGCAGCCCCTTTTTCTCTGGCAAGGGAGAAGGGTTATTTGGACTCCAACGAAAAACCGAGATAGGAAGAGCGGGGGATATCCACGAGAGGGAAGCCGATTTCTTGGCCGATCAGGTCATCTCCCGTTCGAGAGAGAACACCTTTTTCCGTCCCTCTGAAAAGCCCACGCTCGCGAAGGAGGTCGTTCAAAAGAAACCCTTAGCCGAAAGGGTCACCCCGTTCGGGGTACAAGCAAAATCCTGGGAAAGTATCCAAGACGCGGAACAGGAGGAACAAGTCCAGATGAAACCGGAGGAGGAGGAACAAATCCAGATGCAACCGGAGCGCGATAAAGCAGACAATCACCCTGTCATCCCTCCCGGCTTCGAAGCCGACTTGGAGAACAGCAAGGGAAGCGGATTGCCCCTCCCCTCGCATACCAAAGAGGAGATGGAATCGGCCTTTGGTGCCGATTTTAGCAGCGTCCGCGTTCACACGGATTCCACCGCGATACAGATGAGCCGGCAGATTGGCGCGCAGGCCTTCACGCACGGGAACGACATCTACTTTAACGAAGGGATGTACGACACCACCTCCGATCTTGGCCGCCACCTCCTCGCTCACGAGCTGACCCACACCCTGCAACAAGGAGCATCGGCAGGATCCCAACGGGTACAACGACAAGCGGAAGAGACGGGAAGCCCACCTATCCCGGTAAACGAAATTTCCCCTTCACCTCATGGGAAAATCACCGAGACACCACAAGGCTTCAAAATGGAGCTGGAGAACTTTAAGGTAAAAGCGAACATCAATCCCGCGTGGGATAGTCCTCCGTTTAAACTGCCTCGCCCCGGGGAAAGGAGCACGAGGCAAATTCCCGTGTGGCGGAGAGCAGTGAGACCCTTGGTGGTAAGCAGCGTTGAGCAGCTGACAAGTGAGGTCGACACCGAGGAAAACATGTACACCTTAACACTCAAGAACAAACCGGGCATCTCCCTGGCAGGCACACGTGCTCAACTTGCCAATGAAGTATTTATCCCCTACTGGGATCGAGAAGAAAATGTAACCACCTTTCAAGTAGAGCATTTGATCGACTGGCAAGTGGCAGGGGGCAACAAGAACGTGGATGATATAAACAATTTGATATTGCTGGATAGTCAAACCAACAATACCTTGGGAGGAAGGATTTTAAACGACAAGAACGAGCATATCCAGCGAGTATTGAACCACTACGAGAGCGCTGGCGTCACGCGAAGTGTTTCGGTTGCCATGAACAGTTACGAGATTATCATCAACTCTATTTCTCCAACTATTCCTGTTAACGGCACGATACTCGAGAAGAAGGATTTTGAAACGGCCGCCAGTAACCCGATCCGGAATCAACTGATCGATATCCGGAGTTTTGAAGTTCCCCCGGGAAGCTTCCTCCTTAAAACATCTCGAAGCGGTGGCGGGTATATTATCCCGTACAATGCAGCCGGGTATGAAACCGGGAGCTTCACCGTGTCCATCGAAGGGGATGCTGAAAATCACGCGATCACCTCCATCACGCTTGACCCGGTTGTTGCCCCGGACAGCGTGGATAAAAAGGAGTCTTCGGTATACGAGGTGGATTCGTTGGGAACCGATCAATTCATGGCCCGGGGATTAAAAAGCAGGCTCAGGAATTTCTTCGAACTGAAGCTGCTAAGCCCCATCGTGTTAGACGAGGAGCAACTCGAAATATCGAGCGCGATGAATATATACGCCGTCGGCAAAGTGTTACCATCCATTCCTATTCTCAGGGATGCTGATATCGATATCGTGATTGAAGGCAAGGATATCCGGCTACGGAAACTATTTAACACCGGGGAAATTGACGTTCCGGCTCCTTTCGAAATTTCCGAGTCCGGCCTTGAAATTTTCGTGGGCACCGGCGGTGCCGGGGCAGCAGGAGAGGTTGTTTTTGGTATCAATAACGTGGGGCAAGGCCGTATCGGGGCAACGGTCTCCACTACCGGCGGTTTCGAATTAGAGGGAATATTTGGCTTCGACTCGGAACTGTTCGACCCCGCGGAGATCCGTATCGAGTACAAGGAGAACAGCTGGACAATCGGCGGAACCATCGCTATTCCCGAGGGAAAAGTACAAGGCATCAAAAACGCGACTATCTCGGTAACCTATAGCGAAGGGCTCCTCACCGCGAACGGCGAAGCGGAACTCGACGTCCCGGGTATCGAAAAGGGAAACATGGAGGTTATCTACGGCGAAGAGGGATTCTCCATAAGCGGCAATTTCGCGCTGAGAGAGGATATTCCCGGTATCCGTGAAGGAAATGTCTCGGCACGCGTCGCCAAGAGTGCTGACGAAGAAGGGTATAGCGTGACTGTTTCCGGCAGCGCTCGCCCGGATATCCCGGGAGTTGATACCACGTTATTGATTTCCTACGAGGAGGGAGCCCTCACCATCGAGGGAACGGCTGCATACAGCCGGGGGATGCTGGCAGGGACGGTGCACGTGGGGGCTACCAACCGCCCGGTAAACGAAGCCGGGGAGCCGGCAGGGGAACCCGACGCCACGCTGCGCGTGTATGGCGGAGGCAACCTTACCCTCACGCTCGCGCCATGGCTACAGGCCACCGCGGGAGTTTCATTCTTGGAGAACGGCGAGATGGAGGTCACCGGCCGGATCGGGATTCCGGATACCGTGGAGTTGTTCGAGCGGAAGTCCATAGACCGGAACCTGTTCACCGCTCCAGCCATCGAGATCCCGCTCTTCGCCATCCCGCTCGGACCTCGTAGCGTGGGGGTGGTAGCACGAATCACCGGCGGCCTCGATTTCTCCTCGGGATTTGGCCCGGGACAGCTGCGCGAGCTATCGGCCGAGATAATCTACAATCCCGACCGGGAAGAGGAGACAACCCTCGTGGGGCGCGGTAACTTCGTGATTCCTGCCGACGCGGGGCTGACCCTCCGGGGCGACTTGGGATTGGGCATGAGCGTCGGGTTTGCCAGCCTCACGGGCGGGATCGAGGTTGCAGGTGCGCTCGGCCTCGCCGGCGAAGCGTTAGCAGTTGTCCTCGTGAACTGGAGCCCCGGCACGGGGATAGCCATCGATGCCATGGGCAGCATAACCGTCAACCCGAAGTTCACGTTCGACGTGAACGCGTTTGCCCGCGCGAGTCTCGACCTATGGCTGTTTTCTCTCTCGGAGACTTGGCGCTACAACTTGCTATCGTTCTCGTGGGGACCCGATATCCAGTTCGGTATCCTGTTCCCGATCCACTACCGCGAAGGAGAGCCGTTCGATATGTCGTTCAACGACATCACCGTTATCTATCCCGAGATTGATGTTATCGCCATGGCAAGGGGGTTGGCAGGCAACGTGAAAGATCAATTATTCGATTAATTTTCATTATGGACTATTCTGCACAATGCGATTACTTGAGAGAAGTCATTACCGCGCGGCTGGATGCCGTGATAAGCGGGAACGAGCGGGGGTTGCCCCCGTACGCGCGCGCCGACGGTGATTCCCCTTTGGATACATTTATCCGGGAAAACCGGTTGGACGAGGAGGAAATCGTCATCCTGCTCTTGGCCTTGATGCCCCACCTCGACCCCGGCTTCTTCCAATCGGTGATCGCTCCTTACTTCCCCACGGGGGGCGACTTCCCGGAGTTCGGTGGCTCCAAGGGAAAAAACCACCGGGGCATCCTGCCCACGGGAGAAACAGTGCTCTTTATCCTTGCCGGGAATGACCTTGGAAAAAGAGCGAGGCTATACCGTTATTTCGACGAGGAGCACCTGTTTGCTAAAAAAGGCTTGATCTCTATCGGCCAAAGCGAAGATCAAGAGCCCGTCCTCAGCGGGAAGCTAATCTTGGACGACGAATACCTACAGATGTTCGTCACGGGGAAGGTATCCAAACCGCGGCTCAGCAGCGATTTCCCGGCAGAACGGATCGAAACGAGCTTGGAATGGAGCGATCTCGTGCTTAGCGAGAAGACGATGGAGGGTATCAAGGAGATCGAGCGGTGGTTAATATACAACGACCGGCTGTTGAGCGATTGGCAACTGGAGGGAAAAATAAAACCGGGGTACCGGGTGCTTTTCCACGGGCCGTCGGGAACCGGGAAAACGCTAACCGCTTGCTTGCTGGCCAAACAGGCCCACCGTGACCTGTTCCGTGTTGACTTGTCGATGGTGGTCTCCAAGTACATCGGCGAGACCGAGAAAAACCTTTCCCGCCTGTTTGACAAAGCGGCCAATAAAGAGTGGATCCTCTTTTTTGACGAGGCCGATTCAATCTTCGGGAAAAGAACCAACGTGAGAGACGCGCACGACAAGTATGCCAACCAAGAGGTCTCCTACCTTCTCCAACGTATCGAGTCGCATCCCGGCTTGGCAATCCTCGCTTCGAACATGAAATCGAATATTGATGCCTCGTTCACCCGCAGGTTTAACACCATCCTTCAATTCGATCCGCCCGACGCGCGAGAACGGCTCCGGCTTTGGGAAAACTACCTCCCTCCCGGCATGAAGACAGGCGAAGGATTGCATTTGGAAGAGATTGCCCGAAAGTACCACCTCACCGGCGCGAATATCGTGAACGTGATCCAGTTCGCGGGACTAAAAACGATGGAAAAGGAGTCTACTATCCTTTCGGCAGACGACTTGTTACAAGGCATTCATAAGGAGTACGAAAAAGAAGACAAATTGCTGCGTCAAGGGTAAGCAAAAGCTATTCACTTCCTTGAATGGGATAAAATAGCGGGGGAAATGGTATATTCGCGTAAAAAACGATGACAATTGATGTTTGCCTCTCCCCGGCCCTCTACCCGTTCTATGAACAAGAAGACGACGTGGTAGTGGTGGTTGATATTTTCCGCGCTACTACCACCATGTGCATGGCTTTCTCGAACGGAGCTTCGGCTATTATCCCGGTTGCCGATATCGAACGGGCACGACAATACAAGGCAGAAGGATTTTTGGTGGGTGCAGAACGGAACACCCGCAAGGTGGATTTTGCCGATTTTGGCAATTCACCGTTTGAATATACCCAAGAGAAGGTATCCGGGAGGGAGGTCGTGTTCACGACTACCAACGGTACCCGTGCCATTGAAGCCGCGAAAGCGTGCAAGCAGTTGTTTACCGGGGCGTTTTCAAATATAGACAGCCTCGCGGATGCTTGCCTGCAAGCGGGTGATAGGGTAGTTGTATTATGTTCCGGATGGACTAACAAGGTAAATATTGAAGACACGTTGTTCGCCGGGGCGCTTGCCGAACAGCTGATGGGAAAAGGGGGCGCGACCGCCGGATCGGATTCGGTAAACATGGCATTAAACTTATGGAGATTGGCCAAGGAAGATCCCATCGAGTTCGTGAAACCGTCCGATCATTACAAGCGGCTTATCACCCACGGTGCGGAAGGCGACGCGGCGTTTTGTTTTGTCCAGAACACCACTACCGTGGTACCTTGCTACGATAAACTGAGAGGAAAACTATTCCGCTCGTGATTCACGGATTGATTTACTCGTCCCAATCAAACGCGTCGACGTCGAATTCCCCGGTGAACTGCTCCATATCGCGGCGCTCTTTCTTGGTTGGGCGCCCCGTTCCCCGTTGGCGATCCACGAACCCGCTGATCTTGTTCAGTTCCAGCAACTCGTATTGATCGGGTGGCGTCACGTTTTCCATGTACTGGGGTACCATCTTTGCCCCCATGCGTTTGTCGGCCAGCTCCAGCACCTTGAACGAGAAGGTGATCGGCGGCTTTCGCACCTCGACTACCTCCCCTACCCGCACGTTTCTTGAAGGTTTCACGGCAACGCGATCAATCATCACTCGTCCCTTCTTGCAGGCATCGGAAGCAATGGTGCGCGTTTTAAAAACACGCACGGCCCATAACCACTTATCTACTCGTACTTCGTCCATCACCTGTTATTGTACACGTTCATCGTCTCGTTGATACCGGCCAAACAGAAACTCCGTATCATCTCCCCCGCGGTATCGATACGCTCGGGAAGCGATAGCTTCTCCTCGTCGGAGAACTCCTCCAAAACATAATCGATCTGCATTCCTCTCGGAAAATCATTCCCTATGCCGAAACGTAGGCGGGGGTAATTTGTCCCGATCAAGTCTTGGATATGTTTCAGCCCGTTATGTCCCGCGTCGCTCCCTTTCGACTTCATGCGGAGCGTCCCGAACGGCAAAGCCAGATCGTCGACCACCACCAGCAGGTTCTGGTTCTCGATCTTCTCTTTCTGTAACCAGTAACGGATGGCGTTTCCACTCAAGTTCATAAAGGTGGATGGCTTGAGCAAGACAAGCGAGCGGTTCTTAAGGCGCGTGGTCGCGACAAAACCGTATCGCTTATCCTCAAAAACAGCATTGGACGCTTTTGCAAAAGCGTCCAATACCATAAATCCAATATTGTGGCGGGTTTGTTCGTAATCGGGGCCGATATTGCCCAATCCCGCGATCAAATATTTCATTCGTTGACGGTTTATTCTTCGCCTCCTTCTTCGGTATCTGTACCCGTATCGGTGTCGACATCACCTTCCGCTTTTGCAGCAGCTCCCCGGGCGGCACGCGTAAGTTGAACACGGCATACCACGGCATTCTTGGCATTCAGTATCTCGAGGCCCTCGAAGCTCAAGTCGCCTACCTGGATCGATTTACCCAACTCCAATTTTGTCACGTCTACTTCCAAGTTCTCCGGCAAATTCGCGGGCAACGCTTTTACCCTGAGCTTGCGTGTATCTAACGACAGCTTACCCCCGGATCTCACACCGGCAGCCAATCCCTTCAGGCGGACAGGGATCTCGATCACGACGGGCTTATCTTCAAAGACGTGCAGGAAGTCGATATGCAACACATCTTCCCTCACGGGGTGGAATTGCAGCTCTTTCACCATCGCCATCATTTTATTTTTTCCCAAGTCAAGGTTCACCAAGAAGACCTCGGGCGTATATATCAGGTTGCGCACATCGCCCTGCTTCACCACGAAGTTCAGGTTTTCTTCGTCGTGGCCACCATACACCACGCACGGGATAAGGCCTTCGCGACGGAATGTCCGGGACGCCCTTTTTCCGAAATCATTCCTGACCTCGCCTTTTAATTCAAATGTTTTCATTTTAAAATTGTTTGTGTTACTCAAAATAAAGTGCTTTCTTTATTTCCCATCACACGGGAGCTTTCAAAAAAGCGGCGCAAAGTTAATGATTTTCTTTTAACTACACAACCATCCAGTCCCTCTCTTTTTCATTTCGATTTTATCCACGGAGAACTACTTTTCGAGTTTTTGTAGGTAGAATACCAAAATTTTAGCTACTTTTGCAGTTCAAAAAAGTTCATTAAGTTAGAATGATAAACAGGAATTTAATTCGTATTAGGGTAGTCCAAGTTATCTACTCGTGGTATCAGAATACGAACAAAGATTTACGCGATGCCGAAAAAGAATTGATGTTCGGCTTGCAGAAGTCATACGATCTTTATTATTATTTACTGCTCTTGATGGTGGAACTGACCCGGGCATACGAAAACCGGGTTGAAGCCAAGCGGAACAAGTTTTTGCCATCCGAAGAAGACCTGAACCCAAATATGAACCTGGTTAACAACCGGTTTATCCTCCAGCTCGAAGCGAACCACCGGATGCGGAAACAACTCGCCGAACGCCCATTATCATGGACAGATAACGAATCGTTCGTCAAGAACTTGCTCGATAAAATTATGGAGTCGGAGACCTACCAAGAGTACGCGAGTATTGATTCACCCACCTACGAGCAAGATCGGGAATTCTGGAGAAAGGCATTTAAACAGTTTATCTACGTGTACGAGGAACTCGACGACCTCTTGGAGGACGAGTGCATCTATTGGAACGACGACGTGGAGATCGTGCAGAGTTTCGTGATGAAAACCATTAAACGGTTCTCCGAAGAAAGCGGACCAGACCAGCCTCTCCTCCCCATGTTCCGGGACGAGGAGGATAAGGAGTTTGCACTTAAACTATTGCACGACACCATCCTGAACGAGAAAAAATACCGGGCCCTCATCGAAAAGCATACCGAGAAGTGGGACTTCGACCGCATCGCATTCATGGATCTCGTTATAATGCAAGTAGCCTTGTCCGAGATATTCACGTTTGACAGCATACCCACCAGCGTATCGCTCAACGAGTACATCGAGATTGCCAAAGCATACAGCACTCCCAAGAGCGGCACGTTTATCAACGGGATACTGGATGCCATCGTACAAGAAACAAAACAAGAAAATCGTATCTTTAAACAATAATAATCACTCTCTAAACACCTAATTCTTATGAATATTCTATTACAAGCAGCTCCAAGTGGCGGAATGGGCGGTATGAGCAGCACCATTTTAATGATGGTGGCCATATTTGCCGTGTTTTATTTCTTCATGATTCGTCCGCAACAGAAAAAGCAGAAAGACTTGCAAAAAAGCCGCGAAGCCATGAAGAGCGGGGATAAAGTAGTTACCGCCGGTGGTATTCACGGGAGAATAAAAGAGGCAGGAGATACTTGGTTCCTGGTGGAAATCGCGGAGGGCGTACGGATAAAAATCGAAAAGTCGTCGGTCTACGCCTCTTTCTCGGATGTAGCACCCAAGTAACCTTCCCTTTCATGCAATGGACCTAAAGGCTATCTATCAAAAATGGTTCCCTAAAGCAGCGGATTCTTTTTCCACCCTCCCGTGGAAGAATATACTCTTCTTTTTCTTTTTTTTGGTGATGGCTTTTATTTTCTGGTTGATGCTCTTCTTCCAGAAAGAGAACGTGGACGGTACCTACCGGATTCCACTGAAATACACCCACATCCCGGAGGACGTGGTATTCGATCACCCCTTACCACAATCTATCGAGATTAGCGTGGCAGACAGGGGGTCCGAAATTTTCAGGCTCGACATCAAAAAGCGGGATTCGCTGGAGATCAATGTTGCCGAGTTTATTGAAAGGGGTACCCCCGTGCTCCAGGGTGATCAATACAGCCAGCTCATCCGCTCGCGACTGGCACCCAGCACGTATGTCAGGGGCTATTACCCGATGAATATCTCCCTTGCCACCTCCAAGTTGGAAAGCAAGGAGTTGAAGGTGGTCTTCGACGGGGAGATCACCACCAGCAGGGCTAACCTGGTGGCCGATAGCGCGACCTTTATCCCCGAGGTGGTGACGGCGTATGGTTCCCGTCAAACACTCGACCAACTGGAAGCGGCAGTCACAGAATATACCCTGTTTAAAAACCTGAAAGCCACCTCGCAACTTTCGGTCACCATCAACCGCGTGGAGGGGGTGCGGTTTTCACCCGCGCAGGTAGAAATTTTTATCCCGATAGAAGAGTATACCGAGCGCACTTTTGAAGTGCCTATCACGGCCACGCGCCTGCCGGGTAACTTGGACGTGAAGTTCTTTCCCTCGCGTGCTAACGTCACATTCTCTGTCACGCTGGAGGAGTATCGGAAGATTGCCCCCGAAGACTTCGAGATCGTCCTCGATTACCGGGAATTTCACGACAACGAGGATGGACGCGTCTCGCTCGAGCTCACGCGACTCCCATCGTCCATCGTGAATCCCCGGGTCTCGCCCACCTCGGTGGAATTTCTCTTCGAGAATAAAACGTCTAAATAGGCATGTTATAACCGGCACCATTTAAAATCTCGGAATGATCAAGGTAGGGATTACAGGAGGAATGGGAAGCGGGAAGACGGTAGTCAGCGAACTCTTTCGCCTTCATGGCGTTCCGGTATTCGACGCGGACAAGGAGGCAAAACTCCTTAACGACACGTCCACACGGGTTAAGGAAGGGCTGACACGCCATTTCGGGCCGGGGCTATATGAAGGGGGGAGGCTCAATCGGGCAAAGTTGGCCGGGCTCATCTTTCAGGATGAGCAAAACCTCGCGGTAGCCAACTCCATCATTCATCCCGTGCTGGCAGAGCGGTTTATCCTGTGGAGCCAAGAGCGCGAACACCACCCCGTCGTGGTCATCGATGCGGCAGTGCTGTTCGAAGCAAAGTTCGAACGATACGTGGATCAAGTGATCACCGTCTTCTCACCGGAGGAGATACGCGTGGAACGAGTGAAGCAACGCGACGGCATCGACAGGAGTGGGGCAATGGCCCGGATGCAGCACCAGGTACCGGAAGAGGATAAAATAAGGCGTGCCGATCACGTGATTTACAACGACGACAACCATTCGTTGATTCAGCAAGTCGCGGATCTACTGGCTGACCTTCGTGTTACCACACTGGACTAAACCTTCGCGTACACGTAAAGATATTGAACTATTAACTATAAAAAGAGATGATTGAAACATTTGGAATCAATGCCGGGAGAGTCTGGTCATACTTGGACGAAAATGGACGACTCCACATCAGGGAAGTTAAGAAAGCAACCAAGCTGACCGATAAAAACCTTTACGCTGCCTTGGGATGGCTGGCAAGGGAAGGAAAAATAAAATTGGAAGAGGTGGATAAAGACCTCTTCGTGGAGTTGACATGATTGTCGACCTCCTGTTACCTACTTCATCCGGTCAAATCCTTCACCGTAGACTCCCACCACGTTGCTCTGGGAGATAAATGCTTTTTTATCAATCTGCTTCACGAGGCGGAATATGGAGGTGGATTCGTTTCGTTTGGCCATCACCAGCAGTACCTTTTGAGGCTGTTGGGTGTACCATCCCGTCGCGTCGAGCACGGTACATCCGCGGTGAAGCTGCAGGTTGATCTGGGTAGCGATCTCATCGTACTCGGACGAGAAAATAAAGAACTGTACCGACTGCCGAATCCCGTTCAACACCCAGTCGACCGAGGTAGACATCACCGCGATAATGATGATACCGAACACGACGGTCTCCACGCTTCTAAAGATAAGGAAAGAAGACCCCACGATAATGAGGTCTAACAGCAGCATGGCTCGCCCTGGAGTAATATTACGGTACTTGTTGATGATCATGATGATAATATCGGTTCCACCGCTACTCCCGTTCACCGACATCATTAACCCGACGCCGGCACCCGCCACGATAGCCCCTATCAACCCTGCCATTAGTGGCTCGGCAAACATGATAGGCTCCAAATTGAGCGCCTCGAACATCGCCAAGAAGAGCGAAAGCATGGCCACACCCACGATGGTTTTCACGAGGAACTCCGATCCTAATACTTTGTAAGACAGTAGCAGCAGCACCCCGTTCATGACAAGCACCATCGCGGAAACGGGTAAAGAAAAGGCATAGTTAAAGAGTACGGCTATCCCGGTGAGGCCACCCAGCACGAACTGTTGCGGCATGATAAACTGGGTCACTCCCAACGCGTACATGAAAGCTCCCAAGGGAATGGTAAGGTAATCCTTCCAATAGAACTTCTTCAGACTAAACTCAGGTAAATCTCCCATTTATAAACTCTTATCATCTTAGCAATTCATCGGCCGGGCATGAATCCCCGCCGATCAACAATTAACAAAACAACCTCTGAACGCGTTGGTTAGAACACCACGTTCACGATTTTCTTGGGAACGATGATCACTTTCTTGGGGGTCTTCCCATCGAGCCATTTTGCCGAGCTTTCATGTTCCAACACCCCTTTCTCGATTGCCTCGCGGCTCACGTCGGCAGGAAACTCCAGCACGAAGCGCGATTTACCGTTAAACGAGATAGCGTAGGGGAACACGTCCTCTTGCAGGTACTCCTCGTTCCATTCCGGCCAACGGGCATCGCATACCGTTTCTTGGTTCCCCAGGGCATGCCATAACTCTTCCGCTATATGCGGGGCGAAGGGTGCCAGGCAAACAACCAAGTCGCTCAAGATGGTTCGATTGTCGCACTTCAACGCGGTCAGCTCGTTCACGCAGATCATGAACGCCGACACCGACGTGTTAAACGAGAAGTGCTCGATATCGTACGATACTTTTTTGATGAGCTTGTGTAACGCCTTGAGTTCTTCTTTTGTCGGTGCTTCGTCCGACACCGCTATCGCTCCACCTTTATAAAAAAGATTCCATGTCTTGCGCAGAAAACGGTGAACGCCATCGATCCCGTTGGTATCCCATGGCTTGGATTGCTCCAAGGGTCCCAGGAACATCTCGTAGAGACGAAGGGTATCTGCCCCGTACTTCTCCACGATATCGTCGGGATTTACCACGTTGTACATCGACTTGGACATCTTCTCGATGGCCCATCCGCAAATATATTTCCCATCTTCCAAGATGAATTCAGCGTCTTTATAGTCCGGGCTCCAGTTCCGGAATGCCTCGATATCCAGCACGTCGTGGTGAACAATATTCACGTCCACGTGGATGGGGGTCACGTCGTACTCCTCCTTGAGGTTGAGTGACACGAACCGGTTGGTTCCTTTTACCCGGTAAACGAAATTACTCCTTCCTTGTATCATGCCTTGGTTCACCAGCTTCTTGAAGGGCTCCTCTTCGCACGAGATGCCCAAGTCGAACAGGAACTTATTCCAGAAGCGGCTATAGACCAAGTGTCCGGTGGCGTGTTCCGTACCCCCGATATAGAGATCCACGTCACGCCAGTAGCTGTTTGTCTTTTCAGACACGAGTGCCTCGTCGTTCCTCGGGTCCATGTACCTCAAGTAGTATGCCGACGAGCCGGCAAATCCCGGCATGGTATTCAGTTCCAGCGGGTATCCTTCTTTTGTTTTCCATTCCTTGGCACGGCCCAGCGGGGGTTCGCCCGTCTCGGTTGGCAAGTATTTATCTACTTCCGGCAATTCCAGTGGCAGCTCGTTTTCGGGAAGGGTATAGGGCATGCCGTCCTTGTAGTATACCGGGAAGGGTTCTCCCCAGTAACGTTGCCGTGAGAAGATGGCATCGCGTAGGCGGTAGTTCACCTTTCGGTAGCCTACCCCTTGCTTCTCCACCTCATCGATGGCCGCGGGAATGGCTTGTTCCACCGTCATCCCGTCCAAGAAACCGGAGTTCATCATGATTCCCTCTTTCGCGTCGAAGCTCTCTTCACTCACATCGCACCCCTCGATAAGCGGTACGATAGGCAAATTAAAATGCTTGGCGAACGCGTAGTCGCGGCTGTCGTGTGCCGGCACCGCCATAATGGCCCCGGTACCGTAGCCCGCCAACACGTAGTCAGAGATCCAGATAGGCAGGGGTTCTCCCGTGAAAGGGTGGGTAGCGTGTGAACCGGTAAAAACACCGGTTACCGACTTGTCTGCCATCCGCTCCCGCTCCGTCCTCTTCTTGCTCTTCTCGACGTATGCCTGTACTTCGGCTCGTTGCTCGTCGCTGGTTAGTTCTTCCACCAGCTCGCTTTCTGGGGCTAACACCATAAAGGTCACCCCGAAGATGGTATCGGCACGGGTAGTAAAAATATCAAACGAGGTGCCTCGCGAGGTAGCAAAGTGCATCACTGCCCCTTCGCTGCGACCAATCCAGTTACGTTGCGTCTCCTTGAGGGAGTCGCTCCAGTCGATCTTCTCCAACCCTTCCAACAGCCGTTGCGCGTAGGCGGAGACCCGCAGGCACCATTGGCGCATCTTCTTTTGCACCACGGGGTAGCCGCCCCGGATGGAGAGTCCTTCGCTCACCTCGTCGTTCGCGAGCACCGTCCCCAGTTCCGCACACCAGTTCACGAGGGTATCCCCCAGGTAGGCGACACGGTAGTTCATCAATATCTCTTGTTGCTCATTTTCCGATTTTTGGCTCCACTCCTCCGCGGTGAATTCCATCGGTTCGCCGCAAGCGAGGTCGAGCCCTTCCGTTCCCTGTTGGGAGAAGACCTCCACGAGTTCCTCGATGGGGCGTGCCTGTTGGGCCTGGTTGCAGTAGTAGGAATGAAACATGCGGATGAACGCCCACTGCGTCCACTTGTAGTATTCCGGGTCGCACGTTCGCACCTCGCGGCTCCAGTCGTACGAGAAACCGATCTTATCCAGTTGCTCCCGGTAACGTTGAATATTGTTTTCGGTGGTGATGGCCGGGTGTTGCCCGGTTTGGATGGCATACTGCTCGGCTGGCAGGCCGTACGCGTCGTACCCCATGGGGTGCAACACGTTAAATCCTTGCATCCGCTTGTAACGGGAGAAAATATCCGACGCGATATAGCCGAGCGGGTGCCCCACGTGCAAGCCGGCACCCGACGGGTAGGGAAACATATCCAGCACGTAAAACTTGGGCTTCGTGCTATCTTCCGTCACCTTATATGTCTGATGGTCTATCCAATATTGTTGCCACCGCTTCTCGATTTCCTTAAAGGTATAATCCATTCCTATCCTACTTTTTAAACCGTGCAAAGATAACAAATTAATGTGACTAATGTGATTAATATGCCAATGTGACTAATGAGATTAATGTGCCAATGAGATTAATCAACTAATCATCACATCAACTAATCTGCTAATCAACCCCGGTACATCCAGTCGATAACATCGGCATACTTCTCCAAGATCACTTTGCGCCGCAGCTTTAGCGTGTTGGTCAACTCGCCGGTTTCCATCTTGAAGGGTTCAGGAAGGAGGGTGAACCGCTTTATCTTCTCGTAGTTTGTGAAACGGGACTGGAGGAGCTCGATCCGGCCGAATAGGAAATCATGCACTTGACGATTCTCAACCAGTTCTCGCGTACTTTCAAAGGGGATATCTTGCTCCCGGGCGTATGCTTCTAATGCCTCATAATTGGGAACGATCAACGCGCTCACGAACTTCCGGTCATCGCCAATCACCGCGACCTGATCGATGTATTTGTCTTCACCAAGCCGCGTCTCGATCGCTTGCGGGGCAATGTATTTCCCGTTGGATGTTTTGTACAGGTCTTTGATCCGTTCGGTAAGGATGATCTCGTTTTGTTCGGTGAGGAAGCCGGCATCGCCCGTCCTGAAAAAGCCATCGTCGGTAAAAACCGCCTGGGTGGCTTCCGGCTTATTGTAATACCCGCTCATCACGGTTTTCCCACGGACCAGTATCTCGTTATTCTCCCCGATCTTCACCTCTACCTCCGGCATCACCTTCCCCACGGTACCAATGCTGAATCCCTTGGCAGGGAAGCAACTCACGGTGGCAGTGGTTTCGGTAAGGCCATACCCGTAGATAAGATGCACGTCGATTGACTGCATGAACTCGTTGATGGTATCCGACAGGGGTGCTCCCGCTACCGGGAAGAAGTTACCTCGATCGATTCCCACGACCCGCTTCACGAGATAGAAGATAGTTTGCCGGTACAGGAAAAACTTCACTTGGTTTCCCAGTGGGACTCTTTTCCTCTTGTTCACGAACTCCAGGTTATGGCGGCGCCCGGTTTTCACGGCATCGGCGAACAGCCATTTCAGGGGGCTCGACGCGGTCTCCATGGTCTCCTTCACCCCCTCGTACACCTTCTCCCAGAAGCGAGGCACGTTACTCATCACGGTAGGCCGCACCTGTTTGATAGTTTTTCGAATCTCGCCGGGTTCCTTGTTCACTGCCACGGCAACCCCCTTGAACAGGCAGTAGTAGGTCCATGCTTTTTCAAAGATATGCGTGAGGGGAAGAAAGCACATCGAGAGATCTTTCTCCGACAAGTTGTCAATCCGCTTGTCATGGATTCGGAACGCTTGCAAGAAGTTGGCGTGGGTGAGCATCACCCCCTTGGGCTCACCCGTCGTCCCCGAAGTGTAAATAATAGCAGCGAGGTCAGTATCTTTCAACTGTTTGAGGCGGGCATTCACTACGGCAAGTGACTCCGAGTTATCGCCCGTGGTGATAAAATCGTCGAAATAAACGGAAGTTTTGTCCCCGGCTTGAAATACCACTTGCCGGTCAAACACGATCAACTTCTTCAAGATGCCCCTCTCTTGTTGCACTTTGTAGGCGTTATTATACTGAAACTGCTCCCCCACGAAGAGAAACCTCACGCGCGCGTCATTCACGATGTACCCCACCTGCTCGGGCGAGGAGGTGGCATACATGGGCACCATCACCCCCCTGTTGGCATAGGTAGCGAAATCAGCGACCAAGTATTTCTCCATGTTCTGCGAATAGATGCCCACGTTATCATTCGGCTCCACCCCCATTTCGGCCATTGCTTGCGCGGCTTTCATTACCCGGTTGGAAAAAACCTCCCACGTCATACCCAACCACTCGCCATTTACACCTTGATACTTCAAAGCAGTTCTCCCGGTATATTTTTTCGCTTGCTCGTGCACGAGCTTCCCCAAATGATAATATGCCATCGTTTTCCTGTTTTAACATTCCAAAATTACAGTTATTTATCGATTATTCTTGTATGATTGCTCCTTTTTTTAAGATCTTCGCGTAATAGCGACATCGGCACACCGCTTTTTTTATCTTAACATTCTAACCATTCGATAGTTAATTAACTACACTTAACGAGTTTTTCACCTGAAATAAAAAACGACCGATTATCTTTGCATTGTTATGAAAAGACATTTACACGTGTTTTCTGCCCTACTCGCGGTGCTTTTACCTTTCCCGGTAAAGGCTCAGGAGTATTATGCGGCAAACATGAATCCTGAAAGCAGCGGGCCTGTATCCACGATTTACCTGATGCCAAATGTCTACCCCGCGGTTATTCAGGAAGGAGACACGATTGCCTGCATGTGGCTGGGCGATTTCATAAAATACTCTCCCCTCACCTTCCGAAGCACCAAAGATCAAGTGGCTTATTCCAAGCTGATCCGCGATGTGAAGCGAACGCTGCCCTACGCGAAAGAGATCGCTGCCATCATCACCGAAACATACGAGTACATGGAGACACTCCCGGACGACAAGGCACGCCAACAACACCTGAACAAGATGGAGAAATACCTGATGGACTCCTATACCCCTAAGATGAAAAAGCTTACCCGTTCGCAAGGACAGCTGTTGATGAAACTGGTGGACAGAGAAACAAACTCCTCTTCGTACTATATCATTGACGCTTTCATGGGCAGCTTCAAAGCATGGACCTACAACGTGTTCGCCGGGTTATTCGGGAACAGCCTCAAAGTAAGATACAACCCCTATGGCGATGACCGCGTCACCGAACGCGTTTGCGTACTCGTGGAGCAAGGGTCAGTCTAATCATTAGCATATTAGTCCCATTGGCACATTAATTACATTAGTCACATTAATTTATTATCTTCGCGTAAGTTTCAATTGATTTATGCGAATAAATTTTCCCCGGGATTTTCAACCGGCACTCTTTCATTCACTCAGAACGTACAATAAGGAGAAGTTCTTGGCCGATTTAATGGCCGGGCTTATTGTTGGTATCGTGGCTTTGCCTTTAGCCATCGCGTTCGGGATCGCCTCGGGCGTAACGCCGGAGAAAGGCATCTATACAGCTATTATCGCCGGGTTTATCATCTCGTTCTTGGGTGGCAGCACGGTGCAAATAGGCGGCCCGACGGGTGCTTTCATCGTGATCGTGTATGGCATCGTGGAGCAGTACGGCGTGCAGGGGCTCGCCATCGCCACCGTCCTTGCCGGTATCATGTTGCTGATGATGGGACTTCTTAAATTAGGAGCGATCATCAAATTTATCCCTTTCCCCATCGTGGTAGGCTTCACCAGCGGCATCGCGCTTACCATCTTTTCCACCCAGGTAAAAGACTTCTTTGGCCTCACTACCCCCTCGCTACCTTCCGGTTTTGTCGAGAAATGGGGTATTTATTTCGAGTACTTCGGCACCATCAACTGGTGGGCCGCGCTGGTCGCTTTTTTAAGCGTGGCTATCATCATGCTCACCCCCAAAGTATCCCGCAAGATTCCCGGATCATTGGTTGCCCTCGTGGTAATGACCATCGCCGTTTATCTCTTGAAAGAGTTTGGCGGCATCACCGGCATCGAGACCATTGGCGACCGGTTCGTGATTAACAGCCAACTACCGGAAATAGAGCAAATCCCTATCAGCTTGGCCAGCATCCGGATACTCTTCCCCGCGGCCTTCACCATCGCCATGCTCGGCGCCATCGAGTCGCTGTTGTCAGCCACGGTAGCCGACGGGGTCACGGGCAAAAAACACAACTCCAACGTGGAGCTGGCGGCACAAGGCATCGCCAACATCATCACTCCCTTTTTTGGAGGTATCCCCGCCACGGGCGCCATCGCGCGTACCATGACCAACATCAATAACAGCGGAAGGACACCTGTCGCCGGAATCATCCATGCAGCGGTGCTCCTGCTGGTCGTCCTTTTCTTGGGCGACCTCACCCGGCACATCCCCATGGCGTGCCTCGCGGGCGTGCTGGTGGTAGTGGCTTACAACATGAGTGAATGGCGCATGTTCCTGTCGCTCTCCAAACAGTCAAAAGACACCCGCGCTGTCCTATTGACCACCTTTTTGCTCACCGTGATTTTCGACTTGACCATCGCGATCGGCTTTGGCCTGATACTCGCGGTCTTCACCTTCTTAAAGCGGATGAACCAGACCACCCAAGTCTCTCGTACTACTGGCAGCATCAACATGACGAAAGAGATGGAATCTCGCTCCGGGCACATGCAGGAGGAGGTGCTTCACCTGCCGCCCGGCGTGGAGGTGTACGAGATCGAAGGGCCTTTCTTCTTTGGTGTCGCGAACAAGTTCGATGAGGTGATGCGCGACCTCCACGGCCACTCCCACATTCGCATCATACGGATGCGCAGGGTGCCGTTTATCGACTCCACCGGGCTGAACAACCTGGAGGCGCTCTGTAGCAACTCCAAGAAAGAGAAGATCCAGATTATCCTCTCGGGAGTGAAAGACAGCGTGCGGGAGAAAATAGAACGCTCGGAAATCCCGGGAATCATCGGCAAAGAAAACATCTGCGACAATATCCACCGGGCGGTAGAGCGGGCGATCATACTGGACGCCGAATGGAAAAAAGAATACCGACCATGATGGGCAGGACGGAGAATCGGGGGCGTTCTCTCACCGATTGGCTTCCCACCACGATGAAAGAGGTGAAGCTTCGCGGGTGGGATTATTTAGACGTGATCCTCTTCTCCGGGGATGCCTATGTGGACCACCCGTCGTTTGGCACCGCGGTCATCGCCCGCCTCCTCGAGAAGGAGGGGCTCCGAGTGGCCGTGGTACCGCAACCCAACTGGCGGGACGACCTTCGCGACTTCAAGAAGCTGGGTGTACCCCGCCTTTTCTTCGCTGTCACCGCGGGGGTGATGGACTCCATGATCAACCGTTATACCGCCAATAAGCGAATCCGTTCTAACGACGCGTACACCCCTGACGGCCGTTCGGATATGCGACCCGACCGTGCCGTAACGGTTTACTCCCGGATACTAAAAGAGCTTTATCCCGACGTGCCCATCCTTCTCGGGGGCGTGGAAGCGTCGCTACGGCGGGTAACCCACTACGACTACTGGGACGACACGCTTCAGCCAACCATCTTGGCCGAAACAGGGGCCAACCTGCTAATTTACGGGATGGGAGAACAGCCGCTGAGAGAATTGTTGAAACGGCTGCGTGAAGGGGAAAATATCCGCGAGGTAGATGACATCCCTCAAACAGCCTTCCTGCGGCCACGGAACCAACTCCCGGAAAACCTGTTTGGAGAAGAAGCACGCCTCTTTTCGCACGAGGAGTGCCTGCAAGACAAACGGAAACAAGCCCAAAACTTCCGGGTGGTAGAAGAGCAGTCCAACCGCCTGTCCGCGGCCCGGGTAATCCAAGCCGTGGGTGATGTCCTGCTCGTGGTAAACCCACCCTATCCGCCGATGAGCGAAAAAGAGATCGACGCGTCGTACGACCTCCCCTATACCCGCCTCCCCCACCCGAAATACAAGGAGAAACAGATTCCCGCGTACGAGATGATTAAATTCTCGGTGAACCTGCACCGGGGTTGCTTCGGGGGATGCGCCTTCTGCACTATTTCAGCCCATCAAGGCAAATTCATCGCGTCCCGATCCAAGCGATCGATCTTGGAGGAAGTGAAGAAAATCACGGCGATGCCCGACTTTAAAGGATACATCAGTGATTTGGGCGGCCCATCGGCCAACATGTACCGGATGCAAGGAAAGGACCCGGCTATTTGCGCGAAATGCAAAAAGCCCTCTTGCATCTTCCCCAAGGTATGCTTCAACCTGGATACGGACCATTCCCATCTCTTGGATATTTACAAGGAGGTTGACGCGCTGCCGGGGATAAAAAAATCATTCGTCGGGAGCGGTATCCGCTACGATATGCTCCTGCATGAGACCAACGACAAGAAAGTCGACGAGTCCAACCGTGCCTACCTCCGCGAGCTGATTAAAAACCACGTTTCCGGAAGATTAAAAGTAGCGCCGGAGCATACTTCCGACTCCACCCTGAAAATAATGCGCAAACCTTCGTTTGATTATTTTCACCGGTTTAACACGCTATTTAACGAACTCGACAAAAAGTACCGGTTGAACCAACAACTTGTACCTTACTTTATCTCGTCGCACCCCGGCTGTACCGAGGAGGACATGGCCGAGTTGGCAGCCACCACAAAGGAGTTAAACTTCAAGCTCGAGCAGGTGCAAGATTTCACCCCGTCCCCCATGACACTCGCGACCGAGATCTATTACACGGGTTATCATCCCTATACCATGAAACCGGTCTACACCGCCAAAAACGCCCAACAGAAAAGCGAGCAGCGTCAATTTTTTTTCTGGTACGACTCCACGAAGCGAAACGCTATCATCAAAAAACTGAAACGGATTGGAAAGCATGATTTAATCAAGAAGCTCTACGGGTAAAACGGCTCCCTCAATATCCTACCTTATTAATTAAACAAGATCACGCACGCACATATAATTAAATATTGTTAAAAATATATTTTATTTTGATTTCCATGCAGCGTTTTTCGACTTTTTGCATCTACCAAGTAGTGTAACGTGGAAAAGTGAATAATTCGTATGCAGAAAATACATTGGACATTCGGCATCTTCTTGATTGGAGTTCTGCTCATCACTTTATCTTGTGACGACAATTCGCGGTCGCTGGGGAATTTTGGCATCGACATCGCCACGGTGATACCGGAAGGGGACAATGCCTACTCCCTTTTGCTTGATAACGGCAAACGCCTCTGGCCGGCTGCTACTGCTGTACGATACGCGCCCACGAATAACCAACGGGTATTTTTGAATTACACGATTCTTTCGAACGAGATGGACGGCTATGACCACTACATAAAAGTGAACGATATCTGGAATATTCTCACCAAGCAGCCCATCAAGCTCACCGAGCAGAATCAGGACAGCATCGGCCATGACCCGGTAAAAGCAAACGATATTTGGGTAGGTGGGGATTACTTGAATGTATGGTTCCGGTTTAATTATGGCGGTATCCAGCCACACGCTATAAATTTAGTCGAGAACACGCTCTCACCCGACAGTGATCCTGAAGTGACCGCCCTCGAGTTTAGGCACAATTCCTACGATAGCCCGAGCATCCGACTATACGAGGGGTTTGTATGCTTCGACCTCAAGCCCTTTCGCGTACACGACACTGATTCAGTAAAACTCTCCATAAAAGTTAAGGAGTGGGAAAACAACATAACATATGACGTGATATACAGGTATAATCAACCGGCAATGGCTGCACGTAGCGAAATGCCGATCCCTGTAATCTCGTCAAATGAATACTATTGAAAACAAAAAACCACAAACAAATTTAGTTCTATTTCTTATATGACTTTTTGATTTTCCAAACACCGGATGGCCTCTGTGAAGAGTCCATCCGGTTATTTTTTCAATAGATGTTGTATAACATGTGGAGTTTCTTTTTTATATCGTCGCGGCACCCTATATTTGCATCAGCACAGTACAGGACAGCATGCCATTCGTTATGAAACTCGAAATTAACAATAAAAACACCAAAGTGCAGCAGCTCACGGATTTCATTCAAAAATCCATTGCTTCACGGGAACTGCAAGTAGGGGACAAGCTCCCATCGATAAACGAATTGAGCAAGCGATTCCATCTTTCACGTGATACTGTCTTTAAAGCATTCACCGATTTGAAAAACAGGGGAATTATTGATTCTGTCCACGGCAAAAACTACCACGTGGCATCACGCAAGAAAAAAATCTTGCTGTTGCTCGACGAGTATACCCTTTTCAAGGAGGTCTTGTACAATCGATTACTGGAGAAGCTCCCCACCTACTACACCATTGACCTGTGGTTTCATCAATATAACGAGCACCTTTTCAATCAGGTAATCAACAACTCCGCGGGGATGTATGACCGTTACCTCGTGATGAATTACCACAACGAGGAGCTTTCAGACACGTTGAAGAAAATAGACAAAAAGAGGTTATTGCTACTGGATTTTGGCAAGTTCGACAAGGACGGGTATTCCTATGTCTGTCAAGACTTCGATGCCGCGCTCTACAATGCATTGGAAACGATAAAAGATCGATTAAGAAAATATCGGAAGCTCTTTTTTGTCTTCAATAAACAGCATAAGCACCCGCGAAGCAGCAGGGATTATTTTAGCAAGTTTTGCATCGACAACAACCTCCCATTCGAGATTATCGAGGAGATTAATGATACCACGGCCGTCTGGGAAAACGCATTTTACCTGGTTATTAAGCAAGAGGACCTTGTGAAGATTATCAAAAGAGGACGTTCGGATCAACTCGAGTCGGGAAGAGATTATGGGATATTAGCATACAACGAAAATCCACTCTATGAAGTGATCGAAAACGGGATAGCCAGCATCGGGGTCAATTGGCAAAAGATGGCAAATTTGGCCGCTGATTTTGTCATTAATGAAAGCCCCGTGCAAGAATTTTTACCGACAGAGATTGTATCGCGTGATTCTTTTTGATTTTTTCATCTCATATCTCCACGACACGGTAGACAACCTGTAAAAATAAAAAACATGAGCAAGTATCCTAAAATAGGAATTCGCCCTACCATCGACGGGCGTCAGGGAGGCATCAGGGAAAGCCTCGAAGAGAAGACGATGAGCCTGGCAAAGGCAGTTGCAGAACTAATCAGTACCAATTTAAAGAACGGGGACGGAAGCCCGGTGGAGTGCGTGATTGCCGATGGCACCATCGGACGGGTAGGTGAGAGCGCCGCCTGTGCCGCAAAATTCGAACGGGAAGGTGTAGGCTCTACCATTACTGTCACCTCAAGCTGGTGTTATGGATCGGAAACCATGGATATGAATCCGCACTATCCCAAAGCTGTCTGGGGTTTCAACGGAACGGAACGCCCCGGCGCCGTATACCTGGCAGCAGTCCTGGCATCCCATTCACAGAAAGGACTGCCGGCATTCGGCATCTACGGACACGAGGTACAGGACCTGCAGGATAACACCATACCTGAAGACGTTGCCGAAAAGCTCTTGCGTTTTGCCCGTGCGGCACAAGCCGTAGCCACAATGAGGGGACAATCCTACCTATCCATCGGCAGTGTTTCGATGGGTATTGCCGGTTCCATCGTCAATCCCGACTTCTTCCAGAAATACCTGGGCGTCCGCAACGAATCAGTCGATTCCACAGAGATCTTACGACGGATACAGGAGGGGATCTACGACCACGAGGAGTTTGAAAAAGCCATGGCGTGGACTTCAACATACTGCAAAGTGAATGAAGGTACCGATTTCAACCGGCCGGAAAAACAAAAGAGTCGGGAAGAGAAAAATAATGACTGGGAGTTTGTGGTCAAAATGACCATTATCATCCGTGACCTGATGCAAGGTAACCCTAAACTCGAAGCAATGGGTTTCAAGGAAGAGGCGATCGGGCACAATGCCATCTTCGGAGGGTTTCAGGGACAACGGCAATGGACCGATTTCTTACCCAATGGCGATTTCAGCGAGACCATACTTACGAGTTCTTTTGACTGGAACGGCATCCGTGAAGCGTACACGTTTGCCACTGAAAACGATTCGTTGAATGCAGTTGTGATGTTATTCGGCCACCTGCTCACCAACACGGCACAACTCTTCTCGGACGTTCGCACTTACTGGAGCCCTGATGCCGTGAAACGCGTTACCGGGAAAGAACTCACGGGATTAGCCGCGAACGGTGTAATTCACCTGATCAATTCAGGAGCCACCACGCTTGACGGCACGGGCAGAATGGATGGCGACGGCAGGCCAGCTTTGAAAGAGCCTTGGAATATCACCGACGACGACATGAAAGCATGCCTTGCTGCCACCACTTGGTCGCCGGCCAATCGTGATTATTTTCGTGGAGGCGGTTATTCGTCCACTTTTCTTACCAGAGGAGGTATGTCTGTCACCATGTCGCGATTAAACATGATAGATGGATTGGGACCCGTTCTCCAGATAGCGGAAGGGTGGACGGTAGACCTCGACCCGGAAGTACATGATATAATCAACCAACGTACCGATAAAACATGGCCCACCACTTGGTTCGCACCGCGTCTTACCGGGAAAGGCCCTTTTAAAGATGTCTATTCTGTGATGAACAATTGGGGAGCCAACCATGGAGCGATCAGCTACGGCCATATCGGTCAGGATCTGATCACACTTGCATCGATCCTTCGCATTCCGGTATGTATGCACAACGTGGAAGAAGACGGGATCTTTCGTCCATCAGCATGGAACGCTTTCGGTATGGACAAAGAAGGTGCCGATTTTCGTGCCTGTGAAAATTTTGGCCCTATTTATAAATAACCTCACAACAATTATACTGCACCCACTCCTTTCTCCCCAATTGAATTGATAAAGATTCAACGGGGGGGACAGGGTGGTCAGACAATGATCAGGAGTGGTTCAATAAATAATGAGATGAATAGAACGAAACTACCATTACTTAAACACAACGGCGTCAATTATCTGCTGCCGTTCATCATCATTACCGCCTGCTTCGCCCTGAGGGGATTTGCCAACGACATTACCAATCCCATGGTAAAAGCGTTCTCCAAAATTTTCAGGATGAACGTTACACAGGGTGCACTGGTGCAACTGGCTTTTTATGGAGATTATTTTGCCATGGCATTTCTTGCTGCTATATTCATAAAGAAATTTTCCTATAAATCGGGAATTTTGTTCGGATTGGCATTATATGCCGTGGGTGCTTTTCTGTTTTTCCCCGCCGTGATGTCAGGCAACTACTATCCCCTCCTGGCAGCTTATTTTGTACGGTAGAGGGGAATAAAACCCGTATCGTTTTGCCGAAGTTAAAAAATCAGGCTAACTTGCCATTGGTATTTTCATTTGAAACAAGTAAATAATGCAAAAAATAATTCTATTCCTGGCCGGCATTCTTCTTTTATCTTGCCAAACAGGATCACAAAGTTCCATTACTCCCCAAAGTACAATCAAAATAGAAGAGGGAGACAGTAAAGAGGTCATTATCGAAAAGGCGGCCCATGTGGTTCCTACAAAGAACCAGTTAGATGCTTTGAGAAACGAGTTTATTGCTTTTATCCACTTCGGTCCCAACACCTTTACCCGTAAAGAATGGGGCGACGGCATGGAAGATCCGGCTATTTTCGACCTGAAAACGCTCGACACCGACCAGTGGTGCCAGGCCATGAAAGCAGCCGGTATGAAAAAAGTTATTCTCACCGCCAAACACCATGATGGATTTGTACTGTGGCAAAGCCGTTATACCGATCATGGCATTATGTCGTCGGGATTCCTCGACGGGAAAGGCGATATACTCAAAGACCTTTCGGAATCATGCAAAAAATATGGGTTGAAACTCGGGATTTATCTCTCCCCGGCAGATCTGTATCAGATTGAACATCCCGAAGGGTTATACGGCAACCTGAGTGAATATACCAAACGTACCATTCCACGCGAAGTGCCGGGCCGTCCGTTCGAAAACAAAACCACGTTCGAGTTCGAAGTAGATGATTACAATGAATATTTCCTGAATCAGCTTTTCGAGGTACTGACAGAATACGGTGAAATTCATGAAGTATGGTTTGATGGCGCACATCCCAAAAGAAAAGGCGGACAGACCTATAACTATGCGGCATGGAAAGAACTGATCCGCACCCTCGCGCCCAAGGCGGTCATTTTCGGGCGTGAAGATATCCGCTGGTGCGGCAACGAAGCAGGAGCTACACGGTCTACCGAGTGGAACGTGATTACCTATCCAGAGGATCCCCACACCGCTACTCAATTCGTAGACCTGACCGATATCGACCTCGGCTCACGGGAGAAGCTTTATGAGGGTAAACACCTTCATTATCAACAGGCCGAAACCAATACTTCCATTCGCGAAGGGTGGTTTTACCGCGACGATACGCACCAGAAAGTGCGGAGTGCCGACGATGTATTCGACATTTACGAACGTTCCGTCGGAGGAAATTCCACATTTTTGTTGAATATTCCACCCAACCGTGAAGGGACATTCTCTCCCCGGGATGTAGAGGTGCTCCAAGAAGTGGGAAAACGAATCCGGGAAACTTATGAAGTAAACCTCTTACAAGATGCTAAAGGGCCGAAACAGGCACTGGATGGCGATCCGGACACCTACCTGTTACTGTCTAAAAACAAACGCGAGATCGTCGTCACACTCCCCGCACCCGCCACGATCAACCGGCTGATGCTGCAGGAAGCCATCGCCACCCACAGTGAACGTGTGGAACAACACGCGGTGGACGCATGGATAGACAATCAGTGGAAAGAGATTGCCACGGCGACCAACATCGGTTATAAGCGTATTCTCCGTTTTCCCGAAGTCACGACCAATAAGATCCGTGTCCGGGTGCTGGAGTCCCGGCTCGATCCGGCTATCAGCCACATATCGGCACACTATTACCATACCCGCCCGCCCCAACTGGCGTTTACCCGCGACAAAGAGGGAATGGTCTCTATTGCTCCGCTGCAGACCGAGTTTAACTGGAATCCCCATGGCGAGAATGCCGCCCGTAACCTGAATACCGGATATGAGATTTTTTATACACTCGACGGATCGGAACCGACCCAAAATTCCCAACGATACGAGAATCCTGTAAAAGTGGAGAACAATGTACTGAAAGCAGTCTCGTTCAACAATGACGTAGAAGGGCCGGTACATAGTGAAGCATTCGGAATTGTAAAAAAAGATTGGGTATTGCTCGGCGTCAATAGTCAACGAAGTGACCGCACCGCCGCCCTGCACGCTTTCGATGCAAATCGCCGTACTTACTGGCAATCACAGGAAGGTCCAATGCCTCACTTCATCGCTATTGATCTTGGTAAGGAATATGAACTGAAGGCGATGGTATACACACCACAAACTTTTCATGGTGATGGGATGATGACCAAAGGAAATGTTCAGGTCAGTGCTGACGGGAAAAACTGGAAAACGGTGGAAACCTTTGAATTCGGGAATCTGATTAACGATCCCACTCCGCGAACACACCAATTCGCCAACCCGGTAACTACCCGGTATATACGGGTACAAACCACCGGTATCGCGGGAGACGGGAAATCTGTAGCAATTGCTGAACTGGATTTTTTATAAGTAAATGAAGAAACAAGTCACTTTCATAGTTGTTCTCTGTTTTTGTGTCGTTACGCAGTTATCCATGGCACAACAACGTTATAAAGACCCTTCCGCTCCGGTCGGCGATAGGGTAAAGGATCTGTTGAGCCTTATGACGACGGAGGAGAAGATCGGTCAGCTGTGTTTTCCCACAGGATGGGAGATATACACCAAAACAGGTGAACAGTCTGTTGCACCTTCCGACCTGTTCAGGGAACGGATGCAAGCCATGCCTTTGGGTGGCTTCTGGGCGACGCTCCGCGCTGACCCGTGGACCCGGAAAACGTTACAGACAGGACTTAATCCCAGGTTGGCGGCCAATGCCCTGAACGAATTACAAAAATATGCCGTAGAACATACCCGGCTGGGCATTCCCCTTTTCTTCGCCGAAGAGTGCATGCATGGGCACATGGCTATCGGCACAACCGTTTTTCCTACCGGACTCGGGCAAGGCAGCACATGGAACCCCGGGCTGATACACCAAATGGCGGAAGCGATCGCCCTTGAAACACGGTTGCAGGGTGCTCATATAGGTTATGGCCCTATCCTCGATCTGGCGAGGGAGCCCCGGTGGTCGAGAGTGGAAGAAACGTTCGGTGAAGATCCGGTACTGACGGCAAAACTGGGTGTTTCATTTGTACAGGGACTGCAGGGAAATGATATCCATGACGGCCGACATATCTATTCCACACCGAAACACTTCGCCGCTTATGGTATTCCTTCGGGTGGGCACAACGGCCAACAGGCCCATATCGGAATGCGGGAATTATTCTCCGACCATTTGTTACCGTTCAAAAAGGTGACTGCCGCGGGAGTGAAGACCCTTATGACTTCCTATAATGCTATTGACGGTATCCCCGCTACCGCACACCGGTTTCTGCTAAAAGATGTCTTGCGGGATCAATGGAGTTTTGATGGATTTGTTTTCTCCGACCTCGGCAGTATCGAAGGCATCGCAGGTACCCATCGCGCTGCACCCGATATCAAACATGCAGCCGCCATGGCATTACAGGCAGGGGTGGACGCCGATCTGGGAGGGAATGCCTACGGAAGGAACCTGAAACAGGCATTGGAAGAAGGACTTGTTACGATGCAGGACATAGACGATGCGGTAGCCAACATCCTCCGGATGAAATTCGAAATGGGATTGTTCGAAAATCCCTATGTCAACCCCAATCAGGCATCCCGTCTCGTAAGGAGTGAAGCGCATAAACAGATCGCTCGCGAGGTAGCCCGCCAGGGTATCGTATTGCTCAAAAACAGCGATGGTCTCCTGCCGCTCCCGAGAGAGATCGGTTCCATCGCTGTGATCGGCCCGAACGCCGATAATATCTACAACCAGTTGGGTGATTACACTGCCCCGCAGGAGCGTAGCAATATTGTGACCGTGCTCGACGGGATCAAAAAAGCAGTAAATCCCCGGACTGTTGTCCGCTACATGAAAGGGTGTGCTATTCGGGATACGACCCAAAGTAATATAGATGAAGCTGTACGGATAGCCCGTCAATCGGAGGTGATCCTGTTGGTCGTAGGAGGATCCAGCGCCAGAGATTTCAAGACGGAGTACATTGAAACCGGAGCGGCCACAGTCGGCAACAACCGGGATGAAATAGTTTCGGATATGGAGTCGGGAGAAGGATACGACCGCAGTTCACTCGACCTGCTGGGTGATCAGGAAAAGCTGCTGAATGCTCTCGCCGACACCGGGAAACCATTGATTGTGATCCACATACAGGGACGGCCGCTCAATATGAACAACGCCTCGGGAAAAGCCGACGCACTGCTCACGGTGTGGTATCCGGGACAGGAAGGGGGGCACGCTATTGCCGATATCCTTTTCGGAGACTATAACCCGGCGGGAAGGTTACCTCTCTCCATTCCACGTTCAGCCGGGCAATTACCGGTATATTACTCATTGGGCAGGCAGGCTGATTATGTGGAAGAGAGCAGTTCCCCTCTGTATGCTTTCGGGTACGGATTGAGTTATACCGATTTCAGTTATAATGACCTTTTCGTAAACGTAACGCCAGACCATGTGCGGATATCCTGTACCGTCACCAATACGGGCGGTACTGACGGGGACGAAGTGGTACAACTCTATCTTCGTGACAATATAAGTTCGGTGGTGACTCCTCCCATCCAACTAAAAGAGTTTCAACGGATCCATATCCCGAAAGGCGAATCGAAAAACGTGGAGTTTACACTGGCATATGACGACCTCGCACTGTATAACCAGGATATGCAGCGCATCACCGAACCGGGAGAATTCACCGTGATGATCGGCGCTGCCTCCAACGATATCAGGTTAAAAGGAAGTTTCCGTATTGAAGAATAGATATTATCGGCGCATAAATCTGCCGGATGAATACCAACATTGCATTTTTATTATAATAAACGACTTATAACGATTAATCGCTATGAACACAAGAAAAATGATTTTGGTTGTTGCGTTTCTCACTATGATCAGCAGCAATTTACTTTTTTCACAACATCGCACATGGAGTGAAACCAACGAGCAGAAAGCCCAGAGAATGGAATGGTGGACTCACGACCGGTTCGGCATGTTTATCCATTGGGGCATATATGCTCTGCCCGCGCGGCACGAGTGGGTACAACTTTATGAAAAAATTCCGGCTGCCGAGTATAAAAAACATTTCGACCACTTCAATCCCGACCTTTATGATCCCAAAGAATGGGCGGCCAAAGCCAGGGGAGCCGGAATGAAGTATGTTGTTCTGACCACCAAGCATCACGACGGATTTTGCCTGTGGGACACCCAATACACCGACTATAAGGTAACCAATACCCCTTATGGAAAAGATCTTATAAAACCTTTCGTGGATGCTTTCCGTGCTGAAGGGATACGCGTCGGTTTTTATTATTCGCTGATCGACTGGCACCATCCGCATTTTGCCCTGGACCGGAGCCATCCCCCTGTTCCCACTGACCCGGAAGAGAGAAAGAAAGAGAATGCAAAACGGGATATGAACATTTACCGGCAATATATGAAAGACCAGTTACGGGAACTGTTGACCCAATTCGGTCAGATAGACGAACTGTTTATGGACTTCTCCTATCCGGGTGAAGGAGGAAAAGGGCATAAGGACTGGGATTCGGAGGGTTTGGCAAGGCTCGCCCGCGAATTGCAACCGCAGATTATCATTAACAACCGGATGGATCTGGATCATACCGACTGGGGTTGGGATTATATCACGCCCGAACAATTTATGCCGCAGGAATGGCCAACCGTCAATGGTGAACGTGTGCCATGGGAAACCTGCCAGACTTTTTCCGGTTCATGGGGTTATTATCGAGACCAATATACATGGAAAAGTACACATCAGTTAATTGTGATGCTGATAGAAACCGTCAGCAAGGGGGGAAATCTGCTCCTCAATGTAGGACCCACAGCACGGGGAGTATTTGATGATCGTGCCAATGAACGTCTGGACGGTATCGGCGAATGGATGAGATTTCATGACCGTTCAATCTACGGATGTACACAGGCGCCGGACGAATACCAAACTCCCCAGAACTGCCTTATGACATATAATCCGGAAACACACAGGTTGTATATTCATGTGCTCGAATGGCCATTCAGGTCGCTCCACTTACCGGGATTTAAAGATAAGATCGAATACGTGCAATTGCTACATGATGCCTCGGAGATTAAATTCCACTCACGAACCCAGTCCGGCAGCCATACTGTCGAAACCTCAAGAGAGAATGATGTTATCCTGACCCTTCCGGTAGAACGTCCGGACCACGATGTGCCGGTGATTGAGATATTTCTTCAAGAGGAATCAGATGCTAAGAGGGTTCTTCGATAACTTGATTTACAAGGAGAAAAGGTATATCTTTGTAATGTTCAAAACAAAGATGATATGAAGACCTATAGAAAAATTATGGATGCAAAACAGTTACTTCCTGTAATGCAACTTCCTGACTTTTTACATAATGAAAAAGTAGAAATCATCGTTACACCTTTGGTGAAAAGGAAGAAAAAATCCGTTAAGCGGAAATCGGCAATGGGTTTATTAAAAGAATTTGCCGATCCGGCATTGATGGAGCAGGAAAAGCAGGCGTGGGAACTCCATGTAAAGGATAAGTATGGTATTACTTGATACAAACGCCGTTCTCCGCTATCTTCTACAGGACAACGAAGAGCAAGCTGATGCTGTAAACAGAATGTTAACAGCGGAGACATGTCTTGTAACGCTTGAAGTAACCGTAGAGATAGTGTACGTATTACACAAAGTTTATAAGATTGACCGTAGAACCATAGCCGAAGCATTCGAAAAATTGATGGAAATAGAAGTCGGCTTGATTGAAAAACAAGAAGTCACTTTGCACGCGATACGTATCTTTGCCGACACTCGTCTTGATATGATAGACTGCGTCCTTGTTGCTTATGCAAAAATAGAGGGGTATTCGGTACTTACTTTCGACAAAGCCTTGAAAAGGCAGTTGATGTAATACCAGCCTTACCCTCATATAATATCCCCGCCAATTATGCCGGGGATTTTTTTGATGGTATCAATGCAAGAATATGCTGAAGAATCTCCGGGCTTTCTCGTTTTGTGGCGATGTGGATGGAATTCCCCCGAATGCTGTAAAAAGTCATATCTGGGTGGCTGTCTGCACATATCTGATCATTGCACACGTGAAGCATGCTTTTCGGAGTGGACTCTTATAATAAACGACTTACAGCGATTGATCGCTATGAGCACAGGAAAAATGATTTTGGTTGTTGCATTTCTCACTATGGTTAGCAGCAATTTACTTGTTCTTCCTCAAGCGCTTGATCTCGTCCTTCAACCAGTTAATCTGCTCGTTTTTGGCAGAGAGAAGCTCTTTGACTACTTTTTCGGGAATATAGTTGTCGCAGATAGTTTTGAAGACTTCAAGTATCTCTATTCTTTCTCTTTTTTTAAATCTTCGAACTTTTCCCTTTCTCGATCCAGCAACTTTTCAAATAACTCTATTGTTTTCTCTATGGGGAAGTGATTAAAAGTATGATTGTTCCCTTCTCCATTCGTTGACACACAACAGTTTTCATAGGTATTGTTCGTATTGTACAGGACCGTTTCTTCGTTGTATTTCTTTAATCCCTCTACGGTTACCCCTAAAGCCGCGGCGATTTCTTCCAATCGCTCGTTGTTCAATTTTTCTGCTTGTTCCATTTTCGAGATAGCCTGTCTTGTCACTCCCAGCGTATCTGCCAATTCCGATTGGGTTATTCCTCGAAGCCGGCGTATCCTCTCAATTTTTCGACCTATGTTTGGGGCAGTCGTGTGGGTATGCTTGTCCGTATTCATAATCTTGATTTCAATTTTAGCTTTCAGTGAATTTACTTATAGGAATTTATTTGGTTCTCAATAATTCAACTTTCTCTCTTTCACTTCGCAATAAACGTTTGTAAAGCTCCACTATTTTATCAAGCGGGTTGATTTGTTGGGGAGACGATGAATGACCGCGTTCTATAGCAAAAGTAGCCGCTCCTTCAGGAATGGCCGCATCCCGATAATTGTGCTGGCTGTTGATATTATGGATTGCCTTTTCAACATCAAAATCCCTTATCATCTCGGATGACACGCCCAATACACCGGCAATCCGGGACAATAATTCTTCTTCGATTTCATCCTGCTTTTCAATCTTTGACACCTCCGATCCGCTAATACCAAGATCAATAGCCAAAGCTTCCTGCTTTATACCTAAAAACATCCGTATCCTTTGCAGATTGCGCCCGGTACTACTTTCGTTCGGTTTTTCCACTGATCCCGCAATCATCTTATCATTTTTTTTGAAATGAAGACTTTTCCCAAAGATATAAAAAATTACGCAACCAATTTAAAAAAAAGAGCAACTTTATTTTTTTTGGCCAAGGGTCCGGAACGTCTAATTTTACCCTGTGAACACCCCCGGACCAGTAATGATACTCAACATGCGAGCAACGGGGGCTTATAATTTAAAAGCAAGCAGGTTTATGACAACATTTACTAACATCTAATCATTTATTAATCCATCTAAAACAAAATCCAAGAATGAAACAAGTAATTTTAAGTGCAGTGAAAGGGCTGATACTCCTCTTCATGTGGGTATTCTCCGTAGGGATGCTTGCCCAGAACATAACCGTAAAGGGCACGGTTACGGATGGTTCGGGAGAAGCATTAATTGGTGTAACGGTGCAGGCACAAGAAACAACCACCGGGACGATTACCGACGTAGACGGTAATTTCTCTCTTCCAAACGTCCCCGCAAATGCTATATTGGAGATATCTTACGTGGGCATGGTCCCGCAAATCATTGCTGTTAACGGAAGGACAACGATCAATATTACATTGGTGGAAGACGTGGAAGCTTTGGAAGAAGTGATTGTTGTAGGTTACGGAACACAAAAGAAAGTGAACCTCACCGGGGCGGTAGCGCAAATCAGCGACAAAGAGCTAAGCAACCGCCCCATCCAGAACGTGTCATCGGCCCTACAAGGACTGATGAGCGGGCTAACCGTTATGTCCGGACAGGGACGCCCGGGACAGGATGGTGCCACCTTACGGGTAAGAGGCGTGGGAACTCTCAACTCGGCCAGCCCTTATATCTTGATCGATGGTGTGGAAAGCGGCACGATGAACTCGATTGACCCGAATGACATCGAAAGCATCTCGGTTTTAAAAGATGCTTCCTCGGCGGCCATCTACGGTTCTAAAGCATCCAACGGCGTTATCTTGATCACCACGAAACGAGGAACCACGGGAGCGCCCCGCATATCCTATAACGGGTTTTACGGGATCCAATCTCCCACAAACGTGATTCAACGGCTCGGGTCATATGATTACGCGCGGCTATATAACCAAGCGTTAGTAGAAGATGGCAGGAATCCACGCTTCACCGATGAAGATATCCAAAAATTCAGGGACGGATCCAGCCCGTATACTCATCCCGACACGGATTGGTATGACTTGGCATTCAGGACGGGGACACAACACCAGCACAATGTCTCGGCAAGTGGTGGAACCGACAGGGTAACCTACCTCGCGTCATTGGGTTATTTGCGGCAAGAGGGCATCCTGCCCAATTCCAACCGGCAGCAATTTAACGGCCGTACAAACTTGGACATTAAACTTTCCGACCGGCTCGACTTGCGAATGAACATGGCCTATATTAAAAACGATTACCAAGACCCCACGAACAGCTACGTGCGCGGCGGATCGGATCAAATCATTCGCCAACTAAATATCATCGCGCCTTGGATCCCATACAAACACGAGGATGGCACCTATGGCACTGTTTCCGACGGGAACCCGATTGCCTGGCTCGACCTCAATCAAACCATCGATAGGGACAATCAAAACTTCACGGGAATCGTGGCTGCCGATTACAGGATCCTGGATGGGTTGAAGGCCACCTTGCAAGGATCGTATATCAGCAATACACAACATTTCAAGGAATTCCAAAAAGACATACAGTATAATCCAAGCACGTACCACGGGCCAAACCAATTGGATGAAAGGTACTACCTTTGGAACCGATCGAACTTTGACGCCTTGCTAAATTACGACAAAACATTTGGCGGTGCCCACAACTTGAAAGTCCTGATGGGATGGCACACCGAGAAATATAATTACATTGAAAACCGAATGCTGCGAAGGGGATTCCCCAATAATAACCTAACGGATTTAAATGCAGGCACCGCGTCCACGCAAACAAACAGCGGCTATACCCGTTCGTTGGCGATGATCTCGGGGTTTGGACGAATCAATTACGATTACCAGAGCAAGTACCTTCTGGAAGCCAACTTCCGAGCCGATGCTTCGTCTCGTTTTGCGCCTGATAACCGCTGGGGGTACTTCCCCTCCTTCTCCGCGGCATGGAGAATAAGCGAGGAATATTTCATGGAGGGACTACGGGACAATCTCAATGACCTGAAAATTCGGGGCTCCTGGGGATTGCTGGGCAACCAGGATGCCTTGGATGGCGATGGAAATGCCGATTACTATCCCTACCTGAACACCTACAGCCTTGGGGGATCGTATCCCTTCGACGGCACACTTCATACCGGATATTATCAGAGCACCTACCGTATTGAGACCATTTCTTGGGAGAAGGCACGCACCATCGGGCTGGGAGTTGACGCAACACTCTTCGATCACGTTAACGCGTCCATCGATCTTTATGACAGGAAAACGACCGATATCATCATGAACGTCCCCGTTCCCGCGGAATTCGCGCTGGGTTCGTATAGAGACAACGTGGGTGCCATGCAAAACCGGGGTATCGAACTCAGCTTAGGCTACAATAATCGATGGGGAGACTGGAGCCTTGCTGTGAACGGAAACCTTTCATACAACAAAAACGAGATCCTGGACCTCAGTGGGGTAGACCGTATTATAGACGGAAATTCTATCAACCAGGTAGGGCATGCCATCTCCTCTTTCTACACGTATCAGGCGGACGGATTTTTCCAATCACAGGAAGAAGCAGACGCATTCGCGGCCAAATACAACCCGTCGACCGGAACAACCCTCTTTTCCCAAGAGTTCAAGGCCGGGGATATTCGGTACGTGGATGTTAATGGCGACGGGGTAATTGATGGAGACGACCGGGTGATCAGCAATTCCGTGAACCCGGCCTATATTTTCGGGCTGAACCTTAGCGGAGGATATAAAAATTTTGATCTTTCCCTAATATTCTCTGGAACTGCCAAGGCGGCCCGTATTTTCAATCAAGAGGCGTTCGGCTCATTCCAGGGCGATGTTTCTCATCCCACTACCGCCTGGCTGGACGCCTGGAGCCCCGAAAACACGAATGCAAGCATGCCCCGTATATTTAATGCTACCAACTCCAATAGCGCGGCGCAGCGGGTTATGTCTACATTCTGGCTACAAAACACCAGTTTTGTTCGTCTAAAAAACTTGCAACTGGGATACACGATTCCCGGTCACCTCCTTCAAGGCATTGGAGTTTCAAACGTGCGGTTCTACTATTCCGCCGAAAACCTCCTCACGATTGATAATATACCCATCAATATTGATCCGGAGAACAATAGCGAACGCGCGTCGGCATACCCGATTATTCAAACCCATTCAGTGGGAGTTAACGTGACATTTTAATGAAACCCGTTTTAAATCTGTTTTAGTCAAAGGTTCCATATACAAAAGACATTATATTGATCAAAGATTAAAATAACTTATAATCAGATATTTAAAATCTTATTCGATATGAATTCTCAACAAGAAAAAATAAAATAATGACATGAAAAAGGTGATAATCTACATAACATTCGTACTTGTACTTGGCTCGTGCGCTGATTTTCTGGACACGTATCCATACGATGCGCTATCTCCCTCTACCACGTGGCAGACGGAGGAGGATGCTGAAAATTTCCTCGTGGGATGCTACAATGATTGGCTGTGGGGGGAAGAATTTTTCTACCTGGAATGCGCTTCCGATATCGGTTATAACTTTCACACCCACGAGGGATGGCAACAGATTGGCAATGGAAGCCTCACTGCCGCGAATCCGGGACACTCGTTTTATAGTTTTAGTACCATCCGCCGAGTAATCACTTTTCTTGAGAATATCGACAACGTTCCGTTCGAGGACGAGGCCAAGAAGAGAGATATGATTGCACAAGCAAAAGCGATCCGGGCTTTCAACTATTTTAAAATGAACTTTTGGTATGGCGGCGTTCCAATTATTGAATCCTATACCAGTGCTGACGAAGCCAAGGTGCCGCGTGACTCAGAGGAAGCCGTAAAGCAGTTCGTGTATGACGAGCTTGATGCCGCTATTCCGGCCCTGTGCGTGCGAGACAACAGCGAGAAAGGACGGGTAGGGAAAGCCACCGCGTTGGCAATTAAAATGCGTTCGGCACTTTACTGGGATGATTACCAAAGAGCATTGGATGCCGCGAAAGAGATTGAAGACCTGAATGTCTATTCCCTCGATCCGGATTACGCGAACCAATATACCATTGCCGGACAAAACTCTCCCGAGATTATACTGTCAGTGCAACGCATCAAAGACCTCGTGAACGAGTGGATTGTAACCATCCCCAATAATGCCGACGGCGGTTGGTCATCCATGATCCCTACCCAGAACCTGGTGGACATGTATGAAATGGCTAACGGGTTAACGAAAGAAGAACCCGGCTCGGGCTATGACCCAACACGCCCGTTCTCCGGGCGCGACCCGCGCATGGCAATGACCATCCTCTATCCCGGGCGTGACTGGGTAAGTGGTTATGACAACATCATAAACACGCTGGATAGGGAGTTACCCAATGGCAGTACAAATAACAATCACCCCGAAGCCGCTAACAACGCGTCAAAAAGCGGATTAACTTGGGCAAAATTTGTCGTACCGTTAGATCAGTACGAGAATGATCTCTATAGCACGAACACACGCTACATCGTGTTCCGGTATGCCGAAGTATTGCTGACAATTGCCGAAGCATCCAACGAGCTAAATGGTCCTTCAGACGAAGTATACGATGCATTGGATGCGCTAAGGGCTCGTGTGGGAATGCCGGTTGTGGATAGGGCTAAATACAGCACGAAAGAAACACTTCGAGAACTAATCCGTCGAGAGCGAAGCGTTGAACTCGCTGGGGAAGGACACCGGAGGGCCGACATCGTGCGCTGGAAAGATGCCGGCGGCAAGATGGTAGCCGAAACTGTATTGAATGGGCCACTAAACCGAATTGCAGGGAACATAGATTACAGTGAACCCGATCCGTTCAAACGAGCAATTGTTACCGGCGTAGAGCGAATTGAAGAAAGAACGTTCGCTCCTCACAACAGATATCTCCCGATCCCTCAAGGAAACCTGGATAACAATCCCCAATTAACGCAAAATCAAGGCTACTAAGCAAGCATGGCTCCTTGGTGGTCACCGAGCCCGGTGAGTTCATGGTTACAACCGGTCGTAGGGCAAACGCGATAATCCCTCCGATATTTTATCGACCACTTCTCGCATCGGCTTATCCACCATCCCTTTGATAAAGGGATTCAGATCGGCTTTCACCGTTACGCGCAACCGGGTATCCTCTTCCGCCTTGCTCGCCAGCTGAATCCACAGGAAGATTTCAAACGGGAGCTGTTCCGACTTGAATTTCACGAGTTTGTTCGGCTCCCGTTCAACCACGCGAAAGGTTACTTTCCCAACCGGGTCCACCCGGAAAGAAACCGTATCGGCATCAAACGAAAAATCCCGGATCTTTTCCGTGTGAAGGAGTTCATTCACCTGCTCCAGGTTCCGGAGATCGGAAAGCACGCGGAAAATATCGCTATCGCTATAAGGAACCGTTTTCACTTCACTTACATACTCGGTCATTATTTACTTTTTTTTGGTCGTTCTTCCCCAGTTTTCCGGATCGTTACGCCACTCTTGCAAGGTATGCAATTCTGACTCGTCGATGTAATCAGTCGCCAGCGCTTCGTCGAGTATCGCGTCGTAATCACACAAGGTGCTCAACTCCACCCGTGCTTCCCGCATGCTCTCCACCGAGCGCGGAAAGCCGTACGTAAACACGGCCAGCATCCCAAGCACATCTGACCCGTCGCGCCGGATCGCTTCCACCGCCTTCAGGCTGCTGCCACCCGTGGAGACCAGGTCTTCTATCACCACCACCTTCTGCTTCGGTTTCAGGTCGCCCTCGATCAGGTTCTCCAACCCGTGATCTTTGGGGGCAGAACGAACATAGACGAACGGGAGGTTCAACAAGTCCGCCACCAATGCTCCCGGGGCGATCGCGCCGGTAGCTACCCCGGCGATGGCGTCGGCGCGGGGGTACTTCTCCAGTATGAGCCGCGCGAACTCCACCTTCACGAAGTCACGAATGGCCGGGTATGACATCAACTTGCGGTTATCGCAATAGATGGGTGACTTCCATCCGGATGCCCACGTGAAGGGGTTCGAAGGCTGTAATTTTACCGCTTTAATTCCCAAAAGCCTTTCGGCTGTAAGTTTTTTTACTCGTTGCATATGATTTATAGTTTTTCGAATGCCATCGCGAAAATACGCTTTTTAATCACGCGATGGGAAGTAATTTCAAAAAAACAGCGCTAAGGCACTTGCCCCAGCGTGGCGATGCTGATGCGCGTTTCTTCGCATTCTTGCAATGCCGCTCCGCATGCCTCGATGGTGGAACCGGTAGTGATCACATCATCCACCAGCAACAAGTGCCTCCCCGAGAAGCGGGAGCGATCCAACACCGAGAAAATGCCCCTCACGTTCTCCCATCGCTGTGTTTTGGTACGTTTTGTCTGGGTGGGATTGGAGATTACCCGGATCAGGTTACCCGTTGACACAGGCAAGGAAGTGGCTTCGGACAGCCCCATTGCGATCATCTCTGCCTGGTTATATCCCCTCGCCTTCTCTTTCCGGGGATGCAAAGGCACGGGAACGATCAAATCGACCGGCTTCAGAAACTCACTGCCAAGCAAGTCACGCCCAAACAGCCTTCCCAAGAGCATCCCTATCTCTTTTCTTCCATGATACTTGAGATGATGGATTAGCGGGGGCAGCATGCCGCCTTTCGAATAGATACAATACGACGCGACGCGATCAAAAGGAACCCGGGCGGCCATCAGTTTCTCAACGGCGTTGTCCCTCTCCAGGTAGTCGCCTGTCCGCGGTAGTTTATGGAGGCACTCCAAGCAAACCCCTTCTTCTTTTTCCAAAAGCTCGTCTGCGCAAATAACGCACGCGTGAGGGTAAAAAAGGGCAGCCATCTCGTTCACAAACGAACTATCCATCATCGCTATTCTCGTTCTTATACATTTCCCGCAGGCTACGCGTGATCTCGTCCATGGTAAACCCTCTTCCCAGCGCGTACCGGATCAGCTTGGACTCTTTTTCGTACAAGGAGCTCCCCGTGACCGATGCCCACTTCCGCTCGAGGAGGGCAGGCAGCGAACGTGACAGTTCCCCGTCGCGATACTCCGAGAAAGCCTTCTCAACCGCCTGTCGCGGCAATTGCTTTTGAAGCAACGCGAATTCTATTTTCTTCCTTCCCCATTTATTGAAGCGGACCTTATCGCTGATAAAGCTTCGTATATACCGCTCTTCGTCGATGTACCGTTCCTCTTTCAGCCCACGGATAATACCTTCCGCCACCCCTTCGGGCTGGTTCATCCGTTCGAGCTTCCGTCGGATATCATAGGCGCAATACTCTTTGCGCGCGCAAGCCCGTTTCATTTGTTCATAGGCCCGGTCGGCAGAAATTGTTTTCCCTTGTTTTCCCATCGGTGTAAAAAATTTTAAACAGGAGGCCTCACGGCTCGTACCATACGCGGGTTTCCGCTTATATCGTCTCGTAGTTCCACGTCGCGATACCCTTTCGCGAGAAGCATTGCTTGCACCTCGTAGCCTTTGGCACGATTGATCTCGAAATAGAGCCTCCCGCGCTCGTTGAGCAACTCGATCGCCAGATCGGCTATTCGCTCGTAGAATACCAGCGGCGAATGGTCCGGTACGAACAACGCCTCGTGCGGCTCGAAGTCCAGCACGTTCTCTTCCATCTCCGCTCTTTCAGATTCCATCACGTAGGGAGGGTTGCTTATTACCACGTCGTACCTCCGTTCCCGGGCAAAGGGGCTAAACACGTCTTGCTTGAAATAGTGTACGCTAACCCGGTTCTCGCGGGCATTGGCTTCGGCAACCGCGAGGGCTCTTTCCGAGTATTCACAGGCATCCACTTTACTGTCGGGAAGCTTCTTGGCCAGTGCCACCGCGATACACCCGCTGCCGGTACCAATATCAAGCAGCGAATACCTCCCGGGCATAGATTCTGCCAATACCCATTCCACGAGTTCCTCGGTCTCGGGTCGGGGGATCAACACGTCTGGTGTGACTCTCAGGGGTAGCCCATGGAATTCTGTCTTCCCCAACACGTATTGTATCGGCTCTTTCGTTTTCAACCGCTCCACGATCTCTTTTACTAACGCCCCATCCTGTTCGTTTAGCTCGCCAAGATACCCTACCCTCGCCAGATCGCGGGGATTACCCGTTCCACGTTCGTTAATTCTCGCAGCATCCCTGCCGTTAAACCGGGATAAATGATTAAATTTGCCGGCGGTACGCGTGGTGAGCGGCCCTCCTTGCAACTCATCAAGGATGAGTCGACAGAGTGTGGTAATTTCCGACGGGGTGTACAAACCACCCAGTTCGCTCTTGACATATTGTACGAGTTGTTGCATAGGTCGGGATAGTTAGCATGCACGTTGAGGAACAATGCTCCACCTTGTTACCGGGATGTTGAGCATATCGCCCGCTTCAACACACAAAGTTAGAAAAAAATGGCATTACATTCAGAATTTATGCGCCGTTGCCTCCAGTTGGCCCTTAAAGGGAACGGGTTCACCAAACCCAACCCGTTGGTGGGAGCGGTGGTGGTTCATGATAACAAGATTATCGGTGAGGGATACCACAGGCAATACGGGCAGGCTCACGCGGAGGTGAATGCCATCGCCGCCGTAAAAGATCCGGCATTGCTGCAGGCCTCTACCCTTTACGTGTCGTTGGAACCCTGCGCGCACCATGGAAGGACTCCCCCCTGCGCGGAACTGGTTATTGCTAAAAAAATCCCCCGGGTAGTTGTCGCCATCCGGGATCCCAACCCGAAGGTATCCGGCAAAGGAATCCAGATGATGAGAGAGAACGGGATCGAGGTGACCGTGGGCATCTTGGCAGAAGAAGCGCGTGAGCTAAACAGGATCTTTTTTGTCAACCAGTTGTATGGCCGTCCCTACGTGGTTTTGAAGTGGGCGCAGAGCAGGGACGGCTTCATGGATCGTTTTCGCGTTTCGCGCGAAGAGGCACCCGCCCGCGTATCCAACGACCTAACCCACAGCATCGTCCACAAGTTTCGCACGCGGGTACAAGGAATCTTGGTGGGAACCAACACGGCACTGCTCGACAACCCCCGGCTAACCGCTCGCTACTGGTTTGGCGACGATCCCACGAGGATTGTTATCGATCGGGCGAACAAGATACCGGTCGATTCGGCGCTTTTCGACGGTTCAGCCGCTACCCTCGTTTTTACCGCGTCACCTTCCCCTGAAAAATCAGGGAACGAGCGGGCAAAACAGGTTGAAATAGATTTCACGAAAGATGTCATCCAACAAGTGTTGAGTCGTTTGCACGATGAAAAGATCCATTCGCTCTTGGTAGAGGGGGGGAGACAACTTCTCTCCTCCTTTATCGAAAAAGAGATGTGGGACGAAGCCTACGTGGAATCGTCTGCCAAGATGCTCTTCTCGGGAGTCGAAGCACCCGGTATCATCGGGAGCGTGGTAGCCACCCGGAACTACTTGGATTCCACACAGCTCCATTTAAAGAATAAAACAACTCGAAATTTTCTTTAAATATTCATTTTAATATGGTTAAAGCGAAAAATCTTCCTACTTTTGCATAACTTTAAAGTGGTGTACAATATTTTTGAAACAAATGATATCTAAATATTTCCCCTTGTCCTTGGCGATTGCCTTGAGCCTGTTGTTGTTTGCCTCTTGCCTTGGTTCATCCGACCGCGACATTGAATATTCACCCGATGCCCAGATTTATGCCTTTTCATTGTCTTCCAGGGCCGACACCTTGAACCTGTTGAACGGCACTGCCTTTACCATTGATCAAGTAGCAGGCAAGATCTTCAACAAAGAGCCCCTCCCTTACCTGTTCCACGTGGACAGCGTGGTGATCAGCATCACGGGATCCCCCTCGTTATACAGCCCTTTCACCCAGATACAGTTCACGGTTGAACCGAACAACCCGGCCGGGGAAGATAGCACTTACTTTTGGAACCAGTCCGACTCGGTAGCCGTCAACCGGCTACTAAAGATCACTACCACCGCGCAAAACGGGGAAACGAAAAGAGGATACGATTTTCAACTGAATATATACCAGCAAGACCCTTATATCCTCTCGTGGGAGAAAAAAAGCAACTACTTGTCGTCGCCACCCACCGAGCAAAAAACCATCCTGCTCAACGACCAGTTTATTACCTATTACAAAAGCAGTGGAACCGCGAGGGCAGTATCCACCAGCAATGACGGTGAGACATGGAGCACGGTTGATTTAGAAGGGTTTCCCGCGACCGCGCAGCTTAACTCGCTCCTGGCCTCCGGGAACGCGGCCTATGCCCTCGATGAAAATGGAGACGTGTACGGGTCGGATGGTATGGGAATCGCATGGAGCAGGATACCCACGGATCACGCCGTGCAAGCGATCTACGGCATACTCCCTTCTGCTACTAACGGGGTTATCTTAGTAGCAGTGAACGATAACGGCACGCTTCGCTTTGCCCTGACCGACGATTTTTCAGAAATACGGCTTATGAACAATATCCCTTCTGGGATTCCCGTGTCTGGGTTTACCTCCGCGAGCGTGGAGCACCCTGACTCTTACTCTGCCCGGTACCTCGTGCTGGCTGGCGGGCTCAGGGAGAACGACACCCCGAACAATGCCGTCTGGCTCCTGCAAGAGAAGGATGACAAGATCACGTATCCTTCCGATCCGGCTACTATCTCCACGGCGGGGAGTAGCCTCTTTTATTACGACAAGCGCCTCTACCTGATGACCCTGTCACTCGGGGATGAGAAGAACTCGTTCCTAATTTCAGACAATTTCGGGTTAGCTTGGACAGCAGCGGAAGAGAATCAAGCATTCCCGGAGGGTTTTACCCCGCGGACAAACGCGACGGTAATAACCGAGGGTAACAATATATGGGTATTCGGTGGAATATCCTCGACCCAAACACGACTCGTTGACGCGTGGAGGGCACAACTTAATAAATTTGCAATGGACTAAACATTCTCTTTGCCGATGCATACTTTATGGACTGATTTCACGTTAAAAGAAGAAGAGACGAAATCAATTCGAGTAACGGAGAATGAATATTTACCCACGAAAAAATTGTGCCGGCATCTTGGCCTTCATGCTATTTTGGGCCCTGTCCTGCACGATGCTCTTCTCGCAAGAGTACAAGTACGAGGTCGGCGGTGCCGTCGGCATATCGGCCTACATGGGCGACGCCAATAAAACCAGGCCATTCCTTCACCCGGGAATAGCGGGGGGGGCCCTGTTCCGGTACAGCCTCGACTTTCAATGGGCAATCAAGGCAACCCTTGCGGGAGGATCGGTATCAGGCAGCACGAATCATGTCGGCAACCGGTTCCCCGGGGAGCAACAACGATCGTTTCAACGATCCTTCGCGGACGTTGGTTCGCAACTGGAGTTCCATTTCTTCCGGTATGGCCGGGAGCAAGAATACCTGGGAACAAGGCCTTACACGCCATACTTGTTCGTTGGCGCGGGGGTAACCCTTGCCGGGGGGGATAAATCCTTCTTCGGGGCAAACGTGCCCTTTGGGGTTGGGTTTAAATACAAACTAAAAAACAGAATGAATATCGGGGCAGAGGTCTCCACGCGAAAACTGTTTAAAGATAACTTCGACGTGGTGGAGCATCCTTCGGGGTGGAATTTAAACGCTCCTTTCGGGATCGAGAGCAGCCCCCTGAAAAATCAGGACTGGTATTCGTTTGCAATGATTTACCTGACATGGGATTTCGGGCTACGCCACGGCCCCTGTCACTGAATCTCATCACTTAGCAAGAAAAAGATGTCGCTGATTGACAATATCGACCACACCCGTCTTCCCGCCCATGTAGCTATCATCATGGACGGAAATGGCCGTTGGGCAAAAAGCAGGGGCTTGGGAAGAGGGGAAGGACATAAAGAAGGAATTGGCTCCATCCGGAGAGTCGTGGAAGCGGCCTCCAAGACAGCCGTTCCCTATCTCACCCTGTACGCTTTCTCTACCGAGAACTGGAGCAGGCCGTCCGACGAGGTAAACGGGCTGATGGACTTGATGGTATATGCCATCGCCAACGAGACTGACGGCCTGAAAAAAAACAACGTGAGGATTCGTAGCATCGGCGATATGAACCGTTTACCCGATCACGCGCGTGCCGCGCTGCAAGCGTGCATCGATGAGACAAAAAACGGTACCGGACTCACGCTGGTACTCGCGTTGAGCTATTCTTCTAAATGGGAGTTGGCCGACGCTACCCGCCGGATCGCGGGCGACGTGCTACGCGGAGTGCTCCGGGAGGACGACATAACCGAGGACACGCTGGGCAGCTACCTCACCACCTATGATATACCCGATCCCGACCTGTTGGTCCGGACAGGAGGTGAACAGCGAATCAGCAACTTCCTTTTATGGCAGTGCGCTTACGCGGAGTTTTATTTCACGGAAACCTTCTGGCCGGACTTCGGGGAAGAGGACTTTTACAAGGCAATCCTCGATTACCAGACACGCGAAAGAAGGTATGGAAAAACCAGTGAGCAGGTAGATTTTATTTAAAAAACAGTCAGGAAAAAGATACAGGTTACAATGTTGAAGAGAACATTTCATTTGCTTCTACTATTCACCGTGCTATCCGGTGCGGTATCCGTGGCGCAGACCATCGATACCATCCCTTCCGCTATCCCGGATGAGCTTATCGTGAACTATACGGTTCCGCCAAAAAAGTATTACATCGCCGATGTAACGGTTAGCGGCGTGGAAGGGACCATGTACCAAGATCAAGAGTTTGTTCTCGTGAATTTCGCCGGCCTCTCCAAAGGGCAAGAGATACAGATCCCGGGCGACGATATATCAAACGCCCTGAAACGATTTTGGCGGCAAGGCCTCTTTTCGGATGTAAAAATACTACAGACTAAACTCGAAGGTGATAGCGTCTGGCTGGAGATACGGCTCACCGATCGGCCGCGCGTTACCGATATTCGCTACTCCGGCATGCGGAAAGGCGAACAAGACGATATCGAAGAGCGAATAGGGTTCGTGAAAGGAAACCAGATCACCCCGCCCCAGATTGACCGGGCAGAGACATTTATCAAGAGTTATTTCGAAGAGAAGGGATTCGGCGACGCGGAAGTAAGGGTGCTCCAACACCCCGACACCACGGGAAAAAACCAAGTGATACTGGAGATCGCGGTGGACAAGAAAGAAAAGCTCAAGGTGAATAACATCGAGCTCACGGGGAACGAAGCACTCTCGGATCGCCGGATCAAGCGGGCAATGAAGAAGACCAACGAACGGGGCAAACTGTTGAACCTTTTCCGTTCCAAGAAATTCGTGGAAGACCTCTATGCCGAAGATAAAAGAAACATCATCAACAAGTACCACGAAGAGGGATACCGCGACGCGGAGATCGTGCGAGACACGGTGTACAAACACGACGAGAAAACGGTTAATATAGAGATCGCGGTGGAAGAAGGGCCACTCTACCATATCCGGTCCATCAATTGGGTGGGCAATACCCAGTATCCCTCGTCGCAATTATCGCAACTGCTCAACATGTCGGCAGGCGATGTCTACAACCAAAAGAAACTACAGGAGCGACTGGTCGTTGATGAAGACGCGGCAGTGAACCTGTACCAGAATAACGGGTATCTCTTCTCGAATATCGACCCGATCGAGATTAACATCGAGAACGACTCGGTGGACCTCGAGCTACGCGTGGTGGAAGGGCCCAAGGCCACCATCAAGCGGGTAATTATCCAAGGCAACGACCGCCTCTACGAAGACGTGATTCGCCGAGAGCTCAGAACCAAACCGGGCGCGGTATTTAGCAAAGACGACTTGTTGCGCTCGGTGCGTGAGATTGCTCAAACAGGTCATTTCGACCCGGAAGCACTCTCCGCGAATATCGGGAGCGGGATCAACCCTAACCCCGAAGATGGGACGGTAGATATTACCTACCCTCTTACCTCGAAAGGAAACGACCAGATTGAATTTTCAGCCGGATGGGGCGTGACCGGCTTGGTGGGAAAACTTAGTCTGCGGTTGAACAACTTCTCGCTGAAGAACATGCTAAACCCGTCTATGCATCGCGGCATTATCCCACAAGGAGACGCGCAAACCCTGGTATTGAGCGCGCAGACCAACGGGCAGTATTACCAATCCTACCAGTTCCAGTTCGTGGAACCTTGGTTCGGCGGAAAACGCCCTAATCACTTTTCGTTAAACGCCTATTATTCAAGGTACACGGGGCTCAACACCAATTATTACTCCCAAAATAGCTATTATGACCCTTACATGTACGGGTACGGGGGATTGGGTGGCTATGGTTACGGGGGATATGGAGGATATGGAGGATATGGTGGTTACGGAGGGTACGGGTACCAAGATATGGCCGAGTACGCGTACGACCCGAATCAAGTATTCAATATTTTCGGCGCATCGCTCGGGTACGGGAAGCGCCTCGAATGGCCCGACGACTACTTCCAAGTGATGGCCTCGCTGGGATACCAACGTTACGGGCTGAAGAACTGGACCTACAACCAGTTCCCTTTCCACACGGGAACGAGCAACAGCATCACTCTAGGGCTCACGCTGTCGCGTGTCTCCACCGACAACCCCATCTACACGAGAACCGGCTCGGAGTTCACGCTCAGCGTGAACGCTACCCCCCCCTTCTCCCTCTGGGATGGGAATAATTACGAGGCCATGGCATACAGCGACCCGGCTAAATACAAATGGAACGAGTACCACAAGTGGAAATTAAAAATGCGTACTTATACCCCCCTCGCCCCACTCACGGTAACGCGCACGCCGGTGATTGCAACCCGGGTAGAATTCGGGCTCCTGGGCCATTATAACAAAAACAAGCTCACCCCGTTCGAAACATTCGACATGGGAGGTGACGGCATGACCGGGTATACCAGTACCTTTGCCACGGAGAACGTGGCATTGAGAGGGTATGAGAATAACAGTATCGCCACCCAAGCACGTGCATACACCCGGTTAGGGTTGGAAGTACGGTATCCCTTTATCCTCGAGCCAAACTCCACGATCTACGGGGTGGCCTTCTTGGAAGCCGGGAACGCGTGGTGGGAAATAAAGGACCTCAACCCGTTCGACCTGAAACGTTCGGCAGGTGTGGGTGCGCGTATTTTCCTACCCATGATCGGGTTAATGGGAATCGACTGGGCTTACGGGTTCGACACCGTGTATGGCAGGGGGAACAGGGAGCGCGGCGGCAGCCAGTTCCATTTCATCATCGGTCAAGAATTCTAACGCGCCAAGAGAATCACTTTTAACATAATTTATTCAGCCCGGGATAAACGAATGGCCTCACGCACTGTCATTAGACTAATACGCGACGCGAAGCAGCAGAATAGCTGCGCCTTCACGTGGCCTTTATGTGAAAAATAAAAATAGCATCAATATGAAGAAAACAGTGTTTTTTATCGGTTTATTCTTGGCGTTTGCACTCGGTAGCGTTAATGCTCAGCAATATGCCTTGATTGATATGGAGTATATCCTTAACCGGGTTCCCGGGTACGAAAATGCCAACAAGCAGCTGGAGTCATTATCCGGTAAATGGCAGGGTGAGATAGATAAAGAGGTAGAGATCGTGGACGCGATGTACAAAAAATACCAGGCCGACTTGGCATTTTTGGCAGGAGAAGAAAAAACCAAGCGGGAGAACGAGATCGTGGCTAAAGAGAACGAGATTCAACAACTGCGCAACCGGTACTTCGGTGCCCAAGGTGAACTATTCAAGCGGCAAGAAGAGCTGATCAAGCCCATCCAGGATAATATCTACGAAGCGGTAAAAGAGATTGCCACCGCCGCGGGATACACGGTAGTGGTGGACAGGGCATCTGCCACCTCCATTATTTTTGCTTCACCGAGTATTGATATCAGCGATCAAGTGCTCACCAGGTTAGGGTATTAAAAATAAATAGATTATCTTTGTAGCCCGTTTTTATAAAATATAAATTTAAATTACGAACAGAAATCATGTTGAAGAAATTACTAATCGTATGTATCGCGTTGGCTCCTTTGGCGGCCATGGCTCAAGATGTAAAGCTTGCGTATATTAACACGCAGGAGGTATTCTCGGCCATGCCCGAACTGTCCGGTATTGAAACCCAACTAAGTACCAAGCAAGAAGAGATCACGAAAAATGGACAGGCGCTCATTGACGAGTTCAACAAGAAGGTAGAAGAGTTTGATAAAGCTCCTGCTACCTCTGAATCCTTACAACAAGACCAACAAAAACAACTGGCACAAATTCAGGAAAGATACCAAGTGTATGTCCAGAATAGCCAACAAGAGATGAACCAGTTACAACAGCAACTGCTGGAGCCGCTCAATAAAAAAATCGCGGATGCCATCCAAGCGGTAGGCTCAGAGAACAACTACACGTTCGTGTTCGACGTGGCTACCATGCAGTCGCCCATCGTGTACGTGAGCCCCACAGCCACGGACATCACCCCCTTGGTAAAAACCAGGTTGGGATTGCAGTAAACTCGAACTGTCCACGACTTTGCCAAACAAAAAAGACCTCCCGAAAGAGGCCTTTTTTTGTTTGTTACATCCCTTTGATTACCAACAGGGGGGTATCGGAGTGGAACAGCATCCTTCGCGCTATTCCCGGGTTGAACATCCGCGCGAAAATATTGCGGCGCGAGCTCGAAAGGGAGATCATATCGATCTTGTTTTCCTGTACAAATTTCTCCAATGTCTCCTCTAATCCCACGTTCTGGTCAATCAGCTTGTACTCGGTCTGAAGCTGCGGGTAGTGCTCGGTAAGGTATTTTTGTATGCCCGAAAGCTTTATCTCGTTCCATACATCCTCTTTCTTGGCAATGTGCGCCAAAAAAACCTTCACCGGGTAGGGTTTCAAGAATTGCATCATGATCTCGAATGCCCTGAACTCCCGTTCCCGAAAATTGGTGAGAAAAACCACCTGTTTCATCTCGGAAAGGTTCTTCACCTTGGCTCCCTCGGGGATCGCGAAGACCGGAGTCCTGGATCCTTCCATCACTTCCGCCGTAACGCTTCCAATGAGGTCTAATTCTTTCGCGCTTTTTCCCCTTGTTCCCATCACGATGGCTACCGGTCTAAACTTCTTTGAATAGTCGATGATCTCTTCTTCCGGAAGTCCTTCTACCAGCGCGGTTTTATAAAAGACATCCGGCAGCTGGCCGGTTGCAATTTTCTCATCCAGCTTCCGTTTCATCCGGTCCATCTCCTGCTCCATCTTCACCCTTACATCCTGGTAAAGCTCTTTGTCGGTCGTTTGCAAGGTGAACGAGTCTCCAAAGGGGACAGACGCCGGGTAAAACGGCGTGAAGAAGGCATGCATCAGCTTCACGCTGCAATTCAAATCACGTGCCAGCCGGAAGCCAAATTCACACGCCATCAGGGAATAATCGGAAAAATCTACCGGTACTAGCACCTCCCGGATGGGCTCCACAGTTTCTTTCTTGCTGTTGGTGTCGCTAAGGTCCACCCTCTCTATTACACGCAGCGCGTCGGGAAGATCACTCTCTTTAATGCGTACGCGCACGTTGCCCGGGATCACCGGGTCAATCATCTTTATACCGTGGATTACCGCGGGGATGCCTTCCGCCTCGAGGATCGATTTCAGTATGTATGCTTTCTCGTACGTGTGGATGGCCACGGTCACCAGCTTGTCGTCTTGCATCGTCTCTTTTTTCTCTTCTCGTCTCATGTTAGTATTTGTTTAGGCATCTACAGGTTAGCCAATAGACACGGGTTTGGGAATGAAAAAACCCAACAGTGAGCATCGGCATGTTCAACAGTTGGGTCCTCTTTTTTGGATTGTCTTACTCTTCCCCTTCTTCCGCCTCGATAGGAACTGGAACGGATTCCGGGTAATCGCTTAGCCCAAGAATTTGCAAGGCTCTATCAAAAATGGTGGTATCGTCGAGTACAACAATACCACCATTAGGTCCCGGCTCGATATGTATTCCTACACTCTTGCCTTCTTTGTAATTGTATCCACCAAAATAGTTTCGGACAGTCTCGGGTTTCATCTCTAACTCCCTGGCTATTTGATGGATACTTCCATCGGGGAGTTTATCTTTCAGTGCTCTCAAATCATTAAACGCGATCGTTCTTGCCATGGCTTTTTAATTTTATGTTGATAATACAGTTGGTAATTAATTGGTGCCATAAACATATCATAAAAAAATAGAGAAACCAAATAATTAGACCAGAATCTTCACTAAAATGTTCCATTTGGTGAAGTGATGTACTATTGCCTACTGAGCGTTTCTATCTTTATAACACTCCTCAATGAGGTAAAGTTGCTAAAAGAGAACTAAAAATAGTAATGACGGCGAGGTAAACAACCAAGGTAATGGCAAAGAGTGCTCCATATTTCGTGTAAGGCGATCGAGCTTGTACGGGGGAAGGGTGTATTATCCTTGCGCGTGTCCAAGAGTAGGCCTCGTATACCAGCAGGGCAACGAGAGAGCCTACTACCATCCCGGCCACGATATCCGACACGAAATGAACGCCCAAGTAGACGCGGGTATAACTGTTTAGTAATGCCCAAAGGAGAGTAGTTGCCGTTACTGCCCGGTGTTTAAAAACCATCGAGACGAATACTGCCAGTCCAAAACTGTTGGTAGCATGCCCGGATATAAACCCGTAACGCCCTCCCCGGTAGTTATTAACCGTATCCACGAGATCCTTGAAGTCGGGGTGATGCGTGGGGCGAAACCGCTCGAAAAAAGGCTTGAAGAGCGACGATGAGACTTGGTCGCATAAAACGAACACCAAGATAAGAAACAGGGCAGCCAGGATGCCCTCTTTCCGGGGCACGCGGTAGAAGAACAGGAACAGGATGAACAGGTAAAACGGTATCCAGATGAGCCGGCCGCTAATCGTCCACATCACGTTATCCAAAAAAATAGATTCGCTGCCGTTGAGCGCGAAAAAAAGGTCGCGTTCCGAGGGGAGTAATCCTTCCACCCATTCCTTCATATCACCTCCACGTTTTTCTTCAGCGTCCATCCCACGCTGCCGTTTGCTATTTCAATCTCGTACCAGTTGCCGTCGCTGCTTCGTATTCTCACCTTGGCCCCCTCGTGCAGTTCGAAGAGAAGGTTGCTATTCGTGTCGGGAGAGGCATTAGCCGACGCCGCTCCCACCATGACAATAGCAGCGTCTCGCTGGACACGCTCTCTTTTCTGGCTGAATGAAAACGCGTTTGTTATCCCGGTGAACAGCAGCAGTACCAGTCCCGTGTAAAAAGCAGCTTTTCGTATCCACGAGGCACGTGGGAATAGGAAGAGCGCGACACAGCCGATAAATAATAAAAAGAGAATGACGGAAAGGGTAGCCCAGGTGTTGGAGCTGAACAGGTCGCGTATCCCGGTGAACCAGTTGGCAAGGAACAGGGTGCTGGCAGGGGTTATCCTGTCTTCGGTCCGGTTATTGGCGAAACGCAGGTTATGCCGGATATCGCCGTCTCCCGGGTCAAGCAGGTGTGCCCGTTCGTAATTCAAGATTGCTTTTCCCAACTGGTTATCCCTAAAATAGGCGTTACCCAAGTTGTAGTAAACCTGTGCCGATTCTCGTTGCTCTTCGATCCCTCTTGCCACGATCTCCTCATAAAGCGTTATGCTCCTCTTGTAGTCCTGCTCCCGATAAGCTTGGGCAGCCATCTCGAGGGTTGTCCCGGCTCCTATTTCAGGGGTTGCCTCGGAGGCAGTTATCCCCGAAGCTACCGGTCCGGGAACTTCGCCTGGTACCGTATCGCCTATTTCTTGCGCCTTTACCGCGGTGTGCCCGCTAATAAAAAGCATAAGGAGGACAGAAAAAATATATAGTCGTGCCTTCATAAAATCTCTATTTTTTCTTTAAGCTGTTTTCCATTTCACCAATTGCCGCGAGGGTGTCCCGGTACACCTTATCCATTTCGGCATGACTCTCTGCCGGGGCGTACCGGGCAAATTCACAGGTATCAAGGATATGCATAAATCGCTCCACGAGGGCACCATCTGTCCCGTACCCGGAGAGTTCGGCTTCAATATTGTTTTTACTGAGTCTTGCCACCGGTATCGACAATTTATCGCTAAAGTATCCCCAGACGGCACGGAGCACTTCTTCATAAAAACGCTCTTTATTTTGCTCTTTGAGGTATTTCTCTGCCGTCTTGAGTCTCTTGATTGCCACCTTATTGGCTCTCTTGGTGCGTGCCAGTGCCACGTTCGCGTTCTCGATGGCCTGTTTCCGATTGATAAAATAGGCAACCAGCAATAACAAGAACGGAACAATGTACCACAACCAGTATCCCCAGGAGCCCACGAAGAAATTGATGCTGGAGGTATAGGAGGGCTCACCCGTTTTCAAAAACCGTATATCTTGCTCCACCCTCACGTCTTGCCTGTTCACGAAGGTCCCGCCAGTGGCAGCAGCCGGATCACCTTTGGCAATCTGTAGCTCGTATTCCGGTGCCGTCAGTGTCTTGTAGGAGTTGCTATTCAGGTCGAAGTAGGTGAATTCCACCGGCGGTATGGTATACTCCCCTTCATAACGGGGGATGGCCATGTACTCGATGGTTCGCACCCCGGTAAGCCCATTGGTGGTCACGTTAAACGAATTATTTACCGTGGGGTCGTACACCTCGAAGTTATCCGGGAACAATACTTGGGGGTCACGAATCAGCTTCAGGTTGCCCGTTCCCGATATCTCGAGCCGCAGGGTGATCGCTTCATTGGCCCGGGTCCGCGTAGTACTGATCGATGGGTTCATCGTGAAGGTACCAACCGCGTTGGCATAGCTCGCGGGCCGGTTAGCCGGAAGCGGCCTCACGTTGATCGAAACGGGGTTAGTGACCATCTCCTTTTTCACGTCTACCATCACCTCTTGGGAACCAAAGAAGGTGGATACCCTGCGGCCGGACGGCACCGAGAACACCATCTCGATCCTTCCCGTGGGGATCGTTATCTGTCCGGATCGTTGTGGGAACAGCAGCGTCTTCCGCAGGTCGGCCGTGTAATAATTCCTACCCTCGTAACGTTCCATCTCCAGTTGTCGATTCATGGGTAGGTCCACCTCTTCCACCATAAACCCTTCGAACTCGGGGAACTGGATTCTACCAAAGTTCACCACGTTGAGGGTAGTATACAGGCGAAAGGTCACGGTGAACCCTTCTTGCTCGTAGGGGCTGTTCTTTGAGATGATGGCCCGGATGAAGGCATCGCTGGCCGATACCGCGGGTGAAGCTCCCGGGGAACGTTCCTGCTGGCTTTCTCCCGAACCTCCCGATGGGGCCCGTGACGAAGCTTCGTCGGCCGGGAGTACCTCGATAGTGAGCGCGTTGGATTGATAATTACTCCCTCCTACTTGTATGGACGCGGCGGGGATAGTAAATTTCCCTATTTTATTCGCGATCAGGATATAGGTATACGTGACCGACCGTTCGGACGTGGTTTTCCCGTTCACGGTCCGTTGACTGAAGCTGGTAGAGGTGCTGGGACCGAATAGCACGTCGAAATCGGCTATATCCGGCAAACGAAGGTCCTTCCCCTCTTGATTCAGCACGTAGCTCAGCCGGAACTGTTCCCCCTGCACTACCGTGGAGGGGGCGGCTGCTTTAAACTCAACCTGTGCCAAGGCTCCCGTGAAGCCGCTCGCCAGCCATGCTACCAGCAAAAAAAGAAATACTCCTCGATTTTGTCTGTTCCTCATTATTGCAGCACTTACCAGTTTTTATTACGTCTTCTGTTCTCTTGGGCCTTTTCTTCCCTTTCTTGGGCTTTTATCTGTTGCACCTTTTCCTGTGTCTCGCGTTCGTCTTGCTCGATTGCCTGCAAGAGTTGCCGGGCGTTATCGCGCGACATTTGTTCGGGCCCTTCTTGTTGTTCGGGGCGCTTCTCTTGATCCGGCGGGTTTTGGGGACTCTCTTGTTGTTGATTTTGTTGCTGATCCTGTTGGTCCTGTTGTTGATCTTGATCCCCGTCGTCCTGATCTTGGTCCTGTTCTTCGTCTTGGATCATTTTCTGTACCACGGCCAAATTATACCTTGCCTCGTTATCGCCCGGGTTCAGCCGTAGCGCCATTTTATATGCCTCCATCGAGGCTTGCAGTTCTTTCTGCTGCAGCATCGCGTTGCCGATATTATGCCATCCTGCAGAGGCCGCCATCGGGTTTTCTTGCTCCAAAGATACAAAATGTTGGTACTGTTCCACCGCACTGCTCCACTCTTTTTGGCGGTACGAGGTATTTCCCAAGTTAAAGGCAGCCTCTTTGGAAGTAGGGTTCTCTTCCAAGGCCGCTCCAAACCGGTCGGCAGCATCCGAGTATTTTTGTTGCTGGTACTGCTTGTTGCCTTCACGGATATTCTTCCGCACCTCCTTTTGTCCGAAGAGCGTAACGGGGAGCGCGGTGCCCAGTAGCAACAGCAGCATATATTTTATCATGAATCGATTCATCTCTTCTCTTGTTCGTTTTTAAACAACCGCACGTTGCGGAACAGCGGGTTCTTCTTATCGTAGACCAGTATCTCCACGATAAGGATTACCAGCAAGATCCAAGCCAGGATGGTGAACTTCTCGTCGTACTCCGAGTACGAGAGGCTGGTGGTAGTACCTGTCTCCAGCTCGTTAAGCTGTGCCTCCAGTGCCCTCACCGCCGTGTTAGAGTTATCGGCACGCACGTACAGCCCTTGTCCGCTTTGCGCGATCTCCATGCCCATCTGCTCGTTCAACCGGGAAACTACTACATTGCCTTCATTGTCGGTCATGAAGTTGTTCCCGTATTCGGTCGCCGGGATCGGCGAGCCTTCGGGCGATCCGATCCCCACCACGTTGATCGATATCCCCGCTTTGGCTGCTTCCGCGGCAATGCCGGTAGCATTCCCCTCGTGGTCCTCCCCGTCGGTGATGATAATCATCGCCTTGCTGATATCCGGGTCACTGGAAAAGGAACTCATGCCCAACCCGATGGCCTGCGCGATGGCCGTCCCTTGAACGGGAACGAGGCTCGGGTCGATGGTATTGAGGAATATCTTGGCCGACTGGGTATCGGAGGTGAGCGGCATCTGCACGTAGGCCTCTCCCGCGAAGACGATAAGCGCCACCTTGTCGTTCCGGCGCACGTCGATCAGCCTCGTGAGTATCTGCTTGGCCCGTGACAAGCGATTGGGTGACACGTCCTCGGCCAACATCGAATTGGAGACGTCGATCGCGATCGCCAGTTCAATTCCTTCCTTCTCCACCAGTTCTACCTTGGTGCCAAACTGGGGGCGAGCCAGCATGAAAACACCGGTACACAGCGCGGCGAAGATAAGCCAAAACTTCAGGTATGACCGTTTCAGCGAGAGTTCGGGCATCATCTGCTTGAGCGTGGAGAGGATGCCCATTTTTTGCACGTCCTTCCGCTTCTTGATATTCAAGAAGATGTACAACGCCAGTAGCAGGGGCATGGCGAGGAACAGCCACAAGTATTCCGGATTTCCGAATCTAAACATATCTCTTGCTCGTCACTTAATTAAACAGTTACGGTATATTTCTTAACCAAGTCCTTCGCAGCAACAGTTCCAGTAGGATCAATCCCAACGCGGCCAGCGCGAAGGAGAGGAACAGCTCTTGGCGGCGTGTCACGTTTTGCACGCTAATCAGGTAGCGCTCCATCTCGTCGATCTCCTCGTACACCTGGCGGAGGCCCTCGGTATCTTGTGCCCGGAAGTACTGCCCGCCGGTCATCGCGGCGATCTCGGTGAGCGTCTTCTCGTCGATGTCCACCGGCATATTCTGCATTCGTATCCCGAAGGGAGTCTGCACGGGAGTGGGTGCCATCCCGGTGGTACCTACCCCCACCGTGTAGACGCGTATCCCGTAGGAACGCGCCAGGTCGGCCGCGGTAAGGGGCGCGATCTGCCCGCTATTATTTGTACCGTCGGTAAGCAGAATCACTACCCGGGAGTCCGACTCACTGTCCTTCAACCGGTTCACCGAGGTAGCCAGCCCCAACCCGATCGCCGTACCGTCCTCGATCATGCCAAAGTCGATCTCGTTGAGCAGGTTGAGCAACACCTTGTGGTCGGTAGTGAGGGGGCACTGGGTGAAGCTCTCGCCCGCGAAGATCACCAGCCCGATGTTGTCGTTCTTCCGGTCGGTCACAAACTCCGCGGCCACCCGTTTCGCCGCTTGCAGCCTGTCGGGCTGTAAATCTTGCGACAACATGGACCCTGACACGTCGAGTGCCAGCACGATATCAATCCCCTGCGTCTCCGTCTCTTCCCAGCTATCCACCGCTTGCGGCCTTGCAATCACGATAATGATGAGCGCGATGGCTACCACCCGCATCAGGAAAGGCAGGTGCCGCATGTAGACCCGGAGATCGGGCTTCATCCCCTTGAAAGCACCGATGGATGCCAACTTGAACGAAGCTTGTGTTTTGGACAAGCGCACCACGTACCACGCGATCAAGGGGATCAGCAGCAGCAACAGGTAAAGGTATCGAGGGTTCAAAAATTCCATGTTCACGTATGCTTATCCGCATCTGGTTCCGATGCATCGTTCTTATCCATTTTCTCCAGCTCCTCTTTCGTGGGTACCGGATCGGGCTCCCGGGTCTGGTTCACGAAAAAGAGGGAACTCACCATGCTCAGGTCGTTCTCGTCGGGTAGTGGCTCGTACTTGGCAAACTTCACCAGATCGGCCGTGGACAATACCTGCTTCAGGTTCTCGTAGGCCGAGTCCACTTCCGACGTCTTTCGCACCTCGTTCAGGATCTCTCCCGAGGTCATTTCCATCGCGTTAATCCCTTCCCGTTCGTGGATATACACGCGCAGGATATCGGTTAGCCGGGTGTAAAACTCTTTTACCCTACCCTGTTGCCATATCTTTTCTCCTTTAAGCTTCTCCAGCTCGGCGATAGCCCGGGTATGCGCGGGCAGTACCACGGGCGGCTTAAAGACGTATCCTTTTTTCTTCTTCCTGAGGAACAGGTAGATGATCGCTCCTATCAATGCCAGCAACAGTAGGACGCCCAGCACGATCCAGAGTATCCACAAGTAGTCGGTCCACACGAACGGCGGCTTTTGGATGGGCTTGATGTCATGCAGCTGCAACTGCTCGAAGTCGATCGAATCGGTCTCCCCGCGGTTTATTCGTTCCAAGTAAGCAAGGGTAGAGTCTGTCAACTCGGGCGACGTCACCTTTAGCCCGAACGAGTTGGAGAAGATGGTGTCGGTCCCGTCGAAAATCGGGATATAGGGGATATGGTAGAGGGTAGAGTCGAACGAGGTAATCACGTACTTGAACTCGAGGGTCATCACGTTGTTCTCGATGGTGGTATCGGGCGGCAGCATGGTAATTACCTCGATGCCCGGCACGATCTCGTTCTCGTACACCGGGAAATGGATCAGCTTTTCTTTTGGCGTGATCACCTTCAGGTTGATGAGCGCCTGCTCCCCGATCATGATCTCGGTAGGTTGCACCGTGACGTGTGCCGAAGCACGTTGCGCTCGGGCATTGGCCGGCAGCAACAGCATCACCAGGGCTACCAAGATCGTGCCCCATGCTGCACCACGTTCTATTTTGCTTGTTATCACCATCACTTCCTTTGTTGAAAAAGTTTCAGCAGCGACCGCACATAATCGCTCTCCGTGGAGACCGACACGCTGTCCACTCCGCTTTGCCGGAAGGCGGTATCCATCTTTACTCGGAGGCCGTCCCACCATTTCCGGTAGGTATCCCGCACCTTTTTAGAAGAGCTATTAATCCATCGCTCCTCGCCTGTCTCCGGGTCCCTCACCTTCATCAGTCCTACCGGCTGAAGTTCCGTGCTCAGCTTGTCGTACACCTGTATCGCCACCAGGTCATGCTTTCGGTTGGCAATCTGGAGTGATTTGCTGTAGTCGCTGGGGTCGATAAAGTCAGAGATCAGGAAGGTGGTGCACCTTTTTTTGATCGCGTTCGTCATGTACCGTACCGCCAGGTTCAAGTCGGTACCGTTCCCTTCCGGTTCAAACCCGAGGATCTCCCGGATGATAAACAGGATATGTTTTTTTCCTTTCTTCGGGGGGATAAACTTCTCGATCCTGTCGGTAAAAAAGATCACCCCGATTTTATCGTTGTTCTGGATGGCAGAAAATGCCAGCGTGCCGGCTATCTCGGCCACCATATCTCGTTTTAGCACCGATCGCGAACCAAACCCCAGGCTCTCGGAGACGTCGATCATCAGCATCACGGTCAGTTCGCGCTCCTCCTCGAAGATCTTCACGTAGGGGCGATTGTACCGGGCTGTCACGTTCCAGTCGATATCCCGCAGGTCGTCTCCGAACTGGTATTCCCGTACTTCGGAAAACGCCATACCTCGCCCTTTGAACGCGGAATGGTACTCGCCGGCAAAGATATTCCGGGAGAGCCCGCGCGTTTTAATTTCGATGTATCGTACCTTTTTAAGTAAATCCGTCGTTTCCATGCGTTACCTGTGGCCTTTCGTCACTATTCCCTTCACGAAATCCTGTTCGCCCTCTTCTCTTTTGTCGTTACGGCACTTCCACCTTGTTCAGTATCTCGCTCACGATCTCTTCGGAGGTCAGGTTATTGGCTTCCGCCTCGTAGGTAAGGCCGATGCGGTGCCTTAACACGTCGTGGCATACTGCCCGGATATCTTCCGGTATCACGTACCCCCGACGCTTGATAAAGGCAAACGCGCGCGAGGCGAGGGCCAGGTTGATGGAAGCACGCGGCGAAGCACCAAACCCGATCATCTCTTTCAGGTTAGGCATGCCGAACTGGTCAGGAAAGCGGGTAGCGAACACGATGTCCACGATGTATTTCCCGATTTTCTCGTCGATATACACCTCTTGCACCACCTTGCGGGCATCCATGATCTCTTGGGTAGTGATCACCGGCCGGTCGATGGTGACAGGTTCGAATATATTTTGCCGGATGATCTGCTTCTCTTCCTCCCGTGACGGGTAGTTGATCACCACCTTCAGCATGAAACGGTCCACTTGCGCTTCGGGCAGCGGGTAGGTACCTTCCTGTTCGATGGGGTTCTGGGTGGCCATCACGAGGAACGGGCTGGGCAGGCGGTAGGTCTGTTCGCCGATGGTCACGTGGCGCTCTTGCATCGCCTCCAACAACGCGCTTTGCACCTTGGCCGGGGCCCGGTTAATCTCGTCTGCCAGCACGAAGTTAGCGAACACGGGGCCATGCTTCACCTGGAACTCCTCGTTGCGCTGGCTGTAGATCATCGTCCCGACCACGTCGGCAGGCAGCAGGTCGGGCGTGAACTGGATACGGCTGTAGTCGGCATCGATCAGCTGTGCCAGTGTCTTTATTGCCAGCGTCTTTGCCAGCCCGGGCACTCCCTCGAGGAGAATATGCCCGTCGGAAAGCAATCCAATCAACAGTGATTCAACCAGGTGCTTTTGCCCCACGATCACCCTATTCATTCCCGTGACAAGCGTTTGGACGAAGGCACTTTTTTGCTCGATCCGTTCGTTTAGCTCTTTGATATCGACGACTTGGCTCATGTTTTTTCGTTTGTTAAATGGAGGTTTTTTATATGATTTACAAAATTAGAAATGTTAAAGTGGTTTCATCAGGATTTGTGGTTAAAAATGTTTAAGGTCTGATGCAATGGTTCTTCACGTGCACCCGTCATGGGGATCCCGGTTCCGAGATCTCCATCCCGAACAGGCGGGTAAAGACCGACTTCATCTCCCGGCACACCTCGGCGAAATCCACCTCTCTTCCCAGTTCCTTTTGCATGGAGGTGATCCCCCGGTCGGTAAAGCCGCAAGGATTGATATAATCGAAATAGGCGAGGTCGCTGTTCACGTTAAGTGCCAGCCCGTGCATGGTCACAAAGCGGCTGGCCCGCACGCCGATCGCGCATATTTTCCGTGCCTTTGCCGGGTTACCCGCGTCGATCCACACTCCCATGGCCCGTTCGTCTTTCTCGCCATGAATCCCATAAGGGCGCAATGTCTCGATCACCACGTCTTCCAGCAAGGAGATATACTTTTTTATCCCCAAGCCAAACGCCTCTAAATCGATGATCGGGTACGCCACCAGTTGCCCCGGACCGTGGTAGGTGATGTCGCCTCCCCGGTCGATTTCATGCAGGTCGATGTGCTTACTTTCACAGATATGCCGGGCGATCAGTAAATTTTGGCGGTTTCCGCTTTTCCCCAAGGTGTAGACATGCTCGTGTTCACAGAAGAGGAGGACCTGTTTCCTTTCCTCCTTCTTCTCTAACTTCTCCCGGATCACCGTTTCAAACAGCCCTTCTTGGTAGTCCCACGCCTCTTTGTAGCGGACGAGGCCCAAGTCCTCAAACAGCACTTTTCTGCTCATAATTTCAGCCCACAGATTCTCATCATCACATCATCGAATCATCAAATCATCACATTAGTCTCATTGACTTCGTCCATTTTCTGTCGTCCCTCGGCAAAACTCAAACAGGTTTGGCTATGCTCTCGTTCCTAAGAAAATTGGCACATTAATCTCATTAGCACATTGGCACATTAGACATGTCTTTCCGCTCGATACGAGGAACGCACCAGCGGTCCGCTCTCCACGAACTGGAATCCTTTCTCCAGGCCGATCTCCCGGTATTTCCGGAACTGTTCGAGCGACACGTACTCTTTCACTCCCAAGTGCTTGCGGGTGGGTTGTAGGTATTGTCCAATGGTAAGCACCTTGCATCCCACGTTGATCAAATCGTCCATTGTCTGGATCACCTCCTCTTCGGTCTCGCCAATGCCTACCATCATTCCCGACTTGGGGCGTACTTTACCACTTTTCGCGATGGTTTCTATCGTCTTCAGGCTGGTATCGTACTTGGCCCGGCTGCGCACCTTGGGCGTCATCCGTCGTACCGTCTCCATGTTGTGCGACACGATATTGGGCCCGGCATCAATCACTTGGTTGATAAACTCCTCTACCCCGTTGAAATCGGGGATCAACGTCTCCATGGTCAGTTCGGGGTTGCGTTCCTTTACCCGGCGTACGGTGGTTGCCCAGAACGCGGCTCCCCCGTCGGGCAGGTCGTCCCTATCCACGCTGGTCAGCACGCAGTGCTTGAGGCCCATCTTCTCGATGGTATCTGCCAAACGGTCGGGTTCACCATGATCCACGATCCCACCCGGGCTCCCCGTTTTCACGTTACAAAAACGGCAGGCCCGTGTACACACGTCGCCCAGTATCATGAACGTGGCAGTACCCCTACCCCAGCACTCCGACAGGTTGGGGCACTTGCCGCTCACGCAGATCGTGTGCAACCCTTTACGGGCGATAATCTCTTTCACGTCAAGGTACTGCTTTCCCTGCGGGAGGGATATCTTGAGCCATTCGGGTTTTCTTTCCATCAACGGCGTATTCCTGTCAATCACGGATGACTTCCTGTCTATCGTAAATCCCGGTTTTGTTTCCATATGCTTTTATTGATTAATCGTCGGCGCAACAGCAGCTTGCCTATCGTACTCCGACGCGAACATGATTTTTAATAATGTCAAACCAATTACAAAAATAAGCTATTATCACCATATATACTAATTATTCAAGGCTTCCCGCGGTCGCCTATCCAAGAAAAAGAACATGTTTTCACTGAAAAAAGAGAATTGATGGTTTTGTAAATCTCCCGTGTCTTTGTCTGGATATGAAACGAGCATTAAAATCATTAAACGCAAGAATATGATTAAAGCGAGTTCACTAACGTTAGATATTCGCTCGCTATGGCATAGCTCAAGCAAGCTTGGCTCTGCTCATTTAGCTTAACGCGAATATTCCATACGATACATTTGAAAATCAATAATTTAAATCGCATGAATAATAAAACAACGATACGGGATTCGAAACGATTGAGATAAAAAACACGAAAGGGATGCCGGCAATCAGAATTCCGCGCGAGATGGGAATAGACGATGACAAGGTTTATTTGAAAAAAGTGAGCAATTCGTTACACGTTATTCCCTGCTATCATGCATGGCAAAATATGATTGACAGCTTGGATTTATTCACGTCCGATTTTATGGAAGAGCGGGGGACAAACGGCTAAGCAGCAGCAACGAGAAGCGTTCGACGAAGGAATACGTTGGAAAATAACACAAACGGGAAAATAACACAAAAAACGTGCAACCCCCCTTACAAGGGATCACACGTTACAAGTAATTTGCACGCTCTCGCGCAATAAGGCGGCGTAAAACCTTTCGCGGGCTTCTTGCCCGATCCCGCTGTTTTTATAGTTTCTCGACTTCTTCGGCGGAAAGGCCGGTGGTTTCCGCGATAAAAGCCGTGTCAAGCCCCCGTGCCTTCATATTCCGGGCAACTTCTATCTTGCCTTTTCTCCTGCCTATTTTTTCACCGTCCCGTTTGGCCGTGCCCAGCTCGGCAAGGCGGTCGCGGTAGGCCTTGATCTCCGCGTCATACAGCCGCCGCTCTTCCTTGCTCAGGGAGGCCAGGTCGGCTATCTCTTCCAGCTTCTTGAAAACCGGCTTCCGTTCCTTGAACGGTATTCTTTCTAACGTCTTCATATTCTTAAGTGTGTAAAGCCATAAATCCTGGTTCGTGTGGCACTCCTCTTCCTTTTTCGTGAAGGAGGGAAGTTCTATAAAAATAAAACGCAACTTGTCGATGATTTGTTCGCCCGTGTCCCGGTCGACGATGATGCCGTCGCTACGTAATTTACCCTCCAAGGGAAAGTTCAGGAAAAACACCCCGTACACCGCTTTCAGGTCAAACTGCCACCCCGCGCCCCTTTCCCCCTGGTTCGCGATGGTTTGGGAAAGGTAATAGAGCGCCCGCTCCTTGAACGTGTCTTGCCGCGCGTTCTGTACCTCCACGAGGAAATATTCCCCTTCTTCCGTTTGGCAAGCGATATCGTAAATGCCCCGGCGCCCCTTTCTATACATTGGCATCCGCTCTTTATCCAAGAAACGCAGTTCCTTGATCTTTTTCTCCCCCTCCAGCAGGTCGTTCAAAAAATCCAATAACAACTCCTTGCTGTTCTCTTGGCCGAAGATCAACTTGAAAGCGGTATCGTACACGGGGTCAATAAAGCGTGCCATGGTGTTTGTTTTTAATGCCTTACAAGGGAAATACCCACCTGTCACAAAAATAAAGGAAAACTTTTACATAAGCAAACAAGAATAGAATAAACGTATTGGTTTCTCCCAGCCCGGGAGAAACCAACGCCGCTCCTTGGCTGGACATAAGCCGCTGCAACTCCATATACCTATGGAGATGATACGGGGATGGTATGGAGATCATATGGAGTTGCACCAGCGAAGGTACGAGCGAGGTATGACCGAAGTGCGACCGAAGTGCGACCAAGAACCAGCGAGGTACCTGCGAAGCACGAGCGATGGTACGACCGGGGTATGACGAAGAAACGGCCAAAGAACAGCGATGCACTGCGGGAGAACACGCCCCTTAACTATTTTCAACGGCTTCACGGCTGTTGATAACGGCAAAAACTTTATCTTTGCTTCCAAAACGCGAAATAAATTGCACTTCCAACTCTTACATACCGACGCGAAATCAAGCGCCAGGGCAGGTATCATTACTACCGACCACGGGCAGGTGGAGACCCCTGTCTTTATGCCGGTGGGCACGGTGGGCAGCGTGAAAGCGGTGCATCCTACCGAACTGAAAGAGGATATTAACGCCCAAATCATCCTGGGCAATACCTACCACCTCTACTTGCGGCCGGGTCTCGATATATTGAGGCAAGCGGGGGGACTCCATCGGTTTATCAGCTGGGATAGGCCGATGCTTACCGACAGCGGGGGGTTCCAAGTCTTTTCCCTCACCGAGAACCGGAAGCTCACCGAAGAAGGGGCCCTGTTTCAATCGCATATCGACGGTTCTTCGCACTTCTTCACTCCCGAGAAGGTGATGGACATGCAGCGTGTCATCGGGGCCGATATCATTATGGCGTTCGACGAGTGCACGCCGGGCGATGCCGATTATGCCTACGCGAAACGGTCGCTCGACCTCACGGAACGGTGGCTCGACCGGTGCATTGCCCGTTTCGAGGAGACAGAGTGCCCTCACGGGTATACCCAGGCACTTTTTCCCATCGTGCAGGGGTGCGTTTATCCCGACCTGCGCCGACGTGCCGCGGAAAACGTGGCCTCGAAGGAGGCTGCTGGAAATGCCATCGGGGGATTGGCGGTGGGTGAGCCCACCGAGAAGATGTACGAGATGGTGGAACTGGTGAACGATATCCTCCCGAAGGACAAGCCCCGCTACTTGATGGGGGTGGGCAAGCCGGAGAACCTGCTGGAAGCCATTGAACGAGGAGTGGATATGTTCGACTGCATCATGCCTACCCGCAACGGGCGCAACGGACAGATTTTCACCAAGCAAGGGGTAATGAACATGCGTAACGAGCGGTGGAAGAACGACTTTTCGCCGTTGGAAGAGGACGGAGCCTCGGCGGTAGACACGCTTTACAGCAAAGCTTACCTGAGACATCTTATCAACACCAACGAGATACTGGGGCTGCAGATTGCCTCGATCCACAACTTGGCATTTTATATTTGGCTGGTGCAGGAGGCAAGGAAGCATATCATCGCCGGGGATTTCTCGGAGTGGAAGCCACAGATACTGGAAAACGTGACACGACGGTTATGAACAAAGGCAACGATTTCTTGAAACTGAAACGACTCGATTGGTACATCATCAAGAAGTTCTTGGGTACCTACCTGTTTATGATCGTGCTGATCATCTCCATCGCGGTGGTGTTCGACATCAACGAGAAGATCGACAAATTCATGACCAACAACGCGTCGCTGCAAGGAATCATCTTTGATTATTACATCAACTTCATTCCTTATTACACCAACCTGTTTAGCCCCCTCTTCGTCTTCTTGGCCGTGATTTTTTTCACCTCGAAGATGGCCAACAATTCCGAAATCATCGCCATCCTCTCTAACGGCATCGGTTTTAAACGGCTTATGAAGCCCTACATGGCATCGGCCCTGGTAATAGCGATCTTCACTTTTGTCTTCGGGAGTTACTTGATTCCCCCGGCCAACGCCACCCGGATCGAGTTCGAGCAAAATTACGTGGACCAACGGAAAAAGAAAACAGGCGACCGGGATATCCAGTTCAAGGTGGGCCCAGGCACCATTGTCTATTTCGGCAACTTCGACATGCCGAGCAATACAGGGTATAATTTCTCCATCGACCATTTCGACAGCCTCCAGTTGGTATCGCGGCTCACGGCACAATCCGTCAAGTACGATTCGGCCTACCAATGGACCATCCGGAACTACCAGGTCAGGGATTTCGACGGGCTGACCGAGACCATCACCCATGGCACCTCCATCGATACCACCCTGCACATCGTGCCCAACGATTTTATCATCGCGGCCACCGACCAGCAAATGATGACATCCCCCCAGCTTCGCCAGTACGTGAGGAGTCAAAAAGAGCGCGGCCTTGGGAATATCCAAGCATTCCAGATCGAGTACCACAACCGGATCGCTTCCGTGTTCTCCGCGTTTATCCTCACCATTATCGGGGCGGCCATCTCTGCCCGCAAAGTGAAGGGAGGCATGGGCTTGAACATAGGCATAGGGCTGGCACTCAGCATGGCATACATCCTTTTCATGACCATCAGCTCTACCTTTGCCGTGAAAGGAGGAATGAGCCCGTTTATCGCCGCGTGGATACCAAACATCATCTTTATCGGTATCGCGGCATTCTTGTACAAGAGAGCTCCCAATTGATTGGGGAAATTCAAGATTCAACTATCAGGCCTGAAGACAAAAAACGAAAGGCTGATAACGAAAGATGCAAAAGGAGGAGAAATCATGATACGAAAACAGATAGTCATTATCTTTTTGACAGCTTGGGCATTCATCACGACCGCCCAAGAAAATTACCCTACCGTGGTTATCGAAACCAATTATGGCACGATGAAGGCAAGGCTCTACGACGACACGCCAGTGCATAGCAACCATTACTTGAAGCTAATAAACAAGGGATATTTCGATGGCACGCTCTTTCACCGGGTGGTGAAAAACTTCGTGGTCCAAGGGGGAGCACAAGATTCGCGGAACGCGCCTCCCGGAGCACAGGTAGGAAGCGGGCGTACCGACATGGAGTTGAACCCCGAGTTCTTGGAGCACCGCTATCACAAGAAAGGAGCATTGGGTGCCCCGAGAAAAGGAGACAACGAGAATCCCGGGAAGCGATCGGACGCGTCACAGTTCTACATCGTCCACGGACAAATATACACCGAGGGAAGGCTCGACACCCTGGAACGAGTTGTTAACGTACCCATCCGCAACGAACTGATTCGCACGCATTACTCCCCGCACAAGGAGGAGTTGGCACGGCTCAAGGAGAGCGACCCGCGGGGTTTCAACGCACTGCTGGATTCCGTCTTGGGAATCGTGGACTCGTTATATGCGGAGGCTCCCGGCAAACTTATTCTCCCCGAGGAATTAAAAAAAGACTATTCTACCCTCGGGGGGCTTCGTAACTTGGATGGCGAATACACCGTATTCGGCGAGGTATTCGAGGGGCTGGAGGTGATCGACAAGATTGCTGCCCTGCCGGTAGATGGCAATAGCCGCCCCGGTACCGATGCCAAGATTATCCGCGTCTACACGGAGTGATTCGAGGTAAAATTCGGGTCGTTACTGTTACTTGAATAACGCGATATAATCTTCAAAGACATAAATACGCCCTCTTTGCCCCCCGGTTATTTCTTTCAACACACCCAATTTCTCTAAATCAGTAATCAATTTGTATACGGAAACGGATGATTTACCGATAATCTGTTCCATTTTGACGGCATTAATTATTGGATTCCTAAATAATTCATCAATGACCAACCGTGCATCGGCTATGCGGCCACCTAAAGGCTTGAGGATTAAATCCAATGATTTTTGAATTCGCATAATTCCATCAAACGTCGCGACTCCACTTTTCGCTGTCTCGATTATACCGGATAGAAAAAACTTAAACCACTGGTTTATGTCATCATGTGTTCTTACTCTCATCAAATTGTCATAGTATAACGATTTGTTTTTTTCAAAAAAATCGGAGAGATATAAAATTGGCCGTTTTAAAATTCCTTTCGAAACCAGGTAAAGCGTTATCATGAGCCTTCCCACACGACCGTTTCCATCCAAGAAAGGGTGTATCGTCTCGAACTGATAGTGTATGATAGCCGCCTTCAACAGATCCGGTAAAGGGTTAATATCATCATTCGCTAATTTTTCAATATCCGACATAAGCCGACCCACTTCTTGCGCGGGCGGTGGAATAAACACAGCATCGTTTATCGTGCTACCGCCAATCCAATTCTGACTGCTTCTGAACTCCCCGGGCATCCTGTGCTCCCCTCTTACTCCGGACAGAAGTATCTTATGCGCTTCGCGAATCAACCTTCCCGAAAAGGGTAAACGATGAAGTTGTTGAACCGCCTCATTCATCGCCTGAATATAATTTTGCACCTCTTCCCAATCGTCCCTCTTCTCTATCGAAAGATCCTCTTTCTCAAGAAACGCTTCTTCCACATGCGTTCGCGTGCCTTCTATCCGTGAAGATTGGGTAGCCTCTTTGGCGATATGCATGGATATAAACAAATCGATGTTTACATACTCAGAATACATATCTAAACGCCCCAAATGCCTGTCGGCCTGACTGAGCAAACGCAACACCTGCATATCGTCTATTATCCACTCCCGGTTAACCTCGCTGGGAATAAACGCTTTATAATATCCTTGGTTGATATATGTTCCGGAAGAAAAATTTTTACTCATAAAAAAGACGTTTTCTGTAAGGTACAAAATTAGGGAAAATATTTCATACGTCCATCTTGTTATTTAAGAATTTAAGGTGAAAACTTAAATAACACTCTTTCTTATTTAAGTTTTTAGCCAAAGACTTAAATAACATGTTTTGCTATTTAAGTCTTTCATACGATTAATTTATTTTTTACATTATGGTGTATGGAACTCGCTTTAATCATGTTCACTAAAGTTAGATTTTTTCTCGCTATGGCATAGTTCAAGCAAGCTTGACTCTGCTCATTTAGCTTAACGAAAAAATTCTGGTGTTTAATGATTTACATGCTCGTTTCATGCCAATAATACCGAGGAGCTCCTTCAGCTTCGTGCGGATCCGTTCCTCCTGTTCCGAGGTGTGGGCGAACGTGTTTTTTACTCTCCTCTTAATTAAATAAATTTGTGTACATTTGGAAATAATTGACAGAACGGGAGAGCAATAAATATGAACAACAAGGTAATAGCCACCATTGACGTGTCCCGTCCGGCCCCGCCTTTTTCGCATTACTCGATATTTTTTCGTACCCCGGTGAGGAACTCCCTCATTCGGGCGGAGTCTTTCTCGTTGATGATATCGAGCAGCTCTCTCAGTTTTGCCCGGATATTTTCCAACTGCTCGGGTGTATGGGGGTTGAAAAGGATTTCGGTGAGCAGAAAATCGTCTTCAGATAGCAGCCCCCGCGCGATTGCCATATGTTTCTTAAAAGTGGTTCCCGGGGCGTCTTGATGCTTCATCACCGAGGCAAATACCAACGTCGAAGCAAAAGGAATAGACAGGGAATACGCGATGGTCTCGTCGTGCTCTTGGAACGAGTAGTCGAACACGTTGAGCTTGAGGCCGCGATAGAGGTCCTTGAAAAAGGCCTTCCCCAGGTGTGACGACTCGGAGATAATGATGGCACTTTCCTTACTCAAGTCGTTAAGGCTCGCGAAGGTAGGGCCAAACATGGGGTGGGTAGATACATAGGGATGCTTCTGCTCCCGGTAGAACTCTTCCAGCCCGGTTTTCACTGACGCGATATCGCTCAGGATACAGTTCTGGGGCAAGTAAGGCAACACGTTATTGAATGCCGGGATGGTGTACTTGAGGGTCGCGGCATTGATCACCAGCTCCGGCGCGAACTCGGTCACCTCCGCGGGATCGGTCATCCGCAACGTGTTATAAATAAACCGTAACTTTTGGGGATCGGTATCCAACACGGCCACCTCGTGGTCGAAACTCAGCACATCGGCAAAGAACGACCCCATCTTGCCTGCCCCAAGAATTAATATCTTCATTTTATTTTATTTCAATCCACAAATCATCGAATCATCAAATCATCACATCATCAAATCGATTTCGCTTTTTCCATGACCACCATTTGTTGTCGTACCGACTCGGCGTGGATTGCTTCCAGCACCAGTTTAATGAAATCGCCCGACATATCCATTCGCTCTCCTTGGCGGGCCCGGTCAGTCAATATCTCGTCGTAGCGTTGTGTCTGCAAGATAGGCATGTCGTGCTCCAGCTTGTACTGGCCGATCTCCCGGGATACACGCATCCGTTTGGCGAGGAGCTGTAGCAGCTCGTTATCCAAGTCATCTATCTGGCGACGCAGGTCCGACAGGTCTTCGGTGGTCTGTATGGTGTCACGTATCACGAGCGCGCCGAGCACCTCTTTGAGCGCGTCCGGGGTTATTTGCTGTGCCACATCGCTCCACGCGTCGTCGGGCGAGCAATGCGACTCGATAATCAGTCCCGAGAAATTCAAATCCATCGCCTGCTGGCTCAGTTTCAAGATCATATCCCTGCTGCCGCCGATATGGCTGGGATCACAAAGGATAGGCAAGGTGGGAAAGCGTCGCTTTAGCTCGATGGGAATATGCCATTGGGGGATATTCCGGTACACCGTTTTATCGGGGGTGCTGAATCCACGGTGGATCAACCCGAGCCGTTTGATGCCCGCGTTGTATAACCGCTCGATTGCTCCTATCCACAGGTCCAAGTCGGGGTTGACGGGGTTTTTTATGAGGATGGGAATATCGACCCCTTTCAAGGTATCCGCGATCTCCTGTACCGCGAACGGGTTGGCTGCCGTACGTGCCCCAATCCACAACATATCGACGCCGTACTTCAATGCCTCGTACGCGTGCCGCTCGGTGGCCACTTCGGTAGCCATGTACATGCCGGTTTCTTTCTTGGCTTGCATCAGCCACTTGAGCGCGGGGCTACCCACTCCTTCAAACCCGCCCGGCTTGGTACGGGGCTTCCATACTCCCGCCCGGTATACCTTCACGCCACCCGCCGCTAATTGTTTCGCGGTGGTCATCACCTGTTCTTCGGTCTCGGCACTGCAAGGGCCGGCAATTACTAACGGGCGTTTTTCGTCGATGCCCGGTAAAAAAATTGATTCAAACTGCATATCGTGTATATTTTCTATAGTTTTTCTACGATCACTTACCTATCGTGACAGGTAAGCTTCTATCCGCCGATGGGCCTCCATCATCTTGTCAACCGACGCTCCCAGCGAAATACGGACAAATCGCTCGCCTTTGCTGCCGAAGATAAATCCCGGGGTGATGAATACCCGCGCGTGGTAGAGCAACTCGTTCGTGAACGACTCGCTTCCTTCCACTTCACCCGGCAGCTTTCCCCAAACAAACAGGCCCACTTGGCGTTTGTCATAAGTACATCCCAGGAGGTCCATGATCTTCTCGCCCCACACGCGGCGCTCCCCGTAAATACTATTCATCACGTGGTGCCAATCGTCGGAATTCGAGAGCGCGGCCACGGCAGCCAATTGCATCGGCTTGAACTGCCCGCTGTCTATATTGCTCTTCGCTTTCAGTACCCATTGCAGGAATTCCCGGTTACTGGCCAACATACCCATCCTCCAGCCCGACATGTTGTGCGACTTGCTTAACGAGTTAAGCTCGATGCAGATATCTTTCGCCCCGGGTACCGACAGGATACTCAGCGGGCGGTCATTGAGGATCATGCTGTACGGGTTATCGTGGCATATCACGATGCCGTGTCTTTTACCGAAGGCAACCAGTTTCTTGAAGAGCCCCGGGGAAGCATTCCCGCCGGTGGGCATGTTGGGGTAGTTCACCCACATTAGCTTCACCCCGGTGAGGTCCATCTTTTCCAGTGCCTCGAAATCGGGTTGCCACTCTTGCTCTTCCAGCAGGTCGTACCGGATGACATTGGCACGCAACAGGTTCGACACCGACGTGTACGTGGGGTAGCCAGGGTTAGGCACCAACACCCCATCCCCACTATTCAGGAAGGCCAACGACACATGTAAGATTCCCTCCTTTGATCCTATCAGCGGCAACACTTCGTCGCCCGCGATCTCCACGTTGTACACCCTTTTATACCAATCACTGTACGCCGCGCGTAATTCGGGGATACCGGTATAGGGCTGATACGCGTGCACATCGGCACGACGGGCAGTGGTGCAGAGCGTGTCAATGGTCTTCTGCGACGGCATATGATCGGGGGCCCCCACCGCCAAGCTAATTATATCTTTGCCTTCGGCATTCATTCGGGCCACTTCCGCTAATTTCACCGAAAAATAGTACTCGGAAATCGATTTAATATGCGCTGCTGGTTCTATCTTCATCGTCTGGTTGGTTTTGTATCTCTTTTATAGTTCAAAAATTAGACTATTCTTCGCCATGGCATAACTCAGTAAACTTAGATATTTTGAGTCGCCTTCGCTCCTCGATTTTCAATTCTCGCGACGGCATAATACAAATAAATTTGCCTTCTGCACATCGCTTGTCGAAAATATTCAAGCAAGCTTGACGTTGCACTTGCTTATTCGTTATTTTGGCTTGACAGAATAGTTTCATTTACATTTAATTATTCGCTTCACTCCGGGTTTGCCTTCTCGGCCTTGCCGGGGTGGGCAACCTCTTCAAAATCGAGTTTCCCCCATTTCTCTTCGCGGTATTCACCCAGCACCTTCAAGCCACTAACAAGCGGCATGATGGCGTCAATCGACTGATGGTAACGCTGGTAATCTGAAAAGGTGAGATCGATGTAAAACTGGTACTCCCACTCGCGCCCGATGATAGGCAGTGATTGGATACGGGTAAGATTCACCCTGTAAAACGAAAGCACCGACAATACTTGCGAGAGGCTCCCCTCGTTGTGCGGGAGGACGAATACCAAGGACGACTTGTTTATATTATTCTCTTTCTGTATATCCGCCAGGGTGGGTCCCTTCGCGAGGATAAGGAACCGGGTAAAATTACGCCGGTTGGTCTCTATCCCTTCCGCGAGAACATCCAAACCGTACATTTCAGCTGCCAAGGTGCTACAGATAGCGGCGCTACGCTTCAACCCTTTCTCCTGAATATCCCTTGCTGCCAACGCCGTATCCTCGTGCTCTACCACTTTAACCCCGGGAAGCGAGTCCAGGAACTCTTCGCATTGCATCAACGCCATCGGGTGCGACATCACCTCTTTCACGCCATCAAGCGTGCTTCCGGGAAGCGCCGCGAGCGAGTGCGATATACGCAGCTTATGTTCCCCCGCGATCTGCAGGTCGCTCATTTTCAGCAGGTCGTGATTAGGCAAAAGGCTACCGGCAATGGTGTTCTCGATGGCCATGATGCAAACCAACTCAGGATCCTTCCGGGCCTCTGCAAAGAGATCACGAAAGGTATTACAGGGCACGATCTCCAGTTCTTCTTCCCGGAAATATTCCCGTGCCGCGATCTCATGGAAAGCACCGGCACCCCCTTGTATGGCTACTCGCTTCATAAAAATTACTTCTCGATTAAAATTAGACTATTCCTACACTAACCACGGAACAAAAAAAATCCCGCCGTTTAAACGGCAGGACTTTATTTTATTTCGATGTTGATTTGTTGATCTCTTATCTTCTTGCACATAAAATCCTGCCTCTACTTGCTAAAGTAAAAGTAAAACCAGAAAGTAAATGTAAAAGAAGCGTTATTCATCGTGACATTTTTACTGTGAATAATTGGTGCAAATGTACTACTTTTTTCATAGAAACAAACAAAATGAAGGAAAAATATCAAAAAAGTGTCGTTGCTCCCGGTTGTTCCTCCAATTTTTATAAATAAAACGAGTTATCCACGGTAAAAAAGCGGTATATTTACACCCTCAAACCCATTCATTCGTGAAGCGAAGCGCGCATTTAACTGAAATTACATCACACGATAATAGATTTATTCATGTTCAAAAATCATCCTAAAGGATTAGTAGTACTGGCCCTTACCAATATGGGCGAGAGGTTTGGATATTACACCATGTTGGCGATCCTGACCCTTTACATGCAAGCAAAATTCGGTTTCACCTCCTCCACTACCAGTATGATTTACGGTGTTTTCCTGGCGGTAGTTTATTTCTTTCCCGTGTTTGGCGGGGTGCTGGCCGATAAAGTGTTCGGGTACGGGAAAACCATTCTCATGGGTATTGTCATCATGTTTTTCGGGAAAGTATTCATGTCGATCCCGGTGGAGAACAACGATTTCGGGAAGCTGATCCTCTTCTCGGCCTTGTTACTGATCGCGGTGGGTACCGGCTTCTTCAAGGGGAACCTCCAGGCGCTGGTGGGCAAGATGTACGACGATCCGCGGTACAGCAAGAACCGCGATATCGCTTTCTCCATCTTTTACATGTTCATCAATATCGGGGCCTTCTTCGCTCCCATCGTGGCGAACGGGATCAACAACCGGGTGCTGGCAGCCGAGAACTTCGTGTACGACGCGAGTATCCCCGGCAACTTCGTGGTGCTGAACGACGAAGAGTCCGCTGTTGACCGGGACACGTTCATTGCTCAATTTCTCACTTCCGAGCAACAGCAGCTGAGCGGAAGGGAATTCGATAATGCGTTAAACAAAACGAAGAAAGCCGAAAAAGCGGTATTCACCTCCGATATCGAGAGCGCCCTGTTCAACTTGCAAGCTGCCGGGTTGCATCAATACACGTTGGCGGGAAAGATTACCGATGCCTCGATGGCGCTCACTTCCGAGGAATACGAGTTGATGCTGAGCCGCGACCCTGCCGATGCCGAGTCGAGGGCCGCTATCCGGGAACGGGTGGCATCGGTGCACGTGACGGATGAAGCGATCGGGGGCGGCACGGGGCCGGAAACCTTTGCCCGCAATTTCGGGGAGTTCTACGTGAGCGACTCGCTCTCGAAATCCTACAACCTCGCGTACGTGGTGGCCGCGCTGAGCGTGGTATTTTCATGGTTGGTATTCCTTCTTTTCAAGAACACGTGGAAGCAGTACGACCGGACGGCAAAACAGGAGGAGGAAGAACTGGCACACGAAGGGAAAACCATCCAGGCCATGTCGAAAGCCGAAGTTCGGGAACGGATGGTGGCACTGTTCCTGGTCTTTTTCGTGGTGATCTTCTTCTGGATGTCGTTCCACCAGAACGGCCTCACCATGACCTTCTTCGCGCGCGATTACACGGTGAGCACCATCTCGCCTGCTTGGAGCATGCTGTTTAACATGTTCCCCCTGCTCTCGATCATGGTGTTCCTTTACGGGGTATACCTCTCCACGATCGGCCTGTTGGGAGGAAAGCCCAACAAGAAGACGGGGTTGATCCTCACGGTGGTCGGCCTGTTAGGCCTCGTGGGCTACTATATATTGAACGTGCGCGGCGTAGAACTGCCGACAAAGATCACGCCACAGATTTTCCAACAGTTTAACCCCATGTTCATTATTATCCTCACTCCTATCACGGTGGCCCTCTTCACCTACTTGGCACGGAAGAGAAAGGAGCCGTCCGCACCCAAGAAGATCGGGATCGGGATGATCCTTGCCGCGTTGGGGTTCGTGGTGTTGCTCGTGGGATCCATCGGGCTGCCCGCTCCGGCCGAACTAACAGGGGTATCCGACGTGCTGGTATCGCCGGGATGGCTCATCGGCACCTACTTCGTGCTCACGATGGCGGAGCTGTTCCTCAGCCCCATGGGACTGTCGTTCGTATCCAAGGTATCACCTCCACAGTATAGCGGCTTGATGCAGGGAGGATGGCTCGCCGCGACCGCCATCGGCAACCTGCTGGTTGGCGTGATGGGCGTTTTCTGGGACAAGATGTCGCTGGTGGCCTTCTGGGGAGTACTCATCGCCTGCTGTATCCTCTCCGCTCTTTTCATATTCTCCATCATGGGGCGGCTCGAGAAAGCGACGGGAGACAAAGAGTGACGAAATAGTTGACGAAATAGTTCACTAAAGTTAGACTATTTCTGCGCTCGGCAGAGCAAATTTATTTGCTCTGCTCTTGCTTGACGAAATAGTTGATAACTTCTTCCTATAACGCCGGAATGGTTGCCTTAATTTAGTTATATTTGCAGCATACGAGATGCGCCTTGGCAGTGCTTAAGCAAGCTTGGCACTGCACTCGGCTTTCATCGTATTTGTCCGACCCATTATCTTGGACAATCTGCTTACTATATAACTATGCAACCATTCGTACATTTACATGTTCACTCGCAATACTCGCTGCTGGACGGGCAAGCAAGCATCCCGCGGCTGATCGACAAGGCAACAGGCGACGGCATGAAAGCGCTGGCGCTGACGGACCATGGTGCCATGTATGGCATCAAGGAATTTCTCAATTATGCCAACAAGAGAAACGGCCCGGTCAACGCGGAAATAAAAAAAATTCAACGTGAAATCAACACGCTGGAGAGGGAGGGAAAAGACGAGGAGAAGATAACAGCCCTGCGCCAAAAACTCGCCGAAACGGAAGCCAAGCGTTTCAAGCCGATCGTGGGATGCGAATGCTACTTGGCCCGCCGCGATCGGTTCAAGCAATCCGATAAAATCGATGGCAGCGGGTGGCACCTCGTGGTGCTGGCCAAAAATCTACAGGGCTACAAGAACCTGATCAAGATGGTTTCCAAGAGCTGGACCGAAGGGTTCTACTACCGCCCCCGTATCGACAAAGAACTGCTGGAGCAGTACAAGGAGGGACTTATCGTCTCCTCGGCCTGCCTCGGGGGAGAGATATCCCGAAAGGTCGACAGCGGACAAATCCAAGAAGCCGAAGAGGCGGTCCAATGGTATAAAAGCGTGTTCGGCGACGATTACTACCTAGAGTTGCAACGCCACAAGACCAGTCGTCCGGATGCCGACCAGACCACCTACCCCAAGCAAGAGCGAGTAAATCAGGAGCTCATCCGCATCGCCAAGAAATACAACGTGAAGCTGATCGCGACCAATGACGTCCATTTCGTGAACGAAGAGGATGCCGACGCGCACGACCGGCTGATCTGCCTGAGCACCGGAAAGGATTTCGACGACCCCAACCGGATGCGATACACCAAGCAGGAGTGGCTGAAGACGACCGCCGAGATGAACCATATCTTCGCCGATATCCCCGAGGTACTCTCCAACACCCTGGAAGTGGCCGATAAAGTAGAGTTTTACTCGATCGACCACTCCGCGCTGATGCCTTTCTACCCCATCGACCCCGAGTTCGGAACCGAGGAGAGCTACAAGCAAAAATATGACGAACAGGCACTGATCGAGGAGTTTGGCGAAACCACCTTTCACCGGCTGGGTGACTACGACAAGGTGATCCGGGTAAAGTTGGAGGCGGACTACTTGGCGCACCTCACTTTCATAGGAGCCAAAAAACGATACGGCGAGAACCTCTCGGAAGAGATCAACGAGCGGCTCCAGTTCGAGCTGGACACCATCAAGAACATGGGGTACCCCGGCTACTTCCTCATCGTGCAAGACTTTATCAATGCCGCCCGGGAGATGGAGGTAGCGGTAGGTCCCGGCCGGGGTTCGGCTGCCGGATCTGCCGTGGCTTACTGCCTCCGCATCACCGACATAGACCCGTTAAAATACGACCTCCTTTTCGAGCGTTTCCTGAACCCTGACCGTATCTCGATGCCCGATATCGACATCGATTTCGACGACGAGGGGCGCGGCAAGGTGCTGCGTTGGGTGACCCAGAAGTACGGGAGCGAGAAGGTGGCCCATATCATCACGTACGGCACCATGGCCACCAAGTCGTCGATCAAGGACGTGGCCCGGGTACACAAGCTGCCGCTCTCGGAGTCGAACAGGCTCGCGAAGTTGGTCCCCGAACGGCTCCCGAACGGCAAGAAAATCAACCTGAAGAGCGCGATTGAACATGTACCCGAGCTACAAGAGGCGGCAAACAGCAGCGACCCGCTGGTGCGAAACACGTTGCGGTACGCCAACATGCTGGAGGGGAACGTGCGCAGCACCGGCGTGCATGCCTGCGGGGTGATCATCGGGCAAAGCGATATCTCTGACGTGGTTCCCATCAGTACCGCGGAAGACAAAGAGACCAAGGAGAAGCTGCTGGTCACCCAGTACGAGGGATCGGTGATCGAGGAGACCGGGTTGATCAAAATGGACTTCCTGGGCCTCAAGACCCTCTCCATCATCAAGGACGCGTTGGTCAACATCGAGATAAACCGCGGTATAAAGGTGGATATCGATGCCATCGACATGGAGGACGAGGCTACCTACCAACTCTACTGCAACGGGCAAACCACCGGCACCTTCCAGTTCGAGTCGGCTGGTATGCAGAAGTACCTCAAAGAGCTACAGCCCAGCAAATTCGAAGACCTCATCGCGATGAACGCCCTTTACCGCCCCGGGCCAATGGATTATATCCCATCGTTCGTTGCTCGTAAACATGGCAGGGAAGAGATCAAGTATGATCTGCCCATCATGGAAGAGTACTTGAGCGAGACCTACGGCATCACCGTCTACCAAGAGCAGGTGATGCTCCTGTCGCGACTAATAGCCGATTTTACACGTGGCCAATCAGACGAGCTCCGCAAAGCGATGGGGAAAAAGATGATCGACCAGATGATGGCCTTGAAAGAGAAATTCCTGACGGGTGGCAAGAAGAACGGGTACGAGGAAAAGACGCTGAACAAGATATGGAACGACTGGGAGAAATTCGCTTCCTACGCCTTTAATAAATCGCACGCCACCTGCTACTCGTGGGTAGCCTACCAGACAGCGTGGCTCAAGGCCAACTATCCCTCGGAGTACATGGCAGCGGTACTTTCCAACAACCTGAACAATATCACCGAGATCACCAAGTTCATGGACGAGTGCAAAGCAATGGGCATCAACGTGCTTAGCCCCGACGTGAACGAATCGCACTTGAAGTTTTCAGTCAACCCCAAGGGAGACATCCGTTTCGGGATGGCTGCCATCAAAAGCGTGGGGCAAGCCGCAGTGAATGAAATAATCGAGGAACGCTCCAAGAATGGCCCGTACAAAGATATTTTTGACTTCGCGGAGCGGGTAAACCTCTCTGTTTGCACGAGGAAGAACATAGAGGCACTGGCCATGGCAGGGGCATTCGACTCGATCGAAGGCATTACCCGGGAGCAATTCTTCGCGGTGAACAGCAAGGGAGAGGAGTTCCTCGACACACTTGTCCGCTACGGGAACAAGTCGCAACAGGACAAGCTGGGAGCGATGAACTCGCTCTTTGGCGAAGACAGCTCCTTCCAAATTGCCCAGCCGGAGATACCACACGCGAACCGGTGGTCAGACTTGGAAAGACTCAATAAGGAGCGAGAGCTCATCGGCATCTATCTATCGGCCCACCCCTTGGATGATTACGAATTTATCCTGAAGCACGTGTGCAGCACAAACTCGCTCAAACTGCAGGATCTTGAGACGCTCAACGGCCGGGAGATCACCTTCGGGGGGATGGTTGCCTCGGTACGGGAAGGTCAAACCCAACGAGGGTCGCCCTACACCATCTTCAAGATAGAGGATTACTGGGGAGGTTACGAGATGGCCCTGTTCGGCGAAGACAGCGTGAACTTCGGCCGTTATGCCCGTATGGGGCTCTCTATCTACATCACGGGAAGGGTACAAGCCAAGCGGTACCGGCAAGACGAGCTGGAGGTAAAAATCGCTTCCATCAGCCTTCTCGCGGACGTGAAAGAGAAGCTGGTCTCCAAGATCACGCTCCAAATCCCTCTTTCTGAGCTAACTGACAACACCGTGGCCGAATTATCAGCACTGGTAAAAAACAATTCAGGAAATTCGTTGTTATATTTCAACGTCGTGGGCGAGGAAACAGGTACGAGCCTTCGACTCTTCTCACGGCAAGAGAGAGTACAAGTGGATAAGCGCTTCGTGGACCACTTGACGAACAACTTACAAATCGATTTTACAATCAATTAACTATAAAGGAATAAAATAATGGCTCTTCAAATTACGGACGCGACCGTGAACGACGTGTTGCAAACAGACAAGCTCGTGGTCATCGACTTCTGGGCGGAGTGGTGCGGCCCCTGCAAGATGGTAGGCCCCATCATCGACGAGATAGGAAACGAGTACCAAGATAAGGTCGTGGTTGGAAAACTCGACGTGGACAACAACGACGAGACTACCGCCAAGTATGGCATCCGCAACATCCCCACCGTGCTCTTCATCAAGAACGGCGAAGTGGTGGACAAGGTAGTGGGTGCCGGTCCTAAAACAATGTTTACCGACAAGATCGATAAACTCCTATAACCCGTATCAACCGGGTAAACGTGCGGGGGAAAAGCCGGTTGGCTTTTCCCCCGCACGTTGTTTTTATAGCATAAAAAGGCACCCCAGTGTGGTGGGATGCCGGCAAGTTCAAGGGGCTCACGCCTCAATACTCGTCTTCGTTGAAAAAGAAATCTTCTTTGCTGGGATAATCAGGCCAAATATCTTCGATTGATTCGAAGATCTCGCCTTCTTCCTCGATCTCCTGCAAATTCTCGATCAACTCCAACGGTGCGCCCGACCGTTGAGCGTAATCAATTAATTCATCCTTTGTAGCGGGCCAGGGAGCATCCTCTAACTTCGATGCCAATTCAAGTGTCCAATACATTGATCAATCCTTTCTTTATATAATAGCTGTTACTCATTTAGATATTCATGCACGAATAGGGCAAATTTTCCGCAAATGTATAAAAACTTTTTATATATCGCCTTGTTCCCAGTATATTTCTTCCGATTTTTTGGTGCTTTCGTGCCGTGCAAGCACGAAAAAGTAATCTGACAAACGGTTTAAGAAGATTAATACCTCTTCCGACACGGGGTAATCATCCGCTACACGGTACACGATCCGTTCGGCTCGACGGGCAATGGTTCGGCAAATGTGAGCCCTCGCCCCTGCCTCACTCCCCCCGGGCAGCACGAAACGGGTTAGCTTCGGCAACGTGCTGTCGATCGCGTCGATCTGCTTTTCAACCCGTTCGATGTCGTGGTCGGTGATAATACTGGCTTGCTTCGGAGCTTTGCTCTCGGTTTCCGTGGCAAGGTAGGAGCCCACGGTAAACAGCTTGTGCTGTAGGTATCGCAGGAAGTCGCGATGCTCCTGCTCTCCCACCTCCCGGTACAGCCACCCCACGTGGCTATTGAGCTCGTCCACGGTGCCGTACGACTCCAAGCGAACGTGTGTTTTATGTACCCGGGTGCCACCTACCAGCGCGGTGCTCCCTTTATCCCCGGTCTTCGTGTATATAATACTTTTCTTCATTATAACTGAAATTTAGATACGCGCCAAGACCTGTTTTTCGATCTCGGCTAAAGATGCCTCACGAGAATTGTCAAATCAAATAACCACCCGGCGTCAACGAAGGGCCAAGGAACACGACGCCTGTATCCTTCATATCAAACGTTACCTTGATGCTCTCCTCATTAACGATCTTACTCCAAAATTGTTTTCCTACTCCCTCCCGTATGGGATGGATTACCCAGAAACTATCCTCGTGCCCCAATTCCAGTAGTGTCTCGACAGGGGGTGCGGCGGCATTTTCCAGGTAGATAAAGATCGCGTCGAAGGTCCCTTCCCGGGGCGAGGGGAGCGATGAAGTAAAAGTGCACCGGGCACCGGGAGCACCCTCGTGCAAAAACAGCGTGTTTATTCCTTTCCCGGGATTAATTTCTAAAATACGCCGGGGATTGAAATGGCGTAGGAGCCGGAAGGAAAGATGGTTAAAGGGGGTAACCAACTCGGGATCGAGGCCGCGCTCGCAAAGCATGGCAGGAATGTCAGAAAAAGCATAATACGCGTGGGGAGAACGAAGGACTTTCGTGATTAATTCAAACGCGAACGGCGAATGAACCCCGTGTCCCCTCGATTGCTTTTTTCGTTTGAACCACTTGAGCAAGCCCATCGCCGGGTCACTTCTTTTGAATGAGTGCCACGGCATAGGCCGTGATCCCTTCTTCTCGCCCCACGAACCCCATCTTTTCGGAAGTCGTCGCCTTGATCGAGATATCGTCCGTGCTCACTCCCATCACTTCTGACAACCTCGCCTGCATGGCCGGGATGGCAGGGTTTAGCTTTGGCTGTTCGGCACAGACCGTGGAGTCGATATTGCCCACGCTATACCCGTGTTCCGCAAGCAGGGCGACCGTTTTTTCTAATAACAGGGTACTGTCTATCTCCTTGTATTCCGCTGCCGTGTCCGGGAAATGATACCCGATGTCGCGCAGGTTGGCCGCGCCCAGCAAGGCATCGCATATCGCGTGGATCAGCACGTCGGCATCAGAGTGGCCCAGCAACCCCGCGGGATGGTCTAACTTCACGCCGCCCAGCCAGAGTTCCCTCCCTGCTTGCAGCCGATGCATATCGTATCCAAAACCTACTCGTATCTTCATCGCATGAAAATTATCAAATTGTCCTACCGAAAGAGTTGCTTCAATCCATCAATATCAAATCCCAGCGAGAGCCGTAACGTTTGGTCCATCGGATTGGATTGAGTCACCGAGACCAAGTAAGCCGCGTCAACCTGGAATCCGTTGGAACGGAAGCCGGCACCGAAAGACACGTAACGGCGGTTCCCCTTGTACTCGTTCTCGTGGTGGTATCCCCCGCGGATGGAAAACTGGTTGTCGTACACGTACTCCGCGCCCAGCGACCATGTAATCTCCTGCAGCTCCTCTTTGAAGCCACCGGGAGCATCGCCAAACGACTGAAAAATTCCCCCGATCGAAGAAATACTATTGTAATCGTCGATCCGCTGTAGCGTTTCATCCGGCGTCTCTTCTTCCTTCGGCAGGGGAGGAGTAGGGACTAACAGCTTGTTCAGGTCGATACTCACCGAGAGCGTGTTCTTCGTGTCCAACGGGTATCCCAAGGAAGCGCCTAATCGCATGTTGGCGGGGAGGAACATGGTAGTTGTTCCCCCATCGTACGAGATCTTGGTCCCGATATTCGAAACAGTAAACCCTAATCCAAGAAGTGCCTCCGAGCGCCCCAAGAGGAGGTATGACTCGTTGTAGCCGGCGATATCCACCGAGAAGGCATTTCCGGGGGTCATCTCGTCTTCCCCCGTGGTGTAATCGGCACGGATATACCGCAAGGTCACCGCTCCCGAGAAGGTTGTCGTGAGCCTCCGGGAGTATGCCACGTCCAGTGCCAGCTCGTGAGGAGCCACCGACCGCCAAAACTCGCCGGAGATATCGGGTACCTCCACCTCGCCAAACGTGAAGTAACGCAACGAGGCACTTACCGCATTCAGGCCGCCTTCCCCGAATTCCCGGTATCCTGACGCGTAAAGCATGTGAATCCCGCTTGTAAGTTTGCTTAGCCATGGAGTATACGAAAAAGCAAAGCCCGCTTGGCTGGTGAGGAAAGGGTATTTTGCCGCGTTCCAATGCTGCGAATACGCGTCGGGCATGGTAGCTGCCCCGATGTCTCCCATCCCTCCCCCCCGGGCGTCGGGAGCAATCTGCAGGGAAGGCATGGCCACCGGTATAGGGTTATAATCTTGGGCATTGGCGGGAATCGTTAGCCCGGCTGCAAGTAGGAAAAAGAGTATAATGCCTGTCGTCTTGTTCATAGTCTATCGAAATTTAACTGGATGGCATCGCGATCACTTCACCTTGAAGTCAAGCAATTCGCGGCCTTCCATGTACCCTTGAAGATGGTCATCTATTTTCACGGGGCCTACCCCGGCCGGGGTTCCTGTAAAGAGGATATCTCCGATCTTCAATGTAAAGAAACGGCTAATATACGAAATTATTTTATCCACGGTCCAAATCATTTCGGCGGTATGGCCTTGCTGTACCGGTTTACCATTGATATCGAGGTGAAACCGGATGTCCTGTATCTCGTTGAACTCCGATTTCGGTACGAACGTGCCGATCGCGGCCGAGTTGTCGAAACCTTTCGCGATCTCCCAGGGCAACCCGTGTTCTTTCTGTTTTCGCTGCAGGTCCCGAGCGGTAAAATCGATCCCGACCGTTACCTCGTTGTAGTACCGGTGAGCAAACCGCTCCGCGATATTTTTTCCAAGGCGGTTGATCTTGACCACCAGCTCGGTCTCGTAATGCACCTCTTCCGAGAAATCGGGCAGGAAAAAGGGCTTTCCGTCCTTAAGCAGGGCTGTATCCGGTTTCATGAAAAGCACGGGGTCTTCATGTTCCATCAGCCGCTTCATCTCCCTATTATGAGACGCGTAGTTAAGCCCGATGGCAAAAATTTTCATGCGTTCAACCGGTTAAACATGACTGCCAGGTGAGCATACAGCGAAGTATTTTGGAGCACCACCCCGGCAGGTACCCGAATTCTGAAGGGGGTGAAATTCCATATCCCTTTGATCCCGCCTTTGATCATGTACTCCGACACCTCCTGAGCAGCACCGGGAGGTACGGTCAACACGCCAATCTCGGCATTCATCTCCCTGTTCCGCTCGATAAACTCGTCGGAATGAAACACGGGTATACGATGTACCTCCTTGTTGACGATGGAGCGTTTCACATCGAAGCCGGCAATAATCTTCAACCCGTACTGCTCGAGCCCGGAGTCCGACAACAATGCCGCGCCCAAGCTCCCGACACCGAACACCACCGCCTTATGCGATCTGGTAAAGCCGAGAAAAGTCTCCAGGACAAGAATGAGTTCATCCACGTCGTAACCCACCCTCGTTTTTCCATTGATATCCACGTAGGAGAGGTCTTTCGCGATTTGTGACGCGGAGACATCTATTTTTTTCGCGATTTGGGTAGACGACACGATGGACTCTCCCTGGCTTTTCAGCAGTTTCACGTACGACAAGTACCAAGGGAGCCTGCGAAGTGCCGGCTCGGGTATTTTCCGCGAATAGTGCCGATCTGACATTTCTTTCGTGATAAATTGGTGAGCAGGCAAAGATAGCCTTTTTCGGAGAATTTTTGAATTTTAATCTCTATTTGTTTCTGACACCCGACACCTCTCGCAGTACCGCTTTCACCGAGCCCATCTTCAAGCGGGTATCGATCACGATGGGAATACGGTTCGCGTCATTTGTCAGCGATGCCCTTAACGCCTCTTTTTGGTTCGTGAAGGCATCGTCGTGAATGGTCATCGAGATATTAATCACCTCGTAATTTTTCCCGTCGTTGGCTTTCATGTTAGTGATGCCAAGGTAATTCACGTACATGTTTACAGCCCTCCTTCCCGAGATAAACCGGATGTACTTCCTGTCCCCCGGTACCATGTCGGAGAAGTCGAAGTTACGCACGTAAGATAGTACCGAGAGGTAATCATACGTGCACACGTCGGTGGTCATCACCTCGTCGAAACTCTCTTCCCCGTTCCAGAGCCGGATGGTCCGTATATGTATCTCGTTGTCTTTGTAGGTGTATGCCTGCCGTTCCACCGAGTAATCTTTTCCTTCCAGTGCTTCCTTCGTGAAGAGCAGCGGGCGGAGGTCTTTATCGACGTACGAGGTGAGCGTGTCTTGCACGGTATAAAATGTCCCGGCCAGTCCCGAGGTATTGAGCATCATCACTGTCTTGTAGGCGTTCTCGCCCCTGTAGTTTGCATCTGTCACCGAAAGAGATCCTCTTCCGGCCCGGGCATTCACGATCCCGAAGTTAAAATAAAGATCGTACTGAATCTCTTCCCCGCTCGCGAACGCGGTGTTCGTCATCCTGCACTGGGCATCCAGCGACGGCGACAGCATGGTCAGAAACACGATCAGAAAAAGTATCGTTCCCGTTAATTTTTTACTCATCATCTTTTTTATTGTTAGTTCCTACCGGGCACCCCGTTGTTGCATAGAGGGTGATCCCATGCCCCCGCCCATTCCGAACGGAGAACTTTGTTGCCCCTGTTGCTGTTGTTGCTGTTGCTCCCTTTCTAGGTTAGGGTTCCTTCGTTTCTCTTGGGGCTTGTTCGTGGTGATTTCCAGCGGCTTTTGTCCCGTCAGGGGTACGGAGCGAATATCCCAGCTTTCGCTATGATCGGAATAAGCTCGTATCACGAATTTACCGGGGTAATAAAATACCTCCTCGGGCTGGCGTTTCTCTTCATAATTCCCGGTAGTCCATTGCCCGTCGTTGTTTTTATCGATTACCAGTCGAACATATACATCACCGGGGAGAAGGTCTTGAAAACGAGCCCTGTTTGCTTTGACAACACTTTTCCGGAAAGGTTTACCCGTGGTATTTAACAACTCCACGAAAGCGCTCTCTTCTTCTTGCAACCCCGAGAGGGAGATCTCGAGGTTCCCGTACTGATCCAATGGCTTCACGGTGAACTGCTGTTCGTAGGTGTTATTCCAAAGACCATAGTGGCTGATGACGGCCGCGGAATCGATCCGGATTCGGTACTTCGCGCCGGGTTCCCAGCTTGGGCGTAAGACGAATCGCCGGGGATTTAGCGAGTCGCTTTCCATCTGGAAAGGCACCGCCTCGTACAGCGAATCTACCTCCATAGACAGCTCCACGTATGATGAATCGAATTGCTGTACCGGCTGTTCGAATTCGATCCGTACCGGGTTAAAGAGTTCAAACGTGGATTGCACGTTGCTATTCATGCCGAGGAAACGAACAGGTGCCTCCTCACCCTCTTCTCCCTCGCTTTTCTCGGGTGCCCTGTCCCGGCTTCGCCCCGATCGCCGCATGTTGAAGTTCAAGGTATCGGTGGCGATGTAGTTCTGATTGGCCGAGTCGGTCCGTATATAATTGACCTTCATTTGCAGCGAATCTTGGCGGTACACCAACGAGTCGGTAATCCACACCGTGAGTGTATCGTTATTTTTAGTTCGTTCCATGACGTACCAATCGTCTCTTTCCACTTCCGGCTTCAGCAAGAAGAAGGTGGGCATACTGGTGGGGGCCGCGAAGAAAAGGCCCAGTTTATGTTCCTCGGGGCGCTCGTGCTTCTGCAGGTACTGCCGTTGGAAATCCGACAAGAAGGAGCGTAACAGCAGGTCGTCGGGCACAAAACGGGTATACTGCACGGTGAGGATGGTATCCACGGTAACACTATCCACGAAAACGGTATCTTGCCGAACTGCCGGCATGGTCGAAGGAATCACCACGGAGTCGAGGAAGGCAATTGCTTCTTGCGGATTATCGTACCTGTAATCCCGGTTCATATCGCCCAAGGCAAACACTTTATATTCTCCGGGGGCCATCCCCCGCACCGTGAAAGCTCCCCGCGAGTCGGTCCTCGAAATCCGCTCGAAAGGCACGTGCGTGAACGCCGTATCATCAAAGTTCGAGTGTATTCCCACGTAGATGCCTGTAACCGGCTCGAGATCCTCCGCGTTAAGCACCTTCCCCGAAACCGCGAGCGTGTCTAACCGGTCACCCGTGGAGAACGAGTAAACAAAATTCTCCAGGGGATTCCCTTCGTTGTTATCCACGATCGCGTCCGTGAAGTCGATGGTATAGGTGGTGTTAGGCAGCAGCGTGTCGTTCAGCTCCACCACGGCTCTCCGGCCGATGGAGCGAATTACCGGCATATTCTGCTGGGGAGGGGTAATGATTACCTTCTCGGTGGGGCTCTCTATCTTTATATTTTCATCAAATTCGATCTCAATCCTCGTGGGAGCCGCGTTCAACGAATTGAAGTCGGGCGTGGCCCGTCTCACCCTCGGCGGATCGATGTCGTAGGCCCCCCCGGTGGGCGCGGCCATGTTCGCGCACGAGTGGATGGTGACGCCGAGCAACAACAGGAGGAAGAGGGAAGTGACGAATGAAAGAATCTTATGCACCATGATCTGCTTTGAATGATTTAGATTGCACATTCATTTGCAAAAGTACAAATTAATTTGTTTCACGGGCTATTCCTTACCCGGTTTATCTGGTGGAGAGCAACGCGTGCCCTATTTGACAAAACAGGCATTCACGCTTATCGCAGTATTCTTTGCCGAGCTGGATAAGCGCTTGGGTATCGGCCGCGTTTTCGGGGACAATGCCTGCCTTTTCAAACTCTCTCACCCGCGCGTTCTTTTCCGGTTTCAATGTCTCCAAGAAACGGAGTGCGCGTTCCAGGAGGGCATCATCGGAGATACTCTTGCCATAGGCGAAGAGCACCGGTATGATCGTGTTGATGGCGATGATTTCCAAGGAAGCGGTCCCGATCTTCTTTGGGGTAGCCGTTGATTTTTCACCGAACGCGTAATGGGTCTGCCAGTAGGGCGACGGTTCGGTTTGCAAGCGGGCGATTAACCGACGACAGTCGGTCTCTTGCAGTATTGCCGAGAAGAGTCTCCCGGAGGATTGCAACAACGAGGCCAGTTGCGCCAAGCGCAATTCCGGGAAGGAGCGAGGGCGTACGCGAAGCCGTTTGAACAGGTACCCCTCAAGGCCTTTTAACGAGTACTTCCTCTTCAAGAACAGGTACTCTTGCCTCAAAGCGGCTTGGTAGGTATCCCCTTTGACCTCCTCATCCAAGAGGCCTGCCTGCCCGAAGAGAAGTGCTTCCACGCTTGTGATCTCGTCCCCGTGCTTCAACAGGTATTTATAGGGCAGCGAGAGCGCCAGCCGCTCGAACGCGTCGGCATTCACTCCAAAGCCGAAATTGCGGGCCATCATCACGTGGAACACCTCGTCCCAAGAGTTATTAAAACGCTTCAGAAGAGCTTGTATATCGTTGGTCTTTCGTTCCAGCCGCTCGGTTGCCAACCGGGAAAGGAAGGATCGCACCTTTGCTTTCGGGAGGGTATGGAGCTGGTACCGGCACGGCAGGTTGCCATCGCTATGAAGCAGGAACCGCGTACTTTCGCGGAACGAACCGGGAACGATTAGCCGGCACTGCGGAACGCGTTGCCCTGCTTGATTGACAACCTCACGGGTAACCTTCTCCGCCGCGTGGAGGATGACCGAGTTATACGCTTTATCCTGGTGGTGCCGATGGGCTATCCAGTCATCGGACGAGCAATGTATCTCCACGTTCCCGGCCCATAGCTGCCCTCCCATCTTTACCTTCGCGTTAAAAAAATCGGGGCCCGCGTCCCTGTTCTGCATCCCGGGGTCTATCACCTCGATTACCCGGTGGTCGGTGGTAATCAAGGAACCGGACGGATACAATTTGTATTTCCACAGGTATTGAAGCAGTTGTTCGTCGTGTATCATAGGCCTTACGTGTAAAAATTCAAAAATAGGACTAATTATCCGAAACGACAAAATGGAACTGGTAAAGTAGGTAAAAAAAGGGGGGGATATAAGGGATTTTATGTACATTTGCAAAACAGGTTATTAGGGATAGACAGATACATTTTGCAAACACAGAAAGAATTAGACTTCCGGACAAAAAAAATCAGCAAGCTTGTCTGGGACTACGCGCTACCGGGCATTGTGGGAACAATGGTTAACGTTTTATACAACGTGGTAGACAGGATATTTATCGGGCAGGGGGTGGGCCCTTTAGCTATCTCCGGGCTTGCCATCACCTTTCCGGTGCTCAACCTCACCTCGTCGTTGGGCATGCTGGTGGGTGCCGGGGCCGCCGCACGCATTTCCATCAGCCTTGGCAAGCAGGACAAGCTTACCGCGGAACAGATACTGGGGAACTCGTTGTTGCTCACGATCGTGCTTAACGCGGTCTTTATCACCCTGTTCATGATCTTCCTCGACCCTATCCTCATCGCGTTCGGGGCGAGCGAGCTCACCCTTCCCTACGCGCGGGGATACCTCCAGATCGTGCTGTTGGGCAACGTGTTCGTGAGTCTCTGCTACAACTTCAACGCGATGATGCGGGCATCGGGGTATCCCAAGAAGGCGATGATCACCATGTTGATTGGCGCTATATTGAACCTGATTCTTACCCCTCTTTTTCTCTTCGGGTTTAACTTGGGCATGTCGGGCGTGGCGTGGTCCACGGTTCTCTCCATGTTCATTGGCATGTTGTTCGTGATGCATCACTTCACACGCCGCGACAGTGCCATCCGGTTGCAATGGAAGCACGTGCGGTTCAACCGGAAGATTGTCTTCGCCATCCTCTCAATCGGCCTTTCCCCGTTTAGCATGCAGGTTGCCGCCTCGGGGGTAGCGGTATTGATGAACACGTCGCTGATGCGTTACGGGGGCGACTTGGCGGTGGGTGCTTACGGCATCATCAACACCATCATGATGCTCCTGATCATGTCGGTAATGGGACTCAACCAAGGCACGCAACCCATCATCGGGTACAACTACGGTGCCAGAGATTTCAAGCGGGTTCGAGAGACCTTCTTTTACTCCGCTAAAGTAGCCACACTCATCACCTTTGCCGGGTTCCTTATCGGGCAATTCCTCCCCCGGTTGCTCTCCTCGGCATTCACCACCGACGCGCAACTGATCGACATCACCGAGCGGGGAATCCGCTTCGCCGTAGCCGCGTTGCCCCTGGTGGGAATACAGATTGTTGCCTCCAGCTTCTTTCAAAGTTTGGGGTATGCCGCCAAGTCGATCATCCAGAGCCTCAGCCGCCAACTGATCTTCCTGGTACCGGGCCTTATCATCTTCCCCAGGCTGTGGGGGCTCGACGGGGTTTGGGCCGCCATCCCTATCGCGGACACGCTTGCCGCGGTGTTATCGATCTACCTGCTCACGATCCAGATGCGCCTGCTAAAACGCATGGAGGAAGAAGATAAGCTCACGCCCAAGGTAGGAAGCAGATCGGGATAATTTCGGCATTCATGGCTGAAATTAGCGAAAAATTATGTAGATTTGCACTGTATTCGATCAATAACAACCACAACAAGGATTTGGAATAATCATCAATTTATAAATAGAATCAAACGTATGAAGAAAGTAGTCTTGATTCGCCACGGCGAAAGCGTATGGAATAAGGAGAACCGTTTTACCGGGTGGACCGACGTAGACCTCACCGAAAAGGGAGTTGAAGAGGCCCACAAAGCAGGGAGATACCTCAAAAAGGAAGGGTTTAACTTCGAGAAAGCATACACCTCTTACTTGAAGAGGGCTGTAAAAACCTTGAACGTCGTGCTCGACGAGATGGACCTGGATTGGATCCCGGTGGAGAAAACATGGCGCTTGAACGAAAAACATTACGGGATGCTCCAAGGGCTAAACAAGGCCGAGACCGCCGCGAAGTACGGCGACGAGCAAGTGCTTATCTGGCGTCGCAGCTACGACGTTCCGCCCACGCCGCTTGACAAGGCCGACGAGCGTTCGCCCTTCCAAGAGGACCGCTACAAGGGAGTAGACGAGAAGGATCTCCCGCTCACCGAAGCGCTGAAAGACACGGTAGAACGTATTCTCCCCTACTGGAACGACACCATTGTCCCGGAAATGAAAAACTTCAACGAGGTGATCGTGGCCGCCCACGGCAACAGCCTCCGGGGTATCATTAAACACCTGAAGAATATTTCCGACGATGAGATCGTGAACCTGAACCTTCCGACGGCAGTACCCTACGTCTTCGAGTTCGACGACGACATGAACCTGCAGAAAGATTATTTCCTGGGAGATCCCGAAGAGATCAAGAAACTAATGGAAGCGGTGGCGAACCAAGGTAAGGCAAAATAAGCAAAGTTGCAAGCAAGGGAATACCCTCCCCTGTAAACTAAAAAAACGGGCGCCGAAAATTAATCGGTGTCCGTTTTTTACTATCTGCTCAAAATAATTTTTTCAAGTCTTCGGGGTTTACATTCATCGCGGCGATTTCCCCGTTCTCGCCGATCAAGTAGTTTCGGAAACCTTTCTCCAAGTTAAGCTCTTTATAGAGCGTTGAACTGTTTCCACTTGTTTCACAAAAGAGAGAAGCAGTTTCCATATTGTCAAGTGCCATCGTCCGTTCCACCACGTTCCGATTCTCGTCAAAGGAGACGGATAAAAAAACCGCATCTGCATCCATCGCCTTCAGGATATTGTGCAGCCGCACGTTGGCAGCTCTTGATCGGGCATCGTAGGATGCCCAAAAGTTGACCACTACTTTTTTGCCTTTGTAATCGTGCAGCCGGTGCTCGTTCCCATCCAAGTCCGTTAAGACAATATTTGGGATCATCTCTCCCGGGTAATAGCCCTCGTATGGAACACGGGTATTAACCGAACCTGCTGACAACGCGAACGTTATAATCACGATAAGGCAAAAGTTCACGTACTTCATAAAATAAAAGTTTGGTTAGTAATCGGGTTGTGCCTTGCTTCGCGCATGTCACTAACCCCCTTAACTTAAACGACTTTTCGCTAAAAATCGCTTGTAGAGCCTGCAAAAGTACGTTGCTTTTTTAAATTGGGAAACATTTCGCTCACAAATTTCCCTTTCAAATGTTAAACAAATCGAGACATTACAGAACAATACACTCATTATCAGCCATCTACATGGAAGAATGATTCGACGGCTTCTATCGAAGTATCTTTCAACATCACGTTTTTATCCTTATCGAGGAGGTAAATCGTGGGAATCGCTTTAATATCGTACAGTTTTTCATGAGTGATTTTCAAACTCTTATCATAGCCGTGTATCCAATTGGCCGGCATTTTATCGAGGTGGGCAAGCCATTCTTCCAAATCGTCGTCGGGATAGATGGTAAGTATGGTAAGCATGGTCCGTCCGGGACGATTGAGCGATAGCGCTTTGTTCAATTCGTTTGACCGGTTGAGTTGGGCGGTCACCTCTCCACACGTGCTGCACCCGGGATTGGAAAACAGAAGCAAGGTATACTCGCTCTTCAGGTCGTACAAGGCGTAAGATTGACCGGAAGGTAGCGTGTAGATAAAATTATTGGCTTTGTGTCCCACCCTGTTCTTCAACGCCATATCAAGCTGGAAGAGAAGCACCGATTTACGTGCTTCGCCAAGCAAAGGAGAGTGGATAAGTTCCTGTAAAACAGGGAGGTAATACTCTTCATTCCGGAAAGGAGAATTGGGGTCGTAAAAGTACTTCTCGAACAGCGAGGCAAAATGCTCGTACATGACCGTATCTGCCGCGGCCTTCTGGAGGGTATAAAGCAACGACTCATCCGCGCGTTCCTCCGGGACGTAATCAAGGATATTCACGTAGTCGACAAATGCCTGTTCGGTAATTTCAGGCCGATCGATCAGTCCCCTGTCAGCAAAATCAAAACGATCCCAGTAGTGCAACACGAGATAAGCAGCCCGTTCCTCCGGCACGGTGATTGTCTCGGGCACAGGGGGCAACACGAACGTATCCGGGACGATCGCGTACGCTGCCTCGGGCAACTCAACGATGGAATCGATCGATTTCTCTCGCGTGTCGGAACCCGACTTCTTGGTCGATAAACAGGAGGTGTTGCCCGCGAGCAATCCCGCCCATAAAAACAAATAGACCGGAATATACTTCATAATACAATTCACCATTAAATTGATTTGTAGATGTGATAATGTACGGATGTGCCGATTAAAAATTGAACTACCGATTGATGCTTCATCGAATCGTTAATCAGGCTGTAAAGATATAAAAAAACCGACAAAACGGGACGGTTATACCTGTTCCATGTTGATAAGGACGATATTTTTCGTACATTTGTAGAATGTAGGATGCACCTCGGCATAGTTCAAATATATTAGACTCTGCTCTCGGTTTTCACTACATTTGTAAATTGATTGCTTGATTCACTCATGGAACCATTTATAGTTTCAGCCAGAAAATACAGGCCCTCCACGTTCCAATCGGTCGTGGGACAAGAGGCACTCACCACCACGCTAAAGAATGCCATTGCCGGGAACAAGTTGGCACACGCCTACCTCTTCAGTGGTCCCCGCGGCGTGGGCAAGACCACGTGTGCCCGTATTTTCGCGAAAACAATCAACTGCCTCACTCCCACGCCCGACCGGGAGGCGTGCAACGCGTGCGAGTCGTGCGTGGCATTCAACGAGCAGCGCTCGTACAACATCCACGAGCTGGATGCCGCCTCGAACAACGGGGTTGATGATATCCGCTCACTAATCGATCAAGTGCGTGTTCCTCCCCAGATAGGTAAATACAAGGTATACATCATCGACGAGGTGCACATGCTTTCGCAAGCCGCGTTCAACTCCTTCCTTAAAACGCTGGAGGAGCCACCCGCGCACGCCATTTTTATTCTTGCCACCACCGAGAAGCACAAGATCATCCCCACCATCCTGTCGCGATGCCAAGTGTATGATTTCAACCGCATCACCATTGCCGACACGGTGAGCCACCTGCAGTACGTGGCCAACCAAGAGGGGGTAAAAGCAGAACCGGAAGCATTGAATATCATTGCCCAAAAAGCCGATGGCGGGATGCGCGACGCACTCTCTATTTTCGACCAGACGGTGAGTTATACCGCGGGGAATATCACGTATCAAGCGGTGATCGAGAACTTGAACGTGCTGGATTACGAGTACTATTTCCGGCTGTCGGACGCGATCCTGGCGGGTAGCGTGGTGGATTGCCTTCTCACTTTGAACGATATATTGAACAGGGGTTTCGAGGGACAATACATCATCAGCGGCATCGCCTCGCATTTCAGGGACCTTCTGGTATGCAAGGATCCTGTCACCGCGTCGTTATTCCAAGTGGGCGCCTCTATCCGCGACCGCTACGTGGAGAGCGCGGGAAAATGCAGCAACGAGTTCCTGTACGAGGCAATCGAAATTGCCAATGACTGCGATCTGAACTACCGCCTGAGTAAAAATAAGCGCTTGCTGCTGGAATTAACGCTCATCCGGCTGTGCCAGCTATCGGATCAACCACGGGAAGGCATGCCGCCGGAATCGGAGAAAAAAAAAAGAGTCCTTAAGCCTTTAGAGCCTGTCGCGGATAAAACGGACACTCCCGCACCTAAAAGCGTCACGACAGAGACAACCAAAATTACGGCATCACCCACTCCACCTTCAGGGACTCCTCCACCTTCAGGGACTCCTCCACCTTCAGGGACTCCCCAACCTTCAGGGACTCCCCAACCTTCAGGGACTCCCCAACCTTCAGGGACTCCCCAACCTCCCAAAAAAAAGAGCCTTTCCCGAATGGAAATGGGAGTTTCTCTCTCATCGCTGGCAAACGTGTCGACAGATGAGGAGCCTGATGCTGAAGAAGGGAAAGAGGGAGTGACAAGCGGGAACGGGAGCAACCTGTTTTCAGAAGACCAGCTGGTAGCCGCTTGGAAAAAGTACGCCGATCAACTGGATGAGGAGAAGCTGCTTAAAAACACCATGTCGCTCTACCTTCCCAAGATGAAGAGCGACACCCTATTCGAGGTGGAAGTCAACACGGAGCTGAACAAGCAATACATTACCGATTATAGCCGTTCGATCCTCGCGTACCTTCGCGAGCGATTAAAGAACGACGATATCACGATGAACATCACGATCGCGGAAGGCAACGCGATCAAGCGCCCAGTTACTTCCCACGAAATCTTCAACGAGTGGGCAGAGCAAAACCCCTCGCTGCAGAAACTCTCGGATGAATTCGGGCTTGAGCTGAGTTAATAGAACCAAGTTGCGATAACTATTTCGCCCACGTGTCGCTATCCAGGTTCCGGTAGTTGATCGCTTCTGCCAAGTGAGGTGCCAAGATATGCTCGCACCCCTCTAAATCAGCGATCGTCCGCGAAACCTTGAGTATCCTGTCGTAGGCCCTTGCCGAGAGGGAACGTTGCTCCATGGCGGCTCGAAGCAGCTTCAGCCCCCCCTCATCCGGCGTAGCATGTTTTTTCAACAATTTCCCGCTCATGCGCGCGTTACAAAACACCCCTTTCCTTTTTTCCTTCTGGAATCTGCGAGACTGTATTTCACGGGCTTTTACCACCCTCGCCCGCATCGCTTCACTCCGTTCAGACGGGGCAGCACCGGCCATTTTCTCGAACGAGACAGGCACGATCTCCACCTGTATATCGATCCGGTCGAGCAGGGGGCCTGACACCTTGTTAAGGTAAGAGCGCACCGCTCCCGGGGGACAAATACACTCCTTCTCGGGGTGGTTGTAGTAGCCGCACGGGCAAGGGTTCATGGCGGCCACCAACATGAAGCCCGCGGGGTAATCCACCGTGTATTTGGCCCTTGACACGGTTATTACCCGGTCTTCCAGCGGCTGGCGCATCGCCTCGAGCACCTTTCTATTATACTCGGGCAGCTCGTCTAAAAATAAAATACCGTTTTGTGCCAAACTGATCTCGCCCGGTTGCGGGTAAGCACCCCCGCCTACCATGGCTACATCGCTGATGGTATGGTGGGGCGACCGGAAGGGGCGTTGCAGCATCAGCGACTGGTTCAGGGCAATTCTCCCCGCCACGCTATGTATCTTGGTAGTTTCCAATGCCTCCTCGAGTGTAAAGGGCGGGAGGATGGAGGGCATTCGTTTCGCCATCATCGATTTGCCCGAGCCGGGTGGCCCCACCATAAGCAAGTTGTGTCCGCCGGCGGCAGCCACCTCCAAGGCACGTCTCACGCTCTCTTGTCCCCTCACCTCCGAGAAATCAAATTCGAAAGCGGGCCTTGCCCGCGCGAATTCCCGTGAAATATTTACCTTCTCCGGCCGGAGATCGTGTTCCTCGTTAAAAAAATCGACTACTTCGCGGATAGTATGCACGCCATACACTTCCAGCTCCTTCACCACCGCCGCCTCTTTCGCGTTCTCCGCGGGCAACAGAAATCCTTTGAATCCATTCTCTTTTGCCATCAGGGCCATGGATAGTGCCCCTTTGAGCGGGAGGATACTCCCGTCAAGCGACAATTCACCCATCAGCAGGTAACGATCCAACCGATCCGGCTTAATGGAGCCCGATGCAGAGAGAATCCCGACTGCCAACGGCAAATCGTAAGCTGACCCCTCTTTCCGGATATCGGCAGGAGACATGTTAATCACGACTTGTTGACGGGGAAACTTCAACCCGTTCACTTGGAGTGCCGAGACGATTCGTTCGTGGCTCTCCTTCACGGATGTATCCGGCAATCCCACCAGCAGGAACCGGATGCCCCTGGAGCAGTTTACTTCAATGGTTATTAGTTTCGCTTCTATTCCCTGTACAGCTGCTCCAAATACTTTGACCAGCATCTGTTTCAGTTTTACTCTATATCGGTTATTGTCTTTTTCTCGGAAGATTTTTTTATTTCATCCACGATCCCTTGCGCGGCGATATTCCTTACTTGGATGGTGCGGTCGGGAGACACCAAGATATTAAACGGCACGTACTGCACGTTAAAATTATCCGCGATGTCGGAACCCCAGCTCTGCTCTTCTGCCACCACGTGCCAAGGGATGGAGTCGCTCTCCACGTACTGCACGGGATGATTGTCGGTATCGATATACACGGTCACGAACTCCACGCTATCCCGGCTCAGTTTCTCGTACGTGTTCTTTAGCAGGTCCACGTTCTCGCGCGACTCCACACCGGCAGTGGAGATAAAGGACAATACCAAGTATTTCCCTTGAAAATCGGTTGAAGTGATCGTGTTTCCCGTTGTATCGGACAACCGGAAGTAAGGCACCGTGGCCCCTTCGGCCGAACGGTTTAGCTTTTCGGAATAAGCTGACAGCCTGCCTGCCATCTCCGTTTTCGCGACATCCCCTTCCAGGTATCCCAACACTCTTTCCAGCGCGGCCGGGTTATCGCTATTCGTGAAAAAATTACCAATAAGAATCAGGCTGGAAAGCTTCGCGGGGTGCTCTCGAATAAACTCCTCCGCCTTTAAAGTCAGCTCGTGATTGAGGACATTTAACTTCCCGATCTCTTCATGTCGATTAATCGCGCTGTTTAACAGAGTGTCCACGCTGGCTGCTTCCTGCTGGCTAATAAGAAGTCGCGCTCGCTGCTTAAGCAACTCTTCGTTTGTTATCTTGAAAGAAGTAAGGTCGTTATTGATATCATTTCCATTAATTCGTATCAAGTCGGGGAACCGGGCATCGCCCTTCACCGTCAATTTTTGGTCCTTGTCCGCGAAGACCACCGCCGTGCTCTCGTAGTTATTCAGGTAAAGTGAAAAGGTAGTCAACGTATCTACTCGGGCCCGATAGGTGAACCTGCCTCTCTGATCCACGGGAATGGTATCGATCGCGAGCGTATCGGCCGACAGGTGAGAGGCCAAGATATACGGGACTTCCAAATTCGAAATTTCTCCCCGTATCAGGCTTCCCTCGTCACTGCATGCCGTGACCATGCACAACATGCAACACGATACCATTATAATTATGTATTTTGTCATAACCTGTAAACTTTTTCCAGCCTTGCAGTGATGCCATCCCTGGCTGACTTCCCGGGGCGATCGGACATCCAATTAATCCTGCAAGAATCGACAAAGATATTCTATTTTTTTAAATATTCAATGATTTTCACATTTATTTATTTGATTTTTATTTTCAATAAAGTTAGACTATTCTTCGCCATGACATAGCTCAAGCAAGCTTGGCTTTGTTCATTTGGATAAATAACTCTCGCTCGGCAATGTTCAAGCGAGCTTGACATTGCACTTGCTTATTCGTTATTTTGGCTTAACAGAATAGTTCATTTACATTAGACATTTTCTCGCGACGACATAATCCAAGCAAGCGTGTCTTCTGTTCATCGCTTAACGAAAATGTTCATTTCCTCGCGTCAAAATTTAAAATAAATTGGTTAGCTTTGCACGATAACACATGCATATATGTTTTTCTCCATCATAATTCCAGTGTACAATCGTCCCGACGAAGTGGACGAGTTGCTTTTGAGCCTTCACGATCAGACCCACGAGCATTTCGAGGTGATCGTGGTAGAAGACGGCTCTTCACGCGGAAGCGAGGATGTAGTAGAGAAACACCGCGAAAAGCTTTCGATCACTTACCACGAGAAAGCCAACACCGGCCCGGGGTTATCCCGAAACGCGGGGGCTCTCTTGGCCAAGCATGACTACCTCATCTTTTTTGACTCCGACTGCATCATCCCACCAACATACTTGGAGAGTGTCAATCGTTTCCTAACGAGCCGGCGGGTGGAACTTTTTGGCGGCCCCGATGCCGCGATGGACACCTTTACCACGGTTCAAAAGGCGATAAACTACTCGATGACCTCTTTTTTCACTACCGGCGGGATCCGGGGCAGGAAGCGTTCGATGGACGCGTTTCTTCCCCGGGGCTTCAACATGGGCGTCTCGAAAGAGGCGTTTGAAGCGGTAGGCGGTTACCGCGCAATGCGTTTCGGGGAGGACATCGATTTAAGCCTGCGTTTAATAGGCGCCGGGTACCGGTCGGCACTCATCCCGGAGGCGCACGTCTACCACAAGCGGCGTACTACCTACCGGCAGTTTTTCAAGCAGGTCTATAACTCCGGCATTGCCCGGGTGAACCTCCACCTTTTGCACCCGGGGTCGATGAAGCCGGTACACGTGCTCCCCGCCCTCTTCACGGTTGGCATGGGCGCTATTCTCGTGGCGTCGCTTTTCTTTCCTGTACTTTTACTGCTTCCCGCGGTTTACTCGTTGCTTCTCTTTTTAGACTCGCTATCTAAGAACAGGTCGACCAAGGTAGCCATGCATAGCATCGCCTCGTCGTGGATACAGTTAGCAGGGTATGGCTCCGGCTTTTTAACTGCTGCCTGGAAACGGCTGGTTCTCCGGGAAGGAGAGTTCAAGGCGTTCGAGAAAAAGTTTTACGATTAGTAACGAGCCCGTGTGCGGTTCATCCCCAGGAAGACATTCGCTCCCTTCTCCACTTATACTTTCTCGCCGTATGCCAAGTCGCCTGCGTCACCAATACCCGGGACGATGTAGGATGACTCATCCAGGTGGGGATCGATCACGCCCGCCCAAATAGTGGTGTTGGCAGCCGGAAAATTTTGCTGGCAATATTCGATGGCTTGTTGGCTCGCGATAATGGTCGCTATATGAATATGAGCCGGCGTTCCTTTTGTAAGGAGTGCCCGGTAAGTTAGCTCCATGCTGGAGCCGGTTGCAAGCATCGGATCGGTCAGTATCAACGTTTTACCTTCGATGGAGGGAGATGCAATATACTCGATATGAATATCGAACGACTGGTGCCCGGTCTCCTTGTACTTCCGGTAGGCTGACACGAACGCGTTCCCTGCCCCGTCGAAATAGTTAAGCATCCCGTGGTGAAAGGGGAGGCCAGCTCGCAGGATAGTGGCGATCACGACCTCCTCGTCGGGTATACTCACCTTGGCCACGTCGAGGGGTGTGGTCACCTCTATTGTTTTATAAGCAAGTGTTTTGCTGATTTCATACGCCATGATCTCACCGAGTCGCTCAACATTCCTCCGGAACCGGAGGCGGTCCCCTTGGATGGTCACATCCCTTATTTCACGGATATAAGAATTAAGCAACGAGTTTTTTTCCGAAAAATTATACAGTTCCATGCGTCGACAATTAAATTTTCCACCCTGCCATACCGTACTTTCCACGTATTGCCGGTGTAAAACGAGTTATCTATTTCCGGAAAACAAAGGTACTCTTTTTCTCTATTCTCCTGAACTTTTCATTCTATTTTTTGTTCAAAAGGATGGTTTTGGAAGCAAAAAGCGGATAATTAAAGAAATTTTTCTTTAATTCTTTTACAAGTATCAGTTATTTGATTATTTTTGCGCTCGCAGTTTCAGGTTATCGCGAATAGTGATTACGCATTCAAATAAATAAACCCAAATTTTTTCAAGATGGCAAATTTAGATTTAAGCAAGTATGGCATCGTGGGCGACTTCGAAATCGTTCACAACCCTTCCTACGAAACTCTTTTCCAAGATGAGACGAATCCCGCGAATGAAGGATTCGAGAGAGCCAAGGTAACCAAGACCGGCGCTACCGCCGTTTACACGGGTAAGTTCACCGGCCGTTCTCCCAAGGACAAGTTCATCGTGGAAGACGACGTAACAAGAGACACGCTCTGGTGGGACGGCACCATCAACCGCCCCTGTACCCGTGAAGCGTTTGACTACTGCAAGGGCCGCGTTGCCGAACAGCTTTCCAAAGCGCCGAAGTTATACGTGGTAGACACTTTTTGCGGTACCAATGCCGATACGCGCATGAAAGTTCGTTTCGTGATGGAGGTAGCTTGGCAGGCACACTTCGTGACCAACATGTTCATCCGTCCTTCGCACTACGAACTGAGCCGCTACGGCGAACCCGATTTCGTTTGTCTGAACGGTTCCAAAACCACTAACGATAAATGGCAGGAGCAAGGGTTGAATTCCGAGAACTTCACCCTGTTCGACCTCACCCAGAAGATGCAGGTGATTGGCGGCACATGGTACGGTGGCGAGATGAAAAAAGGACTTTTCGCGCTGATGAACTACTATTTGCCGTTGAAAGGCATCGCTTCGATGCACTGCTCCGCCAACGTGGGCGAAGAGGGCGACGTGGCTGTATTCTTCGGCCTTTCCGGAACAGGAAAAACCACCCTTTCTGCCGACCCGAAGCGTTACCTGATTGGTGACGACGAGCACGGCTGGGACGATCACGGTGTATTCAACTACGAGGGTGGTTGCTATGCCAAGGTGATCAACCTGAGCGAAGAGAACGAGCCGGATATCTGGCGCGCGATTCGTCGCGACGCGTTGTTAGAGAACGTGGCAGTAGACGACGAGGGGAACATCGATTACGCTGATGGTTCCGCCACCGAGAACACCCGCGTATCCTATCCCATCACCCACATCAACAAGATTGTTCTTCCTTCGCGTGCAGGCCATGCCAGCAAGATTATCTACCTTTCCGCGGACGCGTTTGGTGTACTGCCTCCCGTTTCCATCTTGGACAACGACCAGGCACAGTACCACTTCCTCTGCGGTTTCACCTCCAAGCTGGCCGGTACCGAGCGCGGGATTACTGAACCGCAACCCTCTTTCTCGCCCGCTTTTGGTGAAGCATTCTTGACGCTGCATCCCACGATGTATGCCAAGACGTTGGTAGAGAAAATGAACCAGCACAACGCGAAAGCGTACTTGGTGAATACCGGTTGGAACGGTACCGGAAAGCGTATCTCGCTGAAGGATACCCGCGCGATCATCGACGCGATCCTTGACGGATCCATCGAAGAGGCTGAAACGGTACATGTCCCCATCATGAACCTCACTGCCCCGGCAAAACTGAACGGTGTTTCCGATATTCTGGACCCGCGCAACACGTATGCCGATGTAAGCGAGTGGGAAGAGAAAGCCCGCAAGTTGGCTGCCATGTACATCGAAAACTTCGAGCAGTACACCGATACCGATGCTGCCAAGGCATTGATTCCCTCGGGACCGCAACTCGACTAATCGATAAAGTATATTAATCTAAAAAGACCTGCTTCGCGATGGTGAAGCAGGTCTTTTTTTTATTCGTTCCTTTCTATTGAGAATTATTCCTCGAGGAGTTGAAGCTCTACTTTTCGGAAGTCAACGGGATGTCCTTCGCTTTGGAGAGAAATAGTTCCCTTGCTCAGCATCTTGTCGCCGTTGTTGAGTTCGATAAGCGTTGGGTACGTCGCGTCTCTTTCATCGAGTTGAGGCTGGTTGTATTGCAGCACGGTATCGCCATTGATAATATGGCGTATCACCTCGTTGCCCCGCACTTCCACCAGGGCCGTGTACCATTCATCGCCATAAAAGAGCCCGGAGGAAGAGTTCACGCAGTGATCCAGGATCAGCTCGTTATTCATCACCACGTTCGTTCCAGGGGTACATACATTCATATTGGTACGCTGTGCCAGTGAATCGCTTCCCAGTAGTTGCACCTCGATCGAGGTAGGAAAATCCTGATCCAGTTCCATGGACCCGGGCGATTGCCCGTGCAGCATCAGCCCACTGTTCCGGTAAGCCCATCCCGGTGCACCGGGACATTGTTCTCCCACGAACCGGTACTCCACGCGCAACAGGTAGTGCGAAAACTCATCTTTATAAAAAAGGTGTCCAAACCGGTCGTCGAAGGTGTCGTACCCATCGTCATACCGCACCTTGATCATTCCATCCTCCACCCGGAAGGTGTTCCCGTAGTTATCCCCCAACTCATGGTACCTGATTTTAGGAATCCACCCGTTCAGGTCTTTGCCGTTAAAAAGCTGCACCCATTGGTCCTGCTTGGTTTTTCCTGGCCCGCAAGACATCAGCATTGACATTGCCAGAAGGACAACGCCCATCGTACTCCATTGCTTCATGTTCGTGTTAATTTTTGAGTCCCTACTATTCACGTGACGAAGGTACGCAATTTTTCACACTTTAAGTAATCCCCTGAACCCTCTTGCCGCGTAATATGATTCCGCCCCGTTATGATAAATAAAGGTACGCTCGTACCGTTTATCACCAAATAGGGCACCACCCAGTTCCCGCACGTTGGCAGGCGTTTTTATCCAGCTCGATGTCTTCGTGTCAAAGGTCCCCAGTTCCTGCAGCGCGTGGTACTCCTCCTCGGTCAGCAACTCGACTCCCATCTCGGTCGCCATCCCTACCGCGCTGTGTTTCGGCTTGTGCTCTTTTCGCGATGCCAGTGCCTCGGGATCGTAGCAGATGCTTCGCCGCCCTTTCGGGCTTTCTGCGGCACAATCACAGAAAATATATTCCCCGCTCTTTTTATTGAACCCGATCACGTCGGGCTCCCCTCCTGTTTCCTCCATCTCGTGAAGCGACCGGAGTTTCCCGGGGCTATCTACCAGCTTCGCTTGCACCTTTTCCCAAGTTATGCCGGGGTGCCGTTCGCTATACTTTTCGAACCGTTCCTTCAACGTCGCGAACAACGCTTCTACCTGTTCTTTTGTTGGTGTTGTTTTTTTGTTAGCCATCCTTTTCCAAATTTAAAAATCTCGTTTCTGTAAAGTTAAACGTCTCTATAAATATTTTGTTGAGGGACAGCCTATCGAGATCGTCCGTTAAGCGTAGGAAAGCCAATAACAGAAATAGCAATTGAAAAGGCAAGAACGAAACCCCACAAATAAAGGAATGAAAACACCTCAAATGAGGGAATTTAAATTATTATTGTAACTTTGCAAGCGATAATCTATTTATCCGAGGTAGGTTGGACAAGCAGCGACGGGAATAGCGTTCACCCAATTAAACAAGAGAACCCCGAAAGGATTATCACGCTGGGTGGTGATTGTTCTGCCAGCGTGGTTCCATTTACTTATTTAGCCTCCAAGTATCCTCGTGATCTCGCCATAGTTTGGATTGATGCACACCCTGATATTAATATGCCTCATGACAATTACAAAGGCGATCATGCCATGGCTTTGACGGCCTGCCTCGGGTCATGGGACGACGAGATTACCCGGTCGCTACCCGCGAAACTGGACGCGTCTAAATCCTTGGTGGTTGGAATTCGGGAGTGGGACGAATTGCCTCTTTTGAAAGATTAGTAGCGCGACCGGGAATCGAACCCGGATCTACGGTTTAGGAAACCGCTATTCTATCCATTGAACTATCACGCCGGATGGAGATGCAAAAATAGCATTTTTCCGCTTACCCGCAAAGGAATCGTCGTTCGGCTTGTACAAACATTTTCCTTTCTGGATTGTTTATCATGCAAAGAAACTATTTTCGTTAAGCAATGTGGACAGAAGCCAACTTGTTTGGATTATGTCGTTTCTAACAAAAGTGAACTTTTTCGATAAATGAACAAGATAGCTATTCTATACGGGTCATCGGGTGGCAACACCGAGATGGTGGCCAAGCAGGTGCAGGACCTTTTCGAGGGAGATGCGGACATCTTCAACGTTTTGGAAGTTTCCATCGAGGAGATAAAGCCTTATACCTATTTCGTGATCGGCACTTCTACCACCGGGGTTGGGGATTTACAGGACGACTGGGAGGGTTTTCTTCCCTACTTCTCGAAAATGGATTTCACCGGTAAAACGGTTGCTCTTTTCGCCTTGGGCGACAGTGCCTCCTACTCCACCAGTTTTGCCGAATCGATGAAGGTGGTGTACGACGAGTTGGTGGGCAAGGTTCGCATCGTGGGACAAACGTCGGACGAAGGATATACCTACGACGATTCGATGGCCGTGGTAGACGGCATGTTCGTGGGGCTCCCCATTGACGAGGACAACGAATACGATATGACCGAGGAGCGCCTCGAGCACTGGGTAGCGAAGCTCAAAGAGGAGTTCGTGTAACCTGGAATGCCCGCGAGTTGTTTGTTAATTTTTCAGGCATCCGATGGGAATTACTTTCACACCATCCTCACGGGTATAAGCCATCTTGCCACCGGTCAACACTATCAGGAGGTCGGGGAGCCTCATCCTTACCTGTTTTTCGCTCGCGTTCTTTTCTTGGACAAGTCTCTTCAACTCCAACAGGTGAGCTGCTCCCGCCTCAATGTCCCTGCTTCCAAGTTTGCACTCGACAAGTGCATACCTTCCATCACTCAGGTGCAACACGGCATCCGCTTCTAACCCGTAACGGTCATGATAATAGGAAAGACTTCCATCAAGTGCCTGCGAGTAAACCCTCAAGTCTCTTAAGCATAAGCACTCGTAAACAAAGCCAAAAGTCTTCAAGTCAAGTTCGAGGCTTCGCGGTGACGCGCCTAACGCCGCAACGGCAACCGAGGAATCTACAAAACAACGTTTCTTCCCCGTTCTGATAACTGTCTTAGAACGAATGGAAGGGCTCCACGCTTCAACATCTTGAATAACAAAAAGTTTTTCTAATGCTCCAACATAATCATTAAAAGTTGACATGGAAGTACCCTCCATTTCGGTGGATACATCCGCGAGCATACTCGTTTTTTTGGCTAACGTACCAATATTTCTCGCGTAAGAACGGGTTATCAATCGGGCGAGCGCGGGATTTCTGTTTACATTATCTACCCTCGAAATATCTTCCTCACAGATAATATTGACGTAATCCTTGGCTATTAATAGTTTGGCAGCATCGCTCATAGCATGTAAAGAAGCAGGCCACCCACCCCGGCAAGCCGCGAAAATAAGCTGTTCGAGGGACAAATCAGAGGTGATGCCATCAATATCCAACTCTTTATTATCGAACAGCTCCTGAAGAGAAATTTTCCCATTGGACTCTTCCGACTCGTACAAACTCATAGGGTGCATGGGCATGCTCGAAATCCGTCCTGTTCCCGTGTGCATAATCTCACGATCATCAATTACAGTGGAACCTGTAAGAATAAACTGACCTTTCATTCCGCGCTCGTCAACGGCGTGACGAACCGCGTCCCACAGCACCGGTGCCACCTGCCATTCATCTATCAGCCGTGGCGTCTCCCCGTTAAGTAACAGCGAAGGTTTAGCACGTGCCGTTGCCAGGTACCCCTCTCTTGTATCCGGGTCTTGCATCTTTATCACGCTCCTCGCTTGCCGTTGGGCAGTAGTTGTTTTACCGCACCACTTCGGCCCTTTAATCTGAACCGCTCCAAATGCTTCCAGTCGAAGGCTAAGCTGCTCGTCAGCAATCCGCTTTAAATACCTCATAGCTCATTTTATTTCATGCAAATGTAGGCCGTTTTCTCACGTAAACCAAATAATCGGTCATTTTTGAGGTGATTCATCAGTTGTTTTTGAGGTGATCCATCAGTTGTTTTTGAGGTGATCCATCAGTTTATACCCGACACAAAAAGTAGACTTTACAGCAATTAATTCAAGTTTTGTTTGTCTCGCACTTATAGATCGTTCAAATCGCTTGTTAGGTGAAGACAAATTTTCACTCGGCCAGCGGGCGACCCTGAGCATTTATCTTATCGCTTCCGGGAAAGCCTAGGTAACGGTTATTGAAAATAGGAAGGGTTGTTTTCAACCAATTGATGATAGATATTCAGTTCGTGCTCATTCCGGATGGAAGTACCGTGTATTAGCCGGTATATTACCCACGTGGAGGTGTGATATTGACGAGCTAATCTTCTGTATTTGTTATATTTCCTACCAAAAAGATATTCCCTGTAAAATTGGATTCCACGCTTTTTCATCTGATTGATTTTTACATGATAAATTGCTCTTTTATCGATAATACCGGGTTTTGACACCCCCGTTAATTGAAAAAATGCCCGTCGAAAAACACGGTGTGGTTAACGACGGGCAACAAAAGCTTTATCTGCCAACAGCTATCGTGTCAATAATAATAGCTGGGGCTCTCTCTTTTTTTTACGGAAGAGTATCAATTATCGTTGTTAAATCGATATACATTTTTTCGTTGTGGCCTCCCAGTATAACGGGACTCGCGAGTTTATATGGAGCCTCATCTATAAAAGTAGGCTCTGTCCCTCCTGGCGCTTCAGGGAAAATATGGGTGATAATCCGGCCGTCGGGCTTAATGGTGCACTCCCAGTCGTTATTAAAGTTGATTCGCTGTAAAACCGGATTGCCTGTAGGGGTTCCATCGTCCGTTATCTTGTTATCGTAGTAGAAATAATAGACACTGTTCTTCGGCCCCTTGAACGTGGGGTAGGCGGTAACCGCCACGTACTCTCCCGATACCGGTGCACCGGTAACCCAGTTAATGATGGTCACGGGTGAGATTCGCATCTCCTTGCCCGATAGAGTAAAGCAATAGGCATTGTTACTTCCCAAAGCAGCGTTGCTGTTCAACGTGACCTCTTGCACGTACTCAATAGGCTGCTGAAGTGCGTTACCGACAGCGCTATACTCTATTCTCATCCCCGATGAAGTGGAAGTTTCCGGCAGGATAAGCATAAACTCTAACGTGCCGGTTGTCCTTACATTGTAGGGCGTGTATTCCACTCCCCCCACGAAAACACGTACTGAACTCTCGTTAATATCGGTCCGGACAATATCCTCAAACTTGAAGTTAATCATCGCTCGCTGGTGGTGCAACTCTACCACGAACTTCTTCTCGATCTCCTCCATTTCGCCTTTGGTCTTGATTAGCAAGTCTTGGGCAAGAAAAACAGTTCTATCGGATTGATTCACCTCGACAGCTTTATCCCTCGTGTCGGGATAGAGCCACGCTTCCGCTTCCGGACGGAAATAGTTAGGGAAAAGAAGCTGCACGGCCGGGTTTGGTTTCCAGCTTCCACCGGAATAAGTCCCCCCGGTAAAAGAGGCGTCCGAGTACGAAGTGGCTCCATCAGGATTCCCGTTATAAAGATTGAAGTCTAACTTCCACGATCCTCTTGCCGTGATAAAGTCGGTCTCATGGGTATAGGTCGGGTCCTCGGAAGTATTCACGGCATACGTGACACCTCCCACGGTGGCACGGGTAGTAGCCCGCGCCGACAGTTCTGCATCACCGGTTGCTTCCGCCAGTTCGCCCAGTCCCAGCACGATACCGTCTATTTGCTCCATATCATCGTTGATAGGAGGAGTATCGGCTTTATCACACCCGGAAATACCAAGTGCCAACAGGAGGACAAAAGCTGATATATAGTTGATATGTCTCATATTCTATTCTACTTTAAAAACTGTTATACCTATTCTTCAAACACCAGGGTGTTATCGGAATAAACCGCGTTATTGGTATTAGTAAATTTTGTTTTATTGTTTTTCAGCACCGAGGCTTTCAGGTAGCGTTCACCTTCCGCCTGTACCTTGGCCAATACCACGATTGAATTCGGAATATTAAACTCGCGATCCAACCAATCGGTTTGTAACTCCCCGTTCAAGTCGCCGTCTAACAACCATGAGATGGTTACCAGTTGGGCCACGGTACTTATATCGTACATGCCGGTAGTGCTATTCTCCACGGGCAACTGGAAAGGAATTGCCACGTGCCCCTCGGACTGGCCAAAACCACCCACGCTGATGGTAGCGAACAGGTCGTACCCCTCGGGCGTGAGGGTTACCAGGTAATCGGTATTGGGCTCCAATTCAATATTGGTGTTGTTTGGGAAATAAATCAATGCCCGGTAGTCGTGCTCGGTTGTCCCCGATGCACCAACCGTTACCAGGCCGATTCTTGTCCGGCCTGCTCCACCGCCGTCGTACGGGCCCAAGTTTACTCCCGCGGGCAGGATCATCCGCACGTTTAGCGCGCCTTCGCCTATCTCCTCGGGATCTTCGGTTCCATCGCCACAATAGGCCCAGAAACCTTTTTTACCCAATCCCACCACGGGTCTTGTATCATCAAGTTCGAGGAGCAGTTCCTTTATAATCAACCCGTACGCGTTTTGCCCTGCCAACCGGTAGGTAACCCGGCTCTGCTCGTGCGTGAAGAGCAGGGGCACGGGTGCCGCGGTGGGCATGATATTTTCTGCCGTGGCTTCTGCTCTCATCCAGTTTGCTTGCCGGTAGTCCGCATATCTCCGCTGGTCGGTAATTATCTCGCTTCTCGCGTTAGAGCCTACTGCCGGCCAAACCGCTACCAACCCGGTGATATAGGTCATATCGGGTCGGAAGAAAAAATTCCCATAGAACGTGTTGCCGTTATAGATATAGTTATGATTAGATGTTGGATTCACGGATCGGCTGGTAGTTACCGTTACGGTTATAGTATCATCATCCTGGAAAAACGACGTTTCGGACGCACGCGTACGTATTCCCGCTTCGCTCATCTTCTCCACGGAGGGAAGGAGCGTTAACTGCACCTCGTCGGTAAGCACCGGATCCGCGATATCGCTCCGGCAGGAACCGAGGGTAGCCGCGATCCCGAGTGCCAACAAAGCAAAATATATAATTCTTATTTTCATAGTTGAATCCTTATTTTTTTACATCCAAACGAGTTTCCCATACCAGCGTGGGGTACGTGGAGGGAGTACTTCCCAAACTACCCCAGTAGGTGCCCAACGTGCTCGCCACCACCGGCCAATCGCCGGGATAGAGTCCCCACGTTGGCCAAGCCGAATCAAACTCTTCTACGCCGGTTTCCGCGTTCTCCTTGAGGTCGTCGGTAAAACTGGCTGTAACTGTTTGTGAAACGGTTGCTGGTAACTCGTCGTACGCTTGAATCGTTGAAAATCCTTTGGCCACATCCTCTGACGAAATTACAGGAGGAACTCCCTCTTCTTTCTTCACGTAAGCCTCGGCCGAAGCGGTCGTGTAACTATTGGTGATGGTCCCGTTGCTGAGCGAGCCGGCAAAAGCGCCTACCCATGCGTTATCGTACGTTTGTTTCACGGTCTCGTTCTCCGCGTTAACCTCGATGGTTCCACCGGAGACGTACGAATCCTTGATACTGCCTTTGTATCCTTCACCGTCTCCTACCATCCCGGCGATCCCGCCCACGATCACGTTATCTCCTTTTACTGTAATAGCAGGATTAGCGACCTTGCTTCCCTCTACCCGGCTCGTGGTATTCACGGTAAACTCTGCCATCGCCTCCGCGAGCAGGGCATCGATAACCGACTGCGGTAATCCTGGAGGAAGATTTAACTCCAAATTATTTCTGATCGCGTCTAACTCGGCCGGGGTCAATGCTCGATTTAATTTACCTACCAAGCCTCCCACGCGAAGGGTATCTTCAGGAAGGGCAGTGGAGAAGTCGATGTCTATCACGGGGTCTTCGAGGCTCAGGTTCTTAAGCAACGAATTGCCGGTTATACTTCCAAATAGACCGATGGTTTTATCCGCAGGGATATCGCTGATAGTCATATTCTTTACCGCGTGGCCACCTCCGTCGTATGTCCCGGACAGTATTACCGGTGTCCAATTGGACACGTCTGTTAAGTCTATATCACATACTTGGTACCCCCCGCCTCCTGCCGCGGCCAATGATTGAGCGTCATAAACCAGTGTTTCGGAGGTGGGAATAAACAACTCGCCGGTATCGATATTATAGCCATAGCGATAGACCCGTCCTTCGTTGATAGTGATATCTTCCGGGAAGAAGAGCGTCAACGCGCTGCTTTGAAGCAATACCTCTCCCTGTTTGATAGTATTGTCGTGGTGATTGGTATTGTTCCCGTGATGTGGTGCGCTATTGTCGTCGTTCCGCCACACGTAGCTACTGAAACGTTGTACGTGTAGGCCACTACTTTCCGGGGCTGGTGCACTACCATACGGTTGCTCTATAACATCTACCCAGTTCTCCCGTTTATCTCCTTCGGTTGCACCAACCGGGTCGATATCCGGCACCAGTTTTACCACGCCGTTGGTTTGGGTGGTCGCACCAGGGAACAAATCGGGATTAGAAGAGACCAGCACCACCTGTATTTTAGAGGTATGTACCGGGTGTAGCCACAAGCTGATGCTGTACGCCGTGGTGGGGTTCACTCTCGTCTCTGCCCTGTACGGGATATACCGTTGGTACGAGTAATCCCCCTCGGTGATAAAGTACTTCTGTTCGTCTTTCTTCGCTGTGAAGGTGTAGTCATCCACCTTATCGTTGTAAGGATAAAAAGCCACGATGGTCATCCGATCGTAGATATAGATAGAGCTCCCGTCCACCGGGGCTACCCTGCCATCTATTACTTCACATTCCAAGTTCCGGACATAAGGCTTCGTGAGAGTGCCCGCGTTGTAATCATCCTCGTAATAGATATAGAGACCGAGATTTTTTTTGTCGGGGCCGTTCGTCGGACCTTGCCCGCCACTAATATTCCCAGGACCTCCCAGCTCTGCCAACCGGGTACCTGTTTCGGCTATATCGCCTATATAGAGGTTCAGCAGCGTTCCTTCGCCCTCTACCGGCGGTTCAGGAATCAACGCATCCTCCGAACAGCCGTACAGGGTTAGCATCAACAATGCCGCGCTTACTAAAAATATATGTTTCATTATTCGCTTCATACAGTTCTAATTTTATTAAGGATTCGGTACCGGTATCGGCCACGAAGATTTCGTCTGCTCCATTACAAACTCCCAAGACTTCGAGGCGGCATCCAACGCGCTGTTTAACAAGGAAAGGGCCTCACTACGAATCGTGGACTCTGCCAAGTCGGCACTGATTTCGTCCACTCCATTCGCCGGGTTATTCCCGATAGCTTGCTCGTCACTAACTCCCTGATTTTTCCTTGCCGTTCCGGTTAACCAGAAACTGCTTTTTACAGTTGGATCACTCGTGGCACCATCTGAATACCCGATAATACCCGCGAGGTACTCGGCACCTTTATAGAGTTGCCCGACATTAAGGCACGCGGTGATAGCACCTTCATCAGTGTTTAAGTTCTGCCCCACGATACCACCCACACGGGTACCGCCCAAGATATTGCCGCTGTTCACCGAGGCTACTATCGTACCACTACTATTATTTGAACCAGCAATACCACCTGCATACAATTGTCCGGAAGTCGGCTGGATATCGGCCTGGTTCACTACTGCTTCAATGGTCCCCGCGTTTGTAGCACATACTGATCCTATATAATAATCACCCGAAGTGCCTCTGATAATCCCTGAAACAATCCGGAAGTTTTCTAATGTACCATAGTTCGAGGTAAACAGCCCGTTGCCATTAATTTCCAAGTTAAGGATTTCGTTTCCGCGGCCGTCCAATTCCGAGCCGGGTGGGAAATCGTTAGGTGTCACTGCCATATTCACTCCCCCCATATCGATGGTTTTGGTAATCGAATATTTTTGATTGCCCAGTTTACCCGGGTCGTTCAACATCAGTGTGAATTGCAAGGGTGTCGAGATTTCAAGAATTTCGCCATTTTTCTTCATGCCGTATTGCCCTAAATCGATAACTTGCAAGCTCGTGGTTGTTGGATTGATAGAAACACCATCCACCAACAACCCGGCATCCGTATAGAGATCCGCGGTAAGCGCTCCGGCGGTAAGGTCTGCCGGCAGGGTAACGAAGTCGATTTTATTACTCGTTCCATCCCAACTGCCCGCACCAATATACTGGTACACCTTGTCATCGGTATCTTTGTATTTCAGTACCATCTGTGTTATTTGGTTGGTTGCGTTGAAAGTATAGGCGTTACTACTTCCATCATTCTCCAACGTAATGGTTTTGGGTTCGTAATCCCACCCGGTGCTCCCCGGCCTCGGGTCCCAATCTTTCAGTGTCAGTTGGATATCCACAATTTTCAACCGGTTGATCACGAATGTCAAGTCGTACGCCAACCCGGGTTCAAGAACAAAGTCTGTTTTGGTTCCCCCTTTGTCTGCTTGAGAAAATCGCAGTGCTTTCAAATCTTCCTCTACCGCCTCGTAATCATCGATTCTCAGGTAGGAAGCTATCTGATTCGAATAGGTGGTCAGGTTCGCACCGTTGGGCACCAGGTAGTGGGTCTGCGCGGTGGTAGTTATATTCGAAAAAGCATATTCAGCCGAAGGGTTGCTTGTCGCGTTGCCCTCGCTGTTGCCACTCGTAAATATATTATAGGTTCCCCTGTTCACGATTGGTCCACCCTGCAAAAACCGCATTGTCATGCTTGTTGGCTTGGTCTCCTCCACGTCACCTGCCACCTCTATCTTCACGTCCACCCGGGTCATCAGGTGCTTGAAGGTAATGTATTCGATTGGATCATCGGATTTCCCTGACTTAGGCGTTGCCCCATCAACTTCCGTTCCGATGCCCAACAGGTAATCGTTGGCAAGTGCAGTTCCCGCATTCAGCGTGATATCACCGGTTTCAGTAGCGTTCGCATTGGTATACGCGTAAAGGTCGATCTTTGTCTTACCTAACGGGTAGTAAACATTCCCGGTAATTTTATTCCTCCCCCCGGCATCTCCAGCACCCACAATTCCTATCGGGCGATTTATAAAATAGGTGGACACGGGAGCATCTACCGTCCGGGCTGTCAGGCGGAAGTTAATGCCGGTATAATCCTCCAGTGGGTTGCCCGTGGTTATCAGTTGCCCATGCCCCGGGTCATCGGGATCTCCCAATGCACGGGTCACTGCCCCGCTCAACTGGATAGGCACATCGCCTTCGGTAAGCGGCACGTGGTCCAACGCTTCGGGGGAACAGCCAATAACCATTCCCGCGAGCAGGAGCACCGCCATATATTTATAGATTTGTTTTACCATATCTTGATTCTTTATTCAATTGTAACGGTGCTTTCACCTTTATAATCCCATTCCACTAACTGCCCCTGGAGGATCAGTTCTATATTCGGGTTATCGGGGTCGGGAGGCGTGGGAATGCTCACGTATTTCACCTTGATGGTCAATTTGGTAATTTTTCCCATCTCGAGCGCGGCTCCCACCCCGGGAGAAACCTCGAATTCCGAAATTTTAGCTTTCCGGTTTACGGTTGTAATCGCGGTGTTACTGGTGGGGTGCAACTCTCGAACCGTGATGTTCACGTAACTTTTATCTTCGGTACCGGGCAATAAAATACAGCCGGTATATAGCGGAAGATTATGGGTCAAGGTTGTTGAGGTGCTGATATGGGTAAGAACCGTCTGCTCGGTTCCCCCTGTTTCTAATGCTGTCCACTCTTTGGGAGAAGTTGTTTGAAGCAGGTTGAATTCCCCGTGCTTCACTTCTGTAGAAACTCCCAGTTGGGTTATTCGCAACCGGTTCGGGTCGGGAAACTGAGCCTGTGGAATCGGATCCCCGTCTTTATCCACCAGTATTACCTCGATATCGAGCTTTGCCATCGCATGCTGGAACTCGCCCAGCGAAACAGCTTTATCGGGAAGACTGGTTTTAGCGGTCTCCTTGTTCCAAGGGCCTACCGGTTCGGTATAAACAAAATCGGGAAAAGCGTTGGCAGTACCGGCCGAAACCTTTAAGGTGTTAGACGTGTTCACACGTTCAACCCTGCTGTCACCATCAGGACCAAAATAAGGGCTGTACGCAACGAAAGCTAAGTATTCTGTCGGGTGAAAAGGCCACCATCGTGTTGTTGCAAACGCGACCTCATTTTCATCTACATTTAATGTAGTATTCGTGCCGCTTGCCCTAACGTGATCAAGGTAGTAATTATCAACCCAATCAACATTTTCCAAAAGCGTGGTCTCGTCGGTATTTACCGCCACCACTCCTATAGACCGGCCATTTATGGTTTCCACCCGGGTTTGCATATCCCCCGAAGCGGAAGATACCTTAGTTTCTATATCGACCGAGACCGGGAGGGAGGGTGCCGAAAGGGTAATCGGCACGTTCTCTCCCACGTCGGGCGTATCGACGGCATCTTTGTCGCAACTCGCGAAGACGAGCAGCAACCCAAGAAGCGCGCTATATATATAATCTGTTCGTTTCATATTCTACTCCTTTACAGGTTAGTCAATGGTGATGCTACCGCTTGAACCGGGTTCCCATTCCGCGATGGTGGCAGAGAGCTTCAACTCCGTTTTAGCCAAAGTGATATTAAGCACGTTGTGCTCACCAGCCTTAAACTCGAAATTGTTAGGATACTCGGCAAGATATGTATTGCCACCAAACGTTATCTGTACCAACGTGGTGTTCGCATTTTTCGTTTGCGGAAGGATCAATGCCTGGTAGCTTAGTTCGGCATTTTTGAACACGCCGGGCGACACTTCAACATTGGTGTTTGGAGCGATACCGGTAGGTGGGAAAGTTCCCGGGGTATTCAAGCCCGAAACATTCCCGTTAGTAATATCCACCGTTCCTTTTTGCATAAAATTGACAAGTTCCACCAAGGGGTTGCTTCCGGATATTTCACCTGCCGCGAATCCGTCGCCGGGAATAATATTCACGGTTACCTTGCTGAGCACGTGCTCGAACGTTAAATC
>WPCG01080042.1_pt1 | contig 162794 bp, 144 predicted proteins | sample 5403311 | NCBI WGS metagenome assembly WPCG01 (sample SAMN12869467, study PRJNA574797) | sludge metagenome | isolation source: wastewater treatment of Control | place: China:Beijing | collected 2019-05-17 | reverse complement strand
GTCGCACACACCTGCCAGCGGGCCGGCCGGCGCCACGCAGCGTGCCCGCCAGGCCTCGACCGCGTGTGCGTCGGGCCAGAGCGACGGTTGCTGCAGCGCCAGCATCCAGCTGGCCAGCCCTGGGGCACCGGACGTGCCGGGCGCTGTGGCCGACGTGCAGGCGGGCGCGTCCCGGTCCTGTGTTTCCAGACACGCCGCCAGCAGCTCGCTGCGCAGCAGGTCGAGCGACACCGCATCGAGTACGAAATGATGTCCGCCCAGCAGCAACAGTCGCTCATCGCCCGCATGCAACAGCACCGCCCCCCACAACGGCCCCTCGCCGGGGTGCAGCGCGGCGAACAGGGCCTGCGCGGCAGCATTCAGCGCCGGAGCGAGCGGCCCGGCTGCGCTGGCAGGCGACGTCAGGTCGCACCCCACGGCCGGGCGTTCGAGCCAGACCGGTGGCGCAGGCGTGGCCGACAGGCGCGCGCACCCGCCGTCAAACACCATGCGCAGGGCCTCGTGACGCGCCTGCAGGGTGTGCAGGGCGCGCTGCAGGCGGGCACTGTCGATGTCCCTGCCCACACGCAGCGGCAGGGCCATGTGGAAGTGCCGCCAGTGCTCACCATGCATCTGCATGAAACGGCGATGCATCGGCAGCAGCGGCAGGGCCTGCCCCACTTCGGGCCGGGGCCATGTGTGCTGGGGCTGCTGCGCACCGTGGCCTGCCTGAATGCGCGCCAGCAGGTCGGCAAACAGCGGCGTGGCAAAGAATTCGGCCGGGGCGAGACTGTCGACGCCCTGGCGGCGCAGTTGTCCGACCACCTGAATGGCCTTGATCGAGTCGCCACCGCAGGCAAAGAAATGGCTGTCCATCTCCGGCGCCGCGCCACCCAGCACCGCCTGCCAGGCCTGGCTCAGGCATTCGCGGGCCCGGTCGCTTGCGCTGCGGTTCGTGCCAGTGCTCGCGCCGTTGCTCGCGTTGTGGGTTCCGCTGGCCGCGCGGGTCGCTTGATCGACCACTTTTTCAGCCACTTTGCCGGCAGCCACCTTGCCGGCAGCCATCGCGGGGGGCGCACCCGCCGCTTCGGCCGCGCCTGAGCGCGTCGCCTGCCAACGCTGGAGCTGGCGGGCGAGATCCTCTGCCAGCGCGTCCAGCAACGCACCGGCCTGTTCATTGGTGCACACCGACAGGTCGTGCTCAAGCGCGAGACTCAAGCACCCCTCGACACCGCTCACCAGCATGAAGGTGTAGTCGAACTTCGCCGCCCGCAGGGCCACGTCGTGCAGGCCGAAGCGCAGCCCGGTTCCTGCCCGGTCAAGACCGTCGAGCAGCGCGGCCTGGTCGATCAGGGTGAGCATCACGTCGACCAGCGGCCCGCGTGCCGGATCGCGTGTCTCGCCCAGCGCAGCCGGCAGCAGGCTGAACGGATGGCGGCCATGCGCCAGCGCGGCGCGCAACTGTTCGCCCAACAGCCGTACGCGCTCCATGCCGGCGGCCGATGCCTGCCGGGAGCGCAGCAGCACGGTATTCACGCAATACCCCACCGTATGCTGCAGTTCGGGCGTGTCGCGCAAACCGATTGGCAGCGCAACGCACAGGTCGTCCTGCCCGCTGCGCCGGTGCAACCAGTCGCATGTCAGCCCGATGAAAGCCCCCAGCAGGGTGGTGCCGCTGTGGCTGGCCAGCGTCTGCAGCTTCGCGGCCATGCCATCCGGCAGTGCGCACCGGACCATGCCCCCCTGCCCGCGTGCGGCCGACCGTGACCCCTGGCCCGGCACAAGATCCAGCCGGGCCGGCAGGGGCAGCAGGCAGCGCTGCCAGTAGGCGAGATCGTCGCGCCGTGCGATCGATTCCAGATAGAGGCGTTCATCGGCGGCGAATTGCGCCAGCGCGGCGGCACGCAAGGCCGGGTCCGATACCGGATCCGGTGCCCGGGCCGTCCCCACATCGTCGTCCTCGTCCGCGCAGCGCCGGGCCGCTTCCGCCAGCAGCAGGGCCAGGCTGTCCGCATCGCCGATGATGTGATGCATCACCAGCAACACACACCACGCCTGCGCGCCCAGCCGGAACACGCTCAGGCGCAGCAACGGTGCCTCGCTCAGCCTGAAGGGGCGATGCACCCGTTCGTCGATCAGTGCGACAAGCCGCGCCTGCGCGTCGTCCGCCGTGCGGAGGTCCAGCCATTCGGCGTGCACACCGGACGCCGGCAGGATGTCCATGCGTGGCGCATCGATGTCGCCGACAAAGCGGCTGCGGCAGGCGGGCTGGGCCTCGATCGAGGCAATGAGCGCGGAGATGAAGTCGCGCACCCGCGCCGCGTCCCCCTGCAGCGTGACCGCCAGCGGCATGTTGTAGCGCGCCTCGGCAGCCTGCAGGCAGTCGAGCACCCAGAGCTGGAACTGGCCCTGGGTGAGCGCGGGGGCCGTGGGCTGCTGTGTGCCGGAGGCGGCCACCCCCTGCCCGTCCTCACGCGGCGCAGTGCCTGCAGTGCCCGGGGGCTGCAGCCGCCGGCAGACACTCAGCGGTGCTCCTCCGGCGAGCAGGTCGCGCACGGCCACCGGTTGCCGGTAAGCCTGCGACAGGCGCCGTGCCAGTACCATGGCCTGCAGGCTGTCTCCTCCGAGCGCCATGAAATCGGCCGCAGGATCGGACACCGGACGGCCGAGCACCGCTTCATAGTGCGCGCACAACTGCGCCAGTGCGTGCGCATCCACGCCCTCGGTCGATGTCCCGCCCTGTTCCAGCCCGCCAGCGGGCCGCGCCGGACCCGTGCTGGCCAGCGCCTGTTCGTCGAGGCGCAGCAGGGCCGCCTTGTCGATTTTGCCGGCTGGCGACACCGGCAGGGCATCCAGCCGGTAATAGCGGTTCGGCAGCATGTACTCGGGCAGGCGCCCGCGCAGCCAGTCGGCCAGCGCGCCGGCCTGCAGCTCGGCCACCGGTGCGCCGGCAACAAACGCCAGCAGCCAGACGCCACCGCGCTGGCTGCGGTTGACCAGCACGGCGGCCTGGCTGACGGCCGGATGCCGTTCGAGCACCGCGACGATCTCGCCCAACTCCACCCGATGGCCGCGCAGCTTCACCTGCTCGTCCATGCGCCCGATCAGCATCAGCTCGCCGTTTTCGGTCCAGCATGCACGGTCGCCGGTACGATACACCCGCCGCCCGCCCAACGTGGCAAGGCGCACGAAGCGTTCCGCGCTCAACTGCGGACGGTTCAGATAGCCGATGCCAACGCCGGCCCCGCCCAGATACAGTTCGCCGGACATGCCGGGCGGCAGGCGGCGGCCATGCCGGTCGAGCACATGGCAGGAGGTGTTCGGCAGCGGCCGGCCGATGCTGTGCGGCTGCCCGTCCGCCAGCACAGGATGCAGCCGGGTGAGCGTGGCGCACACCGAAGTTTCGGTGGGGCCATACGCATTCACATACACTTTCTCGGCCGCGTAATGCCGCACATCCTCGCCGATCGGCGCCTCGCCGGCGGTAATCAGCACACGCACCCCGGGCAGCGGCTCACGCCCGAAGAGGGCCAGATAGGACGGCGGCCAGGTGACCACCGCGATACCGTTCCGGGACAGGTAGTCACGCAGTGCCCAGGGGGCGTCGATCATCTCCCGGGTGACCGGGTACAGCGTGCCACCGGTGGTCAGCGCCATGAAGATTTCCGACAGCGACGCATCGAAGGATGGCGAAGCGAACTGCAGCACCCGCACCCCGGGACGCAGCCCCAGCAGATGCGCCTGCCCCTGGATCATGTTCACAAACCCGGCATGCGGCACCAGCACGCCCTTGGGCTGGCCGGTCGAGCCCGATGTGTAGATCAGATAGGCCGGGGCCTCGGGTGTCACCTCGGGCAGCGCATCGCCGCCGTCCTCGGACAAGGATGCAACCCCGGAAGACGCCTCCCCGGGGGACTCAGGCCCGGGCAGGTGCGCGGGCAGACATTCGGCACTCAGCCCCGCCAACCCTTCCGCTGCAAGGCGCAGATCGTCCGCGTGCAGCGCCAGCAGGCGCCGTGCGCCGGAGTCGCTGAGCATGTGCCGGATGCGCTCCGGCGGGTAATCCGGATCGACCGGCAGATAGACCGCACCGGCCCGCAGGATGCCCAACAGGATCGCCGGCAGTGCCGGGTCACGCCGCGCGAGCACCGCGACCACCTGCCCCGGCATCACGCCTGCACGCCTCACCCAGTCGGCCACGCCCAGGGCGCGCGCGCGCAGCGTACGGTAATCCTGCCGGCTGCCATCCGGCGCGACCACAGCGGGCGCGTCCGCGCTGGCCAGTGCCTGCCGCTCGAACAACTGCCAGATCGTGCCCTGAACGAAGTCCAGCGACGCCCCCTCCTCCCAGCCTTCAAGCTGCGCCTGCTCCTCGGGCAACAGGCAGGGGGCCGCGTGCAGCAACAAGCCGTCATCGGCCCGGAACGCCGCGAGCAGCGCCTCGATGCGCCGGACATGGCGCCGAACATCTTCCACGTCGAAGTAACTGCGCCGATGCACCACCGTGAGCTTGAGCCCGCGCCGCCCCTGAATACGGGACTCGACGGCATACACGCCGAGGATGCCTGGCTCGTGCCGGCTCACCAGGCTGCCGAAATCGCTGAGCAGGAAGTCCTGCCCGTCCCCACTCGGCACCACCGGCAGGTAGTTGACGTTGGTGTCCGCCAGCCCGGGCGGCAAATGCAGGCCGGCTTCGCGCGCCGCCCGCTGGTAAGGCGTGCGGGCATGGCGCATCAGTGAGACGCTCTGGCGGCGCAGAGCCTGCAACAGGGTCGCAAGGGTCTGCTCGCCACGAAGGTCCACATTCAGCGGCACCACCGCCACGCGGTAACCCTGGGCACGATGCAGGTCCTTGCGTTCGCCCAGTGACAGTGGCATTTGCACGCATACCCGCTCGTGATCGAATACCCGCCCCAGCACCAACGCATGCAAGGCCAGCAGAAGCATGCCGGCCGAGCAGCGGTGCTGCGCTTCAAGCGCTTCCAGATCAGCGATGGCTGCAGCGCTCAGGTCGATCTGGCTCAGGCCGGTTTCATCCAGCCGGTCGGGCAGGCCCGGACGGGGCACGAAGAGGCGTTCATCGGGCAGTGCGCGCAAATGCTCCACCCAGAACGTACGGTCCCGGGCGGCCTGGGCGGACACCTGCCAGGCCTGGTCGGCGGCCACCACCGCAGGCCAATCGCACGGCTCGCCCAGCGCTGGCGAGCGCCCTTCGGCCAAAGCGTTGTAAATATGCAACAGGGTTTCGAAGTGCGCAATCAGCGTGAGGCCGTCGGCAATGGCGTGAAATGCCCGCATCAGCAGGCAGGCCCGCGAGGCCCCCAGCCGGAGCAGGCGCACTTGCATGAGCGAACCACCGAACAGGTCGTAGCGTTGCTCGCGAAAGCGCATTTCGAAGGCGTCACACGCCGCCTGCGGGTCGGGTGCGGAAGACAGGTCTACATACTCGAAATCGGGTGCAAGCTCCGCATGCAAATCGATTTCCGGCATGACTTTACCATCATCGAGCCGCAGGGTGGCGCCCAGCAAGGGCACGTGCGCGTACAGGGTTTGCAACGCAGTCCGCAGCCGGTGCGGATCGGGCATGCCGGAGATCAGGTAGCGACTGCCCGAGGTCAGACCCGGGTGTGCCTGGGGCAAGGCCTCGTTGGCCAGCCAGAGCTCTCCCTGAAAGCTGGTGAACGCCACTGTTTGCGCTGCCTCATGCATTTCGCTGCCATATGTCATAATGCCGCCTATAAGTCAAGCAGATGGCCCCCGCACATCATTGTAAAAGGCGCCCGTCTAACCCGTAACTCATCACTATATCGCACACAAATGCATTTTGAGATTGTACAATTAACTACATTTCACCCATAAAACATAATACCAAGAGATTAAAAATATAAACTGGATAGGCCCTTCCTATCAGCCGACCCCCTGAGATGGTTTTTTGTACAGCTGTTTTTTTATATAGTCCAAATCACGCCTTGCTGTCCGCCTACAACGGGCAACAAGGAATGTGGTGACGACACAGAACAATCACCAGGACAAGACGCGAGGAAGACAACATCATGGCCCTTCACACCACACACAAACTCATGGCCTCTGGAATACTGTCCGGCATCCTGCTGGGCAGCGGTCAAGTTGCCGCCGGCCTCCTGGCGGCGTGCCTGTCGACACTGATCGTTTTTGCACTGCGCGACGAGCGCCGGGTGCACCGCTCGGGCCTGAGACTCTGAGCCTCTCTCCGCCCTCACTTCGGAGGCCTCAGGCCTCCGAACCGGGCGGTACCATGCGGGTTCGCGCGAGAAAGGCTGCGAACTCATCCTCCGGCATCGGTCGGCCAAAATGGTAGCCTTGGGCCTCGTCACAGCCGAGTTGCCGCAACGGGGCCAGCATGTCGACCGATTCCACGCCTTCTGCAATCGTGCGCAGGCCCAGGTTGCGTGCCAGTTGCGCGATGGTGGTGACCAGCGCGGCACTGTCGTCGTCCTTCATCATGTCACGCACGAAGGACTGGTCGATCTTCAGCTTGTCCACCGCAAAGCGCTTCAGGTAGGACAGGCTCGAATACCCCGTGCCAAAGTCGTCGATGGACAGTTTCAGGCCGAGCGCCTTGAGGTCGCTGACCGTCTGCAGAATGTCTTCCACATCGCCAATGAGCAGCGACTCGGTGAGTTCCAGTTCCAGGCATTCGGGCGGCAGGCCTGAGGCAACGAGCGCATCGACCACGGTCTGGCGCAGCTGCGGCTGACGGAACTGCACCGCCGAGAGGTTCACCGCCACCACCACCGGCGTGCCCCCCACCCGCTGCCAGCCAGCGGCCTGCTGGCAGGCCTGTTGCAGCACCCAGGCGCCGATCGGCACAATCAGCCCGCTGTCCTCGGCCAGTGGAATGAAGCGGTTCGGCGGCACCATGCCGAGCTCCGGATGATGCCAGCGGATCAGCGCCTCGGCACCCACCAGTTCGCCAGAGGTCAGATCGAACTGCGGCTGGTAATACACCTGCAGCTCCATGCGCTCCAGCGCACCGCGCAGCCGGCTGAGCAGTTGCAGCCGCTCCAGCGCATCGGCCTGCATCTCCGGGCCGAAGAAGCGGTAGGTGTTGCGCCCTGCAGCCTTGGCAACGAACATCGCGGTGTCGGCGTTGCGAAACAGCGTGTCGAAATCGGCCCCGTCGCGCGGGAACAGCGCCACGCCAATCGAAATGGTGTTGACCAGTTCGTGCCCGTCGAGCACCAGTGGTTGCGCGCATTCGGCCAGGAGACGGTCCACATAGCCACGCACCGCCTGCTCGTCGGCGACATCCTCAAGCAGGATCAGGAACTCGTCGCCGCCAAAGCGGCTGATCAGGCCGTCTTCCCCGCTCAGGGTGCGCAGGCGCTGGCCAAGATGGCGCAGCAAGTCGTCCCCGGTAACGTGCCCAAGGGTGTCGTTGATGACCTTGAAATTGTCCAGATCCAGATACACCAGCGCGCAGCCTGCCCCACGCCCGGCTGCGGCCGCCAGCCGTCTGGCGGCGCAGGTTTCGAACAGCAGGCGGTTGGGCAGATTGGTCATCTGGTCGTAGTGCGCCAGGTGTTCGATCCGCGCGGACGCCGCCTTGCGTTCGGTGATGTCGCGCACGAAGGAGAAAAAGCAGGGCGTGGGCGCCTGGGTGAGGTAATTCACGCTGATCTCCACATCGCGCACCACCCCGTCGGCACGGCGCCAGCGGCTGTCGAAGCGGGCCGATCCCTCGCGCACGATCTGCGCCATGGTGCGCCGGATCGCCTCCCTGTCCATGCCCACTTCCAACTCTTCCAGACGCAGTCCGAGCAGCTGCTCCCGGGCATAGCCGGTCAGCTCGCAAGTTGCCTCATTCACCTCGATGAGCCGGCCCTGGCGATCCACCACCAACACCGCATCCATGGAGGTGCTGATCATCGTGCCATAGCGCAATTCCACGCTGCGCAGGTCGGTGACATCCGCTGCAATGCCGCCACTGCCCACGATGCGTCCGTCCTCGTCGAAGAAGGGGAAGTGCACCGTTTCGAACAGCCGCTCCTTGGCTCCGGTGCGCACCCGCTCGCTGAACACCTGCGGCGTGCCGCTTTCCAGCGTGCGCCGGATGTTGCCGGACAGTTCCTGCGCAACGTCCCCCGGCATCAGGTCGAACACCGTGTGGCCAATGATCTGGTCGCGCGACCGCTCCATCAGCGTCTCGAAGGCCGGGTTGGCCAGGGTGAAGCGTTGCGCCTCGTCGGTGAGGAAGATCACCGCCGGCGAATTTTCCACGAAAGCCGTGGTGAGCGCCTGCGACTCGCGCAGATGCTCGGTACGTTCGGCGACCAGGGTTTCCAGGTCGCGTTCACGCACCCTCACCTCGCGAAACATCAGGTCGAAGGGTGCAATCAACCCGGTGACCAGCACGGCCCGGTAAATCAGGTAAGTGGATACGAACAGCAGATAGTGACCGAACTCGTTGGCCATGCCGAACACGTCGGCATAGCGGGTGAAAGCCATCTCGGCCAGCGCTCCGACAAGCAGCGACACCACCAGCAACCACAGCACGTCGGCCTCGAAATGCGCGCTGCGCCACAACAGCACCAGCGCGGACAGGACGAACAGGCCGGCAATCACATACTCGCTGTAGATCTTGAAGGGCGTCAGGCCACTGCCCTCGATGAAGCAGTCGGGAAAGTAGCCGGCAAAGATCGCAACCAGCAGCACGCTGACCAGTCCGGCATACGCCCCCAGCAGGGTGCCCATGCGCAGCGGCCGCCCCAGCCACACGCCGGCAAACAGCATGGAGCCCGCCTCCAGATAGCGGAAGGCGATCCACAGCTGGGTCGGCAGATTGGCATCGTGACCGGGGAAAATGCCCATGCCCTTGTAAGACAGGGTGTGCAGCATCTCCAGCCCCGCCACGAACAACGCCCCCACACCAAACACCTTCAAAAAGCTGTTCGTGGCCCAGTGCCGGGTATGCCACACCAGCACGAAGATGCCCCCCAGCACCACGATCCGCAGCACTTCCACCAAGGTATGGAAGAGCAGGAAATTGAACTGCGCTGCCAGATGCAGCACGCCCAGCGTGACCAGCAGCACGCCGACTTCCCGCAGACCGAACAGGCGGCTCCCCAACCCCTGCGCGGGCATGTCGATTCTCAGTGTATGCATTCAAATCCTGTCGTTTTTGTTGTCCGCCGCCACACTCATACAGCCGTCACACCGTCCACAGCGTTCCGGTCAGGCTCATCCGTGGCCATCTCCACGCGATTGCGTCCGGCATGCTTGGCACGATACAGCGCCTCGTCCGCCTGCCTGAGCAAAACGGCACCGTCGCCGGACCGCGCCGGCACCCTGGAAGCGCCACCCAGGCTGACCGTGACATGCTCCGCCACGCTGGAGTATTCGTGCCTGAGCGCCAACGCCTCGACGGCACGCCGCATGTTCTCGGCAATGCTCTCCACCCCCTGCGCGTCGGTATCGGCCAGCAAGGCGACAAATTCCTCTCCGCCATAGCGTGCGAACAGATCCCCTGGGCGATTCAGCGAACCGGCCAGCGCAGCCGCCACCCGGATCAGGCATTCATCGCCCAGACCGTGACCATAATGGTCATTGTACGGCTTGAAAAAGTCGATATCGAGCATTACCAGCCCGAGCGGACGCTGCCCCCGGGCATGACGCGCCACCTCGCGCCCCAGCACTTCGTCGAAATGCCGGCGGTTGGCCACCCGGGTCAGGCCGTCGCGGCTGGACATCTGCTCCAGCAGGTCGGTACGGATCTTGAGATTGATGTGATTGCGCACCCGCGCCCGCACGGTGGGCAGGTGGAAGGGTTTGCTGACATAGTCCACCGCGCCCAGATTGAGGCCCTTTTCCTCGTCCTCCACCTCGTCCAGCGCGCTCACGAACATGATCGGAATGTGGCTGGTGCGCGGATCGTTGCGCAGTTCGCGGCACACGGCGTAGCCATCCATGCCCGGCATCACGATGTCGAGCAGGATCAGGTCGGGCGGATGCGGCCCACGCGCAATCTCCAGCGCCTTCTCGCCCTTGCTGGCCACCAGCACCCGGTAATCGTCCTTCAGACCATTGGCCAGCGCCTTCACGTTGGCCGGCTGGTCATCGACGATCAGCACGCTGCGCTGGTTTTCGTCGATGACCGGCAGCGACGATGCCTGACCGGTCGCCAGCGTGCCGGCCTCGGTGGCAGCGTGCTTGTGTGCGTCGTCGATGCCGGCCAGCAGCCGGCGTGCCAGGCGCAACACCCGTTCGGCACACGCCCGCGCCTGCGGCGACAGGGGGTCGGCAAGCTGCTGCTCGCTCAGCGCGACGATCTCCAGAAGCGATGCGCGCAGCTCATGGTCGATGCTGTCATCGTGGTGACTCATGCCGAAGCTCCATCGGCCTGCATCCATGGCTCGGCCAGCAGGGCCTGCAGCAGCACTGCAGCCTTGTCAAAATCGAAATCGTCCAGCGTACGTTCCAGCCCCGGCAGATGCCGCGCGGACAGCGTAACGGGCAAGCTGGCCGCGAGCGCCTGCAGGACTTCATCGCCTACGAAGCGATTGTCCTGCACCGCCTGTTCGAGTGCCAGCGCCCGCTGGCGGGCCAGGGCACGATCGCCGCCCGCCTCGGCCTGCAGCGCATGCCCTGTCCTGCGGTCTGTTTCGCGGATTGTTTCGCGGACTGTCCCGAATTCCGGTGCGGACGACACGATGCATTGGCGGATCAGTTCGCGCAGCGCGCGAATGGCCGACTCCAGTGCCGCAATCGAGACTTCATCCGGCAAGGCGTCACGCTTCAGCACGGTTTCCAGCGCAGTGGCCGCCTGCGCCAGACGCCGCGCGGCCAGATTGCCGGCCACCCCCTTGAGGGCGTGCAGCCGCCCCTGCAGCGCATTGCGCCGTTCAGCCGTCGCAGCATCGCCGGCCTTGGCCACAAACAGGCGCAGGGCCTCGGGCAGGCCGGAAAAGTCTGCATCGATCTGTTCGAGAAAACGCAGCAGCAAGCGCTGGTACAAGGCCATGTTGCCGCCCATCTGCTTTCCGGCCGCCTGCAGGTCCAGACCTGCAGCCGCCGCACCGGATTGCAGGCAGCCTTGCCCGTTCCCCACGGATGAGGCGGGTGGCACGGCGGCCGCCGGCGCTGCATGCCCATCGCTCGCCCCACCCGAGCACCCGGCGGGTGCCACCTCCGGCAGCCATTGCAGCAGCACCTCAAGCAAGCGCTCGAGTTCGATCGGTTTGCTCAGATGGTTGTTCATGCCGGCGCGCAGCGCCCGTGCCCGGTCCTCGGTAAGCGCGGCAGCCGTGAGCGCAACGATTGGAATCTGCGGATTGAAGGCACGGATCTGTCTGGTGGCGGTATAGCCATCCATCACCGGCATCTGGATGTCCATCAGAATCAGGTCGAACGCACCGCTGCGCGCCATCTCCACCGCCTGCAGGCCGTTCGATGCCAGCGACACCTGGAGGCCGAGCTGCATGAGCTGTTCCCGGGCCACTTGCTGGTTGATCGGGTTGTCCTCCACCAGCAACACATGACCACGCAGCTGCCTGGGCCGGCCATGCACCTCGACATGCGCGGCGCGCAGCCGGGCCACCTGCTCGTCGGTGCACAACCCGAGCGGCAGTTCGAAGCTGAAGCTCGCCCCCTGGCCCGGCTGGCTGGATACCCGGATGCCCTCGCCCCCCATGGCCTGCACCAGCCGCTGGCTGATCACCAGCCCCAGACCGGTGCCGCCAAACTGTCGGGTGATCGAGCTGTCCCCTTGCGAAAATGCAGAAAACAGCAGGGGTTGCTGCTCGGGCCCAATGCCCACCCCGGTGTCGCTGACCACAAAACGCACCCGGCACTGTGCATCGTCGCGCGCCTGCTGGATCACCCTCAGGCCCACCCGTCCCTTGGTGGTGAACTTGATCGCGTTACCGAGCAGATTGGTGAGCACCTGACGCAGCCGCATTTCGTCGCCGACATAGGCTTCGTCCAGGCGAAAGTCCAGGTCCCAGTCGAGCACCAGCCCCTTGTCCTGCGCCATGCCGCTGAACAGGCTGTACATCGCATCGACAAAGCTGCCCAGATAAAACGGCCGGGCCTCAATGAGCAGGCGGCCCGCCTCGATCTTGGAGAAATCCAGCACGTCGTTGAGGATGCCAAGCAGTTGCCGGCCTACCTGGTGGATCTTGTGCAGCCGTTCCTGCAGGTGCGGTACATCGTTTTCCCACACTGCCGGCGCACTCAGGCCGATGATGCCGTTCATCGGCGTGCGGATCTCGTGGCTCATGTTGGCGAGAAACTCGGACTTGGCACGGTTGGCCGCCTCGGCATCGGTGCGCGCCTGCCGCAAGGCGGCATCGATTTCCTTGCGGGCGGTCACATCGTGAATGTAACCATGCCACAGCACCGAACCGTCCTCCTGGGCCTGTGGGGTGGCCTGCCCGCTCACCCAGCGCACGCCGCGCAACGGCAGACAGACCCGGTATTCTGCCTGCCACACCGCCAGCGTGTGTTGTGAGTGCGCAATGCTGTCGACGACCTGCTGCAGGTCTTCCGGATGAATCCGCTCGAACACTGCAGTCGCATCGTGGCGCAAGGCTTCGGGGCTGAGCTCGTAGATGCTGCGCACACCGCCGGTAATGAAGGGGAAGGAACGCGTGCCGTCGGCGGCCACGCGGAACTGGTAGAGCACGCCCGGCACGTTCTCGGCCAACCGGTTGAGCCGTTCGTGCGCCTCGAACAGCTCGGTCTGGTCGAGCAGATATCCGATCAGGCGGGGGGCACCTGCGGACGTCCGATACACCGCACGGGTGTAGTCATACAGCCAGCGATGCGCACCCCGCGCATCGCGCAAGCGGTAGTTTTCCGCCCAGTGTGCCAAGCCCTGTGCCAGGGCCTGGTCAATGCCCCGGGCGACGCGTTCGCGGTCGTCAGGATGGATCAGGTCGGCGTAGCGGAAGTCGTCGCACATCCACTGCTCGGGCCGATAGCCCAGCACCGACAGCAGGTTGGGCGACACGAACTTCACTGGCCAACCCGGCTGCGGCTGCCATTCGATCATCAGCACCGGCCCGTCGGCAAACAGCTCACGCTCGGCCAGCGCCTCCCGCACACCACAGGTTTCGTCGTGCAGCACCAACGGCGACGAAGCAAGCTGGGACAACTTTGAAAAGAACATCATCGGCGCCCCATGATGACCATCAAGGTACACGAAACGATTGTAGCAGCCCGTCAACCGGTCGCCCGTAAATCACGCAGAATGAGGCCAGAGTCGGTGTTCGGACAACCTCTCCCCATCCATGCAAGAATCCGTCCAGCCAACTTGTCGAACCGGCCCACCACCGCGACCAGAGCCTGACTGTCGCACTGAACTCAACACGGGAAACCCACTCCATGAAGACCTTGTTCGATCCGCTTGTCGCAGGCGAACTGAAGCTCGCCAACCGCATCGCGATGGCCCCGCTCACCCGTAACCGTGCCCCGGGTGCGGTACCGACGCGCATGACGGCCACCTACTATGCCCAGCGCGCCAGCGCCGGACTGTTGATCACCGAGGCCACCGCGATCAGCCATCAGGGGCAGGGGTACTCCAACGTCCCGGGGTTGTATGCGCCCGGGCACATTGCCGGCTGGCGACAGGTCACCGATGCGGTGCACGCAGCCGGCGGCACCATCGTCACCCAACTCTGGCATGTCGGGCGCGTGTCGCATACGGCGCTCCAGCCCGGGGGCGCGGCGCCAGTGGCGCCTTCGGCGATCACGGCACACACCAAGACCTACCTCATCGATGAAGATGGCAGTGGCAGCTTCGTGCCCACTTCGACACCGCGTGCCCTTGCCCTGGAGGAGATTCCCGGCATCGTCGAGGATTACCGGCATGCTGCGCGGGCAGCCATCGAGGCGGGTTTCGATGGAGTCGAAATACATGCGGCCAATGGTTACCTGATCGACCAGTTCCTGCGCTCAGGGAGCAATCACCGCACCGACCGCTATGGCGGCACCATCGAGAACCGCGCCCGGTTACTGCTGGACGTCGTGGAAGCCGTCGTTGGCGAGATCGGCCCGGGCCGTGTCGGCGTCCGCATCTCGCCTGTGGCGCCGGCCAACGACGTTGCCGATCCCAACCCCCAGCCCCTGTTCACCCATGTGGTCGAACAACTGGCCCGCTGGCCGCTGGCCTACCTTCACGTCATTGAAGGGGCAACCGGCGGGGCGCGCGATTTTCAGCAAGGCGAACAGCCCTTCGATTACGCAGCCTTGCGGGCGGCCTATGAACAGGCGGGCGGCACGGGCGCATGGATGGTGAATAACGGCTATGACCGCGCGCTTGCAATGGCAGCGGTCGCCGAGGGGCGTGCCGATGTCGTCGCCTTCGGCAAGGCCTTCATCTCCAACCCCGATCTGGTCCGCCGCCTGCGGGAACAGGCCCCGCTCAACCCCTGGGACACCAAGTCCTTCTATGGCGGCGGCGAACGAGGCTACACCGATTACCCGGTGCTTGATTGACGCGCTTGCGACATGGGGCTGAGGAGACAAGCCGGTATCGTTAAGCCGGCCCCCAAATACCCTCTTTCCGTTCGGGCTGAGCCCTTCGTCGAGCTCAGGACAGGCTCTGTCGAAGCCCAAGGCCCTTCGACAAGCTCAGGGCGAGCGGGCGTCAGTAAATTAAAGGGCCGGGTTGATAGCACGGCAGGCCGTTCAGGCCGATCTCGAAGCCCGTCCCGGGCCGGCTGGCGACATGCAAACGCGCACCATGCAGTTGCGCGATGCGCTCCACGATCGCCAGCCCCAGACCACAGCCTTCGGCTTGATGCGGGCCGGCAACACGGAAGAAGCGCTCGCCCAGTCGGCCCACGGTGTCTTCCGGCACACCCGGCCCCTCATCGCACACCAACAAAAGCCAGCCTTCGGCGACGGCGGACAGCCTCACCGTCACACGGCAATGCGCCTGAGTATAGCGGCGCGCATTGTCGAGCAGGTTGCGCAGCACAATCTGCAGCAGGTCGGCATCCCCACGCGCGAGCAAGTCCCCCTCCGGCAGTTCGCAGCCATAACGCTGCGCATCCTCAGGGCCGGCCTGGCGGGCAAGCTCCAGCGCGCCCTCGATGAGCACGCGCAGATCGACGCTACCGGCATGCGGCAAGGCATTGAGCGGGTCCAGACGAGCCAGACGCAACAACTGCTCCACCAGCCGGGTCGCCCTATCCACACCGCACTCGATCTGCTGCAGCGCATGGGCACGTGGTTCTGCTTCACGGCTCAGGCGGGCGACCTGCGTCTGCACCTTCAGCGCGGCCAGCGGCGTGCGCAGTTCATGCGCCGCATCGGCGGTAAAACGGCGCTCGTTGTCCAGCGCCCGGCCCACGCGTAGCAGCAAACGGTTGATGGCCGCCACAAGCGGTGCCACCTCGGTCGGGATGTGGCGCACCTCCAGCATCGCCAGATTGTCCGGATTGCGCGCGCGCACCTCTGCGGTCAGGCGGTCGAGCGGCCGCAAGCCGCGCAGGATGGAAAGATAGATGAACAGCACCAGCAAGGGCGCCAGCAGCGCCAGCGGCAAGATGGTCTGCCAGGCAACCTCCAGCGCAGCACGATCGCGCAGATCGATGGACTGTGCGACCTGAACCCGGTGCCGGGCATCTGCCGACACCATGTTGAGCACCCGCCAGGACCCGGTGTCGCGCAAAATGTCGCTGTAGCCCTGCACCCCCAGCATCGGCAGTTCCGGTGCGTTCTCGGAGCGCGCAAGCACCGCACCGTCGCCACGGGCGATCTGAAACTCCAGCGGCGGCTCGTACACATTGTCGGCGGCACCCCGCACCGTGACCAGGCGGGCCGCCAGCTCGGCCAGATCATCCTCGTTGTCGCTCAGGATGGCCAACAACAGGCGCCCGGTCTGGGCGAGGCTGCCATCCATCAATTCCTCGGCCTCGTGCTGGGCCTGGCTGTAGCTCAGCCAGCCGGTCAGCAACCAGAGCAGCAGGACCGCAGCACAGACGGCTGCCAGCAGTCGCCAGCGCAGTGAATGCCGGTGCTCGGCGGTGAACAACGCTTTCATTCACCCCCCCGCCAGGCGGTAGCCCAAACCACGCACGGTACGGATGAAATCGGCGCCCAACTTTTTGCGCAAGTGGTGAATATAGACTTCCACCGTGTTGCTGCCCGCCTCCTCGCCCCAGGCGTACAGGCTTTCCTCCAGCTGCGCCCGGCTGCGAATGCGCTCGGGATGACTGATCAACTCATGCAGCAAGGCATACTCGCGCGCCGACAGCGCCACCTCCTGCCCATCGCAGCTCACCCGCTTGGCCGCAGGGTCCAGGCTCACCCGACCATGGCGCAGCACCGGTTGCACCACACCGCCCGCCCGCCGCACCAACGCACGCAGCCGTGCCTGCAGTTCGGCCAGATCGAAGGGTTTGGTGACGTAATCGTCCGCACCGGCATCCAGCCCACCGACCTTGTCCTCCCGGGTGTCGCGTGCGGTCAGCACCAACACCGGCACCGGGTTGCCACGACCGCGCAGTTCGCGCAGCACACTCATGCCATCGCGCCCCGGCAGGCCCAGATCGAGCACGCAGGCATCGTAATCATGATCCGCCAGCGCATGCAGGGCCTGTTCGCCGTTGCGCACCCAGTCCACCGCATAGGTCTCCAGGGCCAGCCCGGCACGGATGCCGTCGCCCAGCAGTGCATCGTCTTCGACCAGCAGTATCCTCATCAAGACTCAGTCCTCTCGGGCAATACGCGCCAGGAGCGCCCGTGCCTCCTCCCGGCGTCCGGCATCGGCCAGCTCGCGCCCGGGGCGCGGTGCGGCGGCGAGTGCCTTTTCCAGATACACCTTCGCATCCTGCAAATGGCCGTTGTCGTACAGATACTCGCCATAGAAGAAATTCGGGTCGATGCCTTCCGGATTGAGTACGAGCGCTTTCAGAAACAGACGTTCGGCCTGTTCCTCGTCACCGAACCCCAGCGGCCAGCCCGGCACCTTGGCATACAGCGTGGCCAGGCTGGTATAGGCCGACCCGTTCAGGGCATTTTCATCGAGCTTCAGACTTTCCTCCAGCAACGCACGCGCATCCTTGGCCAGCGACAGTCCGCCCAGCCCGCCTTTTGCACCGGCCTCGGAGGACAGCACGATGCCTTCCCAGATCAGTGCCGGTGCGTGATTCGGATGCGCCTTGCTGATGCGATGGGCCTGCTCGGCGAGTTCATGATACCGCTCCGGCTGCTCCTTGGCCGGCAGACGATACTTGATCTCGGCCCAGCGCGCCTGCACCGGCGCGATGATCTCGTCAGCCGTCGCCACGGTGCTGCCGAGACCGAGAAAAATCGTGGTGGCGGCGAAAAAGGCCGCATGAATTGCACTACGCATGGAGGTTCTCCTGAAGCTTGGACAATCAATGAGGAAAGACAAACCGCCGGATCAGGACAGTGGGTTGGTCGCGGGCGCGCAGGCATGCTGCTTGATCACCGGCAGTCTTGACTGCAGGGCGCGATCCACCAGTTCCGGGGCAAGACCGTTCAGACGCGCAAAGAGCTTTTCCGGAAAACCCACATGCGTTTCGGCGGCCCCGTCCTGCAAGGCCTGCAGCACCGCATCGGCCACGCGTTCGACCGGGTCGCTGGCATTGCCAAGCTGCCGGTTGAGGCGCTGCACGGCGGCGCTGTTGAAAGGTGTGTCGATGGCACGCGGCGACACATGGACGACCCGCAGCGCGCTGTCGGCAAGCTCACGCCGCAGGGCCTGCGAAAAGGCACGCAACCCCGCCTTGGCCGCCGAGTAGGCAGCAAAACCCGCAAACGGAATGCTGCCGAAGGCCGAACCGATATTCACCACAACCCCCTCCGGCTGGCTACGCAGCGTGGGCAGCAAGGCCTGGGTGAGTTGCATCGGCGCAGCCAGATTGGTGGCGAGTATCTGCTCCACCCGCGCCCAGTCCTGGGTTTCGAACAGCCCGAAACCCTCCACCCCGGCATTGTTGATCAGCACGCTGGCCCCAAAGGCCTGGGCGGCCTCGGCCAGCCTGCGCACGCCCGCCGCATCGGTCAGGTCGACCGCCAGCCGCTGCACCTCGGCCTCGGCCGGCAGCGCCAGTGCCGCCAGCCGGGAGGCATCGCGCGCCGTCAGCAACAGCGCCGCCCCGGCCCGGGCCAGGCGAACCGCCAGCGCGGCCCCCAGCGCCCCGCTGGCCCCCGTCAGCACCACCCGCGCAGCTTTCAAGCGCATGACACGGCCTCCGCGCGCGGCAAAGCCCGGAAGACGTCGCCGTAGAGCTTGAAGAACACCTGCGCGGCGTGCACCACATCCTCCCGATCGGCCGCCTCCATGCGCTCGAGCAGGTCGGCCAGATGACGCGTGTGCTGCTGATCCAGGGTGCCGTGCGAGCGCAGATAGGAGAACGCGGCATCCGGGAGTTCCAATGCCGCCTGGATGCGGTCGGCGGCGGTCAGTGCCAGCGCCACGCTGGTGCCTTCGAGCACAAAGACCATGCCAAAGAAGGCCGCCGGATTGCCCCGTCCGATCAGGTCATAGGCATAGGCCACCATCACCTCGGCCGGGATATCCGGCCGGCTGCGCCGCACCGCCGCCGCGTCGCCACCGGCTGCGGCGATGTCATTGAGGATCCATTCCTCGTGGCCGATCTCCTCCTCGATGTACTCGGCCACCGCAGGGCGCATCCAGGCCAGACGTTCCGGCAGCCGTCCGCCCAGCAGCATCAGCAAAGGCGTGGTGTGGCGTACATGGTGGTAGGCCTGGGCGAGAAAGGCCAGATAGGACGCCCGGCTGACCCTGCCCTGCAGGCAGTCCGCGATGACCGGTACGCCGACCAGCGTGGCACGGGCTTCGGCCGTGCGGTGCTGCAAGGTTTCATAGAAACTCATTCTGGGTGCTCTCCTCTTGATAAAGCGCATCAATGATTGTTTGGTCCCGAGCCTCGATCCGTGCCCGTACCGGACGGCCATTCGGGCTGGCGGTCCCGTCCGCCGGGCTGAACGGCAACACCCCGGCCCAGGCTCGCAATCGGGCGTAATCGGGCAGCTCGCGGTTCACCGCCTGGACTACATGATCCAGCGCCGCCGGCCTCACCCCCGGCGCAGCCACCAGCAGGGCCACCGGCGCGGGCCGGCCGTCGCCGCTCACCACCGCCTGCAGAACGCGGGCATCGGCCAGCAGCAGCGCCTCGATCCACTCCGGCGAAATGTTGCGACCATAGGAGCTGATCAGCAGGTTCTTGCGCCGCCCGTTCAGCCGCAAACGCCCCCGGGCATCCAATCCGCCCAGATCGCCGGTACGAAAGCGCGCCGGGGCTGGCTGGACGTCGCCGGCATAACCGAGAAAGGCACGCGTGCCGACCACCACTTCCCCCTGGTCGATGCTGACCCGCGCATGGGCCAGCGGCAGACCCACGGTTTCATCGCTGTCGTCCTCCTGTCTGCGTACTCCGCCGATCGCCCCATCAGGCAAATTCAGGCTGACCACCGAACCGGCCTCGGTCAGTCCATAGCCCTGTGCCACCGGCAGGCCCACGCCGCGCGCAGCACGCAGCAGTTGTGCCGCCACCTTGGCGCCGCCGACCGCCACAAACTGCAAACAGGAGCAGGCCCGCAGAGCGCCGGACTGCAACCACAGCGTCCAGGCCTTGAGCAGCTCCGGCACCAGAATCACGCTGGACGCCGCGCATGCCCGCTGGAGCGCATCCAGGCTGGCCGGATCAAAGCCTGCCCCGCCACGCCAGCCCAGTGCCGACAACGGGCGCAGGTGCACAGGCAGGCCGCGCAGCAAGGGCGCGTACACCCCCGCCACGTTCTCCAGCAACAAGGCCAGCGGCAGCACCGCGAGATGACTGCGCAGCGGCAGCGCGCGCAAGCGCGCATCCACGGCGCGTGCGGTATCGAGCAAGCCGGCCACCGACAGACAGACGCCTTTGGGTGCGCCCGTGCTGCCCGAGGTGAAAGACAGTTTGGCCGTGCCCGGTGGCAGCCCGGCCGCCGCCACATCGCGCCGCATGAGCTGCAAGCCCAGCCAGGTGCCCGCAGGCTGGAAGCCCGCCCGCAGGCCCTCGATACGCGCAGGCTGGTCGGTCAGCAACAGATCGGCCCCGGCCAGCGCCAGGGCATGCTGCAATTGCGCATCGCTGAAAAAGGCCGGCAAGGGCAGATGCACCACCTGCGCAGCCTGAGCGGCCAGATCGGCCAGCACCCAGGGGGTACCGTTGTCGGCGAGCACGGCCAGCACCCGCACCTTATCCAGGGTGGGCAACAGCTGCCGCATGCCTTCCAGCATCTCCGCGACCTGCCAGTCGCGCCCGGCCTCCCGCAGCAAGACCGACTGCAACCCATGGCCGGCCAGGGTCTCGAACCAGTCCAGCTCAGGCATGAACGTCTCCACGCGCCAGTGCCAGCCGGATACGCCCGGCCACCACCACCGGCGCAGTGCTGTAATAGCTGCCCCAGGCCAGCGCCTGCGCCCCCAGACGCCGCGGATCGGCCGGAGCCAAAGCCAGCGGCGGCAGGCCAAGGCGACGGAAAATGCCGATCAGTTCGGACGTGGCGGTGAACACCACCCACTCATAACCCAGGCGATCCAGATGAGCAGCCAGAGCTGGAATCAGGATGAGGCTGCTGCCCGCGCGACAGGCGGCGAAGTTGCCCACCTCGACAATGCGCGCACGCGCCACCGGCTGCCCGGCCAGGCGACCGACCAGTTCTTCGACCGGCTGATCCAGATAGTCCTCCAGCATCAGCTGCCCCCTGTCGGCAGCCCGCCAGCCGGCGGCGGCGAGGATGTCCCCGTCCTGTTCGAGCAGCATCAGATTGGGCGCGACGGCCGGCACCTGCGCGCCATAACGGCGATGGAATACCGCACGGATGAAGGCTTCTGCCGCCTGCCGACGCCCATCCGCCTCATGGCCATCATGGCCCTCACTGCCCGCATGCAGGCAGCGCACGGCATGACGATTGCCGTGCGATTCGAAATGCTTGTGCTGTGGCCTCAAGATGACGTCTCCATGAATGCGATGACTTCATCTTGCCCAAGAGACATTAAAGCGGACTTAAGCGACCCCGCCTCAGGCTGCCGGCAAGCGCAGCTCCGCACACAGGCCCCCGCCCGGCGCCTGGCCCAGGCGGATACTGCCGCCGTAGGCGATGGCCAGATCGCGCACGATGGCCAGCCCCAGCCCGCTGCCCGGCGTGCGCTCGTCGGCCCGCACCCCGCGCTCCAGCACCGCCTCCAGGGCCATGGCCGGCAGACCGGGACCATCGTCGGTAATACGGATCAGCCACTGCCGGGCCGACGCCCCGCGCTGCTCCGGCTGCTCGCCGAACGGCGCTCTGCCCCCCTCCTCGATCTCCACATCGACCCGGTGGCGTGCCCACTTGCAGGCATTGTCGAGCAGGTTGCCCAGCATTTCCTGCAGATCCTGGGCTTCGGCCCGAACCTCCGCCCCCGGTGGGCAATGGCCCAGATGCAGGCTCAGGCCGCGCTCGGCATGCACATGGTTCATTACCCGCAGCACGCCTTGCAGGCTGGTCTGCAGCGGGGTGCGCAGGCCCGGCGTACGCACGGCGGCAGCGGCGCGGGCCCGCGCCAGGTGGTGATCGACCTGGGTGCGGGCGACGGCCAGCTGTTCGCGCACCAACTCGGCAAACGGCCCCTGCTCCGCTTCGGCCGCATTCGCCAGCACCGCCAGCGGCGTCTTCAGCGCATGGGCGAGATTGCCGGCCTGGGTGCGGGCCCGGGCGACGATTTCGGCATTAGTGGCCAGCGCGGCATTGAACTCGTCCACCAGCGGCTGAACCTCGTCCGGAAAGCATCCTTCCATCGTACCGGTCTGGCCTTCGCGCACCCTGACCAGGGCGGCCCGCAGTTCGGCCAGCGGCCGCAGCCCCAGCCACACCTGCACCACAGCGGCCACCACCAGCCCACTGCCAAGCAGCGCCAGCGCGACCCACAGCGCACCGCTGAAGCGGGCCACCGGCTCCGCCAGCAAGGCTTCATCGGCAGCCACGATCAGGCGCCAGGCTTGACCACCGGATTGGTCCGGCCGGATCAGCCGTTCGATCATGTAGAGCGGCTCCCCGCGCGGGCCGGCAATGCGGTGCACATGCAGTTGTCCGTCAGCCGGCGTATCGGCGGGCACCGTCAGGGTGGCATCCCACAGCGCGCGCGCGCGCAGGTGACCGGATTCGGCCGCAGCGCCGGAAGGCATCCGGTCGACTTGCCAGTACAGACCGCTGTACGGCCGTGTGAAACGGGGATCGGACAGCGAGCCCACCAGCCGTAAGGGCGTTTCACCCAGATTGAGGGCCGCGATCAGCTGGTCGAGATGGGTGTGCAGTTCAGCCTGGAACTGGCGCTCCACATGCTGGCGAAACAGCTCCGCCAGCCCCCAGCCGGCGAGCACAAGCGAGCCGAGTATCCAGGCCAGCGTGCCGACGAGCAGCCGCAGACGCAGCGAGCGCCGATGCTGCGGATTGCGGGCGGGCGGCGCGCCCATCAGGCCGGACACTGCAGACGGTAGCCCAGCCCGCGCACCGTCTCGATCAGGCCCGGTGGCAGCTTCTTGCGCAGGCGGCCGATGAAAACCTCGATGGTGTTGGAGTCGCGGTCGAAGTCCTGGGCATAGAGGTGTTCGACCAGTTCGCCACGCGACACGATCTGGCCAGGGCGGTGCATCAGATAGGACAGCAGGCGGTATTCATGACTGGTGAGGGTGACGGCCAGGCCATCGACCGTGACCAGACCGCGCCGGGTGTCCAGCACCACCGCACCGCAGAGGATTTCGGCACTGGCCTGGCCGGCCGCACGCCGGATCAGCGCACGCAGCCGGGCCAGCAGTTCTTCCATGTGGAAGGGTTTGGTGAGGTAGTCGTCGGCCCCGGCGTCGATGCCGTCCACCTTCTCATGCCAGGCATCGCGTGCCGTCAGGATCAGCACCGGCATGTTGCGCCCGCCGCTTCGCCAGCGCCGCAGCACGCTCAGCCCGTCGAGCAGCGGCAAGCCGAGATCGAGCACCACCGCATCGTAGGGCTCCTGCTCTCCCAGATGCAGCGCATCGCGGCCGTTGCTGGCGGCATCCACTGCGTAGCCGGCCGCTTCAAGCGCGCCATGCAGCTGGGTGGCCAGCCTGGGTTCGTCCTCAACCACCAGGATGCGCATCAGTCATGTCCTCCGCGCATGGGCCGGCTGCGGCTGCGCAACAGGCTGCCGTCACGCGCATCCAGCTCCAGCTTGAGCAAGCGGCCATCGGTCTGCAGCAACTTGATCTCATACACCCAGCCTTCGTCTTCATGTTCCAGCTCCACCTCCAGCACCTGCCCGGGGTGGCTGTGTTCGAGCCGCTCCAGCACCGTGGCCAGCGACAGCACCTCGCCCGCCTGCAGGGCGCGGCGCGCGCGCTCATGGTCATCGTCATCGGCGTGCACGGGCGACACCATCGCGCAAAACAGGCAAAACAGAACGGCACACAAGCGCTTGTTCATTCTCGATCTCCTGGAAAAGATGGCGCAGTTGCCCGCGCCTGCAATCACCGTTCGAGCAGCGACAGCCTGAATTGTGCAGCGCCTCAACGCAGCCGGCCACACCGCTCAAACCCGATCCGGGTCTACCCCAGCGCAGCCCGGGCAGGTTCAGCGCATCTCGAACGCTTCCTGGTGGAAGCGGATGCCGGTCAACCCCTTGTCGCGCAGCCCTTTGCGCAGCGTGTCGGCAAGCCCCTGCGGCCCGCAGAACCATACATCGGCCACGCCCCGGAAACGCATGCGCTCGCCGAGCATGGCCGCATTCAGACTCTCGTTGCGGGCGCTGCTCAGGACCTGCAGGCGCACCGAAGGCAGCTGCGCGCACAAGCTCTCGAGACGGGCCACGAAGGGGTCTGCATCGCGGTCACGCACACAGTAGTAGAGGTCAGCCTCGGGTGCCGCATCCGGCCGTGCCTGCAAGGCCTCCAGCCAGGCGATGAAGGGCGTCACACCAATGCCACCGGCAATCCACACCTGGTCACGCCTTGTCTGCCCGGCCGGTAGGCTGAAACAGCCGTAGGGTCCCTCGACCTGTACTGCCTGCCCCGTTTTCAGTCGCTGTGCAAGCCCCCGAGTGTAGTCCCCCAGCGCCTTGATCTCGAAGACGATGCGGCGATCTCCCCGGTCGGCGCTGGCAATCGTGAAGGGATGGGCACCCTCGAGACGGTCGAAGGTGGCAAAAGCGAACTGACCCGGTTGATGGCCGCGCCAGCCTTCATCCAGCCGGCAGCTCACCTCGGTGACGCCCGGCCCCGCTTCGCGTACCGATTCCACTACCCCGGCGACACGGCGGCGGCGGCCGATGCGGCCGGCCAGGGCCAGCACACTGGCCATTGAACCTGCGGCAATCAACACCGCCAGCATCGCGCCCACGGGCTGCGTCCAGTAGTCACGTGGTGCGAGAAAGGCCGCATGGAAAGCCAGCGCCAGGTACAGCACCGGCATCACCTTGTGGAGGTAGCGCCAGATACTGAACGGAAAGCGCCTCCACAGCGTCAGCACCAGCATCGCCAGCAGCGCATAGATTGCGAACTCGCCGAGATCTTCGGCCACATCGCGCATGGCCTCGAGAAAACCGCTGCCGTGATCCCTGGGCAAACGCCCCTCACGGCCCCACACCGACTTGATCACATCGTCGGACATCTCGACCAGCCAGTGCAGCGCGGCAAATCCCACAGCGAGAATGCCCGCCCACTTGTGCACACGGTAGATGCGATCCATGCCACCGAAGGGCCGCTCCAGCCAGACCGGCCGGGTGGCCAGCACCATCGCCAGGGACATCAGCGCGAAAGACCACAAGCCGGTCAGGAGAAGCGCCTGTTCGCGCCACATCCAGGCCTGGGCTGCGGCACCGGCAGGCACAGGTGACATCCAAGAAAGCTGCCACGCCCAGGCCAGCGTGACCAGGGCGATGAAAGTCGTCAGAAAGCGTTTCATGATCGTGGCTCCTCAATCGTCCTCGAAATAGCCCCGTTCGGCATCGATGTGGCAAGCCGTACAGTTGGCCTTGCTACCGACGTCCTTGCGTGCCCAATCCGATTTAGGCACTTCGTCATGCTCACGGATCCACTTCGGCAGTTCGGTGATGCGCTGCGGTGCATCGCCGGCCCGCACGCCACGCAGCAGCTTGCTCGCCTGCCCCGGCGCGTCGCCCGCATGTTCGGTCAGATAGCGGGTGATTGCGGCATTGCTTTCAGCATCGATGCTGGCATCGTCACCGAAGTGATGGTCGAGCTCGCCCATCATGCGTTTCCAGGATGCCGCCGGCAGCATCGACGGCGGAAAGGCGATATGACAGCTTGCGCATTCCTGCAAGGTGAGTTGGTCGGTGACCGGCGGGTAGTAATCGTCGTCACCCGCCCGGGCACGGCCAAAGAGCAGTGCAGTCACGGCCAGCACGGCCGCACCCAGGGCGAGCGGGCGAAGGATTGAAGGGTTCATGATGTTTCTCCGAAGGCAGGTTGCAGGATTGCTTACTGGGTTTTCATCCAGGCGAGCCAGTCACCTTTTTCTTGCGGCGTGCACTCGCGCCCCAGCACTTCGGTGCAGTTGCGCTTGAACCACTTCTCGACCTTGGCCGGATCGCTGTAGCGCGTGCCCACAACCGACGGCGCCATGGGTTCGATGAGTTTGCCTGTCCGGGTCTTGCCGGCGGCGCGTGTGTCCTCGCCATGACAAGAGGTGCAGGCGGGCGTATCCGGCTTGCCAAGGGCGTAGCGGGTTCGGTGCAGGGACTCGCCGCGTTCCACGGAAAAGCCTGCGAAGGCGGGATCGGCCGCCCGCGCCTGGGCTTCGTATCGTTCAATCAGGGCGGCAGGCGGTGCGGCAAGCGCCCCGGCGCTCGCCGCCAGGCCACACAGGAGCGCAAACGCGCGTAATTTGCAGTTCATGGTCGTTCCTTGATCCGGGCTGATGACTGGGCCGGACGGGCATCTCACATGCCGTTCATCCGGTGCCTGGCAAACAGTTTGCAAGCGCACGGATGAACCGAACCTGAACGGAAAACGAGGCGGCAGCAGCCAGATCATGGCCACCGTTTCACACTTGATCTGCATGAACGCAGGATGAACAGCCGCTTCAACCGGCATTCAGCCACCCCCTTGCAGAATGGTTTCACGGCCCGACAAGGCGCCGCAATCCACTTTCAAGGAGTTCAATCATGTTGAATCGCAAAATGCTCGCCCTCACCGCCCTGAGCGCCCTCACCGCCCTGGCGCAACCGGTCTTTTCCCAGACAGACCCGGCAGCCTTGCCCGACATGCAGGCGCAGTGGGTCAGCATCCCTCAGGTTCTGGAGCGTCTTGAGGCGGAGGGTTACGGAAACGTGGAGAAAATTGAACGGGAAAACGAGCGCCACGCCTACGAGGTGAAAGCCAGCGACCGCAATGGCCGCAGGCTGGAGTTCTATGTCGACGGGGCCACCGGCGAAGTGCTGCCGGGCAAGCCCGCCCGCCTGCGCAGGGATGACTGAGGGTTCATCGAGCAGGCACTGACTGTGCCCGGAACCGCTGAACCGCGAAGCCGATCAACCGGCCATCAAAAGCCCACCGTGTTCAGCAAGACTCGGTGGCACAGGCCCACCCAGTGCATACCCCTGCACCAGAACATCGGGCAGGGCACGCAAGGCCAGCACCTCGCCCACACTGGCCACGCGGGTAAACAACAAGCGCGTCCCGCCCTGCCCACGCACACGGGCATGCAGTACCGTCCGGGCCGGTGCGGTGCTGACGTGGCGGGCATCGGCCTTCATGAATTCCGGCCTGACCCGATCGAGCACGATACAGGCCTCCTCAAAAGAGGTCACATTGGCCGCAACCTGAAAGCCGTTGAGTCGGTAGTTCGTGAACACAAAGGACAGCAGGTCCGGCTCACGACATGCGGACTCCGGGGTTTCAATGACGATGCTGCGCGGTCTCTTGCCCAGCGCCTGCAGCACCCGATGAAAAAACCGGCCGTGATCCTCGCTCACGGCAGCCAAAAGACGGCCATGCACATTCAGGAACAGCAGTTCGTCCTCGTGCTTCCGAGGGTCATTCAGGACATGCAGGATGCGGCACAGCCGGTCGAGCTCAACCAGCGTTTCATCATCGGCCACCAGAGAGAACAAGCTCCACGGAGAAAGTGCAACATCGCCACGGGCATGGCAACGCACGAACGCTTCATACCCAACTCGCCTCCCTGAGACTGGCTCCACAACGGGCTGAAACACACTGGTCAGCTCAGCTCCGAAGAAACGCGCCACGACCAAACCTCCTTCCTGACGGTGCAAAGACATGCCTTGCCGCCAGCTCAGGGGCAGATTTTCGAGCTGACCGGATAATTTCGCACTTGCACTCATGATCGAACACTCCGTCAAGGACCTTTGATGACAGCACCAGTCTATGACCTTGACACGCCCTGCCCAACCACAAAAAAATGCATAGCAATTCCAGACGCGTGCGCACCGATACTGCCGCCGGTTCATTTCTTTGCGCACTCGTGTACCGGATCGCCAATCCATCTTCGCAGCCCCTGTGTCAGCATGCGTGCTAAGCAAAGCACCAAATCTTCGTTCGCATTAGCGCCGCTTTTGACGATACTCCCTGACTCGATCTTCAGCAGGAGTCATGCGAGATGCTCACCACCCTGATCGTTCCGGGGCTCAACGGCAGCGGCCCGGCACACTGGCAAACCTGGTTTCAGACATTGCTCCCGGACGCCCGGCGCGTCGAACAGGACGATCCGGACACGCCCGATCTGCAGCGCTGGGTGGCACGGGTGAACGAGCACATCGAAGCGGCAACCGGCCGCGTGGTGCTGGTTGCCCACAGCTTTGGCTGCCTGGCGAGCGTGGCGGCCGCCGCATGCACCCCCGACCGCATTGCCGCCGCCCTGCTGGTCGCCCCCGCCGATCCGCGCAAGTTCGGGGTGGGACACCTGCTGCCCAGCACGCATCTCGGCTTTCCAAGTCTCGTTGTTGCCAGCAGCACCGACCCCTGGGTGTCACTGGCCACAGCCCGTCACTGGGCCGGGCGCTGGGCCAGCCGGTTCATCGACGCGGGCGACAAGGGGCACATCAATGTGGATGCAGGCTTCGGCCCCTGGCCAGAAGGCTTCGAGCTGTACACGGCCTTGATCGATTCGATCGACCGTCCACCGGGCGTCAGCATACTGCCCCATCGTCGTATTTCACCTCCAGGCGTCCCCCCTCGCCTGTCCGAAGCAAGACGAGCGCCCATCCGTGTGAGTCTTCAGGACTGAACCTTTCATCACATGAAGGAGCTGAACGCATGTCCCATTGGTACACCGACAACGCCGAATCCATCGGCCACACCCCGCTGATCCGCCTCAACCGCATCGTCCAGGGTGCGGGCGCCACCGTACTGGCCAAGATCGAAGGGCGCAACCCTGCCTACTCGGTCAAATGCCGTATCGGCGCCGCACTGATCCGGGATGCGGAAAAACGCGGCCTGCTCGGCCCCGGCAAGGAACTGGTGGAGCCGACCAGCGGCAACACCGGCATCGCACTGGCCTTCGTCGCAGCCGCGCGCGGCATTCCGCTCACCCTCACCATGCCCGAAACCATGAGTATCGAACGGCGCAAGCTGCTGCTCGCATACGGCGCAAAGCTGGTGCTCACCGAAGGCGCCAAGGGCATGAGCGGAGCGGTCGCCAAGGCCGAGGAGATCGCCGCCTCCGACCCCGGGCGCTACGTGCTGCTGCAGCAGTTCAAGAACCCCGCCAATCCGGCCATCCACGAGAGCACCACCGGACCGGAAATCTGGAATGACACCGCAGGCCAGGTCGACATCCTGGTCTCGGGCGTGGGCACGGGCGGCACCATCACCGGGGTGTCGCGCTACCTCAAGCACACCCGTGGCAAGCCGGTCGTGTCGGTCGCGGTCGAGCCCGAAGCCAGCCCGGTGATCAGCCAGAAGCTGGCTGGCGAAGCCCTCAAACCTGCCCCGCACAAGATCCAGGGCATTGGCGCGGGCTTCGTACCGGAGGTGCTGGATCTCTCGCTGGTCGACGCGGTGGAGAAAGTCAGCAACGACGAAGCGGTGGACTACGCCCGCCGTCTGGCGCGCGAAGAGGGCATTCTGTCCGGCATCTCCAGCGGCGCAGCGGTGGCGGTCGCTGCCCGCTTCGCCCGCAAACCGGAGCACGCCGGCAAGACCATCGTCGTCATCCTGCCCGACTCGGGCGAGCGCTATCTGAGCTCCATCCTCTTCGAAGGCATCTTCGATGCCAGCGGCGCGCCGCTGGAACCTGCGATGGCCTGAATCCTCGCTCACCATTCGGTGCTGTGGGCGCTGGCGGTCAACTCCTACGCAGGCTTTCACGGCGTGTCCGAGACCCTGCGCATGGGCGTGCGCCTGGCCATCGGCATCATCTGGATCATCCTGGTGCCGGCCGAAATGCTCGGCGTCGATGCCGGCCTGGGCTACTTCATTCTCGACACCCGCGACCGCCTCGCATACGCTGAGCTGATGGCCTCAATCGTTGTGATCGGCAGCCTGGGCTTTCTGCTCGACTACGGAACCCGCCAGCTACACCGGCTCTGGCTGCATTGGCGGTGAGGTCTTGACGTAATCTTGACGTAATCGCAATGCCCCTACCCAACCTGACGACCGGAAATTCTCACATGGATCAAGAACGGAAATACTGGGACACCCGACTCGAAACCCAATCTCGTGCCGAATGGGAAGCACTGAAACTCGGCTTGCTGAAAGAGCACCTGCACCACGCTTATGCCAATTCACCCTACTATCGGGCCAGCTTCGATGCTGCAGGCGTACATCCAGCACAGCTGAAGACACTGGATGACCTGCGCCGTTTCCCCACCCTCGACAAGCAGACCCTGCGCGAACGGCAGGAAGCCGTGCCGCTGCTGGGCGATCTGGCAGCAGTGCCGGAACGCGAGGTCGTGTATGTGTCGGCCTCTTCCGGCTCCACCGGTGTGCCAACCGTGTCGCCGTTCACCCAGCAGGACTTCGATGACTGGATCGATTACGAAGCGCGCCAGTTCTGGTCGTCCGGCCTGCGTCCCCACGACCGTTATGCGCATTCGCTGAACTTCTCGCTGTTCATCGGTGGACCTTGTGTCCTGGGCGCGCAGAAACTCGGGGCACTCACCATCCACGCCGGCACCGTGCCTTCGGAGCGGCTGCTCTCCATTCTCAAGCAATTCCAGGCGACCGCAATCTGGACCACCCCCTCCTATGCCTGGTATCTCGGTGAAACCGCACAGCAGGAAGGCATTGACCCCAGAACCGAACTGGCCGTCCGGCGCATTTTTGTGGCAGGCGAACCCGGCGGATCGATTCCCGAAACCCGTGCGCGGATCGAAGCGCTCTGGGGGGCCGAAGTGTATGACTATTACGGGCTTTCGGACATCTTCGGTGCCTGTGCAGGCATGTGCGAGGAAAAGGAGGGTTTGCACTGGGCGGAAGATCACATTCTGGTCGAAGTCATCGATCCCGAAACAGGGGAGCCTGTGCCCTATGGTGAGCGCGGCGAGATGGTGCTGACCACGCTCAAGAAACGTGCCCGCCCCCTGGTCCGTTTTCGCACGGGCGACATCGTCAGCTTCACCGACGAGCCCTGCGCATGCGGACGCACCAGCCAGCGTCTGCTCGGGGTGCATGGCCGACGAGACGACATGCTGATCATTCGCGGTGTCAATATCTTCCCGAGCGACGTGGAAGCCATCGTACGGAAGGATCACGATTTCAGTGGCGAGTACCGGCTGGTGGTGGACCGGGTGGATCATCTCGACCGACTGACCATCGAAGCCGAACACCATGCAGACTTCCATGGCAGTTCCGACGAGTTGAGCGCGCGCCTGAAAGACAGGGTGAAGGCCCAGACCGGGGTCGGTGCCCGGGTCTCCATCCTCGACCCGGGCACCCTGCCCCGCGCAACCCACAAGGCCAAGCGCGTGGAGGACAGGCGCGGTCAGGTGTGGACCCGGTAGTCACTCTGCCTTCTTTCCGAAATCAGCGCCGCGTGGCCAGTGCCACTTCGTTGGACTTGAACACAGCCAGCACCTCCGCGCCCACTTCCAGCGCGTGTTCGTGCAGGTTGCGCGTGGTCAGGGTGGAGATCACCCGGCCGGGCGTACCGAAGACATCGACCACTTCCACCTCGACTTCCGAGAGTACGTCGCCGCTGCGGATGGCGCTCACCCGCCCGCGAATCTGGTTGCGCGGATTGAGCGCCTGCACATTGAGCAAGCGGTCCAGCACCCGACCTTCCAGGGCAGCAAAGGCGGCGTCGCCGCGTTCGCGCGGCCGCGCCAGCGCGACGCTCTGGTCGAGTGCGATGCAGCCGTCCTCGATCAGCACGATGCGGTCGGCCAGCGCCACCGACTCGCTCACATCGTGCGTCACCAGCACTGCGGTAAAACCGTGTTCGCGCCAGATACGCTCGATCAGGCGGTGCATCTCGATGCGGGTCAGCGCATCGAGCGCGCCGAGCGGTTCATCGAGCAACAGCAGGCGCGGCCGATGGACCAGTGCGCGCGCCAGGGCCACGCGCTGGCGCTGACCGCCGGACAGCCGGCTGGGCCACTCGTCGGCGCGGTCGGCCAGACCGACCTGGTCGAGTGCCTCCAGCGCCCGCGCCCGCACTACGGTGCGCGGCCCCGGCAGCCCAAGGGCTACATTGTTCACCACGCTCTGCCAGGGCAACAGGCGGGCATCCTGATACATGATGCGGACATCTTCGGAGAGCCCCGCCAGCGGCCTGCCATCGACCGTGATGGTTCCACCGTCGGCGCCATCCAGCCCGGCTAGCAGGCGCAGCAAGGTGCTCTTGCCGCAGCCGCTCTTGCCAACGATGGCGGTAAATTCCCCCGCACGCAGGTCGATGGACAGGCCGTCGAGCACCCGGCGTTCTCCAAAGCGGCGCACCACCTTGTGCACCGCCACCGCCACGCCGCCACGGCCACTGCCGGCTCCGGAGTCGGCCACGCGAGCCAGTTCGATCTGATCGATTGCAGTCATCGTATTGTTTCTCCTTCAGGCCGGCTGGAAACTGGTGTTCCAGCGCAGCCAGTTGCGTTCCAGCGCGCGTGCCGCAACGTCGGCCGCCTTGCCGAGCAGTGCGTAGAGCAGGATCGCCAGCACCACCACGTCGGTCTGCAGGAACTCGCGCGCATTCATCGCCATGTAGCCGATGCCGCTGGTCGCGGAGATCGTTTCCGCGACGATCAGGGTCAGCCACATGAAACCCAGTGCATAGCGCACACCGACCAGAATGTTGGGCAAGGCGCCGGGCAGGATCACCTGGCGGAACAGCTGCCAGTTCGACAGCCCGTAGGAGCGCCCCATCTCCACCAGCCCGGCATCCACCGAGCGGATGCCGTGGAAGGTGTTGAGATAGATCGGGAACAGCGTGCCCAGCGCCACCAGGAAGAGCTTGCCGGCCTCGTCGATGCCGAACCACAGGATCACCAGCGGAATGAGGGCCAGATGGGGCACGTTGCGCACCATCTGGATAGAGGTGTCGAACAGGCGCTCGAAGATGCGGAAACCGCCGTTGAGCAGGCCGAACAGCAGACCCAGGCTGCCGCCGATGGCAAAGCCGATGGCGGCCCGCACCGAACTGGCCCACAGATGCTCGAACAGTTCACCGGTGCTGGCCAGCGCCCAGCCGGCCTGCAGCACGTTGAGCGGCGCAGGGGCCACCCGGGTGGACAGCCAGCCCAGTTGTGCGGCGAGCTGCCAGATGGCCAGAAGGCCCAGCGGCACCGCCCACGGCACCAGGCGCTCGCCGGCCGCTTGCCAGCGGGTAGATTTGCTCATGACGACTCTCCTTTTGCTGGGGTCAGAAACTGCGCTCTTCGCCCACCGTCACGCGGTGCAGCAGGCGGTGCTGAGGCGCATAGTCGGCCACCGCGTAGTGCACCGTGGCACGGTTGTCCCAGATCGCCACGGTGTCCTTCTCCCAACGCAGGCGGGCGTGAAAGTCGGGGCGTGCAAACTGCCCGAACAGCCAGCCCAGCAACTGATCGCTTTCCTGGCGCGAGAGCCCCTTGATGTGGCTGGTGAAGTTGGGATTGACGTACACCAGCTTCTTGCCGGTGACCGGATGGGTGCGGATGACCGGATGTACCACCGGCAGATGCTCGGCGCGCGCCTTCCGATACAGCGCCTCGCCGTCGGGCTGGGCCAGGAAGAAACGCGGCCAGCCGCTGTGCTCGAAGGAATGCACCGCCTCCAGGGTTTCCAGGTAAGCGCGCAAGTCCGCCGGCAGCGATTCATACACCCGGGTGGCGCTGGACCACACGGTGTCGCCCCCCACTGCGGGGATCACCTTGGCGTAGAGCACCACCGCCGTGGGCGGATTGGCCTGGAAGGTGATGTCCGCATGCCACTGGTCGGTGCCGTAGCGGTGGCCGCCGGGCTTCGATTCGATCAGCTCGATCAGATCCTGGGTTTCATGGCGCGGAAAGAACGCCTTGGCCTTGTCCGGATCGCCGAAAATGCGTGCCACGGCGATCTGCTGCTCGGTCGTCAGCGTCTGCTTGCGAAAGAACAGCACCTGAAACTCGGCCAGCGCACGGCGCAGTTCGTCTTCCAGGACCGTATCCCCCCCCACAGACAAGTCCAGGCCATGTACCACGGCGCCGATGTTGGGGGTATAGGGTTCGATGGCAAGCAGCTTGTAACCGGGTACGGGATTCTCTGAAATCGACATGATTGCTCCTGAAGTGGGTTGATTCAGCTTTGTGCAGTTTTGGGAAAGCGGTCGTGCGCGACGATTTCGCCGAACGGGCTGACCAGCTTCGGCGTGCGCAGGGCGACGACGTTGTCGGGCTCGGCGCCGGCCAGCGGCAGGTGCGGGAAGACCAGTTCGGCGAAGCGGTAGGCTTCCTCGAGGTGGGGGTAACCGGACAGCACGAAGGTGTCGGCACCGATAGCGGCGTATTCCTTGAGCCGCTCGGCGATGATCTTGCCGTCGCCCACCAGTGCGGTGCCGGCCCCGCCACGCACCAGCCCGACGCCGGCCCACAGGTTGGGCGACACTTCGAGCTGGTCGCGCCGCCCGCCGTGCAGTTCGCGCATGCGGCGCTGGCCCTCGGAATCCATGCGCGCCAGCGTCTGTTGTGCGCCGGCAATGGTGTCGTCGTCCAGTTCGCTGATCAGGCGCCCGGCGGCCTCCCAGGCTTCGGCCTCGGTTTCCCGCGGAATGACGTGCAGGCGCACGCCGAAACGCACTTCGCGGCCTTCCTTCGCTGCGCGCTTTCTGACATCGGCAAACTTGCGCGCCACCTCGTCGGGCGGCTCGCCCCACGACAGGTAGAGCTCCACATGCTTGGCCGCAGTATCGTGCGCACGGTTCGATGAGCCACCGAAGAACAGCGGCGGGTGCGGCTGCTGCACCGGGGGGAAGAGCTGGCGCGCGCCTCTTACCCGCACGTGCTTGCCGTCGAAATCGACCGTCTCGCCGCCCAGCACCCGCTTCCATACTTCGATGAACTCATCGGCGTGCTCGTAGCGCTCGTCATGCCCCAGGAAGATGCCGTCGCCGGCGAGGTCGTCCGCATCGCCACCGGCAACGATATTCACCAGCAGCCGCCCCCCCGACAGGCGATCCAGCGTGGCCGCCTGACGGGCAGCCACCGTGGGCGAGATGGTGGCCGGACGCAGGGCCACCAGGAACTTCAGGCGCTGCGTGACCGGGATCAGGCTGGCAGCGACGATCCATGAATCCTCGCAAAAGCGCCCGGTGGGGATCAGCACCCCGCCATAGCCCAGGTTGTCCGCGGCTTGGGCGATCTGTTGCAGATACGCCTGATCGACCGCACGGGCCTCCTTGGCACTGCCCAGGTAGCGGCCGTCGCCATGGGTGGGCAGGAACCAGAACACGTTCAGTTTCTTGTCGCTCATCGTCGCAGCCTCCCTCAACGCTTCGGTTGCCAGACCACGGAAGCCACATCCAGCTTCTTCGGGATCAGCTTGAGTTCGAAGAACACGTCGGCGATTTCTTGTTGCTGGCGCACCACTTCGCCCGACAGCAGACTGACGCCGTAGCGGTAGCGCGATACGGCAACCTCGGCGATTTCCTGGGTGAGTCCGAGCTGCGGCGCCACGATGGCGGCTGCCTCCTTGATGTTCTGTTCGATCCACTTGCCCTCGGTGTTGATCACCTCGACCACCGTGCCGAGCACCTGCGGGTTGCGTTCGGCGTGGTTGCGGGTGCCGATGAAGAAAATGTGGTTATTCACCACCCCGGTGCCGTCGGCCAGGGTGCGCGCCCCGATCTGCGCCTCCGCCGCGCCGGCAAACGGCTCCCAGATGGCCCAAGCGTCCACACGGCCGCTTTCGAACGCGGCGCGCGCATCGGCCGGGGGCAGGAAGACCACATTCACATCGGAATACTTGAGACCTTCGCGCTCCAGCAGCTTCACCAGCAGGTAGTGGACGTTGGAGCCTTTGTTCAGCGCCACGCGCTTGCCCTTCAGATCCTTCACCGACTTGATCGGCGAGTCCTTGGGCACCAGCACGCGCTCGGCCTGCGGCGCCGGCGGCTCCACCGCCACATACAGGAGATTGGCGCCGGCCGCCTGGGCAAACACCGGTGGCGTCTCGCCCACCAGCCCGAAATCCAGACTGCCCACGTTCAAGCCTTCGAGCAGCTGCGGTCCGGCCGGAAATTCGATCCAGCGCACATTCACACCCTGCTCCGCCAGGCGCTTGTCGAGGTTGCCGCGCGCCTTGATCACCGCCAGGCTGCCGCCCTTCTGCCAGCCCACACGGAACTCCTTGTCCTGCTGCGCCTGCGCCGGCGTGCTACCGAACACGGCCAGCGCCACCAGCAAGGCGGCCGCAGTGCGGGCAGCCAGGTTTGCACCACGAATGGATAGATTCTTCAGTTTCATTTTTAGACCCCCCTTGCGATAGTCAAATCTTGGCAATCGCCACTTCGGTGGACTTCACCAGCGCAATCACCTCGCTGCCCGGCTTGAGTTGAAGCTCTTCGACCGAACGGGTAGTGATCACCGAGGTGACGATGCCGTGCGGTGTCTCCACGTCGATCTCGGAGACCACCGGGCCATGGATGATTTCCTTGATGCGGCCGCGGAACTGGTTTCTGACGTTGACTGAATGAATGCTCATGATCCTTCTCCGTTATGTATTGAATGCAATCAGAATGAAAATGCAGCGGCTGCCTCAGACGTACAGGCGCGCTATCGAGGCGGCCGGGCCGCCCTTGAGGGCGGAGTTCACCGCCGCAATCGGTCGAGCCAAAAATCGACTTGTGCGCTGCGGCATGGCGCTCACTGTGCAATGGCAGCGATATAACTTCCAATACTGATTTTTGAAATGCATATTCCAATACATCGGGTTGATGCATCGAATATTGACTGACCCGCACTCACCCGGCCTTGCGTCCTTGCTGCACCAGGCCCACGGACACGATCAGGCGGCCTCACGAGAACAGAGAACCGATCCTCTGCACGTCTGCTGCAAAGCAATGCAGGAATACTTCGTTCCCGCCCTTTCCTCATCTCCCTAGCATTCGCTCTCGACGCCACGCGCTGCGAGCCCGACGGCAGCACCCGGCACATTCTTCCCCATCCACAGGAGCAACACTCATGTACAGACTTCCCCGGAGCCTGGGCTCCACACTGCTTGCCGGTGCCCTGCTGGCCGGCGGTACGGCCAACGCTGCCGACGACCCTCAAGTGCGTGCCTGGGCAGCCACCTGCGCCGCCTGCCACGGCACCGACGGACACAGTGTGGGCGGCATGCCGCCCATTGCAGGCGAACCTCATGACCGCCTTTACCAGCGTCTTCTGGCGTTCAAGAACGGCACCCGCCCGGCCACCGTGATGCACCAGCACGCCAAGGGCTACACCGACGAGGAACTCGAACGCCTCGCCACCTACTTCTCCCGCCAGCGTCCGTGATCACAAAGGAACCGACATGACTTCATTCAACAGACGCGATTTCCTCAAGGCCGGCAGCGCCGTCGGCGCCCTCACCCTGGCGGGCTGCGCCACCACGCCGCGCAAACCGATCGCCCGCGTGGTGGTGATCGGCGGCGGCTTCGGCGGCGCCACCGCAGCCAAGTACATCCGCCTGTGGGCACCACAGATCGAGGTGGTGCTGGTCGAACGCAACCCGGCCTTCGTCTCCTGCCCGCTGTCCAACCTGGTGCTGGGTGGCACCAAGACCATCGAACAACTGACTACCGGCTACGACGCGCTGGGCAGCCGCCACGGCGTCAAGGTGGTGCGCGACACCGCCGTGGCGGTCGACCCGGACAAGCGTCAGGTCCGCCTGGCACGCGGCGATGCGCTGGACTACGACCGCCTGATCGTCGCACCCGGCATCGACTTCCTCTACGACCAGATTCCCGGTCTGGCCACAGCAGAAGCACAGTCCCGCGTTCTTCACGCCTGGAAGGCCGGTCCGCAGACCGTGGCACTGCGCAAGCAACTGGAAGCCATTCCGGATGGCGGCGTATACGCGCTGCACATCCCCAAGGCCCCCTACCGCTGCCCGCCCGGTCCTTACGAGCGCGCCGCGCAGGTGGCGTTCTACTTCAAGCAGCACAAACCGCGTGCCAAGGTGCTGGTACTCGACTCGAATGAGGACATCGTGTCCAAGAAGGGGTTGTTCACCAAGGCATGGACCGAGCGTTACCCGGGCATCGTCGAATACCGCCCCAACAGCGAGCTGATCGACGTCGATGCCAGAACCCTCACCGCCAAGCTGGTAAGCGGCGACGTGCGCGCCGACGTGCTCAACGTGGTTCCCCCGCAACGCGCCGGCGACATCGCCAGGCAGGCCGGCCTGATCACGGCCAACGACCGCTGGTGCGGCGTCGATTGGCTGACCACCGAATCGCTCGCGGTCAAGGGCATCCACGTGCTGGGCGACGCCACGCTGTCCGCCCCGGCCATGCCCAAGTCCGGCTTCATGGCCAACAACCACGCCAAGCTAGCGGCCGATGCCGTGATCGCGCTGATCACCGGGCGCCCGGTCAACCCCGATCCGATCATCGCCAACACCTGCTACAGCTTCGTCTCCGACACCGACGTGGTGCATGTCGCTTCGGTACACAAGTACGACGCCGAGAAGAAGATGCTGGTGGCCGTCGAAGGGGCCGGTGGCCTGTCGTCGGTGGCCAACGACCTGGAGGGGCGGTACGCCCAGGCCTGGGCACGCAATATCTGGGCCGACGCGCTTCAATAACCTACGCCGCACCCACATCGGTGCGGCAGGACACGCTTTTATCCCATCCGTTTATCTTTTTTTGCTCTATAGAGCCAATAATTTAATATTTTTTCAGAATAAACAAAAAGCCTATAGTGACCGACTTGTGACGCCTGACATGTCGTCACACGCCCGACCACAAGGAGCACAAACATGAAAAGACGAGAAGTGATTCGCGGCATGGCCGGCGCGAGCCTGCTGCCGTTCTTCGGGGCACTCGCGGGCCTGCTGCCCACCGCCGCTCAGGCGCGAGTGGCGGAGGCCTTCGAAGCCAAGACCCCGCAGGAAGCACTGGCCACCCTGTTCCAGGAGACGCAAGCCGAGCCGAGCGAAGCGTTGATCCTGATCGCACCCGACATTGCCGAAAACGGCACCGCAGTCCCCCTGACGATTCGTTCGACACTCGACAACATCGACTACGTCGCTGTCCTTGCAACCGGTAATCCGCTGCCTCTGGTGGCTTCCTACAAACTGACCAAGCACTCTTCCCCGCCGCTCAGCCTGCGCATCAAGCTTGGCAAAACCCAGGACGTGGTGGTGGTAGCGCGCGCAGATGGAAAGCTTTACAGCAGCACCCGTCACATCCAGGTGAGTGTCGGCGGCTGCGGCGGCTAAAAAGCAAAGGACAAACAGCATGAGTACCTCAACCATCAAGGCACGCATTCAACTCGACGACCACGGCGTGGCTACCGTTCGCACCCTGATCGCCCATCCGATGCTGATCGACCGGACCGACCCCAAGACCGGTGCCCGTCTTCCTGCGCATTTCATCGAGGAAGTGGAAATAACCCTGAATGGCATCCCCGCCATTAGTCTGGAGTGGGGGCAGGCCGTCTCGACCAACCCACTGGTGGCCTTCGAATTACACGGCGTCAAGCGCGGCGACGTACTGGGAATCCGCTGGAAAGATAACCAGGGCAAGACTGACGCCGGCGAATTTCCGGTCGTATGAGCGGCCTCTCTTCAGGGAGTAAAACAATAATGCAGCGGTTCAATCAATCCGTTATTAACCCGGCGGAGTTCATCGCCGCCTTGCTGATCGCAGGGAGTGTCACGCATGCAAGTGCAACCGACATTGCCGAAACCACACAGCACGACTATTGGCCAGGTCGGGACAAAACCATTCCGCATGTTTCTGGCGACACAAACTTTTCCGATACCTATCAGGACTGGAAAGACGCAGCGGCCATTGCAGCAGCCCGTGCTGCGGGCAAGGCCTCCCATGAGGTCAACTTCAAGGATTTTCGGTGGTTGGTGAAAAGCCTCGACGCAGAGTTGGTCATCGACGAAGGACGGGAGGTCTTTCATCGGCAAAATGCCAATGGTCAGTCGTGCGCCTCCTGTCACGGTGAAAATGGCGAAAAGCTCAAGGGCGCTTACGCCAACCTTCCAAAATTCAACGAACGCCTCGGACGGGTCGTCGTCGGCCCCTCGCAAATCGAAGTGTGCGCCAGCGAACGTCTTGGGCAGCAGGACTGGCGTGTCGATACCCGTGCGAATTCGGTACTGGACATGTACGTAGCCTCGCTATCCGATGGTCATGTCGTCGACATTGATGTGAGTACGGACGGGCCGCTAAAAACAGCCTACCTGAAGGGGCGAGATCTGTTCTTCAAGCGCACAGGACAATTTCACTACGCCTGTGCCAGCTGCCATACACCGCCCACAGTAGGAAACTATCTCCGCGGACAACGCCCCACGACCTTTTTTGGGGACGCGTCGCAATATCCGATCTACCACTTTCCATATGCACTGCCAGGAGACGATCTGGCCCACGTATTCACACTGCAGCACCAGATTCGCTCCTGCCAGCAACTGTCGCGCATGCATCAGGGCACAGAAGGCAGCCCGAGCATGACAGCCATAGAGGTATTCCTGAAAGCCAGCGCCAACGGCTATCCGATGAGCATCCCGACCCAGCAGTACAACCTGGACACTGATTACCTTGAGCAGTAAGAAAGGACACCCGATGATGAAGAAATTGAAGGTAATGGCCTTGCTGGCGTTGACGGCGGCCGTGCTGCAACCTCACCTGGCTGCGGCTGACGAGCGTTTGCAGGCCATTCGCGAAAAATGGACTCCGGGCACGCCAATGCTCACCGAATTCCTGACGCTCTACCCCTGCCACAGCGAGGAACTGCCGTGCGGACAATTGCCTCCGCCTGAGGTACAGAAAGTAAGCTTCAAGGGGGCGTTGCAGGGGGACGCCAAGCGGGGGGAGAAAATTGCACTGGACGTACGTTGGGGCAATTGCATAGCCTGTCACAGCCTGCCCGGCCACACGGGTGGAACGGTCGGGCCAAGTCTTGCGGACTATGCGTCGCGTGCGCCTTCGCTGGACTATACCTATCAGCGCATCTGGGATACCCGGGTATTCAATCCGGATGCCCACATGCCCCTGTTCGGTACCAACAGCGTACTCACTGAAGACGAGATATTGGACGTCATGGTCTTTATTCATCAACATTGAGCAGCTGACGCATCGACATGGTACTCACCAAACTTGAACGCTTCTGTTTGTTGACATTGCTGCTGGGTGCCATGCTGATGCCCCATCACGCCTTGTCCCAGTCTGTGCGGGACCCCGGACAACATTTCTTCCATACCAGCTTCGGTGACCTGCGCGCAGAACTCGACATCGCGCGCAAGGATGGAAAGAAAGGCATCCTGCTCGTATTCGAACTGGAGGAGTGCCCTTTCTGCAAGCGGATGCACGACACCGTGATCAACAGAGAGGCGGTACAGGCGGCATTTCGGCAGCATTTCAACATCATCCGCATCGAATCCGACAGTTCCAGCGAGATCGTATCGCCAAGCGGCCTGCCAATGACCGAGCGTGAGCTTGCCCAGTCATTGAAGGCCTATGGCACCCCCTACTCAATTGCCCTGGACGCAGATGGGACAGAGCTTGCCCGCCTGCCCGGTGCCCCAGTGAACGCCGAGGAATATCTGCTGTTCGCCAACTACGCAACAAGCGATACGGCACGCTCAGAAAGCTTCGCACAATACAAGGCGCGACACAGGGGGGCCAAGTGAAAAAACGCTGCGCTGTCTTGCCATGCTTGCTTGCACTGGGAATTTCATCGGCAGTATCGGCAGTCCAAGCCCAAGAGCCCTTCACACTTCAAGACGCACTCGACGCCTCCAAACGAACCCGCTTGGTTCTCCCCCATCCGGCTTCCGTACTTGAACTCGACCGCCTGCTGCCTGCACACTGCATCCCGCCCGCAGCGGCGGAAGCTCTGCGCGACGATGCGGCACGTGCTGCACGGCAGCAGCAGGCTCATCGTGTCATGCAGCACTTCCTTTCTGCACTGCAACATGAAGATGCCCTGCTTGCCGCCCGGGAGTCTGTCGCCAGCACCCATGGAGAATGGTTCAATCTGTCACGCCAGAGTAGCCCGGAGGATCTGGCCCAGTCGGCAACCGTTGCACGCGCCTTTGCCGATTATCAGCATGCGCTTGCATACCGCGAACTGACCCTTGCAGCCCTGCGTGCCGAGTTGCGCCAACTCGCCGAATTGACCGGCCACGCAGAGGCACCGATCAGCCTCCTGGAGCATCCAAGCCCCGATGCTGCCCCCACCGCACCAACCGTATCCGTTTCGGACAAGCACCCATCCCTGGCCGCCATCGGCAGCTTGATGCAATGGTGGCAACGATCGCAAACAAACCATCCCGACCAGCGCAGTTTCTGTCTTGAAACACTTGATGTTGTCTTGACAAGCACACGGTCTGGCTTGGCGTTGCAACTGGATGAGCTAAACACGCGGGTTGATGCCCTGCGAGCACGTGGCCTGCCGGCCGCCGAGGCCGAACTGGCCGCAGCGGAAGCCGTGCTGGACCTTGCACGAAGCACGAACCAAGCTGCAACGCCCATGTACGATGCCATGACGGGTACGGTCCGGGCCCAAGGAGCATTACGCGCAGTTCAACACGAGATACTGCTTCTGAATATGCAAATCGATTACCTGCAAACGACCGAACTCGATTGACCACTGATCGGCAAATTGATGCATCGCATCTGGAGCAGAGTCATCGCGACATCCGGATCGTTCAACCCTCACTCCCGCCCCTGATCGCGCTGAACAGCGCTTTGCCCTTTTTCTGCTTTCCAACTGAATTTTTCTTGGTTCTCTGCCAGGACTCCGCTTTCTAACATTCCCTCTGTTGCACTGCAGCGTGCAGTGCATCTTTCTTGCAACCACAGAGGAATCATGATGAAAGCAACCCACCTGCTGCGCACTGGCCTGGTCGCGCTGACGCTTGCCTGGGGCGTGGGCATCGCACACGCCGAAAAACTCACCGTAGGCTATCTTCCGGTCACGGGCCATGCCAAATTCTTTGTTGCCCAAGAGCAGGGTTTTTTCAAACAGGAAGGGCTGGAAGTCGACCTGGTGGAGTTTGTGAACTCTGCCGACGGTCTGCACGCCGTTGTTTCCAACAAGCTGGACATTGGTGCCTTCGGCACCACCGCACCGCTGGTGCACTACGCCCGGGGGGCCGACCTGAAGATCATTGGCGGCATCATGGGTGAGGATGCAGCCATCATCGTCAAGCCGGAAAACGCACCCGGCATACGCAGTATTGCCGACCTGAAGGGCAAGAAGATCGCCACCATCCGCCTGGCAACCGGAGACGCCGTCCTGCGCGGTTCGCTCACGGATGCGGGTATCGCATGGAAGACCGACACCCAGATATTTGAGCTCAAAAACCCGCCCGCCGTGATTGAGGCGGTCAAATCCGGTCAGGTGGATGCCGGCGTGGTGTGGGGGCCGCATGACATACGTGCCGAACGCCAGGGACTGGAGGTGGTCATCCGTTCGGGTGCCCTGCAGCCCGGTCATCCGTGCTGCCGCTTGGTCGTAAAGAGCGACAAGCTCAACAACCCGGTCACGCTGGAAAGGTTCTTGCGCGCCATCCTGCGGGCAGAACAGTTCGCCAGCACGCACCGTACCGAAACCATCGATGCGATTCAGAAATACGTCAAGCTTGACCGCGACATCCTGGAGGCCGGCTACTACTCGCCCCACCTCGAACAGGGCACCGATGCCAATGTGCAAGGTACCCGGAAATTCTGGGACACCCTGCTGAATTCGGAGTTTGTCGACACCGCTCGCCCGCTGGAGCCCATCTTCGCACTCGACATCTACGAGCGCGCCCTGCAGAGCCTTGCTGCTGAAAATCCGGCCGATCCGTTCTGGCAGAACCTGCTGCAAACTGCCGCAGCGAGGAATGCACCATGAGCCGCCAACCTCATGAACTGTCCGTCGAGTCGGTGGATTTTGCCTACGGTGGCGCCCCCGTCCTGCGCGATATTCATCTGCATGTTGCCGAAGGTGAATTTCTCGCCCTGCTCGGCCCCAGCGGCTCTGGAAAGTCGACCCTGCTGCGTTTGATCGCAGGGCTGGAACAACCTCTGCGCGGCCAATTGTCTGCAAACGGCGTCCCGGTGACCGGTCCGGGTCCGGATCGCGCAGTGGTGTTCCAGCACTATGCGCTTTTCCCGTGGATGACCGTGGGTGACAACATCGCCGAAGCCATTGCCAAGGCGCACCCGACACTGTCACGCAAGGAAAGGCGGGCGCTTGCACGGGAACACCTCATCCGGGTCGGTCTTGGCGATGTGGCACCACGCCACCCGTTCGAACTGTCCGGCGGCATGCAGCAGCGCGCAGCCATTGCCCGGGCGCTGGCCCTGGAGTCGCCCTTTCTGCTGATGGACGAACCCTTCGGAGCTTTGGATCCGATCAATCGCGCCAGGCTGCAGGATCTGCTGGTGGACGTGTGGCAAGGCCAGACCCCGAGACGCACCGTCGTGTTCGTGACTCACGACGTGGATGAGGCGCTGCTGCTGGCGGACCGTGTTGCGGTCATGGGCGCCAACCCGGGCCGCATCATCCGCGAATACACCGTGCCCTTCGCCCGCCCGCGCAAGCGGACTGCATTGTTCAAGGATGCAGCCTTCCACCGACTGCGCGAAAACATTGCCGAAGCACTCGATGAAGACACGCTGGCCCATCTGGAAGCCGCCTGACCTTCCTGCGACACGATGCCAGGTTGCCTGCACGGCAGCACGGCACCCCTTCCCCATGCATGAATCACAAGGAAACAATCATGAGCTTTCAACCAAAGGCCCTGGTGCTGCCTTCCGGCGCCAACAACACATCCAACGCCAGTGGTCGCAAACCTGTGCGCCGCAATCGGCTCGCCACTTTCGCCTGGGAGCCGTGGGCGCTGGGCATGGCCCTGTTGCTGGCCTGGCAGTTCATTGGCGGAGCTTCATCCGCTGAAGGCAACCCCCTGCTTCCGTCTCCAGAAATTGTTTTCCAGGCTTTGTTGAGCTCACTCCCCGAGCTCGGACGAGGCACTGTTTCGTCCCTTCTCATCCTGCTGCCGGGCTACGGCACTGCGCTGCTGCTGGGGGTGTCTCTTGGCCTGCTGGCTGGCACCACGCCTCGGCTGGCCCGCACCTTCTTTCCTTTTGCAAAAGTAGCCGCACCGATCCCGCCCACCGTATTCATTCCGTATGCCATCGCAGTGCTGCCGACGTTTCACCTGTCTGCCACTTTTGTTGTGTTTCTTGGCGCTTTCTGGCCCATCTTCCACAACGCCGCTGCGGGTGCGCTGGCGGTAGAGGGGCGGCACCGCGACAATGCCCGGGTGCTCGGTTTCACGCATGCCGAGTATCTCCGGAAGGTGGTTTTCCCCGCCAGCCTGCCACACATCTTTTCCGGGATGGCTGTCGGTCTGGGTTTTTCGTTCATCCTGCTCACTGTGGCTGAACTTTTTGGCGCGAATGCAGGGCTGGGGCGGTTCGTCCAGTATTACGCCGACTTTGCCGACTATCCCCGTATGGTGGCAGGCATTCTGTACACGGGTCTGGTGACCTGGGGCGCGATGAGCCTGCTTGAGGCGCTGCGTCACCGCGCCCTGTTCTGGCTGCGCTGAGGGCCTCTCGATGAACACGCCCCTTCCCCATGACGACCTGTTCTCCGACCCGACGGTCCCCGCAGCGCACGCAGCCCCCCGTGACAGGCCAGTGCGACAATCGAAGTCACTGCGTCAGTGGCTATCGCAGTGGCCACTCGTTGCAGCCGCCCTGATGCTGGTGCTCGGCATCGTCGCCCATGCACTGCAAGCCGGCACAGTGTCCAAACCAGGCAACAAGCAGCATGATGGCTTCTTTGCACCGGCAAACGACTTGGCTGCTGCACTGGAAAATGCACGCATGACCGAGCGTCAGGGGGTTGCTGTGCTTTTCGAAATGGAGGGGTGCGGAGAGTGTGCCAAGCTGCGCGCCACCACCTTCAAGGACAACGGCTTGCGCCAGGCCTTTGAACGCAATTTCGTGACCGTCAGCCTGCTCGCCGACTACCCTCTGCCGATCAGGGATTTCGACGGTCAGGACACCCTTCAGACCGAATTCGCCCAAAGCCAGCACATCTTCGCTCTGCCCACGCTGGTGTTCTACGACCTGGACGGGATCCCGGTCGCCCGCCAGATTGGCAGTGCCGGCGATGTCCCTGACTGGATCAGGCTTGCACATTACGTGACCGAAAAGGGCTACGAAGAATTGCCATTCACTCACTGGCGGCCAGACGATTGAAAAGGCACCTGAACGGCGAGGTTTGAAGCGTTTGCCGATCAACTCAGGCCCAGCGAACGGCCCCCGACCCCATTCCCACGGTGCCGCCCTCCTCGGCACCGCTTCCGGTTTGCGGTTCGGCAGGATAGATGGCAAGAAATCCGGCGCCACGAAACTGGCTGGCAACCCGGTGTGGCAGGCTGGCGCCCGTCGGATCGGCTGCCAGCCCGCCCGGACGCACGCCATACAACACCACCAAATCGCCATCGGTGTGCTGCGCCTGCAAGGCCTGCAGTATCCCGCTCCACTGTGCCACCGGCGCAGGGCGCACTTCGGCCTGAGGCTGGATGCGCTGCAGCGTACTCTGGAGGTTGCTGTCCCCGGCCTGTTCGGCAAATACCAGAACAGGGGCACCAAGCTGTTGTGACAAGCGCTTGATCAACCCCAGAGCGATCGGAAACCCCTCTTCCCGCTCGGCATGTGGTGGCAAGGCCAGCAGGATGCGGCGGCAGGTGTTGAGTGGTTCGCCGATGCAGGCCAGCACCAGCGTGTAATGGCGGTCGCGCAGCAACTGCTCCATCAACGTGCCGAAGAAGAGTTCGTGTGGTGTCGCCAGCCCGCGCCAGCCGACGATCACCAGCGACCCCCTGATCTCGCGCCGGGCCTTGAGGATGCCAGTGGCCGTGTTGTAGGCCAGACGGGTCAGCGGCTGTGCAGAAACGGCGGCGGCAGACAACTGCGCCACCATCGCACTCAAGGCACGCTCGGCTTGCATGATCTGGTGTTCACTGCGTGCCCCGTCTTCCACAACCGTGAGCGGAAACACCGGTTGATGCTGGGCCGGATCCCGGATCAGCACCGCCAGCTCAAGCAGCGGCCGTGCAGCCCCTGGTGTTGAACACGCCACCACAATCCGCTGTGGCGTGCCCACCTCTTCAACCGGTGCGTGACTGGACGCAAGCGCCAGCGCCCGCCCATGACGCTCGACCAGCAGCGGTGCAATCAGGCAACTGGCCAAGATCATCATGATGGCGCCGTTGACCACCGCATCGTCGAACAGTCCAAGCTCGTAGCCAACCACGGTGGCCGCCAGCGTGGCCGCCGCCTGCGGCACGCTCAGGCCAAACACCAGCCGTGCCTGATCACGGCTGTAGCCCAGCACCACCCGCGTGGCTTCGGCGGCCAGCCACTTGGTGAGCAGCACGGTGGTCACCATGGCCAGGGCCACCGCCCAGGCGCGCGGCCCGCTCAGAAAGATGCGCAGGTCGAGCAGCATGCCCACGGAGAGCAGGAAGAACGGAATGAAGATGGCCTCGCCGGTGAACTGGATACGGTTCATCAGCGTACCGTGGTGCGGAATCAGCCGGTTGAGCGCAAGCCCGGCGAGAAAAGCCCCGACGATCGGTTCGGAGCCGGCCAGAAACGACAAGGCTGCAATCGAGAACACCGCAGTCAGCACAAAGGCGAACTCACCCACACCATCACGCGCCACGTTGCGGAAGAACCAGCGCGCCAGCATGGGCAGGCCTACAAGGATGACCGTCACGTAGAGCACCAGGCTCGCGCCCACCCTGTACCAGAAAAAATCATCGATCTGTCCCCTGCTGGCGCTGGCAATGACGGCCAGCACCAGCAGGGCCAGCGTATCGGTGACAATGGTGCCGCCAACCGCTGTCGTGACCGCCTGATTGCGGGTGATCCCCAAACGACTGGCAATCGGATAGGTCAGCAGGGTGTGCGAGGCAAAGGTGCTGGCCAGCAAAATGGCTGCAGGCCAGTCAAACCCCAGTATCCACCGGGTAGCCGCGACCCCCAGGCTCATCGGAATACCGAAGGTGAGCAGGCCGAACACCAGGCTGTGCAGACGGGAGCGCCGCAGCACCTCCATGTCGATCTCGAGCGCCGCAGTAAACATGATGTAGAGCAGCCCCACCGTGCCGAACAACACGAAGGACTGGTCGCGTGCCAGCACGCCAAGCGCATTGGGCCCGAGCATGGCGCCTGCAAGCAGCAGACCGATCATGCCGGGCATGCGCCAGCGCCCCATGACAATGGGCGCCAGCAGGATCAGCATCACGACAGCAGCAAAAACCAGTACCGGATCGTTGATCGGCAAGGAGTCAGTCATCGGCGGCTACTCTGTGAAAGGTGAGCGCCGGCTGACTGTACTGCATCCGGCATGGCCCCGGAGCTTAGCAAGGCCATCACATCACAGCAACCTGCCATCCATCGCGCATGAAGCGGTGCAGCCCCTCGGGCCACACCGGGATTGCGCTCAACGGGCCGTGTAAATCCGGTCGAACACCCCGCCATCGGCAAAGTGGGTTTTCTGCGCGGCCTGCCAGCCACCCAGATCGTTGATGTTCACCAGCGTGGTCTGCACGAAGACATCCTTGAACTTCGCCGCCACCTCCGGATCGGTCGGGCGGTAGAAGTGCTTGCCGGCCAGTTCCTGGCCTTCCTTCGAATAGAGGAACTCCAGGTAGGCGGTAGCCACCTCGCGCGTGCCCTTCTTGTCCACCACGCGGTCGACCACGGTCACCGGCGGCTCGGCAAGGATGGACAGCGAGGGCACAACGATCTCGAACTTGTCCGCACCAAACTCCTTCAGCGCCAGAAAGGCTTCGTTCTCCCATGACAGGAACACGTCGCCGATGCCGCGCTGCACGAAGGTGGTGGTGGAGCCGCGCGCGCCGGAGTCGAGCACCGCGACGTTCTGGTAGAGCTTGCGGATGTAGTCGGTGGCCGTCTCCTCGCTACCGCCAGGCTGCTTCAGCGCCCACGCCCAGCCGGCCAGATAATTCCAGCGCGCACCGCCGGAGGTTTTCGGGTTGGGGGTGATCACGCTCACCCCGGGCTTGACCAGGTCGCCCCAGTCCTGGATGCCCTTGGGGTTGCCCTTCCGGACCAGAAAAACGATGGTCGAGGTGTAGGGCGAGCTGTTGTGCGGCAGCCGCGCCTGCCAGTCCTTGGTCAGCAGCCCGGTGTCGGCGATGGCGTCGATGTCGTAGGCCAGCGCCAGGGTGACCACGTCGGCCTCCAGCCCATCGATCACCGCGCGCGCCTGCTTGCCGGCACCGCCGTGCGATTGCTGGACGGTGAGCTTCTGCCCGGTCTTTTCCTCCCAGTGCTTGATGAACACCGGATTGAATTCCTGATAGAGCTCGCGAGTAGGGTCATAGGAAACGTTGAGCAGCGTCTGGGCGTGCGCGGTGGACAACGGCGCGGCAAAAGACAGACTCAGGGCCACACCGGCCAGCAGGGGTTTCAGGCGAAAAAAGGTCTTCATGAGTATTCCTCGTGTGTTGTCGGTGACGAGCAATGTATGGGCTGAATCGATACAGCCGAACCAAGAAAAACTGCTTTGCTTTTCAGAACATCCTGAAACATCGCTCAGCACATTCACTGAAAAGCTATGCAGAAATTCTCGGAAGCCACGTCCTCCTCGCCTCCACTCCGGAAGAAATTTTTCAAACCCATGATTTGAAGCAAAAAACCGCTCATCACTGAACGCCTGTAACGTTGAACCAGATTCTTTATTCTTTTTACGACATATAAAAATAGCCGTTCATCTCTTCCAGTTCTTTTTGCACTGCAATACGCTCCACTCATCACTCACCAATACGGAGCGTAACCATGATCACTCGACCCCGACCCCTCACCCTGCGCGGCCTGCTGGCCACCGCCCTCGCCGCACTGTCCTTTGGCGCCGCAGCCCAGACCACCCTGTTGAACGCCTCCTACGACGTCTCGCGCGAGCTCTACAAGGACATCAACCCGGCCTTTTCCGCTGCCTGGCAGGCGCAGACCGGCCAGCGCGTGACGGTGAACCAGTCGCACGGCGGATCCAGCCGTCAGGCGCTGTCGGTCGCCGCCGGGCTGGAAGCCGACGTGGTGACCATGAACCAGTCCACCGACATCGACATCCTGGTCGAACGCGGTGCGCTGGTCGCCGCCGACTGGCGCGAACGCTTCCCGCACCAGGCCACGCCCTACACCACCACCTCGGTGTTTCTGGTGAGGAAGGGCAACCCGAAAAACATCAAGGACTGGGCCGACCTGGCCCGTCCCGGGCTGGGCGTGATCGTCCCCAACCCCAAGACCTCCGGCAATGGCCGCTACACCTGGCTGGCAGCCTGGGGCAGCGTGAAGGCCGCGGGCGGCTCCGATGCGGATGCGCAAGCCTTTGTGAGCAAGGTGTTTGCCAATGTGCCGGTGCTCGACGGCGGCGGCCGTGGCGCCACCACCACCTTCACCCAGCGCGATGTGGGCGATGTGCTGGTGACCTTCGAGAACGAGGCCGCGCTGATCGCCCGCGAACTGGGCGCAGACAAGTTCGACGTGGTCTATCCGTCGATCTCCATCGACGCCAGCGCCCCGGTGGCGGTGGTCGAGACCGTGGTGGCCAAGCGCGGCACCGCCACGCAAGCGCGCGCCTATCTGGATTTCCTGTTCTCCGAGGACGGCCAGCGCATCATCGCCAAGCACTACTTCCGCCCGCGCTCGGAGAAGGTGCTGGCCGAGTTCGCCGACCGCTTCCCGCCGATCAAGACCTTCAAGGTCGAGGAACTGCTGGGGCCGTGGAGCGAAGTGCATCCGCAGCACTTCGCCGACGGCGGACTGTATGACCAGACCGTGGTGAACCGCTGATGAGCGCAGCCACCTTCTTCAACCCCACCCGGCAGACCCGGGTGTTGCCGGGTTTCGGACTGTCGCTCGGCTACACCCTGGTGTATCTGTCGCTGGTGGTGCTGATTCCGCTCTCGGCGGTGTTCCTCAAGACGGCCACGCTGTCGTGGGCGGAGTTTTGGGACATCGTCTCGGCGCCGCGCGTGGTGGCGACCTACAAGCTCTCCTTCGGCGCCTCGCTGCTGGCCGCGGCGATCAATGCGGTGTTTGGCCTGGCGCTGGCCTGGGCGCTGGTGCGCTACACCTTCCCCGGCAAGAAGATCATCGACGCGCTGGTGGATCTGCCCTTCGCGCTGCCCACCGCAGTGGCCGGCATCGCGCTCACCGCGCTCTACGCCGGCAACGGCTGGCTTGGCAGCGTGCTCGAACCGCTGGGCTTCAAGGTCGCCTTCACGCCCACCGGCGTGCTGGTGGCGCTGGTCTTCATCGGCGTACCTTTCGTGGTGCGCACGGTGCAGCCCATCCTGGAGGATCTGGAAACCGAACTGGAAGAGGCCGCTTCCAGCCTCGGCGCACAGCGCTGGACCATCTTCCTGCGGGTGATCCTGCCCATCCTCACCCCTGCGCTGCTCACCGGCTTTGCATTGGCCTTCGCGCGTGCGGTGGGTGAGTACGGCTCGGTGATCTTCATCGCCGGCAACATTCCGATGGTCTCGGAGATCACCCCGCTGATCATCATCACCAAGCTCGAACAATACGACTACGTGGGTGCCACGGCGATTGCCGTGGTGATGCTGGTGTTCTCCTTCGTGATGCTGCTGGCCATCAACCTGCTGCAGGCGTGGAGCGCCAAACGGACCGGGAGGAACCGCTGATGGCTGCCGCAGGGGTGTTGCACGGGCGGGTGGATGCCCGCCGTTTCGAAACCAATGCCGCCACGCGCGAGTCGCCCTGGGTGCGGCGCGCGATCCTCGCCGTGGCGCTGGGCTTCTTCGCGCTCTTCCTGCTGCTGCCGCTGGTGGCGGTGTTCGCCGAGGCGCTGAGAAAGGGCTGGGGTACCTACGTGGTCGCGCTCACCGATCCGGATGCGCTCGCCGCGGTGCGTCTGACCTTGCTGGTGGCGGCGATCTCGGTGCCGTTGAACCTGGTGTTCGGGGTGGCAGCGGCGTGGTCGATTGCCAAGTTCGAGTTTCGTGGAAAGCACTTCCTCACCACCTTGATCGACCTGCCCTTCTCGGTGTCGCCGGTGATCGCGGGGCTGATCTTCGTATTGTTGTTCGGCGCGCATGGCTGGTTCGGCGCCTGGCTGTTCGAGAACGACATCAAGATCATCTTTGCGGTGCCGGGCATCGTGCTGGCCACCGTGTTCATCACCGTGCCCTTCGTCGCCCGCGAGCTGATCCCGCTGATGGAAGCGCAGGGCCGCGAGGAGGAAGAAGCCGCCACGGTACTGGGCGCCAGCGGCTGGCAGACCTTCTGGCGGGTGACCCTGCCCAACGTCAAGTGGGGGCTGATGTACGGGGTGATCCTGTGCAACGCGCGGGCGATGGGCGAGTTCGGCGCGGTGAGCGTGGTCAGCGGCCACATCCGCGGCATGACCAACACCATGCCGCTGCATGTGGAGATCCTCTACAACGAATACAACTTCGCCGCCGCCTTCGCGGTGGCTTCCCTGCTGGCGCTGCTGGCGCTGGTGACGCTGTGCCTGAAGTCCTTCATCGAGTGGAAGGCCGGGCAGGCAGCCAAGGACACGGAATAAAGGACATCCCGAGATGAGCATTCAGGTACAGGACATCCACAAGCAGTTCGGCGCCTTCACCGCGCTGGACAAGGTCTCGCTCGACTTCCCCAGCGGTGAGCTGGTGGCCCTGCTGGGGCCGTCGGGCTGCGGCAAGACCACGCTGCTGCGGGTCATCGCCGGGCTGGAGACGGCGGATTCCGGGCGGGTCATCCTCGAAGGCGAGGACGCCTCCGATACCCATGTGCGCGAACGCCAGGTCGGCTTCGTGTTCCAGCACTACGCGCTCTTCCGCCATATGACGGTGTTCGAGAACGTGGCCTTCGGCCTGCGCGTGAAGCCGCGCCGCGAACGCCCGAACGAGGCCGAGATCCGCAAACGCGTACATCGCCTGCTGGAACTGGTGCAGCTCGACTGGCTGGCCGACCGTTACCCGGCGCAGCTCTCCGGCGGCCAGCGCCAGCGCATCGCGCTCGCCCGCGCGCTGGCGGTGGAGCCGCGCGTGCTGCTGCTCGACGAACCCTTCGGCGCGCTCGACGCCAAGGTCCGGAAGGAGTTGCGCCGCTGGCTGCGCCGGCTGCACGACGAACTGCATGTCACCTCGATCTTCGTCACCCACGACCAGGAAGAGGCGCTGGAGGTAGCCGACCGGGTGGTGCTGATGAACAAGGGCCGGGTCGAGCAGGTGGGCACCCCGGAAGAGGTCTATGAACACCCGGCCACGCCCTTCGTGTATGGCTTCCTGGGGGCGGTGAACCTCTTTCACGGCCGGGTCGAAGGCGAACACGTCAAGGTGGGTGAGGCCACCCTGCCCCACGACGGGCGCGACGCCGACCACGGCAGCGAGGTGGTGGGCTTTGCCCGTCCGCATGAACTGGACATCGTCACCGATCCCGCCGAAACCCGCGGGGTGGCGGCGGTGGTGAGCCGGGTACTGGCCTTCGGCGCCAGTGCGCGGGTGGAGCTGGACAGTCTGGAAGGGGCCACTGAGCGCGGCGAACCGACCCACTACGAAGTGGTGCTGACGCGCGAGCGGGTGGCCGCACTGGCGCTCACCGAAGGCCAGCAGGTACGCCTGTTGCCCTCGGCGCTGCGCGTCTTTCCGCGGGAGGCGGCATGAACCTGCAGCAACTGCGCATCGTGCGCGAGACGGTGCGGCGCAACTACAACCTCACCGAAGTGGCCGCGGCGCTGTACACCGCGCAGTCCGGCGTCTCCAAGCACATCAAGGACCTGGAGGATGAGCTGGGCGTGGAGCTCTTCATCCGCCGCGGCAAGCGCCTGCTCGGGCTCACCGAACCGGGCAAGGAGCTGCTGCCCTTTGTCGAGCGCATCCTGCTCGACACCCACAACATCAAGCGCCTGGGCGAGCAGTTCGCGCAGAAGGACCGCGGCCACCTTGCGGTCGCCACCACCCACACCCAGGCGCGCTATGCGCTGCCGCCGGTGGTGACGCGCTTCAAGCAGGCGTTTCCGAAGGTGCATCTGGAACTGCACCAGGGCGGCCCGCAGGAGATCGTCGCCATGCTGCGCAACGGCCAGGTGGACATCGGCATCGCCACCGAGGCGCTGGGCGACGAGGACGACCTGGTGAGCTTCCCCTTCTACCAGTGGCAGCACTCGCTGGTGGTGCCCGCTGAGCACCCGCTGACCCGTGAGCCCCGGCTCAGCATCGAGGCGCTGGCCGAGTATCCGATCATCACCTACCACGAGGGCTACACCGGGCGCGCGCGCATCGATGCGGCCTTTGCCGCCGCCGGACTGGCGCCGGACATCGTGATGTCCGCGCTCGATGCGGACGTGATCAAGGCTTACGTGGAGCTAGGTCTGGGGGTGGGGATCATCGCCGCGATGGCCTTTCACCCGCAGCGCGACGCCGGCCTCGCCCTGCTCGACGGCAAGGGCCTGTTCGAGCTCAACACCACCCGCATCGCGCTGCGCCGCGGCCACTACCTGCGCGACTACGCGCTGCGCTTCATCGAATACTGCGCGCCGGAACTGGGTGCGGAGCGGGTCAAGGGGGCACTGTTTCCGGTGGCTGAATGAACTGAAGATGGCAGCGATCGTCGGGAGCATGCGCCCTGCCACGAATCAACGAGCCCGGCTCAGTCGCTCACCTTTCCACGAAAGGCTTTGAGCGAGGCCCGCCGGGCCTTCATCTCCAGTCTGCGGGTAATGGATGCGCGTGTCGGTTTCGTGGCCCGGCGTTCTTTGGGAAGCGTCGCAACGCTTTCGATCAGTTCTTCCAGACGCCTCATGGCTTCCATCCGGTTCTTTTCCAGGCTGCGAAACTTCTGCGCCTTGATGACCACTACGCCGTCATTGCTGATGCGGTGATCGTGCAAGGCCTGCAGGCGTGCCTTGATGTCGTCCGGAAGACTGGAAGCCGCAATGTCGAACCGCAGGTGCACCGCATTCGACACTTTGTTAACGTTCTGCCCCCCGGCGCCTTGCGCACGAATGGCGGTGATTTCGACTTCGTCCAGCGGCAGCGTAAAATTCGACTGCATTGCTCAGCCCCTTCTCTGGCTTTTTGGCTGGAAACCATAGCAGATCGAAACATTCCCGGCGAGGGCATGCATGCTGACAAAAGCTGCCGCTACCGCTTATATCCTGAACCGGCCCACCGCTTCGCGCAGATTTCCGGCCAGCGTGTCGAGTTGCCGTGCGGTGGCAGCGGCGTTGCTTGCTGCCGCCGTGTTCTCCTCGGTCATCTGGGCGATTTGTTCGATGCAACGGGCCACTTGCTGAACGGCAGCATCCTGTTCCCGCACAGCGTCGGCAATATTGCGCACCGATTCGGTGACCCGGCCGGTGTTGTCGCTCGCAGCGTCGAGCGCGCCGGTCGAGGCAACAACGCAATCACGGGTCATGCCAGCCTTCTCGTTGGCTTCCTTCATGCACGCCACGGCAGTATCCACTTCAGACTGAATGCCACCGATGAGGCTGGAGATTTCTCTGGTGGCGGTCGTGGTGTTTTCGGCCAGCTTGCGCACTTCGTCGGCGACCACTGCGAAGCCGCGCCCCTGTTCGCCGGCCCGCGCCGCCTCAATCGCAGCATTGAGCGCCAGCAGATTGGTTTGGTCGGCAATGTCCTTGATGGTCTTTACGATACCCTCAATCTGGCGCGAGCTTTCGGCCAGATGCGCAATATCGTCACTGGCCTTGCCAATCGTGGCAGCGAGCGTGCTGACGTTGTCAGCGGCTTCGCGTACGGCGGTCAGTGTCCTGCCGATCTCGTCGCGCGCCCGCATTGCCGTCTCGTCGGCCGTTCGGGCATTCGCGGCAGTTTCGGAAATATTCACCGACGCTTGTTCGATGGCTGTTGCGACAGCCGATGCCGCTTCGGATTGCGCACCAGAGCTTTTTTCCACTTGGGCGCCGGCTGCGGACATGGATTGCGCTGCAGCGGCAATTGCCTCGGCCGATTGGCTGGTATCGCCAATGAGAGCGGTCATTTTCGCCATCATGCTGTCAAAGGCGGTAGCGGTACGGCCCACTTCGTCCCGCTTCACAGCGCCGACGCGCAGGGTGAGGTCACCGCTGCGCTCAACGAGCACAAGGGTGTTTTGCAGCCTGGCGAGCGGGCGGGTGATGGAGCGGATGATCAGCACGGCGAAGACCATCAAGAAGGCGGCCGCAAGCACTGCGATGACGACCGAGAACATGGCACGTCGCTGCCCGCCCTCCAGACCACGTGCCTGCTGCTGCGCCAGGCCCTCCTCGTTGATCTGCACCAGTTGCGCCAGTGGCTTTTGTACCTTGCTGATGACGATCGGCCACTCGTCTTCGAGAAGATCCCTGAGCGCATTGTTGTCGTTTGCGCCATACAGGGCATCGATCCTGTCGAAGAGCGCGGGCAACACTTTCAGGCCATCCCCGATCCTGGCAGTGAGCTCGGCATCCTCGGGGGAGGTGGCCAAGTGCGCTGCCTTGAATTCGTGCCAGCTCCTTTCGATGGCATCGCGCGCTTCCTTAAGGTGATTTCGCGACCCGACACTGGGCAATTGATCGAGTACGACGCCCGCAACGCGAAAGCGTATTTCCAGCAAATGGCGGTCGATTGCCTGGGTGGCCAGGAGCGACCTGACATCGCGTTCCACCACGTTTTCCATGTCGGCGCTGGCCTGTCGTCCGCCCAGCAGGTTGATCGTCGTCAGCACGATCAATGCCAGCAGCGCGATGGTGGCGAAGAGATACAGCTTTTGGCCGATGTTCAAGTGCATGGTGTCACCCAGGCGAAGACAGGTTGCGAAAAATTGCCTGTCCTGAAACAGGCAACGGTTGCCACGCCGGGAGGCAACCGAATGGCATCAGGGGCGCATTACTCCACCGGGTGACCGGCAGCCTTCCAGGCCGGGATACCATCCCGATACCAATGCACCGCGCTGTAACCCTCCTTGATGGCCATGGCCGCACCCTTGTAGCCCCGCCAGCATGGAGAGCCGTTGCAATAGAAAACCAGAGGTGCGGCCTTGTCGGCCGGCAACTTGCTCATGTCCATCCTGTCTTCGGGGTCGATCGTGGACACCCTGCTGTGCTTTTCCCTGTAAACGACGCTGACCGCCCCCTTGATGTGCTCCTCGGCATGTTCGGCGGGAACGCGCGAGTCGATGAACAGGGCACCGCTGTCGAACAGCGCTTTTGCCTGCGCCGTGGTGACATAGCTTCCGCCAGGAATCGACATCGGTGTTTCCTCGACTGCGCAGGCGGCAGTGGATGCCATGGACAACAGGAAAGCAGCGCCAAGAATGCTGGAAGTACGCTGGATCAACTTCATGTGAGTCTCCTCTTGTGGTCTGTTGGAATAACGACAATCGAATGGCAGTCGCCGGCAAGTGGTCGCCGGTAACAGAGTATTGCGGGGTCGGGGGGGAGTCAAGGTAGATCGAACTGCCTGGAGAACATGAACACCATGACAGTCACCCACCGGAGCAGTCTGCAATGACCGATGGAAAAAAAAACGGCGACCCGGAAGGTCGCCGTTTTTCTTTCGATGAAGACCGACTCAGGCAGCCATCGCCTTGATGGCAGACGACAGGCGGCTCTTGTGACGAGCGGCCTTGTTCTTGTGAATGATCTGCTTGTCAGCGATTTTGTCGATGGTGCTGGTGGACGTGCGGTAAATTTGCTGTGCAACCGCCTTGTCGCCACCGAGGATTGCCTTTTGCACGGCCTTGATCGCGGTGCGCAGACGGGAACGCAGGCTGGCGTTATGAGCGCGGGCCTTGGTTGCCTGACGTGCGCGCTTGCGGGCTTGTGCCGAATTGGCCATAGATCTTCTCTCGTTTTAGTGAATGGGTTTTATAAAGCTTGCAATTTTATCCCGCTTCATAATCTAATGCAAGGCTCCCGGCCGGGCCATCTCACGCAGCCGGCATGCCATGCGAACCGCCCGGCCCCTTCCTGCAGCCCTTTCAGCCCGCCCCACTCCGCATGAACCTGCTTCGCGCCCTGGCCACGGTCAGCAGCCTCACCTTCCTGTCCCGCATTCTCGGTTTTGTACGCGATTTCGTGATTGCGCGAAGCTTTGGTGCAGGCGCGGCCACCGACGCCTTTTTCGTCGCCTTCCGCCTGCCCAACCTGCTGCGACGGATGTTTGCCGAAGGGGCCTTCTCCCAGGCTTTCGTACCCATTCTGGCCGAATACCGCAACCGCCTGGGCGATGAGGCGGCACATACGCTGATCAACCGGGTCGCCACCCTGCTCGGACTGGTGGTGGCGCTGATCTCGCTCATCGGCATCGTGGCGGCGCCGTTCATCATTTACCTCTCGGCGCCCGGCTTTGCGAGCGATGCCGACAAGTTTGCACTCACCGTCGAACTGACCCGCATCACCTTTCCCTACATCCTGTTCATGTCGCTGGTGGCGCTGGCCGGCGGGGTGCTCAACACCTGGAGCCGCTTTGCCATTCCGGCCTTCACGCCGGTCCTGCTGAACATCGCCTTCATCGCGATGGCCCTGTTTGCGGCGCCCTGGTTCGACCCGCCGGTGCTGGCGCTGGCCTGGGCGGTGTTCATCGGCGGTGTGCTGCAACTGGCGCTGCAGGTGCGCCCGCTGGCGCGACTGGGGTTGCTGCCGCGCTTCGACCTGAACCTGCGCGACGAGGGCGTGCGCCGGGTCGGCAAGCTGATGCTGCCCGCCATGCTGGGGGTGTCGGTGGCGCAAGTGTCCTTGCTGATCAACACCATCTTTGCCTCTTTCCTGCCCACCGGCAGCGTTTCATGGCTGTATTACGCCGACCGCCTGATGGAGTTTCCTGCAGGCCTGCTCGGCGTGGCGCTGGGCACCATCCTGCTGCCCAGCCTGTCGCGGCTGCACAGCGACCGGAACGGGGCGGAATTTTCGTCCCTGCTCGACTGGGGGCTGCGCCTGACCCTGCTGCTCACGCTGCCCGCCGCGCTGTCGTTGGCGATACTCGCCGTGCCGCTGATCAGCACGCTGTTCATGCATGGCGCCTTTAGCGCCAGCGATGTGATGCAGACCCGGCTGGCGCTGCTGGCCTACAGCGTGGGGCTCACCGGCCTGATTCTGGTGAAGATCCTCGCCCCCGGTTTCTACTCCCGGCAGGACATCCGCACGCCGGTACGCTTTGCGCTGATCACGCTGGCCGCCACACAGTTGATGAATCTGTTGTTCGTGGTCATCCTGCCGCTGCAGCACACCGGCCTGGCGCTGTCCATCGGCCTGGCGGCACTGCTCAACGCCGGGCTGCTGTACCGTGGCCTGCGCAAGGCACAGGCCTACACCCCGACGGCCGGCTGGGGCGGCTTTCTGCTGCGCGTCATGCTGGCACTGGCCGTGCTGGGGGCAAGCCTGCATTTTGGGATGGGCAGCGGGAGCGAATGGCTTGCGTACGGCGCCGGCGAGCGGGCGATGCGCCTGTGCCTGCTGGTGGGCGGTGGCATCGTGGTGTATTTCCTCACGCTGTTCATGCTCGGCTTCCGGCTGCGTGACTTCCGCCGCCGCACCCTTGCCTGAACCCACCGGTCACCTCATGCAAGCGGTTAAAATGCCTTCGGCACCCATGCTGTGCACCATGCGTTTTTGATTGCACCAGCCACACGATACCAAAGGAGACCTTGCATGAAACTGAGCAGCCAGAGTTTTGCCGAAGGGGACTGGATTCCGGCCGAGTACGCATTCTGCAGGCCCGCCGAGACCGGCCATGCCTGCCTGAGCGACAACATCAGCCCGCATCTGGCGTGGGAGGAGGCGCCGGCGGGAACGCGTTCCTTCGTGCTGATCTGCCACGACCCGGACGTTCCGTCCAGGGGCGACGACGTGAATCAGGAGGGGCGCAGCGTGCCGGCCAGCCTGCCACGGGTGGATTTCTTCCACTGGCTGCTGGTGGATTTGCCCGCCAGTGTCACCGAACTGGCGCGGGGGAGCTTTTCGGAGGGCGTCACCCCCGGCGGCAAACCGGGGCCACAGGCAGCCCAGGGCAGCCGCCAGGGGATCAACGATTACACGGCCTGGTTTGCCGGTGACGAGAGCATGCGGGGCGACTACTACGGCTACGACGGCCCCTGCCCCCCGTGGAATGACGAACTGCGCCACCGCTACGTGTTCACGGTGTATGCGCTGGATGTCGCCAGCCTGACGCTGGGCGAACGTTTCAACGGCGCTGAGGTGCGCAAGGCCATGGAGGGCCATGTACTGGCCCAGGCCTCGCTCACCGGCCTGTACAGCCTCAACCCGGCAGTGCGTCCGCCGGCCTGAGGCCCGCGCGGCTCAGTCCTTCCAGCCACCCCCGAGCAGCTTGTACAGCATCACCCGGTTGCCGGCTTCCGACAGCCGGGTGGAGATCAGGGCCTGCTCGGCGGCATACAGGGTGCGTTGCGCATCCAACAGACCCAGATAGCTGTCCAGCCCGGAGCGGTAACGCGCTTCGGACAGGCGGTGATGCTCGGTGGCCACCTCGAGCAGGCGGGTGCGTACCGACAACTGTTCGGCCAGGCTTGCACGCAGCGCCAGGGCATCGGCCACCTCGCGGAAGGCCGACTGTATGCCCTGTTCGTACTGCGCCACTGCAATGTCGCGCTGCACCTCGGCCACTTCCAGGCCAGCCGCACGGCGCCCGCCATCGAAGATCGGCAGGTTGATGCGCGGCAGGAAACTCCACATGCCCGCACCACCGCTGAAGAGGTCATCCAGCTCGGACGAGGCAACCCCGGCGCTGGCGGTCAGCGTGATGCTCGGGAAGAACGCCGCCCGGGCTGCGCCGATGTTCGCATTGGCCGCCTGCAACTGACGCTCCAGCGAGAGGATGTCGGGGCGGCGGGTGAGCACGCTGGAGGCAATGCCCGATTCGACCTCGGCTACTGCGGCAAAGGCCGCCTCGATGCGCGCCGGCAACCATTGCTCATCCACCTGCCCACCCACCAGCAGGGCCAGCGCATTGCGCGCCTCGGCAAGCTGCACCGACAGGCTGGCCACATCGGCGCGGGCTTCGAGCATGGAGGTTTCCGCCTGGGTCACATCCAGCGCCGACAGCACACCGCCCTCGAAGCTGCGCCGGGTCAACTCCAGCGACTCGCGGCGCGTCTCCGAGGTGCGGCTGGCCAACTCCAGCAGCTCACGGGTGGCCCCCATCCTCAGCCAGGCATTCGCCACTTCGGCAATCAGCGTGTTGCGGGCGCTGCGATGCGCCTCCTCACTGGCCAGAAAGCGCGCCAGCGCCTGCTCGTTGAGACTGCGCACCCGCCCGAAAAAGTCCAGCTCGTAAGTGGCCAGCCCGACCGTGGCGGAATACTGCCGGTTGATCGCGGCCTCGCCCGAAGGGCTCAGGCTGTCCGGCAGGCGCTGGGCGCTTTGCTGCGCCCCCGCATCCACCCCCGGCAGACGGTCGGCCCGGCTGATGCGGTACTGTGCGCGGGCCTGCTCGATATTGAGCGCGGCAATGCGCAGGTCGCGGTTGTGCGCCAGGGCGCGCTCCACCAGCGCCTGCAGTGCCGGATCGGTGAAGTATTCCTTCCACGCCAGCGCCTCCAGCGGAGCGCGCGCATCGGCATCGGCCTCCGCTGCGCCGGCCTCCGCTGCGCCGGCCTCGGTGAGCGCCCAGTGCGCCGGCACCGGAGCATCCGGGCGCGAGTAGTCGGGGATCATGCTGGCGCAGCCCCCCAGGAGCACTGCGGACAGCGCCGCAGCCAGTCGTGTCACAGCCATCATGCCTTGCCCTCCCCGGTCACACCGGTACTGGTTGCGGACGGGAGCCTGCGCACATCGTCCGACACCTGTTCATTGCCACTCTTGAAGATACGCCGGATCAGCACATAGAACAAAGGCACGAAGAAAATGCCCAGCACGGTGGCTGAAATCGTGCCGCCGAGCACTCCGGTGCCGATGGCGTTCTGGCTGCCCGAACCGGCGCCGGTGGCAATCGCCAGCGGCACCACCCCCAGACCGAAGGCCAGCGAGGTCATCAGGATCGGACGCAGACGCATGCGCACCGCTTCGAGCGTGGCCGTGATCAGGTCCTTGCCCTCCTTTTCCATCAGCGACTTGGCAAATTCGACGATCAGGATCGCGTTCTTCGACGACAGCCCGATGGTGGCAAGCAGGCCAACCTGGAAGTAGATGTCGTTGGGCAGACCGCGACCGGTGGCCGCGAGCAGCGCCCCGAGCACCCCCAGCGGCACGACCAGCATCACCGCAAAGGGCACCGACCAGCTTTCATACAGGGCGGCCAGACACAGGAACACCACCAGAATGGAGAGCGCGTACAGGGCCGGCGCCTGCGCCCCGGAACGACGCTCCTCGAAGGACGTGCCGGTCCACTCGAAACCGATGCCTGGCGGCAACTGCGCCATGATTTCCTCCACGGCCTGCATCGCCTCGCCGGACGACAGGCCGGGGGCGGCCTGGCCGAGCAGCTCGATGGACGGCTGGCCGTTGTAGCGCTCCAGACGTGGCGAACCGTAGGTCCAGCGCGCACTGGTGAAGGCCGAGAACGGCACCATCTCGCCTTCGCGATTGCGCACATACCACTTGTCGAGGTCTTCCGGCGTCATGCGTGCCGGGGCATCGGCCTGCAGATACACCTTCTTGATGCGCCCACGGTCGAGGAAGTCGTTGATGTAGGCGCCCCCCCACGCAGTAGACAGCGTGTCGTTGATGTCTGCAATCGACACCCCGAAGGCGGAGGCCTTGGCATGGTCGATGATCAGTTCGTACTCGGGCGTGTCGTCCTGACCGTTCGGGCGCACGGCCACCAGCCGTGGATCTTGCGCAGCCATGCCGAGAAACTGGTTGCGCGCGCCCACCAGCGCCTCATGCCCCAGGCCGGCGCGGTCCTGCATCTGCACGTTGAAGCCGCTGGAGGTCCCCAGCTCGATCACCGCCGGGGGCACGAAGGCGAATACCATGGCCTCGCGAATCTGCGAAAACGCCCCCATCGCACGCGCAGCCACGTCGTTGACACTCATGCCCGGCGCCTTGCGCAAGTCCCAGTCATGCAGGTTCACGAACCCGATCCCCATGTTCTGGCCACTGCCGCCAAAGCTGAAACCGGCGACAGTGAAGAGGGCGCGCACCGTATCCTTCTCGTTTTCCAGGAAGTGCTGCTCGACCTTCTCCAGCACCGCAAGCGTGCGCTCCTGGGTGGCGCCTGCGGGCAGCATCACCTGGTTGAACATCACCCCCTGATCTTCCTGCGGCAGGAACGAGGTGGGCAGGCGCATGAACAGGAAGGCAAGCACCCCCAGGGTCACCAGGTAGATCAGCATGAAGCGCCCGCCCCGGCGCAGGATACCGGCCACCGCCGACTCGTAGCGCTGGGTGTTGCGGTTGAACATGCCATTGAACCAGCGGAAGAAGCCGGCAAACCAGCCGCCTTCCGAAATCTCGTGCCCCTTCTCCACCGGCTTGAGCATGGTTGCGCACAGCGCCGGGGTGAAGATGATCGCCACCAGCACCGAGAAGGCCATTGCCGACACGATGGTGATCGAGAACTGGCGATAGATCACGCCGGTGGAGCCACCGAAGAAGGCCATCGGCACGAACACGGCGGACAGCACCAGACCGATGCCGACCAGCGCGCTGGTAATCTGGTCCATCGAGCGTTTGGTGGCCTCCTTGGGTGGCAACCCCTCCTCGCTCATCACCCGCTCGACGTTCTCCACCACCACGATGGCATCATCGACCAGCAGACCGATGGCAAGCACCATGCCGAACATGGTCAGGGTGTTGATCGAGAAGCCCAGCGCCGCCATCACCCCGAAGGTACCCAGCAGCACCACCGGAATGGCAATGGTTGGAATCAGCGTCGCACGGATGTTCTGCAGGAACAGGAACATCACCAGGAACACCAGGATCACCGCCTCGATCAGCGTCATGACCACCGACTTGATCGACAGCGCCACGAAGGGCGTGGTGTCGTAGGGCACCACCACCTCGACGCCTTCAGGGAAGTAACGCGACATGTCTTCGAGCGCGGCCCGCACCGCCGCACCGGTCTCGATCGCGTTGGCCCCCGACGCAAGGCGAATGCCCAGCCCGGATGCCGGACGCCCATTGAAGCGCGCCACGGTGCCGTAGTTTTCGGCGCCGATCTCGATGCGTGCTACATCGCGCAACCGCACCTCGCCCCCTTCGGCCGAAGTGCGCAGCAGGATCGCCTCGAATTGCTCCACCGTTTGCAGCCGGCTCTGTGCCGTGATGGTTGCGGTAAAGCCCTGCCCCGGCACGGCCGGCGTGCCCCCGAGCTGACCGGCCGAGACCTGCGTGTTCTGCGCGACCAGCGCCGCACGCACATCACCCGGGGTGAGCTTGTAGTTGAGCAACCTGGCCGGATCCAGCCATACCCGCATCGCGTACTGCGCACCGAACACCTGCACTTCGCCCACGCCACTCACCCTGGAAAGCGGGTCCTGCACGGTGGACACCACGAAGTCCGACAAATCGTACTGGCTCAGGCTGTTGTCCGAAGACACGAAGCCCACCACCATCAGGAAGTTGCGCGCCGACTTGGCCACCTGCACGCCCTGCTGCTGCACCGCCTGTGGCAGCAGGGGCAGCGCCAGTTGCAATTTGTTCTGCACCTGCATCTGCGCGATGTCGGGGTCGACCGTGGCCTCGAAGGTGAGGGTGAGCGACGCCCGGCCATAGGCATCGCTGGACGAGTTCATGTACAGCAGGCCGTCCAGCCCGGTCATCTTCTGCTCGATGATCTGCGTCACCGAATCCTCGACCGCCTTCGCCGACGCCCCGGGATAGCTGGCGTTGATGACGATGGCCGGCGGTGCAATGGCCGGATACTGCGAAACCGGCAGCTTGAGGATGGACAATGCCCCGAAGAGCATGATCACGATTGCAATCACCCATGCAAAGATGGGTCGATCAATGAAAAAACGTGCCATGTTCCCCGCCTCCTCAGCCTTCGGCCGGCTTCATCGCTTCAGCCTGGGCCGGGGCGCCGGGGCGCACGCGCTGCAGCCCCTCGACAATCACCTGCTCACCCGGCTTCAGCCCTTCGGTGATTACCCAGTGCTCACCCATCGAACGGTCTGCGCGCACGATGCGCGACTCGACCAGGCCTTCCGGCGTGACAACCATCACGTAGGCATTGCCACGCGGGTCGCGCCCGAGCGCCGCATGCGGCAACAGGAACACATCGGACTTCACCCCCTGCTGGATGCGCGCCCGTACATACATGCCGGGCAGCAACTCGCCGGACGGGTTCGGAAACAGCGCACGCAGGGTCACGCTGCCGGTGAGGGTGTCGACCGCCACTTCCGAGAACTCCAGCCGACCGGTTTCACGGTATTCGCTGCCATCCTCCAGCACCAGTCTCACCGCCACCTCACCCTCGTCGGTGCGCATGATGCGACCGGCTTCAAGGTCGCGGCGCAGGCGCAGCAGTTCGGTGCTCGACTGGGTGAGGTCCACATAAATCGGGTCGAGCTGCTGGATGGTGGCCAGCGCATTGGCCTGGTTGGCTGTCACCAGCGCCCCGGCCGTCACCGTGGAGCGGCCGATGCGCCCGCCAATTGGCGCGGTGAGCTTGGTGTAGGCCACATCGATGCGCGCGCGCTCCAGTGCCGCCTTGGCCGCAGCCACATCGGCTTCGGCCAGGCTCAGAGCGGCACTGGCGTCATCCCTGGCCTGCTGGCTGACCGCGTCGATCTTGGCCAACCCTTCATAGCGTCGAGCAGTGAGACGGGCCGATGCGGCATTCGCCTCGGCGCGCGCCAGCGAGGCGCGGGCGCTGTCGAATGCCGCCTTGTAGGTGGCCGGATCGATCTGGTACAGCAGGTCGCCCGCCTTCACCTCGGTGCCTTCCTCGAAGGCGCGCCGCTCAATGATGCCGGTCACCTGCGGTCGAACCTCGGCCACCAGCGAGGCCGCCGTGCGCCCGGGCAGTTCGGTGACCACGGGGACATCGACGGCCTCGGTCACGATCACGCTCACCACCGGAGCCGGTGCCTGCTGCTGCGCGCCCCCTGCTGCCGGCCCCTGTTCCTGCGTGCAGGCCAGCAGCGTCAGGCTGGCCAACAGCGCCAACGCCAGATGCTTCACTCCGCCCGCTCGGTCAGCAAACGGAGTGGCTTGCTGCATTGCCGGATTGATGTGGATGCAATGTTTCATTGGGGCAGTCCTTGTATTCTTGATCCCGTGAAATGTCTTCAGTGCACACGAAAAGCTCCCGCGCAGGCCGTCATGCGGCGTACGCGGGTTCGTGGCTGCTCAGGTTTAGAGCGATCATTCTAGTTTGAACGTTCATTCTATGCTAGCATTTATTTCACGCCTGCCCTGCCCATCTGCCGGGCAGCTGAATAAAATCCCTGTTCCAATTTTTTCCACCTTTCCCACCGTTTCTTTTTCCCCTCCGGAGAGCACCGTCCGATGGTAAAAGCGCCCACTGCGCAGGCTGCACCCGCGCCCCAGGAGTCCCCCCGTTCCGAGTTGCGCCGCATGCAGATTCTCGATGCTGCAGCGGACTGCTTCCGGACGCACGGCTTCCATGGCGCCAGCATCGCGCAGATTTCGCGCACGGCAGGCATGAGCGCCGGCCACATCTACCACTACTTCGAGAACAAGGAAGCGATCATTGCGGCCATCGTCGAGCGCGACCTGGACCACCTGCATCAGCTTTCGGAAGAGTTGCGCAGCGCGCCGGACATGCTCAGCGCCATGCTGCATCAGGCGGACAACGGCGTGAGCGATCAGCTCGACCCCCACTGCGCCGCACTGAAGCTGGAGATTCTGGCCGAAGCCTCACGCAACCCGGCCGTGGCCGCCACCGTACACCAAACCGACCGGGCCTGTCTGGCGAGCCTGGATGCGACGCTGCGCGCGCTCAAGCGTTCATTGGGTCAGGAAGCGGACGACGCGGAAATCCGCGCGCTGAGCGAGCTGCTCGCCACCATGTTCGAGGGCTTGACCGTGCGTGCAATCCGCAATCCTTCGCTGAACAAGGCGCTGGTGTCAGGCATTTTTCGCAAGGTCATCCTGGAGCTGATCGCCAGACAGGCGCCCTCCGCACACCGTCAGCCCTGAACCGCCCGAAGTGGCTCAGTCCGTCTGGAGGACGGGCAGACGCCTGGGCAGGGACGTGAAACTGAAACGCAAATACACCGGCAGACCGCCACTGAAGGGAGGCGGCACCTCGCCTTCCACCAGCGGTTGCAGGAAGGCGCGAGCGCGGTCGGTGACATGGAAACCGTCTTCGCGGATGAATTCAGCAGGAAGCGTGCGCTCCAGGTTACCCACACTGGCGCAGGGCACCGGCTCCAGCTGCCAGCGGTAGGGCCGATCGGAGAGACGGCGGATGGACACCATCATGCCGTCCAGCCCGTCCAGCGCAAAACGCACAGCCGCCTGCCCCACCGCCCCGGCCAGAGTATGGTCGGTGGCCGACACCAGATGCCCGGCCGACCGCTGCAGATAGTCCGGAATCGCCCAGTGGCTCTTGAAACCAAAGTGACGGGTGATCATCCGCGTAATGCATTGCCCTGCCCCGCCCAATTGCACATGCCCCTTGCTGTCGCGTGACTGCTCCATCACCGCCTCGCCCTTCAGGTTGCGGATGCCTTCGGACACGGTGATTGCACAAAAGCCATGCCGGCTGACGATGGCCTCCACCCGCTGCAGCAGGGCCTGTTCATCCAGCAGCACTTCGGGCATCAGCACCAGATGGGGCGGCTCCCGGTCGTCGCGCCCGGCCAGTGCCGTGGCCGCGGCAACCCAGCCTGCGTTGCGCCCCATGACTTCCAGCACGAAGGCCCGACCCACCCGGCTCGCCATTGCCTGCAGGTCCAGGCCCGCTTCCAGCATGGAGGTGGCCACATACTTCGCCGCCGAGCCGAAACCGGGTGAGAAGTCGGTATGCATCAGATCGTTGTCGATCGTCTTGGGCACCCCCACGCACACCAGTGGATAAGCGCGCCGGCGCGCTTCGGCCGACAGGCGGGTGATCACATCCATCGAGCCATTGCCGCCGTTGTACAGGAAGAACCCGACCTGATGTGCGGCAAACACGTCGAACAGGCGGTCGTACTGCGCCGGGTTGCGTGCCGGGTCGTCGAGATCGAAGCGGCACGAACCAAACGCGCCCCCCGGTGTGTGTGCAAGCTGCACCAGCGCCTCCGGCGACAGCACTGCGGTATCGATCAGGTCTTCATCGAGCGCGCCCAGGATACCGTTGCGCGCAGCCAGCACCTGTCCGATCCGGGCGTCCTCGCGCGCTGCGCGAATCACCGCCGCCGCAGTGGCGTTGATCACCGCAGTCACCCCACCGGATTGCGCATAGAGCAGAGTCTTCTTCATCGTCGGTCTTCACAAAGTAAAGGGACGCCGATCGCCCCCTTGTACGGGGTCTTCGGCGTCCCTGGCGCCTGCCCGGACTGACGGGCAGGCCGGGCAGGCGTAAGTCAGAACGGATTACTTGAGTGCTTCGAACACCCGGGCAGTGATTTCCTCGACGCTGCCCAGCCCCGAGATCTTGCACACGCGCGGCGCAGCAGCATCGCCCGAAGCGGCCCACTGGGTGTAGTAATCCACCAGCGGCTTGGTCTGGGCGTGATACACCTCCAGACGCTTTTTCACCGTGGCTTCGGAGTCGTCGTCACGCTGGATCAACGCTTCCCCGGTGACATCGTCCTGGCCCTCGACCTTGGGCGGGTTGTACTTGACATGGTAGGTGCGGCCAGAGGCCAGGTGTACCCGGCGACCGCTCATGCGCTCGATGATTTCCTCGTCGGGCACGTCGATTTCCACCACCACGTCGAGCGCCACGCTGGCATCCTTCAGCGCGTCGGCCTGCGGAATGGTGCGCGGGAAGCCGTCGAACATGTAGCCCGAGGCACAGTCGTCCTGCTGCAGCCGATCCTTCACCAGTCCGATGATGATGTCGTCGGACACCAGACCCCCGGCATCCATCACCTTCTTTGCCTCGACGCCGAGCGGCGTGCCCGCCTTCACCGCAGCGCGCAGCATGTCGCCGGTGGATATCTGCGGAATCGAGAACCGCTCCTTGATGAAGTTGGCCTGCGTGCCCTTGCCGGCGCCCGGCGGTCCCAAAAGAATCAGTCGCATATACCCTCCCAGTCATGCGCCGCCCAGTTGCGGCTGCGTCGTTATGTGAAAAAAGGATTCCGAAACTTACTGCACTCTCTGCAGACGGTCAAACTCTGCACACACCCTGGCCAGATCCTCGGCCGTATCCACGCCGGCCGGAGGCGCATCGGCGATCACAGACACGGCGATGCGCCCGCCATGCCACAGCACCCGCAACTGCTCCAGGGCTTCCCACTGTTCCAGCGGCGACGGCGCCAGCTGCGAGTAAGTGCGCAGGAAGCCGGCCCGATAGGCGTACAGACCCACATGACGCAGCACCGGCAGCCCCTGAGGCAGGCTGTCGCGGGTGGCGGCAAAGTCATCGCGCGCCCAAGGAATCGGTGCCCGGGAAAAGTACAGCGCCAGCCCCTGGCGATCGCACACCACCTTCACCACGTTGGGATTGAACAGATCGGCCGCATCATGCAGCGGATGCGCGGCCGTGGCGACCGCTGCATCGGGATGCGCATCGAGCATTGCCGCCACGTTGTGAATCAGCGCCGGGTCGATCAGCGGCTCGTCGCCCTGCACGTTCACCACGATGTCCTCATCGTGCAGCCCAAGGCACTCGGCCACTTCGGCCAGACGGTCGGTGCCGCTCGCATGGTCGGGCCGGGTCATCATCGCCTGGCCGCCAACCGCCTCCACCGCATCGCGCACCCGTGTGTCGTCGGTTGCGACCCAGACCGAGCGAGCCCCCGACAGTTGGGCCCGTTCAAGCACACGCACCACCATCGGCTGTCCGCAAATGTCCGCCAGCGGCTTGCCCGGCAGGCGGCTGGAGCCGTAGCGGGCGGGAATCACGGCATGAAACTTCATCCCGTGTCAGGCCCGCAGGGCGTCGACTTCTTCGGCGCTCATCTCGCGGGCCTCGTCTTCGAGCATCACCGGAATGCCGTCCCGGATCGGGAAGGCCAGCCGGTCTGCCTTGCAGACCAGTTCCTGCTCATCCTTGAGATGATCGAGCGGCCCCTTGCAGATCGGACATACGAGAATCTCAAGCAGTCTGGCGTCCATGCGTCAGTATCTCCAGTATTCGTTCGCCCGCCGCATCGGCAATGTCGGCGCGCACGGGCAGTTCCCAAGTATCGGGCGGCGCAAAACTCCGGCATTTTACCGCATCCTTGCTGGTCATCACGCATGGCAACGCATCGTCGAAGCGCAGATCGCCGGCACTGAAGGCATGATGATCCGCAAAGGGATGCTCGATCACCTCCAGCCCTGCCGCGCGCAGTTCATCGAAGAAACGTGCCGGCCGACCGATGCCGGCCACCGCATGCACGCGCTGACCACGCAGCGCCTCCAGGGGACGCGCTTGCCGCTGCCCCGCACCCTCCAAACGCCCCGCACTCACAGGAACGACCGGATACAACCGCTGCCCCTCCAGCCGCATGCCGAAGACCGGCGTCTGCCCTGCCGCCCGCTGCGTGCGCACGGACAGCTCGCCATGCGCGATGACGACATCCACGCTCGCCAGTCGCGACACCGCTTCGCGCAAGGGGCCGGCCGGCAGCAGGCGGTGATTGCCCAGCACCGATTCATCGACCACCGCAATCTCTACCGTGCGCGGCAGGCGATAATGCTGCAGGCCGTCGTCGGACACCAGCACATCGCACTCGGGAAAGGTCTGCAGGAGGTGGTGTGCTGCCGCCACCCGGTCGGCGCCGATCACCACCGGGCAACCGGTCAGGCTGGCCAGCAATACCGGTTCGTCACCCACATCGACCGGCCGGGCGTCCGCGCCGACCGCCACCGGCCCGCGCAGGCGTCCGCCATAACCACGGCTGATGATGCCGGGGGTGCGGCCATGCGCACGCAACCATGCCACCAGCCAGCTCACCACCGGGGTTTTGCCGCTGCCCCCCACCGCGATATTGCCCACCACGATGACCGGCACCGGCAAGCGGGGCACACGCAGCACACCCTGCCGATACAGCGCAGCACGCAGGCGCGACACGCCACCGAACAGGCAGGACACGGGCAACAGGGCGGCGGCTGGCCAGCCGCCGGTCTCCCAGAAGACTGGGCGGGTGCGCTGTTTCACGCACCCGCCCCTGACCCGGACAGGCGGTCAGGGTGCTTCATTGCTCGGGCATCTGGATCGAGAAGGTAATATGCGACAGGCCCACCCGCTGGGCAGCCTGCATGACGTCGATCACGCTCTGGTGCTCGGCCTTGGCATCGGCATTGATCACCACCACCGGGTCGGGATTGCCGGGCGGAATCGCCTTGCCCACCGTTTCGGCGATTGCGGTCACATCGCGTGAGCCGACCAGCACTCCATTCACGATGATTTCGCCTGCGGCGGTGATCGCCACCGCAATCTCGTCGGCGGTGGCCTGCGCCTCTTCGGCCTGACCTTCGGGCAGGTTGATCTCCAGCGTCGCAATGCGGGAGAAAGTGGTGGTGAGCATCAGGAAGATGATGATCACCAGCACGACGTCGATGAGCGGAATCAGATTGACTTCCGGCTCCGCCCGCTGACGGCCTCGCTGAAAGTTCATGACGCCTCCGCCTCAGACCTTGCGGTCGCCATGGACGACCTCGACCAGCTTCACGGCCTGCTGCTCCATCTCGATGACGAAGCCATCGACCAGGGCGCGGAAATGGCGCCAGAAGATGGTGGCGGGAATCGCGATGATCAGCCCCAGCCCAGTCGTGTTGAGCGCAATCGAGATGCCCTGCGCGAGCATCTGCGGATTGGCCCCGCCCACACCCTGCGAGGCAAAGATGTCGATCATGCCGACGATGGTGCCGAACAGGCCGAGCAGCGGACTGATGGCGGCAATCGTGCCCAGCGTGGTGAGGTAGCGTTCGAGCTCGTGCGCCACTGCGCGCCCTTCCTCCTCGATCGACTCCTTCATCACCTCACGCGAGCTGTTTACATTGCGCAGCCCCGCCGCAAGCACCCGCCCCAGCGGAGAATGGGCGGCCACGCTGGCTATCATGGCACTCGACACCCCCTTGGCCTTGAGGTCGGTGAGCACGTTCTGGAGCAGCCCCGGCGGCGCGATCTTCGCGCGGCGCAAGGCCATGGAACGCTCGATGATCAATGCCACGGCAATGACGGAAGCAAACAGCAACGGCCAGATCGGCCAGCCTGACGCCTGAATGATCGCGAACACGCGACGAATCTCCTGGAAGACAAAGGACGAACTCTAGCGCTGGCAGCGCCGCCGTGCAAGGACAAGTGAATTCCCGCTGCAGGACGGACAGAAGCAGGACAAAGACCTTGCATGCGCCCCCCACCCGATCCATCGCTGGCATCGCGCCCGTCGATGCGTAAAATGCTCGTCCGCCTTTGAACCCTCCACACCTCCGACATGCCCGATACCGACACCTTTCCGCCCAGCGGACCGGTCAGCGTGACCGAACTCAACCGCATGGCGCGCCTGTTGCTGGAGCGCGGACTCCCGCTGATGCAGGTCAGCGGGGAGATTTCCAACCTGGTGCGGGCCGCATCGGGACATGTGTATTTCACCCTGAAGGATGCGGGCGCCCAGGTGCGTTGCACAATGTGGCGCAACCGGGCGCAGTTGCTCGGCTTTCGGCCGGAAAACGGCATGCAGGTGACGGTGCGGGCGCTGGTGACCCTGTACGAGGTGCGCGGTGACTTCCAGTTGTCGGTGGAGGCGCTCAGCCGGGCCGGTCAGGGCAGCCTGTATGAAGCTTTCCTGCAGCTGAAACAGAAGCTGGAGCTCGAAGGCCTTTTCGCCCCCGAGCGCAAGCGCCCCCTGCCCCGCTTTCCCGCCGGCATCGCGGTGGTGACCTCCCCCTCTGCGGCGGCGCTGCAGGATGTGCTCGCCTGCCTGTCCAGACGCGCTCCGAACATTCCGGTAGTGCTCTACCCTGCCTCGGTGCAGGGGGCGAGCGCCCCGGAAGAGCTGACACAGGCCGTGCACACCGTGAGCCGCCGGGCGAGCCTGGACGGCGTCGATCTGTTGCTGCTGGTGCGCGGTGGGGGCAGTCTTGAAGACCTGCAGGCCTTCAACGCAGAAGGATTGGCCAGAGCGATTGCGGCCTGCCCGATTCCGGTGATTTCCGGGGTCGGGCACGAAACCGACTTCTCGATCAGCGACTTTGTTGCCGACCAGCGCGCCACCACCCCCACCATGGCCGCCGAACTCGCCTCTGCCGCCACCCATGAGGCGCGCCAGCGACTGCCGCAGTTGCAGCGCCTGCTCAGGGCAGCGTTCGAGCACCAACTCAGCCGGCGGGAACAGCGCCTGGACCGTTGCGCCCTGCGCCTGCTCCATCCGCGCGAGCGCCTGCAGCGGGCCGGCCGCGAACTGCAGGTGCTGGAGCAACGCCTGCAACGGGCCGCAGGCAAGCAGCTCGAACGGCAGCGCACCCGCCAGGAACGGCTGGCGCTCAGACTGCACCATGCCCGCCCCGTCCTGTCCGCCCGACAGGAACAGATCGACGCCCTGCAGCACCGCCTGCGTCAGGCCACCACCCACACTCTGGCAGGCCTGGCCAGCCGGCTGGACGCCCTGCAGGACAGCCTGCGCCACCTCGACCCGAAGGCGGTGCTGAACCGGGGCTTCAGCATCACCCGGGACGGGGACGGACGGATCGTGCGCGATGCCGCCAGCGTGCCCACCAACGCGCTGCTGGACATCGAGCTGGCCCATGGCCATTTGCGCGTGCGGAACCTGACGCAGCGGGCAACGTCCGAACAGGAACGCGCCGAAGAAGAATGAAGCACAGCCCGGGCGTGGTGGTTTTTTGTCCGGGTTTTACCCGGATTTTGCCAATCGGTATTTGCCATTCCCGCTTAATCCCGACTAGAATTGTCAGGCTTTGAACCCGCAAAGGAGAGACTCAATGGAACACACCCTGCCCCAGCTGCCGTATGCCAAGGACGCCCTGGCCCCGCACATTTCCGAAGAAACCCTGGAGTTTCACCACGGCAAGCACCATCAGGCCTATGTCACCAACCTGAACAATCTGATCAAGGGCACCGAGTTCGAGAACCTCGATCTTGAGTCCATCATCAAGAAGGCACCGGCCGGCGGCATCTACAACAATTCCGCCCAGGTCTGGAACCACACCTTCTTCTGGAACAGCATGAAGCCGAACGGCGGCGGTGAGCCGACCGGTGCCCTGGCCGATGCAATCAACGCCAAGTGGGGCAGCTTCGAGGACTTCAAGAAGGCCTTCACCGCCTCGGCCGTGGGCAACTTCGGCTCCGGCTGGACCTGGCTGGTGAAGAAGGCCGACGGCAGCGTGGACATCGTCAACATGGGCGCCGCCGGCACCCCGCTGACCACCGGCGACACGGCCCTGCTCTGTATCGATGTGTGGGAACATGCCTACTACATCGACTACCGCAACCGTCGTCCCGATTTCGTGGCCACCTTCCTGAACAGCCTGGCAAACTGGGACTTCGCTTCGGCCAACTTCAGCGCCTGATCGCTCCCCGTCCGGTGCGGCACCACCGCACCGTATATTGGCACTGCCCGGCGGCCCCTCACGGGGCCGCTGTCTTGTCTGCCCCACACTTGTCTGCCCCACGCCGGTCGCCCGAACTCGCCCCAACCCACCCGTCATGCTCGAAATCCTGCACCGCGATGAAGCCCTGGTCGCAATTCACAAACCCTCGGGCCTGCTGGTGCATCGCTCGACCATAGACCGGCACGAGACCCGTTTTGCGGTGCAACTGCTGCGCGACCAAATCGGCCGGCATGTGTATCCGGTGCACCGGCTCGACAAGGGCACCTCGGGCGTGCTGCTGTTTGCACTGGAGCGCGCGCTGGTGGCCCCGCTCGGACAAGCCTTTGAACAGCAGACAGTCACCAAGCATTATCTGGCCATCGTGCGCGGACATCCTCCGCAGCATGGCCTGATCGACCACGCGCTGAGCCTGCACCCCGACCGCATCGACCCGGGTGAGCGCCTCACCCCGGCGCTGCAACCGGCCCAAACTCGTTTTCGCACACTGGCCACGGTCGAACTGCCGGTCGCGGTGGATCGCTATCCAAGCAGCCGCTACGCGCTGGTCGCGCTGGCCCCGCTCACCGGACGGCGCCACCAGTTGCGCCGCCACATGAAGCATATCGCCCACCCGATCATCGGTGATGCCACCCATGGCAAGGGGCGGCACAACCGCTTCTTTGCCGAACGCTTCGGCAGCACGCGCCTGCTGCTGGCCTGCGTCGGCCTGCAACTGGCACACCCGCTGACCGGCCAGCCGCTGCGGCTGCTGGCCCCGCCCTCAGCCGACTTCATGCAGGTGGTCAACGCACTGGGTTGGGCAGACAGCGCCCGCGCCAGCCTTTCGATCGTCATGGATTCGATGCACAATGACGAGTCCGACGAACACACCACACCGCGATCGACACCATGAATCCCCTGCTTGAGGTCAGACAACTCGGCCAGCAGCTCTGGCTGGACAATCTTTCACGCACCCTGCTGCGCGACGGTCATCTTGCACGCATGATCGCCGAGGACGGCATCAGCGGCGTCACCACCAACCCCGCCATCTTCCACAAGGCCATTGCCGACGGTCGCTACTACGAGGACGACCTGGCCGTACTGAAGGCCGGAGCGCTCGATGCCGAACGCCGTTACGAGGCGCTGGTGATACCCGATGTGCAGGCAGCCTGCGACCTGCTGCTCCCCACCTTCCACGCCAGCGGCGGACAGGCCGGTTATGTCAGCCTGGAGGTATCCCCCGCGCTGGCCCATGACGCAGCCGGCACGATTGCCGCCGGCCAGCGGCTGGCCCAGGCCGTGGGGCGTGACAACCTGCTGATCAAGGTGCCTGCCACCGTGCCCGGGCTGGAGGCGATCACCGGGTTGATTGCGGGTGGGCTGAATGTGAATGTGACGCTGATGTTCTCGCTCGCGCATGTGGATGCGGTGGCCGAGGCGTATGTGGCGGGCCTGCAGGCCCTTCAGCGCAACGGCGGCGATGTGTCGCGCATCATGTCGGTGGCCAGTGTGTTCATGAGCCGGGTGGACACGCTGATCGACGCGCAACTGGCGCAGCTCGACCAAGGGCTTGGCAACACGCACACCTCGTTGCGTGGCAAAACGGCTGTCGCCATGGCACGCCTGGCCTACCAGCGCTATCGGGCGCGCTTTGAAGGCGAATCCTTCGCCGCGCTGCGCGCGGCCGGGGCACGACCGCAGTACATGCTGTGGGCCAGCACCGGCACGAAAAACCCGGCCTACAGCGATCTGCTGTACGTGGAATCGGTGATCGGCCCCGACACCATCAACACCCTGCCTGACGCCACGCTTGCCGCCCTGCGCGACCATGGCAAGGCCGTCCGCACCCTGGACCAGGAGGTGGCCGCTGCCGAAGCGCAGTTTTCCGCGCTCGACTCGCTCGGCATCGATCTGCAAGCGGCTGGCGAACACTTGCAGGCCGAAGGGCTGCGCCAGTTCGACCAGGCCTTCAGCGGACTGATCGCACTGATGCGCTGAAGGCCAGCCGGCGCAGGCCGTGCTGGCCTGCGCCCGGACCGCGTGCTCCTCAGGCGGTGGCCTTCTTCAGCGAGTGCGCGATCAGCTCCCGGCGCGGCACGCCGCGCTGCTCGTTGGCCCCGCCCAGCAACTCCTTCATGTCGAGGATCAGCACGATCTGACCATTGGCCAGCGTGGTCACGCCGGCCACGCCCTTGGGACGGAAGGCATCCAGCGACTTGATCACCGCATCCTCGCGTCCGGCAAAGCTGTCGATGGCCAGGATGAAGGACAGTTCGGCGGTCTGCATCAGCACACCGAACTCGGGCGTGCGCTCCAGCGGCCAGCCCAGCAGGGACGACAACGGCAGCACCGGCAGGACTTCGCCGCGCACCACCATGGTGGCACGGCCACCGACCTCCTTCACTTCATCGACATTGATCGGCAGGATCTCGCGCACCATCGACAGCGGCACGGCAAACGGCTGCTGATCGAGCCGCACCAGCAGCACCGGCAGGATCGCCAGGGTGAGCGGCAGGTTGATGATGAACGAAGTGCCCGCCTTGGGCTGCGAGCGAATGTCGATGGTGCCGTTGAGCTTCTGGATGTTGGTACGCACCACGTCCATGCCGACGCCACGGCCGGACACGTCCGACACCTTGGTGGCCAGCGAGAAGCCCGGCAGGAACACCAGGTTGAAGCTCTGCCGGTCGTCCATCGAGCTGGCCTCTTCCTCGGTGATCAACCCCTTCTCCACCGCCTTGGCGCGCAGCCGCTCGGCATTCATGCCGCGCCCATCGTCGGCCACCTCAATGACGATGTGGTCGCCTTCCTGCTGCGCCGACAGCTTCACAATGGATTTGGCCGGCTTGGCATTCGCACGGCGCTCTTCCGGTTCTTCCACACCATGGTCGACCGCGTTGCGGATCAGGTGGATGATCGGATCGGCCAGATCCTCGATCATCGTCTTGTCGATCTCGGTTTCCTCGCCCTGCAGCACCAACTCCACGTCCTTGCCCAGGTTGCGGGCCAGGTCGCGCGCAATGCGCGGGTACTTCTGGAACAGGCGGCCAATGGGTTGCATGCGCGTCTTCATCACCGCGTTCTGCAGGTCGGACACCAGCAGGTCGAGCTGGCTCACCGCAATGTCGAGTGCATGCAGGGTTTCGCTGTCGGTGTTGCCGCTGAGAATGTCGCTGCGCAGGGCATTGAGCCGGTTCTTGGTCAGACCGATTTCGCCCGAAAGGTTGAGCACCTGATCGAGACGGGTGGTATCGACCCGGATCGAGGTGTCCCGCTGCCGCTCCGATTCACGCCGCCCGACCGGGGCCGACATCGCACCCGGCCGGTCCGTGGCACGGCGACCGAGCGCATTCTGGATGACCTCCTCGGGCGTCTTGGTGGCCACCACCGGCACCGATGCGACCTTGCTCGCCACCGGCACACCGGTGACCGCACCGTGCAGCAGCTCCCAATCGGGGCCGCTTCCCCCGGACGGAACCGATGCCGTCCTCTGCACGACCTCGGGTGCATCGTCTTCCGCCGTACCGCCATCCATGCTCAGCTCGCCGGCAAGCGCCTGGCGCAGGCGGGCAATCAGGTCCGGATCGGCTGCGTGGGGCTGGGTGCCACGCTCCAGATGACCGAACATGTCGCGCACGGAGGCAGTCGCTTCGAGGATCACGTCCATCACTTCGGGGCCGAGGGTCAGCTCCTTGTTGCGCAGCTTGTCGAAGAGGTTCTCGGTCAAATGGCACAACGTCACCAGCTCGCTGGCATTGAGAAAACCCGCGCCCCCCTTGATGGTGTGAAAACCCCTGAAAATGTCGTTGAGCAAGCCCAGGTCATCGGGCGCCCGCTCCAGATCGACCAGCTTGTTATCCACACCTGACAGAAGGTCACCCGCTTCGATCAGGAAATCCTGCAGCAGCTCTTCCATTCCGGCGAAATCACTCATGATCTTCTCGCAATTAATTGGTCGCTTGCGTTGACTTCGTCTCATCGAAGCAGCGCGCGGATGGGTTTGCGGGTTCAGAAACCCAGGCTGTCGAGCAGATCATCCACCTGCTCCTGCGTGGAGACAACATCGTCGCGGTCCTTGGCATCGATCACCGGCCCGTTCATCAGCCCGGCATGCTTCTGGTCCAGCTTCTCGGGGGGCGTCACCTCCAGCAGGACGCCGAGCAGTTCACGCTCCAGGGTTTGCGCCAGATCGACCACCCGCTTGATCACCTGCCCGGTGAGATCCTGGAAATCCTGCGCCATCATGATCTCATGCAGCTGCTCGCCGGTGCGCTGGCTGGTCGTGTCCACCTCGCCCAGAAAACTGCGCGTGTCATTGGCCAGGGCCTTGAATTCATCGACCGACAGCTCATTGGCGAACAGGCGATCCCAGCGCGTGCTCAGCGCCTGCGCGCCCTGCTGGGTGCGCTCCTGCATCGGCCGCGCGATGTCGGTGGCGTTGAGTACACGGCTGGCGGCCTGCTCGGTCATCTGCGAGATGTAGTTGAGCCGCTGGCGTGCGTCGGGCATCGCCAGCACCGCCTCATGCAGCGAACTGTCCGAGCCGAGCGCCCGCAGGAACTCATGCACCTGGCGGGTCATCTGGCCAATCCGGTTGAAGACCTTGTCCTCACCGCTGTCTGCGCCAGCCTCCTCCACCGCTGCGGCCGGCGGCGCGTCGCTGCGCGCGGCCCCGGCGGCGGCAGCCCCCTGCCCACTGGCCTCGAATCCGGCCGAAACCGAATCGAACAAGGCTTGCAGCTCCTCGTCGTCGCCACTGCTGTCGGTAGCGGGCGAGGCTGCAGGCGGCTCCGGCACGGCGGCCGGCGCCGATGCGATGCTGTCGAACAAGGCCTGGAGCTCGTCCGAGTCGACGTTGGCTCCCGTATTCTGCTTGCGTGTCATATGCAGGCTCCTGCGTTTTGCACAGGCCACATGTCTGGCGACCTGATCATTGCTGTTCCGTCACTTGCCCATCTTCTCGAAGATCTTGGTCAGCTTCTCGGACAGCGTGGCTGCGGTGAAGGGCTTGACGATGTAGCCGCTGGCCCCCGCCTGCGCAGCCGCAATGATGTTTTCCTTCTTGGCCTCGGCCGTGATCATCAGCACCGGCAGATGCTTGAGCGACGGGGACTGGCGGATGCGCTGCAACAACGTCAGGCCATCCATGTTCGGCATGTTCCAGTCGGTCACGACAAAGTCGAAGCCTCCGGATTCGAGCTTTTGCAGCGCGACGGCGCCGTCTTCGGCCTCATCGACATTGGTGAAGCCAAGCTCCTTGAGGAGATTGCGCACGATGCGACGCATGGTCGAAAAGTCGTCGACGACAAGAAATCTGGTTTTGGGGTCGGCCATCCTATTCTCCGTATTCACCTGACAGCGACGTCGTGCGCCGCCACGCTGCGGGCCAGAAGCGGCCTGAGCGTGTCGGCAAGAACGTCGGCGTCGAATTTTGCCACGTAAGCGTCCACACCGACCTGCTTACCCATTGCCCGATTCGCCTCCGAAGACAGCGACGAATGCATCACCACCGGAATGCCGTCGAAACGCGGGTCTGACTTGATCTTGCGGGTGAGCACATAGCCATCCATTTCGGGCATCTCGGCATCCACCAGAATCACATCCACCTCTTCACCCACATGGTGGCCGGTCTGCTTGGCGTAGGTCGCCAGTGCATCGAGGCGGTTCCAGGCTTCCAGCCCGTTGAGCGCGTGCTTGTGCTTGACCCCCAGCTTGTCGAGCACCTCGGAGATCTTGCGACGCGCCACGGCCGAGTCGTCCACGAAAAACACGTTCATCGAATGACCGCCGACAATCGGCGAGATTGCGCCAACCACCGTATCGCCAAAGGTGTTGGCCATCACCGTCTCGACGTCGAGAATCGACACCAGCGTGCCGTTGGGCAACTCGGTGATCGCGGTGATGTAGGTGTTGGTGTTGCCGGACACGTTGTCGGGTGCGCGCACCTTGTCCCAGTCCACCCGCACGATGCGGTCGACCTCCGCCACCAGGAAGCCCAGCGTGCGCTTGCTGTACTCGGTGACCATCATCGAACCGCCCAGCCCATCGCTGTCCCCATGGTCCAGCCCCAGAACCCTGGCCAGCGACAGCACCGGGATCACGTTGCCGCGCAGCGAGATGAGCCCCTCGACCCCCTTTGGCATGTTCGGTGCCTTGGTGATGAACGGCGTCGCCGACACCTCCTTCACCTTGAACACGTTGATCCCGAACACCTCGCTGGTACCCAGCGAGAACAGCAGGATCTCCATCTTGTTGGAGCCGGCCAGGCTGGCCCTGGCATCGACGCTGCCAAACAGTTCGGAATCGCTATGGTTGGCGTTATTCATTGCTTACCCCTTTCATTCGCGTTCGCCGCGCCGCCGGGCGGACTTGATCAGGCGTCGCAACACATCGGCGAGACGCTGAGGTTCGAACTTCGGCACATATTCGTCCACCCCCACCGACTTGCCCAGTTGCTGGTTGGACATGCCCGACAGCGAGGAATGCATCACCACCGGGATGCCCTCGAAACTGGCATCGGACTTGATCGACTTGGTCAGGATGTAGCCATCCATCTCGGGCATTTCCACATCGGTCAGCACCACGCTCACCAGGTCACGTACATGCTGTCCGTTGGCGGCGGCCTGACGGGCGATCTGTTGCAGGACTTCCCACGCCGCACGACCGTTCACTGCCGCACGATAGGGCACCCCGAGGGTGTCCAGGGTACGCTCGATCTGCTTGCGCGCCACCGATGAATCGTCGGCAAACACCACAAAGCGCTCCTCGCCCTCGACCGGTTCGATACCCTTGAACAGGAAATCCTCGTCGTAGCGGGTCGTCTCGGACAGCACTTTCTCCACGTCCAGCATCATGACCAGCTTGTTGCCCGGCAGTTCGGTCACTGCGGTCACCAGCCCGCCCATGTTGGCCGTCAGCATCTCGGGAGGCACGCGCATCTGCGACCAGTCCAGCCGCAGGATGGTATCGACCGCCTCGACCAGAAAACCCTGTGTGTGGCCGTTGTACTCGGTCACGATCATGATGTCGCGGGTGCCCTCGGTGTCGATGCCCACATATTTGGCCAGATCCACCACCGGCACCAGCGCGCCGCGCAGGCTCACCATGCCCTCGACGCAGGACGGCATCTCGGGCGCAGCAGTGATCGTGCCGGTACGCATCACCTCGCGCACCTTGAACACGTTGATGCCGAATATCTCGCGCCGCCCCGTCCTGCGATCTTCGCCGAGCGTGAAGAGCAGAATCTCCAGCTTGTTGGTGCCGGCCAGACGCGTGCGCGCGTCAATGTTCTTCAGAAGTTCAGACATGGGTATCTCCAGCGGGCAGTTGCATCCGGCAAGTCATGGTAGTTTCGTTCATCGTTCAGTGTGTTGCAGCGTCCAGTGCGCTCAGGCCCGATAGCCTATCCGGAAGCCGCCCCAATGGCGACCATTCACATGAATGGGCGCCGAAATGTCGTGCATGATCTCACCGGTGTCACGGCGGTAGGTCTGGATCAGGAAAGGCAGTTCATGCGCACCGCACTGCCTTCCAACCGGATCGTCGAAAATGCGTTTCGTGCGGTTATGCACAAAGTCATGCGCCCGGTCTCCGGTGAGCGCCTGCGAAAAGCGCTTGTTGTGAGTCGGCACGTAACCGCGCTGATCACAACCGATTGCATACACCAGATGCTCATCGGTTTCCAGAACCGCTTCCTGCACCGCCGGAAACAGCCTGTCGGTGAGCGCATCGAAGCGGGTGTTGTACTTTTGCGGATCGGTGCTGGCAATCGGCCGGTAGTTTCGGTCGAACAACGCCTCCTCGGTGATCTGGCCACTGCGGATTGCGGACTCCAGCACCGCCGCGAGCTTGCCGGCTGCGGCCGTGACCACCTCCGGCATGCGCCGATGCACCTGCATGGAGCGCTCGCCCGCCGCACCCAGCCTGAACACCTTGCTGATTTCATGCAGGTTTGCCGCCAGCCCCTCCAGCTGCCGGGCCTCGTCCAGGGTCGCAGCCGCCCCCTGGGTGTTGCGGTCGGTCATGTCCATGATCTCGCGCACCTGGGCAACCACGTTCTCGGCCTCACGGCTTTGCTGCGAGATGGCGACCGCAATGCCATCCACCTTCTCCATGGTTTCCTGTGCGCCAATGTTGATCTGCTCCAGCGAGGCCGCCGCGTTGCGTGCCAGTTCGGCCCCCACTCGCGCCTGCTCGCTGTCGTGATGGATGGCCTCGATCGCCGAGCGGGTGCCTTCCTGTATCGCCACGATCATGCTGCCAATCTCGCTGGTGGCCGATGATGTTCGTTCGGCGAGCTTGCGCACCTCGTCGGCCACCACCGCAAAACCCCGCCCCTGCTCGCCGGCGCGGGCGGCCTCGATGGCCGCATTGAGCGCCAGCAGGTTGGTCTGCTCGGCAATCTCGCGAATCACCTTGATGATGCCGTTGATCGCCTCCGAGCGCTGGCCCAGTTCGGAGATGAGCCGGGCCGACTCATCCACCGAGCGGGCAATCTGTTCGATCTCGCTGGAGGCCTGCGTGACGATGCGCGCGCCCTGCTGGGACAGTTCGCGCGCCTGCTGGGCATTCGCCGCCGTCTGGTGGGCATGCTCGGCGACCGCGCCCACCCCGGCGGTCATCTGCTCGATGGACTGCACCATGCCTTCGGACACGCTGCGCTGCTGGGTCGAGCCGTCAGCCACATGACCGGCGTCGCGCGACAGGTTTTCGGCAGCCTCGGCCACCCGTTGCGCATCGTAGATCACCTTTCCGACGATGCCCTGAAAGCTTTCGATGAGCCGGTTGAAGGCCTGTGCGCAACGCCCGGCTGCGCCAGGAAGACAGGGTGCACGCCGCGACAGGTCGCCATCGAAGTGCATCTGCTCGATCACGGTCGCCAGCTCGGTCATGGGCCGTTTGGCCGACGCACCGACCAGCAGCAGGACCAGCATCACCAGCCCGCCCAGCCCGACATGCGCCAGCACCAGCCACGGCCCCAGCGGGGCCACCGATGCGGTGATGCCGCCACCGGCAAGCGCTACCAGACCCCCCGACACGATGGCCATCATCCAAAGCGGCATGATCACACCTCACTCACTCCATTCACCCTTGCACACCCTATCGGCGCATCTGAAGCGTTTCTTTAATCTTTTTGTGCAAATGCAGGCACACCGAGTCAGGCACCGGATGTCGGCACACTGCCAACCGGCCGCAGCTCACCCACCCTGCGCGCGATGGCACTGGCCACCTGATCCAAAGATACCACCTCGCAGGCCGCACCCAAGCGGATCGCCTCGCGTGGCATGCCGAACACCACGCAACTGGCCTCGTCCTGCGCAATCGTCCAGGCGCCTTTTTTCCTCATCGCCAGCAGGCCCCCGGCTCCGTCCTTGCCCATGCCGGTGAGCAGCACGCCCACCATCGGTACCCCCACATGCGCTGCGGCCGACTCGAACAACACATCCACCGAAGGGCGATGGCGGTTGACCGGAGGCTCCTTGCGCAGACGACAGGCGTAACCGGAGGGTCCCCGCACGATGGACAGATGCGAGTGTCCGGGGGCCACATACACCGTCCCCCCGAGCACGGCCTCCCCGTCGTCAGCCTGCTTCACATGCATCGCGCTCAGCCCATCGAGCCGACGCGCAAAGGCGTCGGTGAACATTTCCGGCATGTGCTGCACGATCAGCACCGGCGGGGTGGATGCCGGCAAGGCCTGCAGCACCACCTTGATGGCCTCGGTTCCACCGGTAGATGCACCAAGAAAGATCAGCGCACGGGGCGGGGCACGCAACGCCGGATTCATCGTTCAATGCACCGAGGATTCATGCTTTGCCCGCAACATCCGCACGCTGATACACCGTCCGCCCGAGTGGCTTGAACAGGTCGGCAGCGTGCAGAAAACTTTCGGAGTGCCCGGCGAACAGCGCGCCATCCGGTTTGAGCAGGGGCACGAAACGCTTGAGGATGTCGTACTGGGTCCGTTTGTCGAAATAAATCATCACATTGCGGCAGAAGATCGCATCCAGCGGCCCCTTCACCGACCAACCGGTTTCGAGCAGGTTAAGCCGCGAAAAGGTGATCAGACGCTGCAACTCGGCCTTCACCCGGTACGTACCCCCACTATCAGGCACGAAATACTTCTTCAGGTAACCGGGCTTGAGTCCGACCACCCGATCCTCACCGTACACACCCCGGCGGGCATCGGCCAGCACCGTGGTGTTAATGTCGGTGGCGACGATGCGCACCGGCGGCGACAGCGTGGCAAAGGCCTCGCACGCGGTCATGGCCAGCGAGTACGCCTCTTCCCCGGTGGAAGCAGCGCAGCACCAGATCTGGTAGGGGCGGTCGATGCCGGGTTTCTTCAGACGCTCGGTCAGGATATCGAAATGGTGGACCTCCCTGAAAAAGGAGGTCAGGTTGGTGGTCAGCGCATTGACGAAGGCTTCCCACTCCATGCGATCGCCCGACAGACGGTCCAGATACTCGGCAAAGTTGCGCAGGCGACGGTCGCGCAGGCGACGGGCGAGCCGCCCATACACCATGTCCTGCTTGGTCGGCGAAAGCACGATGCCGGCATGTTCGTGAATGAGTCGCTTGATGCGGTCGAAATCGGCCGCAGTGAATTCGAACTCGCGCTTTGCATCGGAAGCGGTGGCCAGGCCGGCGGCACGCACGGCTGACAGCACGTCCGATGTCAGCGAATGCACCGGGCGGGCGCCCGGGCCGGGGCGGTCATCTTTCAGGGTCATGGGTCCTGTGCATTCCATTCATTCTCAAGGGAGCGGCCGGGGTGACCGGCACGCCCACGCGCCTGCGGTCGGCTTTTGCCCCGGCTGCTGCGCGCGGCTTTCTGCGCGTCTGCCGCTATTGTCGCCGAGCGCGCAGTTTCTCGCACCGAAAAACGTTCAGAGCGCGGTAAAAGGCCTTGCTCAGGGCGCGCACAACTGTCCACGGTGTCCAGCAGGCCGACCAGGCGTGCAAGACTGGCGCGCAGTGCCGCCCCGGCCCGCAGCCACTCATCGGACGCTTCGTGCAGGCTTTGCTCAAGCGGATGGAGCAGCCCCCGCAGGCAGGCCAACTCGGCACTGATCCGGGTGGCCAGCGCATGCACAGGCGACTGCGCACCGTCGGACGGTGCAAGGCGCGCATTCACCACGAGCGCCCCCATGCGTGCCAGCACTCCCCCCATGCCCGCCAGCAGGTCCGGGCCGGCCTGTTGTGCAGGCGCCTCCAGGCGATTGCCGAGGGCCTCAAGCTGCGCGATGCATTCTGGCAGCACACGCCCGACCGCATCTTCGACCGACCGTTGTGCCATGGTTTCCTGCAGGCCCTCGCCATCGGCGTGCAATGCCAGCAACTCGTCCGGTGCGAGCAGCGGCAGCCAGCCATCCTCAAGGCGCAGCGCGCCGTCGATGAAGCGTGCCTGATGGAGGGTAGCGGCGCGACCGAGACGTTTCAGGTCGTCGTTCTCCCCGGGCAGGAGTTCGCCCAGTTCGTCGCACAGGAGACCAAACAGACCGGACTGCGCCCGCAGCACCAACACCGTGCTCACTGCAGCCGACAGCTCCTGCACCTCCAGGTCCGGCAGATGCGCAGGCACGATCAGGGGCAACAGTTGATCGTCCAGCGCCACGGCCATGCCTGCACCGGGCAAGGCCAGGCACTCTCCGGGCGACAGGGCCGAATGCACTGCCCTGTCCTCCACCGCAAACCAGTGCTGCCCGAGACGCACCGTGACATACGCCTGTACCTGTACCTGTGCGGAGGCAGGCCCGGGTTCGGGCTCCGGACGCGCGCGCTCCGGCCCCACCTCCTCCACCTTCAGGCTGCCGGGTTCGGCGAGTTGATCGAAAAGCGCGCTCAACGCACGGTCATCCAGCGGAGTTTCACACTCCAGCTGCCATTGCCTGTCACCCGTTTCTGCATCGGGCGGCTGCACCGACAGCACACGCCCTGCCTGCGCCAGGGTCTCGAGCACATGCTCCTGAATCAGCTCCGCGCCGATCAGCATGCGCCCGGTGGCATAAACAATGCGCAGGTGCCGCGCCGCCGTCGATGCAGCAGGCTGCACGGCGGGCGACAAGCGGTCACCGGCCGGCGGGGCAGCATCGTTGCCCCGCTCCAGACGCGCACGCTGGGCACGGATGCGTGCCACGCCGGGGGCCTGGGCAGCCCGCAAGGCGCCCAGCCACTGCTGCAGGAAAGCAAGCGCATCGAGCACGCGCTCGCGCAGCGCATCATCGCCATGCGACCCCATCCGCCGGCACTGGGTCTCCAGCGCTGCAGCAAAATCCGCGAAGTCACCAAACCCCACCGACGCAGCGGCCCCCTTCAGACCATGCACGCAGCGGATCAGCTCGGACACCGCCTGCTCGTCCGGAGCCGACGTCCATGCGCAGCGCTCTGCGAGGCCGACGAGTTCCTCGCCCTCGGTCAGAAAGGTCTGCTGGATGGATTCTGGTGTGAGTGACATTGCGGTTGGCCGCGTGCTGTGGGTACAGACGGTTTAACGGCCGCCCGCGCGCCAACTTAAGCAGGATCGCTCAACCGGGCTGACGCGCCCGCTCTTCGATCGAGCGGCGCAGGGTATCGGCATCAAAAGCCGGTGCGACATCGACCTCGTCCTGATCCACGCCCTCCTCGCCCTGGGCGCGGAAAGCCTCCTCGGTCTTGCGGTTCATCACGATGATGCTGATGCGCCGGTTGGAGGCATCGAACGGGTCATCCTTCTTGAACGGGATGGTATCGGCCAGCCCCACCACCCGCACCACCTTGCCACTCTCCAGGCCACCCGCGACCAGCTCCCGGCGCGAGGTATTCGCCCGCATGCTGGACAACTCCCAGTTGGAGAAACCCCGATCCCCGCCCGAAAAGGGGGTGGCATCGGTGTGACCGGACAGACTGAGGCGGTTTTCCACATCGTTCAAGGCCCGCCCGATGGCTCTCAGAAGCGTGCGGGTATAAGGCTGGAGTTCGGCGCTGGACAGCGCGAACATCGGCCGGTTGCGTTCATCCACGATCTGGATGCGCAAACCTTCTGAAGTAATGTCCATCAGGATCTGGTGCTTGAAACTGCGCAACTGCGGATCGGCCTCGATGATGGCTTCGATCTTTCCCTTCAGGTCGATCAGTTGCCCACGCTCGCGCAGCTCGGCCTCAAACTCTGCGGTGCCCTGAAAGCGCTCGCGGGCCGCATCGAGTGCCAGGGTGTCGCGCCCCTGGACCGTGCCCCGCCGCACCTGCCCCACCGTGCGCGACAAGTCTTCACCCCCGCCGGGAATCACGCTCGAACTGTCGCCCGTGCCCGCACCGCCCTGCATCGCCACCTTGAGCGGATTCTGGAAATGATCGGCAATACCTTCGAGATCGCCCTGTGCGGTCGAGCCGAGCAGCCACATCAGCAGGAAGAAGGCCATCATCGCGGTGACGAAGTCCGCATAGGCAATCTTCCATGCGCCACCGTGGCCGCCCCCCACGACCTTCTTGATCTTCTTGACGATGATGGGCTGCTGGGTATCGTCGCTCATGCCTTGTTGCGCTCAGTCATGCGAGGGTGCACATCGGCCGCCACTCAGCCCTTGCGGCTCTTGATGTCGGCTTCGAGTTCAAGAAAGGTGGGCCGCTCGGTGGAGGTGAGCACCTTGCGCCCGAACTCCACGGCCACCTGCGGGGCATAACCATTCATGCTGGCCAGCAACACCACCTTGATGCACTGGAAGATCTTGCCGCTTTCCTCTGCCCGCTGCTCCAGCTGACCGGCAATCGGCTGCACGAAACCATAGGACAGCAGGATGCCGAGGAAGGTACCCACCAGCGCCCCACCGATCATCTTGCCGAGCACTGCCGGAGGTTCGCCCACCGACCCCATCACGTTCACCACGCCCATCACCGCAACCACAATGCCGAATGCGGGCAAGGCATCGCCCGTCTTTGCCACGGCGTGTGCCGGGCCGTGCGCCTCTTCGTGATGGGTCTCGATTTCCATATCCATCAGGGACTCGATCTCGAACGCGTTGAGGTTGCCCCCCACCATCATACGCAGGTAGTCGGTCATGAACTCGACCGCATGGTGGTCGGCCATCACGCTCGGATATTTGGAAAATACCGGGCTCTGCTCAGGGTTCTCGATGTCACCTTCGATGGACATCAGCCCTTCCTTGCGCACCTTCGCCAGCAACTCGTACATCAGCGCCAGCAGGTCCATGTACATCGCCTTGTTGTAAGGTGACCCCTTCAGCGCACCGGGCAGGGCCTTGAGGGTAGCCTTCATCGCCTTGCCGCCATTGCTGGCGACAAAGCCACCAATCATCAGTCCGATGATTGCAACGTATTCCACCGGCACCCACAGCGCCATCAGGCTACCGTGCAGCGAGTATGTGCCGATCGATGCCAGCAGGACGATCACATAGCCAACAAGAAGAAACACTGCTGAAGCCCCTCACTCGAATCCGTGCCTGTGGCACCCATCATCCCGGGCGGGTTCGCAAAGCGACCGCCCGGGCATGCAGTCAACCGCCAGTAAGCGGAATTATCGACTACCCGCAGGCAAACTTGACAGCTTCGGACGAAAAAAAGACCGCTCCGGGCGGTCTTTCGGCCGGCCCCCCCCCGCAGGGGGTCATTCAACCGGGGTGGCTGCGCGCTTGCGGCTGGCGGTGCGGGTCTTGGCCACCGAACGGACTTCGGGCGCGGCTTTCTTGCCCTTGCCCGCACGGGACGGCATGTTGCACAAGCCGCACACGAACTGCGCTGCCGGGTCGTAAGCATGCGTGATGAACTGGCCGCCGCACTGGGTGCAGGGCGTCTGCTGCAGCATGTCGGCATCGAAGAAACGCACCAGCGTCCATGCGCGGGTCAGGCTCAGCACCGGCTCCATCGCCTGCGCCTCGATGTGATCAAGGTACAGGTGATAAGCCTTCAGGATCGCATCCAGGCCCTTGAGCGTGGTGTGCTCTTCGAAATAGCGGAAGAAGGCCATGAACAGCGAGGAGTGCACGTTGGGCTGCCAAGCCATGAACCAGTCGGTGGAAAACGGCAGCATGCCCTTGGGGGGCGACATGCCGCGCACCTCCTTGTATATCTTCAGCAGACGCTCCCGGCTGAGATTGGTCTCTGCCTCGAGCATCTGCATGCGCGCACCCAGGCTCACCATTTCGACCGCGCGCTGTATCTCGTCGGCCTCCTTGATCACACTCTTATTCTTCATTGTCTTCATCCTCATGCAGCCGGGCGGGCTTCTTTCCTGCCGCAATGATTGCGGCATGCAGCCCGGCACTGGCGGGATCGCGCCCCTCACCGGCCAGCAGGCCGGACAAATGGGCATCGTCGAAGCGAAAGGCCGGCAGCACCATCTGCGCACTGGCCATCTTCACCATCCTGGTCGCTGACAGGCCCTCGATCAGGTCTGCCATGTCTGCGGCAATACCCAGCCTGAACATCGCGGTCTCACGGTCATCGCGGAGCATCTGCTGCGCAAGCATCAGGAAGGCGAGATTCAGCTCCTGAATGTCGGCCTGGAAATCGCGACGTTTCATTTTCCTGCACTTTATCCACGGCAACTGTCTTGAACTTAAAGTACTTTCTCAGGAATTGCAAATCGAAAAGACAAAAGTGTGGCGTGAATCCGACAGCACGAAGCGCACAGGAAAACCCATAAAACCCACATCAAGTATCCCCTCAAGATATATGAATTTCCCGACAGCATCAGTCCGGCATCTCCAGACCGACTCAAGCGGCATGACTTTTTTGACCCAGATCAGTTTTTCTTGAGAAAACCCTTGCGGCCAGCCCGGTCCACTTGTAAAAGAGTGGTTTGACGAACACGCAGAATGCATGATGGCATGACGTACAACAGCGCCAGCCGTCAGCACCCTCAAACCCAGGGTGAGAAACCACAGGAGTCGAGTCGACAGCCTGCGCCCAGAGCCTGGAATTTCGTTTACCGACATGCTGAACAAGCTATTCTCGCTTTTTGGAAGATCCGCCACGCCGCCCGCGAGGCAGGCGCCTCCCCCCGCCGGGTCGGCAACGGTGCCCACGCCCGGAGGGCGCAACGAGCGACGCAAGCGCCCGCGAATCAATCCGCGTCAGGGCACCCGTGTGATGGTGGTCGATGACTCCCCGACCATCGTCAAGGCGCTCGGTCGCATGCTGCAGTCGGTGGGCTGCGTGGTGATTGAGGCCGGCGATGCCGAAACCGCGCTCGAACTGGCCGAACAACGCCCGCCCGACCTGATCTTCCTCGACATCGTGCTGCCCGGCATGGATGGTTTTGCCGCCCTGCGCCGCCTGCGTCGCAATCCGGCCACCAGCGCCATCCCGGTGATCATCATCAGCGGCAACGCGCAGGCCACCGAGCATTTCTTCGGTTCGCGCATTGCGGCCGACGATTTCATGAAGAAACCGTTCTCCCGCTTCGAAGTGTTTTCACGCATCGAGCGTCTGCTCGATGATGAATTCGTGCCGCGCCGGACCGTAACCAGCATGATCGACGACGACCAGGGCGCCACGCTCACCGCCTGATGCAACACACCCGGCACGGATGCGGGCCGCCGCCGGGCTGATACACTGGCGGCTCTGCAGTTTCCGGGTCTGAACACATGAACTTCTGCTCTCAGTGCGGTGCCGGTGTGGTGTTGCGCGTTCCGCCGGGGGACAGCCTCCCCCGCCATGTATGCAATGCCTGCGGGACGATTCACTACCTGAACCCCAAGCTGGTCGTCGGAGCCATTGCCGAATGGGGCGATCGCGTGCTGCTGTGCCGTCGCGCAATCGAGCCGCGCAGCGGGTACTGGACCCTGCCTGCCGGCTTCATGGAAAATGCCGAGACCACCGCACAGGCTGCAGCCCGTGAAACGCTGGAGGAAGCCTGCGCACGCATCGAGGTGGGCCCGATGTTCACCCTGATCAATGTGCCGCACATCAGCCAGGTGCATATCATCTACCGCGCCCGGCTGCTCGATCTGGCGTTTTCGCCCGGTGAGGAGTCCCTCGAAGTGGCCCTTTTTTCAGAGGCCGACATTCCGTGGCAAGACATCGCCTTTCGCACCATCTCGATGAGCCTGCGCCATTTCTTCGAAGATCGCCGTCGCGGACAGTTCGGCTTTCATGTGCGCGACCTCCCACCCATGAGCGACGGGCACGATGCCGGACAGGCCGGGCTGACCGGGCACAACAGCGACCACAGCTGAAGACTGCCTGCAAGCCCGACCGGTTACATGCGCAGCCGGTCGAGATAGCCGGTCATTTCCAGATAGCCCTGCCCGAGCTCCGCACTGCCTGCGGTGCCGTCCGCAGCCCGCAGACGCACCGCGCCCTCCCAATACACCGCCCCGGTCGAACGCCGGCTGTCGAGCTCCTGATCGTCCATCAGCGGTTCGACGAGATAGGTGTGCTCTGCCACACGCACCCGCCAGGCCACCGGGTAGCGCGCGCCGGTACGGGCCGATTGCCACAGGCGCAACGGTTCGAAGCTCACTTCATGCGGCGCCAGCACGCGCTCGCGCCCGCCGGACTCGCGCAGCGTCGCGGCGGTCCATAGCGCCTGCCCCTGCCGGTCGCGCATCTGGAAGGCCATGAGCGAGCCCCCATCGTGCAGATTGATGCCCAGCCAGTCCCAGCCGCCGGCCTCTTCGGGCAGGATCTCGCTCGACCATTCATGGTCCAGCCATGCATGGCCGGTCACCGGCCGTGCATGCCCGTCCACGGTCAGCTCGCCACTCACCTTGAGTTGCGGGCGGCTGTAGTAGTAACTCGCATTGAGCGGATTGCCGGTCTTCTGGCTGAAGCCCTGACGGCCATTCAGCACCGGGGCATGCGGCGTGCGAAAGTTCAGCGAAAACGCAAAACGCTCGGTGGCAATCTGGCTGCGGTAGCTGGCCGTCCCATCCGCAGACTCGCCCTCTTCATCCTCCAGACGCAGGAACCAGTCCCCCACAAACACATCGGTTCGCCCGCTGGCCGCGCCTGCCAGCCCCGGCAGGGCACGCTCGGCACGCTCGGCGTGCAACAGCCGGCCATGCGCAGGGTCAGCGACTGCGGCATGCGCCAGCAGCAGTTGACTGGGGGCGAACAGGCTGGGATTGTCCTCGCCGATCAGCGTGCGCACCCGGAAGAAAGTGAGCTGAAAGCCGCGCTGCACGCCGGCATCGTCGGTCAACCAGCCCGTCACATACCACCACTCGGTGCGATACTCGGGATGCGCCCCGGTATCGTCCGGAAACACCAGCGCCACATCGTCACGCACCACCGGATAGCCCCCTCCGGCAGCGACCACCCCCGTCCCAACGATCCACTGCAGGCACAGCAGTACGACAAGCAGTGCGCAGCGTACCCTGTTCATCACCAGTCCTCCCTGACCGCCTTCACGGCCGAATCGCGCATTGCCTGCGCCCCGGCCAGCCGTGCGGCGAGGGCGGCCAGCGCAACCAGTCCGCACGCAAACAGCAGCAAGGCCGGCCAGGGCACGCTCATGTCCATGCTCCAGTGGAAACTCTGCCGGTTGATCACCTCGATCAGGATCCAGGCAATCGCCCCGCCGCCCAGCAAACCGATCAGCACCCCGACCAGCGCGGTCATCGTCCCTTCGAGCGTCAACAGGCGCCCCACTTCGCTGCGCCTCAACCCGAGATGACGCAGCATGCCGAACTCCTTGCGCCGGCTGCCGGCGAGTGCGGCAAAGGTGGTGCTGATGCCGAACAGGCCGATCATCACCGCCACCGCCTCCATCAGATAGGTGATGAGGAAGGTGCGATCGAAGATCGCCAGGCTCACGGCGCGAATCTCGGCCGGCAAGGTCAGCTCCACCACCCCGTCATCGAAGGCGGCGCGCACGGCCCGCATCACCGTCTCGCCGCTGTCGGCCTTGCTGTCGAGCCACACGGCCAGGTCGTTGATCAGGCGGTCGCCGGACAGCATGCGGTAGTCCTCCAGCTCCAGCAGAACCGCACCGTGCTGGCGGGCATAGTCGCGCCACACCCCGGCCACCCGGAAGTCATGCAGCATACCGCCCAGCGGCAACTGAACATCCACGCCCAGGCTCAGGCCGAACAGATCGGCTGCAGCTTCCGACACCCAGACCGGACGCAGGCGCTGTCCCGCCCCGTCGGGCACCTCTCCCGCGGCCAGCGCCACGCCTCCCGACACCAGAGGAATGCCGCTGCCACCCTGCACCGGCCGGGCAATCAGCGTCAACGGCCACTGCTCATCCGCAAGCCTGACCGTATCGTAGCGAATCGGCTGCACTGCCCGCACGCCTGCAATGCTGGCCACCCTGGCCTGTGCCGCTTCGTCGAGAAAACCCGAGGCGGCCGAGGAAGAGACGCGCACATACAGATCGGCCGGCAAGACCTGATGCAGCCAGTCGTCCACCGAGTCCCGAAAAGAGCTCACCATGATCGCCATCGACACCGCCAGCGCAACGCTGGCCACCACCCCCGCCCCGGCTACCACCGCCTGCCCGGGCAAGGCCTGCAGGCGTGCATGGGCCAGCCGGATCAGCAACGACGATGAGCCTGCAAACAGGGGCAGCACACTGCGCACCCCCACTGGCAGCAGCAACACGGCCGCCGCCAGACTGGCCAGCACTGCAAGATACCCGCCCACCGGAATGCCCGCGAACGGCGGCAGCAGGCACAGCGCGCCCGCCAGGGCTGCGCACAGCAAGGCCCAGGCCGGATGCAGCTGCATGCGAAACTGCTCCACCTCCTCGCTGGCCCGCAGGGCACGCGCGACCGGCATGCGCACTGCCGTGCGTGCCGGCAGCCAGGCGCCCACCACCCCCGTCAGCCCGCCCAAGCCCAGGTAGAGGATACTGGTCAGCAGGTCCATATGCAGCTCCGGGCGTACCCCCTGAAAATACCCTGCCCCCAAGTCTGCGCCCATCAGACGAAAGGCGCTCCAGGCCAGTCCGTGGGCCAGCACCACCCCGAACAGCCCGCCCAACAGCCCCAGCAACGCCCCTTCGGCCAGCAGGGCCTGCATCAGCCTGTCGCGCTCCAGGCCGAGCGCGCGCAGAAAGGCCAGACTCTGGCGACGACGCACCACCGACAGCCACTGCGCGGAAAACACCAGAAACCCACCGGTGAGTAGCGCAATCGCAGCCAACATGGTCAGGTTCACCCGGTAAGCACGCGACAGGCCGAGCACTTGCTCGGTGCTGGTTTCAGGGGTGAGCACACTCAGCCCGGCCGGCAGGCTGGCCGCGAGCCGGGCAGCCACCTGGGCTGGGTCTGCACCCTCGCGCACCCGCAGATCGATACGGCTCACGCGGCCAAGCTGACTGAACAGGCGCTGCGCGGCCGCCACATCCATCACCCCCAGCACCTGTCCGTGCCCTGCGGCCGGCACACCGCCGACCACCCGCAGGGACAGCACCCGGGTGCCTGACTGAATCTCCAGAGTGTCGCCCGGCGACAGGCCCAGGGCGGCACTGGCCGCAGCACTGAGGAACAGGCTGTCTTCGCGCAGCGCCAGCATGCGCTGATCCCGGCCATCCCGGGCTCCCCAGTCCGGATCCACCTCGGGCAACAGGACTGGCGTAACCGCCCCCAGCCGGAAACGATCCACCCCCAGAATGCGCAGACTCTGCGCATGCGCGGGCAGGCGCGCCTCGATCTCCAGCACCGGGCTGGCCTCGGCCACATCCGGGTGCATGGCCACCGCCAGGTACACCTCCTCGGCAAAACCGCTGCGCGGACCGCTCACCTGCAGATGTGCGTCACCGCTGAGCAGACGCACGCCACGCACGAACTCGTTGATTGCCGCACCATGAATCAGCTGCACCGCCAGCCCGAGCGCCACGCCCAGCGCAATCGCCAACAGGGACAGCAGCGTGGCCAGTCGGCGCTGCAACAGGCTCGCCAGGAATACGCGCAACAGCGCCTGCCACAGCCCCGGATTCACACTCCGCCCCTCCCCCTCACGGTCACCTCGCCCTGCGCAAACGCCCCTTCCGGGCACTCAGTCTGCATCGAACAAGCCCTCACGGGTCAGGCGCAGACAGCGGTCCGCGCGCGCAGCCGCCTTGCGGGAATGCGTCACGATGATGCCGATGGCCTGGGCACTGCGGACGCAGTCGAGAAGCAGGTTCAGGACCTCGTCGGCATTGTCCGGATCGAGATTGCCGGTGGGTTCGTCCGCCAGCACCAGCCTGGGGCGGTGCACCAGCGCACGGGCAATGGCCACTCTCTGCAATTCCCCGCCGGACAACCTGGCCGGCCAATCATCTGCACGCGCCTCCAGCCCCACCCGTGCCAGCATTGCGCGCGCACACCGGTCGGCCTCGTCCTGCATGCAGGCAAGCAACCACAAGGGCAAGGCCACGTTCTGCGCAACGCTGAGATGCGGCAGGATGTGAAATGCCTGGAAAACAAATCCGTAGGCACGGCGGCGCAGGCCGGCGAAGGCATCGTCATCGAGCGCGCGCAGGTCCTGCCCATCGAGCCTGAGCTGGCCGCTGTCCGCCGCCTCAAGGCCGGCAATGCAGTTGAGCAGGGTGGACTTGCCCACGCCGGACTCGCCCATGATCGCGACACACTCGCCTGCGCGCAGGCTCAGGGAGACACCGGCAAACAGGGTGCGCTGGGCCGCCTTTCCGGTTGCTTCAGCAAAGCATTTTCCGAGGTTGTCGAGTTCAAGCATGAGTCAGGGGACACGTCCGGAGCAAGGAAAGCAGCAGGGGCAGACAGGGGCGAGGGACTACAGAGGCGGCAGGCCGTGGCGCCTGCGTGCCCGGTGACAGGCGTCATCCCCGATGCCCAAGGGGGCATAGGGTGCAAAATCCCGGCAGGGCGACGGGCGGGAGGCGTAGATCGAACAGCCCACCTGCACGCCGATCTCTCCGCTCAAGGCCACGCAACGCGGCGCCGCTTCATCGGTACCGCGCATGCGCCACAGCGTGGCGGTCAAGGGCAGTGCCAGCGCATCCGGCACCCCCGCCGGTTGGCGGCTGGCCAACTCGGAGGGATGGAAGTCCACCCGGAAAGCGGCACAGCAGGCGCCACACCGGGTGCACGGATCACTGCGCGGAGTACGCATTTCAGTCATGGGCGCCGCAGCACTTCTTGAACTTCTTGCCGCTGCCGCACGGGCAGGCATCGTTGCGCCCCACCGAAGGTGCGCTGCGGCGCACGGGCTCAGCCACCTCCGGCAGGGGCTGCGGCCGGGGCAGCCCGAGTTGGCGCCATTCGGCCATGATCGTTCCGAGCGTGTCGCGAGCCCCCTCCAGCCAGCGGATTCGGTCGTTTTCATCCACCGCCGCGTTCGCCACCTCACCCACCGCCTCTCCGCCCTCTTCAGCGTCGGACTGCCAGGGGGCAAGCATGGCCTCAATGCGCTGCTGAACACTCCGGGCCACCTCCTCCGGCAAACCGTCCTGCCAGTCGGCGGGCCACAACTCCAGCCCCTGGGCAAAACCTTCCACCCACTCTTCGCCCACTTCAAAGTCGCTGTCGGCCTGGCCTGCATAGCAAAACGGCTCCCAGCCTTCGGGCTCGCCAAGCGTGGTGGCCAGTTCGTTGTAATAGCGACGCACCAGCCCGATCACCTTTTGCATCCGGCTGCCCGCCGCAAAGGAGGCCTCATCCGCATGGGCGGTCCAGATTGGCGGCATCCAGACAGAGGCCGGCAGTACCTGCGGTGCGCACACGACGGCCGCAAGATAGCCATCGAGCATTTCGAGGTTCATGCAGTCTTCGGGAACGGCGTCGGACACCAGCAGTTCTTCAAGCGCATCGAAGGCATCGTCGTCGAGCTCATACGGATGGGCTGCAGGCTCGGCTACGGGGGTGTTGTCGTGGTCACTCATGGGGAACTCCATCTTGGGTGGGCGCGGGCGGCACCCCGTTCGTCAGGGGCGGCTGCCCGCGCAGGCTTCAGGCGTGTCACTTCAGGCTTGTAACGGATTATGCGCAGCAGGCTGCGTCAGGTCGAGCACGATGCGGTACAGCGTCTGACCGGAATCCCGGTACTTGCGTTCGAAGGGCGTCAGGGGCTGGTCGGTTTCGAACGGCGCCCACACCACCCGGGTCGCACAGGCCCTGCCCAGCGCCAGCGCAAACTCCTCGGCATACACCTGCCAGTTGGTGCGGCACTCCAGCACGCCCCCCAGCCTGGGAATGAATGGAAACACCGGATGCGCATGCCAGCGCCGCCCCAGATGACCGATCTTTGGCCAGGGGTTGGGGTACAGGATGTAATGGCGCGACAGGCTCACCCCCTCCTCGACCAACAGGCGCCAGTAGTCGACCAGGTCGGCACGCACAAACACCAGATTCGCAGGCATCAAGGCGTCGGGATAGGGCTTGCGGCGGTTCAGCCGGTCTTCCGACTGATCCACCCCGATCACCCAGTGGTCCGGATGGGCACGGGCCAGTGCAATGGTGCTGTGCCCCACGCCACAGCCGGCATCCAGAATCAGCGGCGCCCGTCCGTCCCAGCCGGCAAGGCTCTGCCTGAGGGCGGCACGGTTGTATTCGAGACAGGGCTTGCGAAAGGGTTCGCGCAGGTGCTTGTCCACCCGCGCCAGCAACTGCTCATGCGCCGCTTGCTGGGCACTGACCGGAATTCGCGAATTGGCATAACTCATGATTCAAAATCCTGCGTGCAATCAAGGCTGTCGCCGGGCACGTGGACGAATGCACCCCGGGCAACACTGTCAAGACTTGACTTATGCACAAAATGCCTGTTCGACCCCAAACCGGTTTCCTGTCTGCGGGCACCCTCGTCGCACATTCGGCATAAACCAAAACATTCTTTAAAATCAATATCTTAAAAAATCGCACAAGGATTCAGCAACATAACTGAAACGCTTGCGCGACAGGGGTTTGGCAACACTGCCTACAGTTCATCCCCAGACTTATCCACAGCTTTTGTGGGTAAGCGCAGCAAATCCCTTCCGATCAGGGATTTAACCGGTGCTCACCCCCCAAGCGCTGCGTTGCGCTCATTCCGTCACCACCCCATGCGCAGCCAGCACAGCCGTCATGGTCGGCGCATCGGTCAATGGCCTGACGGCGAGGAACAGGACGTCTGCTTCCTGCCAGTGACGCCGAAGCATGTTCAACCACAGCTTCAGCCGGCCACACGCATGCACCGGTGCAGCGCGGGCCTGCACCGCCCGCCAGTACAAGGCAACATGCGGGCGCAGGTGCAGCCAGTCGGCAGGGCTCGGGCCAGGATCATGCTGCCCCCGAATACGCAACGCCAGCCAGGGGTCGGAGACGGCGCCACGCCCCAGCATCACATCCTGCACGCCGCTGACCGCGCGACAACGCTGCCAGTCCGCCACACTCCAGACTTCGCCGTTGGCCACCACCGGCACCGCCACGCCGTCATCGATGCGCGCCACCCACTCCCAATGCGCCGGAGCACGATACCCCTGATCGCGGGTGCGCGCATGCACCACGATACCAGCCACGCCGCCTTCCGCCAGTGCCTGCGCGCACTCGACAGCCTGCAAAGGGTCGCTGACGCCCAGGCGCATCTTGGCGCTCACCGGAATGTCGCGCGGCACCGCTGCACGCACTGCACAAGCCAGCCGGTTCAGGAGTTCGGGACGATCGAGCAGCATCGCCCCTCCACCGTGGCGATTCACCACCCTGGCCGGGCAACCGAAGTTGAGATCCACACCATGCGGCGCGAGCAGCGCCAGACGAGCCGCATTCTCGGCCATCAGCCCGGGGTCGCTGCCCAGCAATTGCACCACCACCGGAGTGCCGGCCGCAGTCCGGCCCTGCTGAGCAAGTTCGGGGCTGATCCGCTCATAGGTCTTCAACGGCAGCACCGTGCCGGACACGCGGACGAACTCGGACACGGCCATATCGTAACCCCCGATGCGGGTCAGCACCTCACGCAGGGCAAAATCGGCCACACCTTCCATCGGTGCGAGAATCAGACGCACGGCAAGCCTCTGGGCAAAGCCCCGGATTCTACCCGGCAGCCCGGGCAAAAGGGCATACGCTCACCACGCGCGACACTTCCCCCCATCCTCCCCCTACCCTGCCTGCCGCCCGTCTTCCGCCGAGTTTTCGTTCTTGCGTTCATGCGTGCTTTGGCCGATAATCCCGCCCTTGTTTGTTTACCCAGGGTGGCCACATTCACCACCCGCCTGATACCAAGGACGCCAGATGAAAGCGGATACCCATCCCAACTACGCCGACGTGCAGGTCACCTGCTCCTGCGGCAACACCTTCACCACCCGCTCCACCATGGGCAAGCCCAGCTACCATGTGGAAGTCTGCTCGGAGTGCCACCCGTTCTATACTGGCAAGCAGAAGATCGTCGATACCGCCGGCCGTGTCGAGCGCTTCCGCCAGAAATACGGCAACGTGCAGCGTCTGGGCTGAGCCACCGTCGTCGCAGTCTGAAAAGGGCAGCCCGGGCTGCCCTTTTTATTGCATCATCCAAGCGCCCCAACCGCCGGCAGGCAAATGGCAGCACACATGAGCAGCCCGCCCCCACCACCTTCAAGCACCTTCCCCTGGCACCTGCTGTCCGGCGGGGCAGGGCTGGCCCTGCTCGCCGCACTGTATCTGCTACCCGGACTGATCGGGCATGAGCCCTGGCGCGGTGACGATGTGCGTCACATTGCGATCGTGCAGGGCATGCTCAATGGCGAGCCCCTGCTGTTCCCGCATCTGGCGGGCGAGCCTGCCTCGCTGTTCCCCCCGCTGTACTACTGGGTCAGCGCCCTGCTGGTGCTGCTCACCGGCTGGCTTCTCCCGGTCCACGATGCGGCACGGCTGGCCACGGCGCTGTTTGCCGCCCTCACCGTCTTCTGGCTGACCCGCGCCTCCACCCGGCTGAACGGCCTCCACACCCGGGTTGCAGCCGCCCTGCTCACGCTGGGCACCCTGGGCCTGGTCATCCATGTGCATGAAGCACAGCCGATGGTTGCGCTGATGGCCATGCAGGCCATGTGCCTGGCGGGGCTGGCCCGGGTACCGACCGCCCCGGTGAAGGGCGGCCTGCAGGCCGCATGCGGCGCCAGCCTGGCCTTTCTGGCAGCCGGCCCGTTTGGCCTGCTGATCACCCTGCCCCTGTTTCTGGTCTGCGCAGTCGCCTGCCCGGAGTGTCGGGACCCGCGCGCCAGCGGCGGGCTGATTCTCGGGCTCAGCCTGGCGCTGGGTCTGAGCAGCCTGTGGCCGGTGACCCTGAGTCATCTTGCCCCCGAGTTGCTGACCCTGTGGTGGGACGAACAATGGGTCGGCTTCATGCGCGAAGTCGCACGCATCGAGGCCCTGCCTGCAGTGCTTGGCCAGACCGGATGGTCCTTGTGGCCCCTGTGGCCCATTGCCCTCTGGACCCTGTGGCGCGCCCGCAAGCAGAGGGGCACACAGTCGATCCTCCTCCCGCTCGCTGCCTTCCTGCTGGCCCTGGCCGGCATGCTCGCAATGGGCGTGTTCAAACCTGAGTGGATGCTGCCACTCATCGCACCGCTGGCCCTGCTCGCCGCCGCAGGCGTGCCCAGCCTGCGGCGCGGAGCGGCGAATGCCTTCGACTGGTTTGCGGTCATGACCTTCTCGGTGTTCGGGATACTGGTGTGGCTTGCCTGGAGCGCCCAGGTGATCGCCTGGCCCCCCGGTCTGGCACGCAGCCTCGCGCGCAGCGCCCCCGATTTCGTCCCCGGCAACGCGGGCCTGCAGGCCCTCATCGGCCTGCTGCTCTGCGCTGTGTGGCTGGCACTGGTGATCCGCCTGCCCCGCACGCCCGACCGTGGCCCGGTGAATTGGGCCATGGGCATGACCATGTTATGGTGCCTGACAGTCACGCTGCTGATGCCATGGTTCGACCACGACCGAAATTACCGGCCACTGGCCGAGTCGCTGTCGATTGCGCTGGCGGGCGAATCTTCCGGCTGCGTGGCCGCGATGAACCTGGGCAACAGCCACCGTGCGGCATTCGACTACTTCGCCGGCATCCGCACGCACAGCGTGGACGACAACGAAACCAGCTGCCGTTTCCTGCTGGTGCGTGAAGACGATTTTCCGATGAACATCCAGCCACTCTGGCAATGGCAGCAAATTTGGGAAGACCGGCATGGTGGCGGCAAACGACTGGAAGTATTCCGGCTATACCGACGTGACTGAAACCTTCACCCCCCCCTCGCAACGGGCAGAGTGGTCCACGCTGCGCACCCATGCAGCGCGCCTCGCCCGGACCCCACTTGCACACCTTCCGTCCATCGAGCCCGGTCGCAGTCAGCAACTGTGCTTCACCCTGCAGACCGGGGACCCATCCCATGCCGAACATGCCGGGGACTGCACACTGGCGCTCGACCTCTCGCGCCAGCACATGGACAGCGCAGCCCTGCACGCCCTGATCGCACTGGCACAGGCTTGCGGGGTGCCTGAGGGCCTGCGCAGCCTGTTCGACGGGGAGCGGGTGAATTTCACCGAAGGCCGGGCCGCCCTGCACATGGCCTTGCGCAACGGTACCCCCCCGCCTGCCGACGAGCGTGAGCACCTGTCCGCCACCTGGGCACGCTGCCAGGCTTTCGCACAGCGCATCCGTGCCGGCCAGCACCCGGGGAGTCGCGAAAAACCCATCGACCGAGTCATCAACCTGGGCATCGGCGGCTCGGACCTGGGGCCGCGCCTGGTCAGCGAGGCCCTGCTCAACCAGGGCCCCGAGCCCGCCTTCGATGTCCGCTTCGTCGCCAACATCGACCCGCGCGACCTGGATCAGCATCTGCTCGACGCCGATCCGGCCACCACCTTGTTCATCGTCTCATCCAAGAGCTTCAGCACCGCCGAAACCCTGGCCAATGCGCGGGCCGCCCGGCAGTGGCTGCAGGCCGGACTGGGCGATGCCTGCGATCTGGGCGCACACTTTGCGGCAGTGAGCAATGCCACGGCGGCAGCAGCCGCGTTCGGTATCGCCGGCGAGCACATTTTCGCGCTCCCGGAATGGGTGGGCGGACGCTATTCCCTGTGGTCGACGATTGGACTGCCCGCACTGATCGCCATCGGCCCACAAGCCTTCGACGATTTGCTGGCCGGCGCCCGCACCATGGACCAGCACCTCCAGCACACCCCGCTGGCGCGCAATCTGCCGGTACTGGCGGCCCTCGCCGGGCTCTGGAACACGGACTTCCTCGACATCGAAAACCTGGCGGTGCTGCCTTATGCGCACGGCCTGCGCAGCCTGCCCGCCTGGCTGCAGCAACTCGAGATGGAAAGCAATGGCAAGCACTGCCTGCGTGACGGCAGCCGCACGGCTGTTCCCACCGCTCCCATCGTGTGGGGCGGAGCCGAACCGGTGGGCCAGCATGCCTTTCATCAGTTATTCTTTCAGGGCACGCGGCGCTGCGCGCTGGACTTCATCGTGCCGGTCGGCCACGAAGGGGATCCACGTCAGAACGTTCTGATCAACAACGCCCTTGCCCAGTCTGCCGCGCTGATGCACGGACGCAGTCTGGACGAGGCGCGTATCCTGCTCGCCCGGCAGGGGCTTGACGGGCAGGACATCGAGCGGCTGGCCCCCCATCTGGTGTGCGACGGCAACCAGCCAAGCAGCCTGCTGCTGATGGATTCGCTCAGCCCCCGCTCCCTGGGTCAGTTGCTGGCGTTTTACGAACACAAGGTGTTCGTGCAGGGCTGGGTCTGGGGCATCAACAGCTTTGACCAGTTCGGGGTCGAACTGGGCAAGGACATGGCGCGTGCCCTGGAGAGGGGCGAGACCGCCCGCCATGACGAAAGCACCCTGGCACAACTGGCCTGGGTGGCACGACTGCGGGAGCAGCAACGCAAACGGGCTCAGCCGTAGATCAGGCAGGTGTTCGGAATGCTGCTCGGCGAGGTGAAACGCCCCAGCAGATAAAAGAACACGATGATCCCCAGCACGATCAGGATGCGCCGCCGTCGCACCTGCACCCAGCGCATCAGGCGGCGCAGGCGCTCAAGCATCGAGCCGGAGGAAGTGCTCACGATAGTGCTGCAACTCGTTGATCGATTCGTAAATATCCGACAGCGCCTCGTGCTTGCCGAGTTTCTTCAGGCTGCCATACACTTCGGGCCGCCAGCGACGGGCCAACTCCTTGAGGGTGGAGACATCCAGGTTGCGGTAATGAAACCAGGCCTCCAACTGCGGCATGTAGCGCGCCATGAAGCGGCGGTCCTGACACACCGAATTACCGCACATCGGCGATGCGCGCTCCGGCACATACTGCTGGATGAAGGCCAGCATCTGCGCCTCGGCCTGCGCCTCGCTCACACCCGAGTTGCGCACCCGTTCGATCAGGCCGGACTGCCCGTGGGTGTTCTTGTTCCAGTCGTCCATCGCCTCCAGCACCGCATCGGGCTGATGCACTGCAATCACCGGGGCCTCGGCCACCGTCTGCAGGTTGCCGTCCGTGATCACCACTGCGATTTCCAGAATCCGGTCGTGGTCGGGCTCCAGGCCGGTCATCTCCATGTCCAGCCAAATGAGGTGGTTCTTGTCCTGTGCCATAATCCCTTGCCGATGTTTGAAACCCAACAGGCCGTGATTTTGTCACAAACACGGTGCGCCATCACCAGCTTGTTGCCCACCCCAAGGAGGAGAGCACATCATGTACGAAAAAAACCATCCGCTCACGTCACAACCCCGGCTCCACTCACGCGCCGGCGTCCGTCTCATCGGCGCCTCGCTGCTGGCGCTCTGTCTGGCCGGTGCGGCACATGCCGATCCGAAATCCGACCCCTTCCCCGATGCCGATCACTTCGAGGGAGAGCGCATGCACGGCGAGATGTGCGTCGAATGCCATGGCCGAAACTTCGGCGGTGAAGGCGGCTCGGACATCTACACGCGCAGCGACCGGCGCGTGAGCAGCCCGGACAGCCTGCAGCAACAGCTCACTGCCTGCACTGCAATGCTCAACCTCGACCTGTTTCCGGAAGATGAATACCACATCGCCGGTTTTCTCAACAAACACTTCTACCGCTTCGAGTGACTCAATCCAACAGCGCCTCACGGTCACGCAGCGCCGTGAACACTTCGTTGCACGGCCGCGTGGTGGCCGCTTTCGGCCGTCAGTATGAGGTCGTCCGGCTCGATGCCGGCGACGACACGGACAACAACCGCCTGACCTGCTACCCGCGCGGCAAAAAGAGCCCCTATGCATGTGGCGATGAAGTCGACATCGCCATCACCGCAGACGGCCAGGGCGTGATCAACGCCCTCCACCCCCGGCAGAACCTGCTATGGCGCTCCGATGCCTTCCGGCAGAAACTGATTGCCGCCAACCTCGACCAGATCGTCATCGTGGTGGCTACCGAGCCGGGCTTCTCTGACCTGTTGATCTCGCGCTGCACGGTCGCAGCCGAGAGCGAGCGCATGCAGGCGCTGATCGTGCTCAACAAGGCCGACCTGAAGAGCGGGCTGGACAAGGCCAGAGCACGGCTGGCCGTCTTCGAGCAACTGGGCTACCCGGTGCTGGAGGTCAGTGCCCTGCAGGACACCAGCGCATTGCGGGCCCACCTGGCGGGCAAACGCAGCATTCTGGTCGGACAATCGGGCATGGGGAAATCGACCCTCACCAATGCCCTGATCCCGGAGGCCGGTGCGGCCACACGCGAAATTTCTGCTGCGCTCGACAGCGGCAAGCACACCACCACCTTCGCACGGTTATACACCCTGCCGGAAAGCGGGTGGCTGATCGACAGTCCGGGCCTGCAGGCCTTTGGACTGGCCCATGTCGACCCGGAAGCCCTGGTCGAGCACTTTCCCGAGTTTCGCCCATTCAACGGCGGTTGCCGTTTTCGCAACTGCCAGCATCAGGCCGAGCCGGGATGCGCCCTGAACGAAGCGCTGGCGCAGGGTCTGATTGACCCACGCCGCTTCGAGCACTACCGTCTGATACGGGAGGAAATTCTTCAGGCGCATCAGGCCAGACAGGGCTGGCGCTGAACGCCCTGCCCGATCCGGGGCTGAGGACTCACTTCTTGCTGCGGTCTTCCGGCTGCGGGGCCGAAGCCGATGCCGCAGATCCGCTCCCTTCAGCCGGCCGCTCGCCGGCCTGCTGGGGGTAACCCGGGAAGGAAAAGCCAGTAAACATGTTGCGCGTCTGGCTCTCGATCTTTTCCTGCATCTGGTCGAACATCTTGCGGCTCTGCTCGACGTACGCGCCCATCACGCTTTGCAGGGCCGGCCCCTGGAAGTTCAGGAACTGTGCCCACAAATCCTGGCTGACCGGGCTGTTTTCACCATAGATCGAGCGCGCCTGATCCTGCAGCTTGGCCTGCATCTCGGTGAAGGCCTTGATGTTGTTCTCCAGATACTTGCCCATCATGCCCTGGGTGGCATTGCCATAGAAACGGATCATGTGGGACAGCAGGTCGCTGGTGAACATCGGAGCGCCGCCGGCCTCCTCTTCCAGAATGATCTGCAGCAGAATGCTGCGTGTCAGGTCTTCCCCGCTCTTCGCATCAACGACCTGGAATTCGTCGCGTGCGAGCACCAACTCCTTCACGTCGGCCAGGGTGATGTACGAACTGGTACGGGTGTCATACAGACGGCGATTGGGATACTTCTTGATCAGGCGGGCTTTTTCGGCCATGTCTTGTCATCTCCTCGGCGGCACGAAACAGCCGCTCTCTCCTTGTGGAATTATAGCGCGACCGTTGCAAAAACCCCGCCAGGGGCGGGGTATGGGTCATGCATGCCTTCCCTGAACGGGAAAGGCGATCAGCACATGTGCAGGCCGCCGTTGATATTGATGGTGGCACCGGTGACATAACCGGCCATCTCGGAAGCCAGGTAGGAACACAGCGCACCGATCTCTTCCGGCTTGCCCAGGCGCTTCATCGGCACGGTGTCGATGATGCCCTGACGGATGTCGTCACGGATGGCCATGACCATATCGGTACCGATATAGCCCGGTGCAACCGCATTCACCGTCACCCCCTTGGTGGCCAGCTCAGCGGCCAGCGCCTTGGTGAAACCGAGCACGCCCGCCTTGGCGGTGGAATAGTTGGCCTGACCGGCCTGACCTTTCACGCCATTCACCGAGGAGATGTTGATGACACGGCCCCAGCCGCGCTCGGCCATCTTCGGCGAAACATGGTGGGTCACGTTGAACAGGCTGTTCAGGTTGGTGTTGATCACCGCATCCCACTGCGCCTTTTCCATCTTCGGGAAGAACTTGTCACGGGTGATGCCAGCATTGTTCACCAGCACATCGATCGGGCCCACTTCGGCCTCGATGCGGGCAACCATTTCCTTGCAAGACTCGTAATCGGAAACATCACCTTCGGCAGGCACGAACTCGAAACCGAGTGCCTTCTGGGCCGCCAGCCATTCATCGCGCTGGGGAAAGCCCGGCAGGCAGTTGGCGACCACTTTCATTCCATCTTTGGCCAGGGCCTGGCAGATTGCAGTACCGAGACCACCCATGGCGCCGGTAACGAGTGCGACTTTCTGGGACATTGTCGAATCCTTCTGAATCGGGTTTGGTGTGTGTCAATCCGGTTGGTCTGGTGCAATGCAGCGTGCCTGCTTCAGCCAGCCACCAGCAACCGGAACCTGTTTGCTGCACGCGCGAGTATACGCCTTCCGATGTAACGAATGTTGCATTGCACTATGCGATTCGTGACGTAGTTGGCACTGACGCGAAAAAAACGCCGGGATACCGGCGTTTTGTTGTCCGACCGACAGCGGAAAACTCAGAACATGTGCTGACCGCCGTTGATGGAGATGTTCGCCCCCGTCACGAAAGCCGCCTCCTCGGACGAAAGGTAAGCCACCAGGCCGGCGATCTCTTCCGGCTTGCCCAGACGGGCCACCGGGATCTGCGGCAGGATTTTCGAGTCGAGAATTTCCTGCGGAATCGCCATCACCATCTTGGTGCCGATGTACCCCGGGGAAATGGTATTGACCGTCACCCCGCTGCGTGCCACCTCCAGCGCCAGCGCCTTGGTGAAGCCGTGCATGCCGGCCTTGGCCGCCGAGTAGTTGGTCTGGCCGAACGCGCCCTTCTGGCCATTCACCGACGACACATTGATCACCCGCCCCCACTTGCGCTCGACCATGCCATCCATGACCTGCTTGGTCAGGTTGAACACGCTGTCGAGGTTGGTGCTGATCACCGCATCCCAGTCGGCCTTGGTCATCTTGCGGAAGGTCATGTCACGGGTGATGCCTGCGTTATTGACCAGCACATCGACCGGACCAACCTCACGGGTCACCTGCTCCACACAACTCTTGCAGGAGTCGAAATCGGATACATCGCACGGAAATGCCTTGAAGCCATAACCCATGTTGTTCATGGACTGCAGCCACTCGGCGGCTTTCGTGTTACCGGGCGAGTGGGTGGTCACCACCTTATACCCCAGCGCTGCCAGCTTGATGCAGATGGCTTCACCGAGTCCGCCCATACCTCCGGTCACAAGTGCCACTCTTGACATGGTTGTTTCCTCCTCTCCGTTATCTTTCGAAGGGTAATGAATGGTTCCGACAACGCCCCCCGTATCCGCTGTCGAATGTGCATTTTCAGTGTTCTTCTTTTCGACCGGCGCACGCCATCAGGAGCGTTGTTTCACATACCTGCCCGGTGCTGGCTCGATCGGCTCGTGGCGCGTACTGCCCAAGCGTCCGCGTGCCGGAACCTGCTTGCCCGCCCGCTGGTCAAGCCACTCGATCCAGTGCAGCCACCAACTGCCCTTGCGTTCCTCGGCCGACTCCAGCCACTCTTCCGCATCGGCCACATTGGCATCATTCACCCAGTAGCTACGACGGTTCTTCGAAGCCGGGTTGATCGCACCGGCGATATGACCACTGGCACCGAGCACGAAGGTGGTCTCCCCCCCCAGCAGCAGACGGGCCAGATAGGCGCTGTTCCACGGCACGATATGGTCTTCGCGCGCCGCCATGAGATAGGCCGGCGCGTCGATCTTGCCCAGATCGACCTTGGTGCCCAGCATGCGCAACCTGCCGGGCACACGAAGATTGTTCTCCAGATACATGTTGCGCAGATACCAGGTCAGGAACGGGCCGGGCAGATTGGTGCTGTCCGAGTTCCAGTACAGCAGGTCGAAGGCCTGGGGCTTGTTGCCCTTCAGGTAGTTACCCACCACATACTGCCAGATCAGGTCATTCGCACGCAGCGCCGAAAACACGTTTGCCAACTCCTGCCCCTTCAGCAGCCCGCCCTTGCCGATGGCGGCCTCGCGTGCGGCCACACTGGCCTCATCGACCAGGCAGCCCAGCTCGCCGGCTTCGGCAAAATCGAGCAGCGTGGTCATCAGCGTCAGGCTTTCGACCGGGTCTTCGCCCCGGCCACGCGCCACCGCAAGCGCCGAGCTCAGGATCGTGCCACCAACGCAGAAACCCAGTACGTTCGGCTTCCTGACCCGGGTCACCTGCCGCACCACCTCCAGCGCGGCCAACGGACCATGCTCCAGGTAATCGTCCCAGGTCGCGGTCGCCTCCTCTGCTCCCGGATTCTTCCAGGACACCAGGAACACCGTATGTCCCTGCTCCACGATGAAGCGCACCAGCGAATTTTCGGGCTGGAGGTCCATGATGTAGAACTTGTTGATGCAGGGCGGCACGATCAGCAGCGGCTTTTGCGCAACCGTCTCGGTGAGCGGCGCATACTGGATCAGCTGCATCAGCGCATTTTCGAAGACCACCGCACCAGGCGTGACCGCCAGATTGCGGCCGACCTCGAAGGCGCTGTCGTCGGTCATCGAGATGCGGCCCTTTTCCAGATCGGCCAGCAGGTTCTGCAACCCCTGGGTGATGCTCTTGCCCTGAGTCTCCAGCGCGGTGCGGATGAACTCGGGGTTGGTGGCGGCGAAATTGGAAGGCGCCAGGGCATCGAGATACTGGCGAGTGAGGAACTGCAGGCGCGACTTGGCACGCCCGTCGGCGAGTTGCGCCGCATCGGACATCTGCCCGAGATAGCGGGCGTTGATCAGATAGGCCTGGCGCAGATAATCGAAATACGGGCTCTGCTCCCACTCCGGCGAGGCAAAGCGACGGTCGCCCGGCTCCGGGCTCACCACCGGCTCGCCCTTCTCGCCGGCCTTGCGCTGCAGCATGGCGCTCCACAAGGTGGCATGCTGACGGGCAAACTGCTCCTGCAGGCGACGCGCCTCGTCCGGATCGGGCAAGGGCGGCGTGGGCAGCGCAGTGCCGCTGCTGTCCGCGATCGCCGCGTGGTTCTTCTGCACCATCTCGAAGAAGTTCTTCGCCATGGTATTGCCAAACTGGATCATTGCTTCAACCGCAGCGTTGGTCCTGCCGTCGTTCATTTCCGACATCCGCCCTCCCAAGGCTTTGCTAAACTCATGTGTTGGTGCAGATTCGGATCATGACACGTCCGATCCGCCCCCGCATCCGCCTGACGCACACTTTACGCATACTTCCTTCGCAGTTCCAGCCCGATACCATGGAGATTCCGGCATGTATGTAATCGCGATTGCCTGGCTGTACGTGGTCATCATCGTCGCAGCCTCCGACACGTCGGTGGTGGGCGGCGTGCTGACCCTGATCTTCTGGGGCCTGGCCCCCCTGGCCCTGTTCCTTTGGCTGTTCGGCACGCCCGCACGCCGGCGGGCAAAGGCCTTGCAGGCTGCGGGCAACCCTGCTCAATGTTCCGACGATAATGCCGAACGCAGCGCCGATCAATAGGGACCAACCCCGTCATCATCATCGGCCAGCCAGATCAGCGAGGCAAAGCGACCGGTGACCCCGTCCCGCCGGTATGAGAAAAAGTGCGCCTCGTCATGCCAGGTGCAGACCTCTCCCCCAGCAATCGCCCCATCCCGCAACCCGGCACGCAGCAGGCGCCAGCGGGCCAGCGCAAACAGGTTGCAAAACCATTTTCCGGACACCCCCGGGTGAAAGCAATCCGCCACCTCAGCCCGGAAACGGTTGTCGAGCACGGCCTGTTCATCCATGAATGCCTGCCTGACCTCCCCCCCCACCTCGAATGCCTGCGGCCCGATGGCCGGTCCGAGCCAGGCGAGCAGCTCGCTGGCCGGGCCCGGATGGCGGGCCAGCGTGGCCTCGATCACCCCCGCCGCCAATCCCCGCCAGCCTGCATGGACTGCGGCCACCCAACTACCGCTCCGATTGCACAACAGCACCGGCAGGCAGTCGGCCGTGAGCACCGCACAGACGACCCCGGGCTGACGGCTGAAGGCCGCATCGGCGCGCGGTGGCATGCCCTCTGCCCCCCCATCCGACCATGCCGGCGTCTGCTCCACCACCTCGGTGCCGTGCACCTGGTCCAGCCAGCGCACCTGCACGCCCAACGTCTGCTCCAGAAAGACACGGTTGCTCCGCACAGCAGCCGGCTCGTCCCCGACATGCCCGCCCAGGTTCAGGCTGGCATAAGGCCCTGTGCTCATCCCCCCGTTGCGGGTGGTGACACAGGCACGCACTCGCGGCGGCGCCGGCCATTGCGGGACAAGCCAGTCTTCAGCCGAAAACCCGCTCATTGCCGCTGATCCGCGCGCAAGCTGGCGAGCAGGCTGGCAAAATCCTCAGGCAGGGGGCTTTCCCATGCACACGCCTCGCCACTGGCCGGATGCACCAACCCCAGACGGAAAGCATGCAACGCTTGACGCGGAAACACCGCCAGCCGCGCATCCGGCGGATGACGCCGACCGTAGGTGGCATCGCCTACCAAGGGATGGCCCAGATGGGCCATATGCACGCGGATCTGGTGGGTACGCCCGGTCGCCAGCCGGCATTCCACCAGGCTGGCCTGTGCGAAACGCTCGCGCACCTCGAAACGGGTGAGCGCAGGACGCCCGGACGGATGCACTGCCATGCGGGTGCGGTGCACCGGGTGACGACCGACCGGCTGATCGATCTCCCCTGCTGCCGGGCACTGCCCCAGCACCAGGGCCAGGTAATGCCGGCGCACGCTGCGGGCCTGCAGCTGGCGCACCAGATCGGTCTGTGCCTGCAGGGTCTTCGCCACCACCATCAAGCCGCTGGTGTCCTTGTCCAGCCGGTGCACGATGCCTGCGCGGGGAATCGCCGCCAGCGCCGGATCATGATGCAGTAGCGCATTGAGCAGCGTGCCGCTCCAGTTGCCGCTGCCCGGATGCACCACCAGCCCGACCGGTTTGTCGATGACCAGCAGGTGCGCATCCTCGAACACGATGTTCAGCGCAATATCCTCGGCGGCTCCGGCCTGTGCTTCCTGCGAACAGGGTGGCGCAATCAGCAGCTGCTCGCCCCCGCACACCTTGTACTTGGGATCGCGCAGCTGCCCGTCGATCTGGACATGCCCCGCCTTCAGCCACGCCTGCAGGCGGCTGCGCGAATGCTCGGGCAGCAAGCGGGCCAGCGACTGGTCCAGGCGCAACCCGGCATGCTCATCGGGCACGCACAGATGAAGTAAATCGGGCGCCTCATCGAGTGGGCTATAATCGGGCGATTCATTCACGAGAGTTTCTGAAATGGCAAGTTCCATTTTGCGCAGTTTAGCGGTTATCGGCGTCCTTTTGCTGGGCGGTTGCGGCCTGCTGCCCGAACAGATCGACGAAACCGCCGGCTGGAGCGCCCAGCGCATCTATTCCGAAGCCAAGGATTCGCTCGACACCGGCGCCTATGACCGGGCAGTCCAGCTCTATGAGCGCCTTGAGGCACGTTACCCGTATGGCCGTTTTGCCCAGCAGGCGCAGATCGAGGTTGCCTACGCGCATTACAAGTCGAACGAGCCTGCGCTGGCGATTGCTGCGGCCGAACGCTTCATCCGCCTGCACCCGAACCATCCTCATGTCGATTACGCCTACTACCTGAAAGGGCTGGCCACCTTCAACGAAGACCTCGGGCTGCTGGGCGGGCTGTCCAATCAGGACCTGTCCGAGCGCGACCCCAAGGGCGCCCGCGAATCCTTCGAAACCTTCCGCGAACTGGTGAGCCGCTTCCCGAACAGCCGCTATGCCGAAGATGCCGCGCAACGCATGCAATACCTGGTCAATTCACTGGCCGGGCATGAAGTGCATGTGGCCCGCTACTACTATCGACGGGGCGCCTACATCGCAGCGATCAACCGTGCCCAGTCGGCCGTGCGCGACTACCCGGACACTCCCGCTGTGGAAGAGGCGCTGTTCCTGATGGTGAAGAGCTACGACGCGCTTGGCATGACCGGCCCGCGTGACGATGCCGACCGGGTGCTGCGCGCGAACTTCCCCGACAGCGTGTATTTTTCCGGCGGCCCGCAACAGGGCAAACCCTGGTGGCAGCTCTGGTAAGCGGGACGCTGGCAAGCCTCACACCACCAGCACGCCCACGCCCAGACCGATACCGATGGCCACCAGCCCCGGCAGCGCACGCACCGCCAGGGCACGACCGCCAATGCTGATCACCAGGCCAATCTTGAACACCAGATTGGCCACCAGCGCCAGCGCCACCGCGATCACCGCATCGGATGAAACCAGACGCTCAAGGTTGAACATGCGCAAGGTGGTCAGCACGCTCGCATCGGCATCGGTCAGGCCCGACACCAGCGCCACGATGAACACGCCGCTGTTGCCGGCAATGTCCTGCAGCCAGGCAGCCGCCAGCAGCACCATGGCATAGATCACCCCAAAGGACAGCGCCGTCTTCAGCTCGGTGGGGTTCTTCACCTCGGGCATTGGCAGGTCGCCCGCATCGTTCAGAATCTTCCAGCCATACGCGGCCATCACCACTCCCGGCACCACGCCGCACAGAAACACGGTCACGATGGGGCCAATCAGGCCAGGCGCCACCACGCCGGCAATGATCGCAAGGCGGATCATCACCATTACATTGGCAATCAGGATCACGATGGACGCCATCTTCACCAGATGGGGATGGTTGGCCGCATGGCGCGAGAACATCATGGTGGTGGCCGTCGATGAGGCCAGTCCGCCGAAGATGCCCAGCACCGCCGCCCCATGGCGTGCCCCGATCAGCCTCAGCGCCAGATAGCCCGACAGGGCCAAGCCGGAGATGAGCACCACCATCCACCACACCTGACGCGGATTGATCGCACCATAGGGACCAAAATCGTCATTCGGCAGAATCGGCAGGATGACCAGCGACAACACCCCGAACTGCAGCATCGAGTTGATGTCTCGCTCGGTCATCTTCACGCTGAACTGCTTGAGTTCCGCCCTGAAGTAGAGCAGCACGGTGGTGGCAATCGCCAGCATCACTGCCAGGGTGGCATAGCCCATCCACACCGCAGCCCCCAGCCCGTACGTGGCAATGATGGCCGCCTCAGTGGTGAAGCCCCGGTATTTCTCTTCCTGTTGCGAAGAAAAGTTCGACCCCACCATGGCCACCGCCAGTACCACCAACCCCACCGACAGCAACCACGGCCCCGCCGTCTTTTCGCCAAGCATGGCAAACAGACAGCCCAGCATCGCCACCAGGGAAAAGGTACGCAGCCCGGCGGCCGAATCCGGCTGCCGCTCGCGCTCCAGGCCAATCAGCAACCCGATGCCCAGTGCCGTGACAAAGGCCTCGACCGGCCCGGCCAGTTCAGGGTCCAGCAGAGTCATGCGTTTTCCTCCTCCCGTGCTTGCCTGCGCGGGCAGGCAAGCAGTACATGATCGCGCCCTGGCCGTGCAGACCGGCTCTCAATGTGCGCTATGAACGATCAGTGTAATACAAGAGAAAGAAAACGCCGGAAACCGCGCCCCCTCGTCAACCGCGCCCGTAATGATCCTCGAAACGCACGATGTCGTCTTCGCCCAGATAACTGCCGGACTGGACCTCGATCATTTCCAGGGCGACCTTGCCGGGGTTTTCGAGCCGGTGGGTGATGCCCAGCGGGATGTAGGTGGATTGATTTTCGGAGAGCAGGAATTTTTCCTCGCCCCGGGTCACCAGCGCAGTGCCACTTACGACAATCCAATGCTCGGCGCGATGGTGATGCATCTGCAGGCTGAGCGAGGCACCCGGATTGACCACGATGCGCTTGACCTGGAAGCGTTCGCCCGCGTCGATGGAGTCATAAAAACCCCAGGGCCGGTGAATCTTGCGGTGAGCGCTGGCCTGCTCGCGACCTTCGGCCTTGAGACGGGCAACGATCTTCTTCACGTCCTGCGTGTGGCCGCGATGGGCCACCATCACCGCATCCGGTGTTTCCACCACCACCAGGTCCTCCACGCCGAGGCAGGCCACCAGACGGTCGGAGGCATGCACCAGGGTATTGCGGGTCGACTCGAATAGCGCATCGCCGCGTGCCGCGTTGCCGTCGGCATCCTTGTCCGCGAGGCTCCACAGCGCATCCCAGGCCCCCACATCCGACCAGCCCACCGACATCGGCACCACATGCGGAGCAATGCCCAGCTCGGGCATCTCCGCCAACCGCTCCATCACGGCATAGTCGATGGAATCGGACGGCGCATCCAGAAAGGCCTCACGACCGATGCGAATGAAATCGGCATCCTGCTGCAGGTCGGTGAAGGCCCGCTGGCAAGCCTGCGCAATGTCAGGCCGGCAGGCTTCGATGGCCTTCAGCCACACCGACGCGCGCACCACGAACAGGCCACTGTTCCACAGATACTCCCCCGAGGCCACATAGCGCTGCGCCGTCGCCAGATCGGGTTTTTCGACAAAGGCGGCCACCTGACGCACGCCCTCGGACAGCTCGGCGCCTGTCCGGATGTAGCCGTAACCGGTTTCCGGCCCTTCGGGCACAATGCCGAAGGTGACCATCGCCCCATCGACGGCCGAAGCGACCGCCTTGTCGATGGCCCGGTGAAAGGCTGGCAGGTCGGCAATGACATGATCGGCCGGCATGACCAGCAGCACGGCATCTTCTGCATCGCGCATGGCCAGTCGGGCGGCCAGGGTGAGGGCCGGAGCGGTGTTGCGCCCCGCCGGCTCCAGCAGGATGCGGCGCGTGGGCCGGCCGGCGGCACGCATCTGCTCGGCAGTGATGAAACGGTAGTCCTCGTTGCACACCACCACAGGTTCGGCATCGACCTCGACCGCACCCTTGAACCCTGCCAGGCGATGCGCGGTTTCCTGCAGCATGCTGCCCGTGCCGGTCAGTGCCAGGAGTTGCTTGGGGTACTGCTCCCGCGACAGGGGCCACAGACGGGTACCGGAACCTCCGGACAAGATGACGGATTGCAGTTTCATGCGAGACGGTCTGACAGTGAAAGGGGTTGAAGAATCCAGCAGGCCGGCGCGGTGCCCTACTCGGCGCGCGGACGCGGTGCCGTGCGACGCACCCGCCCTGCACGCTTGGCACGCGCGGCATCGGGCTTGCTCTGCTGGCGCCGGCTCTTGGGCTCTCCGGTCAGGGCGAGCACCTCGGCTTCGGGCATTTCCAGCCACATGCCGCGTTTCAGCCTGGAGGGCAGCTGTACCGAACCATAGCGCACTCGCATAAGCCGGCTCACGGTCAGGCCGACGGCCTCGAACATGCGCCGCACCTCGCGGTTACGCCCTTCCGAAAGGGTCACCTTGTACCAGTGGTTGGCGCCTTCGCCCCCCTGATCGGTGAGGGTGCTGAAACGCGCCGGGCCGTCCTCCAGCTCGATGCCGGACTTGAGCGACTCGATCTGCTCGTCGGTCAGCTCCCCCAGCAGACGCACGGCATACTCGCGCTCCTGCTCATAGCGGGGGTGCATCAGCTTGTTGGCCAGATCGCCATCATTGGTAAACAGCAGCAGGCCGGAGGTGTTGAAGTCCAGCCGCCCAACCGCAATCCAGCGCCCTTTCCTGAGCACCGGCAAACGGTCGAAGACCGACGGACGGCCTTCGGGATCGTCCCGCGAAACGATCTCCCCTTCCGGCTTGTGATACACCAGCACCCTGGCGGTCCGTTGGGTGAATTTCAGCGGCAACAGCTTGCCGTTGTACTTGACCCGGTCGCCCGGGCCGATCTTCTGCCCCAGCGCGGCGGGCAGGCCATTCACCGAAATGCGGCCGGCAATCACCCACTCCTCGATCTCGCGCCGCGAACCGATGCCCATCTGTGCCAGCACCTTCTGCAGGCGCTCGGGCTCGGTGAGGGTGGCTTCCTTGGGCCGGGGTTCGCCCTGGCCAACAGGCCGGGGTCTGCGCGCCGGGCGCATGTCGGCCACGCCCAGCGCCGACACATGTGCGTCCGGGCGAGTGGGCGGTGCGTCGTGGTTGCGTCCGCCTGCTTCAGCGTTCTTCTTCATCGGCGGGCGTAGCGGCCGCCTCGATTTCTTTGGTGTCGACAAGGTCCATGATCCTTTCGATTTCGGTCAATGCGGGTAGCTCTGTCAGACTGCGCAGTCCGAGGTCGTCGAGAAAGCGTCGCGTGGTCGCAAACAGAGCCGGTCTGCCCGGTGTCTCGCGATGGCCGACGATGTCTATCCAGCCACGCGATTCGAGCGTCTTGATTACATTCGGCGACACGGCGACGCCACGGATATCCTCAATGTCGCCACGTGTCACCGGCTGGCGATAGGCAATGATCGCCAGGGTTTCGAGCACCGCACGGGAGTAGCGCGGCGGTCGTTCTTCCTTCAGCCGGTCGAGAAAGACCTGATACTCGGGCCGTGTCTGGAAGCGCCAGCCAGAGGCCAGCTGCACCAGCTCCACCCCCCGCCCCTGCCAGTCGGCGCGCAACGCATCCAGCAGGCTGCGCACCTGTTCGCTGCCCGGGTCGGGGTCGAACAGCCGGCGCAGGTCGCTCACCGCCAGGGGGGCGGTCGCGGCCAGCAGCGCGGCTTCAAGCACGCGCTTGTACTCGTCAGGCGTCGTCGGATGCATCCGCGAGTTTCACGTATATCGGTGCAAAAGCTTCATTCTGGGTCACGTCGATCATGCGCTCCTTGACCAGTTCGAGCACGGCCAGGAAACTCACCACCAGACCCGCCGGCCCCAGCTGCACATCGAACAGGGTCTCGAAGACCACGAAACGGCCCACCGACAACCTGCGCAGAATCTGCGTCATGTGCTCGCGCACCGACAGCTCTTCGCGTTCGACACGATGGTGCTGGTTCAGCCGGGCCTTCTTCATGATCCTCAGCCAGGCCAGTTGCAGATCGTGCAGGCTCAGTTCGGGCAGGCGCTCGACCACCTTTTCGGCAACGAACACGCTGGCCCATTCAAAATCGCGCTCGGCACGCGGCAGCACCTCGAGTCGCACCGCAGCCTGCTTCATCTGCTCGTACTCCACCAGCCGGCGCACCAGCTCGGCACGCGGATCGAGATCGTCCTCTGCGGACTCGCGCGCCGGCCGGGGCAGCAGCATGCGCGACTTGATCTCCAGCAGCATGGCCGCCATCAGCAGGTAATCGGCTGCCAGCTCAAGGTTGTGGCGCCGCATCGCCTCCACATACACCAGGTACTGCGCAGTGAGCGGCGCCATCGGAATGTCGAGGATGTCGATGTTCGACTTCCGGATCAGGTACAGCAGCAGGTCGAGCGGCCCCTCGAAAGCTTCGAGAATCACCTCCAGTGCATCCGGCGGAATGTACAGGTCGTGGGGCAGTTCAAGCAAGGGCTGACCATACAGCCTGGCGACCGCCGCCTTGTGCCCGGCGCTTTCGAGCGGTTCAAGATCGGTAAGCGCGCTCATTTTATCCCGAAAGGCCGGTCGACGGACAACTCATGCTCAGCTATGCGCCAGCCCCATGGATTCGCGGACGTCGCGCATCGTCTCCTGCGCCATCTTGCGTGCACGCTCGCACCCATCGGCAATAATGTTGCGCACCAGGGAAGGGTCTTCCACATAGGGCTGGGCGCGTTCGTGCATTGTCTGCTGCTCCCTGAGCACCCCCTCGACCACCGGTTGCTTGCAGTCCAGGCAGCCGATGCCGGCACTGCGACAGCCCTCCTGCACCCAGGCGCAGGTGGCGTCATCCGAGTAGATCACGTGAAACTGCCACACCGGGCATTTCTCCGGTGTCCCCGGATCGGTGCGGCGCACCCGCGCCGGGTCGGTCTGCATGGTGCGGATCTTGCGCGTGACCGATTCGCTGTCCTCGCGCAGGAAAATGGTGTTGCCATAGCTCTTGGACATCTTCTGACCGTCCAGCCCCGGCATGCGCGAAGCCTCGGTGAGCAGCGACTCCGGTTCGACCAGAATCATCTTGCTGCTGCCCTCCAGATAGCCGTACAGGCGCTCGCGGTCGCCCATGCTCAGGTTCTGCGCCTCCTCAAGCAGCGCGTGTGCCCGGTCCAGCGCAGCCTCTTCGCCTTCTTGCTGGAACCGGGTGCGCAACTCGGCATACAGCTTGGCACGCTTGGAGCCCAGTTTCCTGATGGCCTCCTTCGCCTTGTCCTCGAAGCCTGGCTCTCGACCGTACAGGTGGTTGAAACGGCGGGCGATCTCGCGGGTGAACTCCACATGCGGAATCTGATCCTCCCCCACCGGCACCTTGTCGGCCCTGTAGATCAGGATGTCGGCCGACTGCAGCAAGGGGTAGCCAAGAAAGCCATAAGTGGACAGATCCTTGTCCGACAGCCTGTCCTGCTGGTCCTTGTAGGTCGGCACCCGCTCAAGCCAGCCCAGCGGGCACATCATCGACAGCAGCAGGTGCAGTTCAGCATGCTCGGGCACCCGCGACTGGATGAACAGCGTGGCCTGCGCCGGATCGACCCCGGCAGCGAGCCAGTCTATGAGCATCTCCCAGATGCTCTCCTCGATCACCTGCGGGTTGTCATAGGCCGTGGTCAGCGCGTGCCAGTCGGCCACGAAGAACAGGCAGGGGTACTCTTCCTGCAGCTTGACCCAGTTCTTCAGCACACCATGATAGTGGCCAAGATGAAGTCGCCCGGTGGGCCGCATGCCGGAAAGGACACGTTCTGCGTACATGATGAATGGTGTGGTTAGAAAGCGAAGATCAGGGCCAGCATCTGGCGGAAGAGCGTGATCAGCGGAAACAGGATGCTCCCGAGCAGCCCCGAAAACAGCAACAGCAGCAGGATCGGCAGCCCGAAGGGCTCAAGCCGCGCATAGGGCAGCGCCAACCGGTGCGGCAGCAGGCTGACCATGATGCGCCCGCCGTCGAGCGGCGGAATCGGCAGCAGGTTGAGCAGCATCAGGATGGCATTGATCGTCATGCCCGCATCGGCCATGCGCAGCATCGGCACGGTGTAGGCATTTTCGGGCATCACCCAGGCCAGCTTGAACAGCGCAGCCCAGCACAGTGCCATGATGAGGTTCGAAAACGGCCCCGCGCCAGCCACCCAGAACATGTCCGCCTTGGGACGGCGCAGACGGGAAAAATCCACCGGCACCGGCTTGGCCCAGCCGAATAGCATGCCTGCACCACCGAGCAGCAGGGAGACGATGAGAATGCCCGCAGGCACCAACAGGGTGCCCACCGGGTCGATATGGCGGAGCGGATTGAGTGTGATGCGACCGGCCAAGTGGGCCGTCGGGTCGCCGAAGTGGCGGGCGACATAACCGTGGGCGGCTTCATGCAGCGTGATTGCCAGCACCACCGGCAAGGCCCAGATGGCCAGCGTCGATATTACGGTTTCCATCGCTTCAGGGCGCGAAAACCCGGCATTGTATCAGAGGCGGGCGGCCCCACGGGGCCTCCTCTCCGGGCTTTCCGGCCTTGCCGGTGCATCGGCCATGAGACAGGGGCTGGTTCATGGCGCTTCCAGACCAAACGGGGCGAGATCTCCCAGCCCCACCCGCACCAATTCCGGCGCGCCGGAAGTGAGGTCGATCACCGTGGTGGCCTCCGGACCGCACGCGCCCGCCTCCAGGATCAGGTCGACCTGCTTGCCCAGCACATCGCGGATCTCCTCGGCGTCGGTCATCGGCAAGGTCTCGCCGGGCAGGATCAGGGTCGAAGTCACGATCGGCTCGTTGAGCTCTTCGAGCAGCGCCGACACCAGCGGATGCGAGGGCACGCGCAGGCCAATCGTCTTGCGCTTGGGGTGCAGCATGCGGCGCGGCAGCTCCTTGGTGGCTTCCAGGATGAAGGTATAGGGCCCGGGCGTGACGGCCTTGAGCAGACGGAACTGGCTGTTGTCCACCCGTGCGTAGGTGGCAATTTCGGACAGGTCGCGGCACATCAGCGTGAAGTGGTGCCGATCCCCCACGTCGCGGATGCGACGGATGCGTTCAAGCAGGGAGGCATCTCCCAGATGGCCGCCAAGCGCATAGGCCGAATCGGTGGGAAAAGCCAGCAGCCCCCCGGAACGCATGATTTCCGCCGCCTGCCGGACAAGACGCGGCTGGGGCTGTTCGGGGTGAAGCGAGAAGAATTGCGACATGGCAGCAGAACCGATGCAGTCCGGAACGGACTGCTCATGATAACAGCCTCGACCACACCGGAACCAGATCATCGGGCAGATCCACGCACGCCCCCAGATCGACCCGGCTCTCCTCCACCCCATGAAAGTCGGACGCACGCGAGGCCAGCAGGCCCAGCCGGCGTGCCAGACGGGCGAAGGCGCGCACCTCGTCCTCGCTATGCGCCCCGGACACCACCTCCACCGCCTCGCCACCGCACGCCACGAAACGCTGGAACAGGCGTGCCATGTCCGCCTCGGAAAAGCGGTAACGCGCCGGATGCGCCACCACCGCAATGCCGCCCGCCCCGCGTATCCAGCCCACGGCCTCTTCCAGACTGGCCCACTCATGCTCCACATAACCGGGCTTGCCCTTTGCCAGATAATGCTGGAAAACGGTGGCCACATCGGGCATCACGCCCATCGCCACAAGCTGCCGCGCAAAGTGCGAACGGCTCACCAGCTCCGGATTGCGCGCCAGCGCACGCGCGCCTTCGAGCACCCCACGAATGCCGATGCGGTCGAACTCGGCCCCCATGCGTGCCGCCCGCTCGTCGCGCCCGCTGCGCACCCGTGCCAGCCCGGCCAGCAACGCAGGATTGCGATGATCGATGCCCAGACCGACAACATGCACCGTCTCGCCCATGCAGGACACCGAAATTTCCACCCCGCTCACCAGTCGCAACCCGCACTGGCGTGCCGCCGCATGGGCCTCGTCCAGCCCCGAAACTTCGTCATGGTCGGTCAGCGCCAGCATGTCCACGCCATTGGCCACCGCCCGCCGCACCACCTCGGCCGGCGCCAGCAGGCCGTCGGACACCGTCGAATGGCAATGCAGATCCACATTCAGACGCCCCTCACTGGTGCCCTCACTGGCCGCCACCGGCCCCTCCACCCGCTCAGCCCGCTGCGCGCTCATCCGTGTCTCCTGTGACAAACTGCTCGATCAATTGCGCCAGCCGCTCGGGCTGATCGTGATGCATGTTGTGTCCGGTCCCCGCCAGCCAGGCCCGCTCCAGCCGCGCAAAACAGGCCGCGCCTTCCGCATGGCTCGCATCGTCCAGCCCCAGGCGTCGCCGCCAGGCCGGATCGGCCTGCTCCACCCACAACACACGCGCCTGCACCCGACGCCAGCAGGCCAGCGCCTCGGCCCGCCGGTACGGCACCGGATTCACATGCCGGTGCGCCGGATCGATCGCCACCCGCCAGCCCCCGTCCGTCGCCGCAAGCAGCATGTGCTCGGCCAGAAAGGCCGCCCGGTCCGCACGCAACCGGGGATTGTCCCGCATCAACCGGGCGACGAACGCCTGCCTGTCCGCATAACGCCGAAACCCCTGCGGCGCAGCCAGCTGATCCAGCCATTGCGCCAGGCGCCCGGGCGCCTCGTCGGCCGGGCGGGCGGGCAGACCGAAGGCATCGAGCGCCACCACCGCGCGCACCCGTTCCGGTCGCACACCGGCATACAGACAGGCCACATTGCCACCCATGCTGTGCCCCACCAAAGTCACCTGACCGTGCGGCTGATAGTGCATGAGCACGGCGTCAAGGTCGGCCAGATAGTCCGGAAACCAGTACGCCTGCTCCGCCGCCCCGGACGCATCCACATCCCAGGACAGGCCAAAACCGCGCCAGTCCGGCGCCATCACCCGCCATGACCGCTGCAGCGCATCGACCACGAACTGGAAACTGGCCGACACATCCCCCCAGCCATGCAGCAGGAACAACAACGGCGCGCCCGCATCGGCCGAGGTCGCCCACGCTCGTACATGGTGCCGCCTGCCACGCAGCACCGGAAAATGACTGATCGAAGAACGGACGATTGAAGAATCCATCGAACGAGAATAGCAAACTCCACCCCGGCACGCTCGTTGCCGCCGGAGCGACATGGTGGTATCGTGCGCCCGTCTCGCGGGAGAGCACTTCCTCCTGTTGAAGTCGCCGAAGGCGTAACCCCCCGGAACCGCTCAGGCAAAAGGACCGCGAACGAACCACAATTCTGGAGAGCGATGCCGGACCGCAGGGTCAGGGCATCCACCGAAGGGGCACCCAGGCAGGCGTCGCACGACGCTGCACGGAATCTCTCAGGTACAAGGGACAGACGGGGCGAACACAGGGCTGATCACGTACGCACACACCGCCGGGCGGTGCCGCGCGCCAGCCCCGTATCGCCCCGCCTGTCGCCCGCTGTTTACCCTGACCCGTTTTCCTGGAGCCCGCCATGAGCCACACCCCCGCCCTGCGCACCCCGCTTTACGACAGCCACCTTGCCGCCGGCGCACGCCTGGTCGATTTTGCCGGCTGGGAAATGCCGGTCAACTACGGCTCGCAAATCGAGGAACACCACGCCGTGCGCAGCGATGCCGGCATGTTCGACGTGTCGCACATGCTTTCGCTCGATCTGCTCGGGGCCGGTGCCACCGACTACCTGCGCGGCCTCCTCGCCAACGACGTGAGCAAGCTTCGCGAGCCGGGCAAGGCCCTGTACTCGTGCATGCTCAACGAGGCCGGCGGCGTCATCGACGATCTCATCGTGTATCGCATCAGCGACGGCGAATACCGCATCGTGGTGAATGCCGGCACCGCCGACAAGGATGTCGCCTGGATGCGCCAGCGCATTGCCGCCACCGGCGCGAATGTCACGCTCAACGCCCGGCGCGATCTGGCCATGATCGCGGTGCAGGGCCCGAACGCCATCGACAAGGCCTGCCGCGCCCTGCCCGAACTGAACAGCGCACGCGGCATCCCGCCCACCTTTCACGGCGCCCGCGTGGGCGAGTTGTTCGTGGGCCGCACCGGCTACACCGGCGAAGACGGCATCGAGGTGGCCCTGCCGGCCGCACGCGCGGCCGACGCCTGGCAGGCCCTGATTGCCGCCGGCGTGCGCCCCTGCGGTCTGGGGGCACGCGACACGCTGCGCCTGGAAGCCGGCATGAACCTGTACGGGCAGGACATGGACGAACAGGTTTCGCCGCTGGATGCCGGGCTGGCGTGGACGGTGGACCTGAAGGACGAGCGCCGCGACTTTGTCGGCAAGGCGACCCTGTGTGCGCATGGCGAGCGCAAGGCCTTCCTGGGGCTGGTGCTGCTCGGCAAAGGCGTGCTGCGTGCGCACATGAAGGTGCTCACCCCGCAGGGCGAAGGCGAAACCACCAGCGGCAGCTTCTCGCCCACACTGGAAAAGTCCATCGCCCTGGCCCGCCTGCCCGCCGGCAGCCAGCCCGGAGCAACGGTGCAGGTCGACATCCGTGGCCGCCAGATCGACGCCCTCATCGTGAAACCGCCCTTTGTCAGACTGGGCAAGGCGCTGGTCTGAAGCGGACAGCGCCCATACACCCACGACCCGCAGGGATACGCCGATTCAGTCAAAACCGTTTCTTGAGAGCCTGTCGAAGCCCATACCCGGCAAAACCCTTAGACACGCTCGTGGCGAATGGAATACATCGGCGCATCCCAATCCCACCCAACATCCCTGAACACCCTCGAACCCCTTACCTTAACGGAGCCAGACCATGAGCAACATTCCCGCCGAACTGAAATATGCCGCCTCCCACGAATGGGTGCGTGTCGAAGCCGACGGCACCCTCACCATCGGCGTCAGCGACCATGCCCAGGAAGCGCTGGGCGATGTGGTGTTTCTCGAGTTGCCCGAAGCAGGCCGCAGCGTCGAGGCGGGCGAAGCCTGCGCGGTGATCGAGTCGGTGAAGGCCGCCTCGGACATCTACGCCCCCGTGGCCGGTGAAGTCATCGACGCCAACCAGACCGCCGTCGACGCCCCCGAATCGGTCAACAGCGATGCCTACGGCACCTGGCTGTTCAAGCTGCGCCCGGCCGAGGGCACCGACCTGTCCGGCCTGCTCGACGCCACCGGCTACGCCGACCTGATCGCCAAGGCCTGACCATGCAGCAGCACGCCAACGCCCCGCTCGCCCGCCTTGAGCAGCGCGACGCCTTCATCCATCGCCACATCGGCCCGAACGCCGAAGAAATCGGCACCATGCTGGCCGCCATCGGCGCCGCCTCGGTGGATGAACTGATTGCCCAGACCGTGCCCGCCGACATCCGGCTGCCCGCCCCGCTGCCGCTGGCCGGCGCGCAACCCGAGCACGAAGCCCTGGCCCGCCTGAAAGGCATCGCCCAGCAAAACCGCATCGTCAAATCGCTCATTGGCATGGGTTACTACGGCACCCATACCCCGGCGGTGATCCTGCGCAACGTGCTGGAAAACCCCGGCTGGTACACCGCCTACACGCCCTACCAGGCCGAAATTGCGCAAGGTCGCCTTGAGGCTCTGCTCAATTTCCAGCAGATGGTGATCGACCTCACCGGGCTGGAGCTGGCCAACGCCTCGCTGCTCGACGAAGCCACCGCTGCGGCCGAAGCCATGGCAATGGCCAAGCGGGTGAGCAAGTCGAAGTCCATGCGCTTCTTCGTGGATGAAGCCTGCTTTGCGCAGACCCTCGACGTGGTGCGCACCCGCGCCGCCTTCTTCGGCTTCGAGCTGGTGACAGGCCCCGCGCACGCAGCAGCCGAGCAGGACGTGTTCGGCGCGCTGCTGCAGTATCCGGACGCCGCCGGCCGGCTCATCGACCACAGCGACACCATCGCCGCCCTGAAGGCCCGGCAGGCCGTGGTGGCCGTGGCCACCGACCTGATGGCGCTGGTGCTGCTCAAGTCCCCCGGCGCGATGGGCGCGGACATCGCCCTCGGTTCGGCGCAGCGCTTCGGCGTGCCGATGGGCTTCGGTGGTCCGCACGCGGCCTTCTTCGCCACCCGCGAAGCCTTCGTGCGCGCCATGCCCGGCCGCATCATCGGCGTATCCCGTGATGCCCGCGGCAAGACCGCGCTGCGCATGACGCTGCAAACCCGCGAACAGCACATCCGCCGCGAAAAGGCCAACTCCAACATCTGCACCTCGCAGGTACTGCTCGCCAACATGGCCGGGCTGTATGCGGTCTATCACGGCCCGCAGGGGCTGCGCACCATCGCCCAGCGCATCCACCGCCTCGCCATGATCGTGGCCACCGCGCTGCGCGACGCCGGCTTCGGCGTGGAACACGACACCTTCTTCGACACCCTGGTGGTGCGCACCGGCGAACGCACCGAGGCCCTGCTCGCCGACGCCTGCGCGGCCGGCTACAACCTGCGCGCGGTCGATGCCGGGCGCCTCGGCCTGTCGGTGGATGAAACCACCACCCGCGAAGATGTGCTCGCGCTGCTCACGGTGTTCGGCGCCCCGACCGACCTTGAGGTGCTCGACACCCGCGCCGCCTGCACCACCCTGCCCGCCGCGCTGCTGCGCAGCGACGCCATCCTCGCCCATCCGGTGTTCAACACGCATCATACCGAGCACGAGATGCTGCGCTATCTGAAGAAGCTTCAGAACCGCGATCTGGCCCTCGACCACTCCATGATCTCGCTGGGCAGCTGCACCATGAAGCTCAACGCCACCAGCGAGATGATCCCGATCACCTGGCCCGAGTTTGCCCACATTCACCCCTTCGCCCCGGCCAGCCAGACAGCGGGCTACCGCGAGATGATCGACGGGCTGGCCGACTACCTGAAGGCCGTCACCGGCTTCGACGCCGTCTGCATGCAGCCCAACTCCGGCGCCCAGGGCGAATACGCCGGGCTGGTGGCGATTGCCCGCTACCACGCCAGCCGGGGCGAGGCGCAGCGCAACGTGTGCCTGATCCCCAAATCCGCCCACGGCACCAACCCCGCCACCGCACAAATGTGCGGCATGCAGGTGGTGGTGGTGGCGTGCGACGACAACGGCAACGTCGATCTGGACGATCTGCACGCAAAGGCCGTGCAGCATGCCGAACGTCTCGCCGCGCTGATGATCACCTACCCCTCCACCCACGGCGTGTTCGAGGAAAACATCCGCGAAATCTGCGCCACGGTGCACGCCCACGGCGGCCAGGTGTACATGGACGGCGCCAACCTCAATGCCCAGGTCGGCCTCACCTCGCCGGCCACCATCGGCGCCGACGTGTCGCACATGAACCTGCACAAGACTTTCTGCATCCCGCACGGCGGTGGCGGTCCGGGCATGGGGCCGATTGCCCTGCGGGCGCACCTGGCCCCGTTCATGGCCGACCATGTGGTGGTGGGCACCGGCGGTCAGGACCGGCCCAACAAGGGCCAGGGCGCCGTCTCGGCCGCCCCCTTCGGCTCAGCCAGCATCCTGCCGATCTCGTGGATGTACATCGCCATGATGGGGGGCGAGGGTCTGAAACGCGCCACCGAAGTCGCCATCCTCAACGCCAACTACATCGCCAGCCGGCTCGCCGCGCACTACCCGGTGCTGTACACCGGCCGCCAGGGGCGGGTGGCGCATGAATGCATCCTCGACATCCGTCCGATCAAGGCAGCCACCGGCATCAGCGAGGTGGACATCGCCAAGCGTCTGATGGACTACGGCTTCCATGCGCCCACCATGTCCTTCCCGGTGGCCGGCACCATCATGGTCGAACCGACCGAATCGGAAGACCTCGCCGAGCTCGACCGCTTCATCGCAGCCATGATCCGCATCCGCGAGGAAATCCGCGCCGTGGAAGACGGCAGCCTGCCCGCCGACGACAACCCGCTGGTGAATGCCCCACACACCCAGGCGGACATCGTCGGCGACTGGTCGCATGCCTACTCCCGCGAACAGGCCGTGTTCCCGCTGCCCTGGGTGGCGGACAACAAGTTCTGGCCCAGCGTGAATCGCATCGACGATGTATATGGCGATCGCAACCTCTTCTGCGCCTGCGTGCCGATGAGCGCTTACGAGCAGGACTGAAGCGCACCACACGGGCTGCGGTGCGGGCGGCCCCGATGCGCCACCCGCGCCGCATCCTTTTCTCATGCGCAGGCGTGCGGACATGTGAGAACATGCAGTACATTCTCACGATCCCGCAATTCCTGCGCCATGAGCCTGAAGAAGCTCTTTCTCACCCTGGCCCTGCTGCTGGTGCTCGGCGCATCGGTGGCCACCGGGCTGTTGTTCCAGCGCATCGGCGAAAACATCGTCGATGACTGGGGACGGCGCATCGTCGACATTCAGGTGCGCTACGACAGCGCCCGCCTGCAAGAACCCCTGCAACGCGAGATCGCACTGGCCCTGCAAATGGCCGACTCCAACGTGCTCAAGCGCTGGGCGCTGGCCGGCGAAAACGCGCCCCCCGATCTTGTCGAAGCCGCCCTGGCCGAAATGGAAAGTTTCAGGCGCAATTTTCGCGACCAGAACTTCTTCGTCGCTCTGCTCGAATCCGGCACCTACTACTTCAACAACAAGGACGAGCGCTTTCGGGGCAACGAACTGCGCTACCGCCTGAACCCCGAACGCCCGGAAGATGCCTGGTTCTACCGGCTGATCGAGGAAGGCCGCACTTACCATCTCAACGTCAACCCCGACACCGAACTGGGCGTCACCCAGTTGTGGATCGATGTCCTGTTGGTCGACAACGGACGCATCCTCGGCGTGGTCGGCACCGGGCTGGAGCTCGAAAGCTTTCTGCGCGAGATCGTCGACATCGGCCAGCGCGGCATCACCACCCTGTTCGTCGATCTGAACGGCGCCATTCAGCTGCACCGCAACCAGAGCTACATCGACTTTGCCAGCATCGTGAAGCCCGAAGGCCAGAAGAAAACCATCGACCGGCTCTTCGATACCCCGGCCGACCGCGAGCGCTTCGCGCACATGATGGCCGAGTTGCGCACCGGCAGCGACCAGACCGGACGGGTGCTCAGCGACTTCTTCAACGTGGAAGGCAAGCGCAGGCTCGCCGGCATTGCGCTGCTGCCCGATATCGGCTGGTACGAGGTCACTTTCATCGATCTTGCCGAATACATGCCGCTGGCACACTTTCTGCCGGTCAGCGGCGTGTTTTTGCTCACCCTGGTGCTGGCCCTCGCGCTGTTCTATCTCGTGTTGCAGCGCCTCATCCTCAATCCGCTGGCGCGACTGGAACACACCATGGAAGCCATGCGCGATGGCCGTCAACCCGCCTCCGACCTGCCCCGGGCACACGGCGAAATCGGTCGCCTCATCAACCACTTCCGCCAAATGGCCGAGTCCATCCACAGCCACACCGAAGAGCTGGAGAGCAAGGTGCGCGAACGCACCGAAGCGCTCGAAGTGCAGGCCCGCACCGACGCGCTCACCGGCCTGGCCAACCGCCACGGCATGCAGCGCGCCCTCGACCGCGAATGGAGCCGCGCCGCCCGCTACGACAGCGCCTACGGCCTGATCTGGATCGATGTCGACGAATTCAAGGAAATCAACGACACCTTCGGCCACGCTGCCGGCGACCGCGTACTCAAGCATATCGGAGACCTGCTCGCCCGCGAAGTACGCGGCCACGAAGTTGCCGCCCGTTGGGGCGGGGACGAATTCCTGCTGCTGGTCACCCTGGACGATGCCACCGCCCTCCAGGCCGCCGCAGAACGCATCCGCGTCGCCCTCTCACACGACGCCCCCATCGAAGGCCACACCGTGACCGTCAGCATCGGCCTCACCCTGGCCCGTCCCCGCGAACCCATGGACAACGTCCTCCAGCGCGCCGACGAAGCCCTCTACCAGGCCAAACACACCGGCCGCAACCAGAGCCGGATGGTTTTGTGAGACACCGTTTTATAACCGCACAGCGGTGGGCTGTTGGGGGCATTAAACCGCTTGCCAAACCATGGCCGACTGATAGCATCGTGCCTGTTTTATGGAAGGCGCAGCCCCGAGAGGTCCACGTTAAGTCAGCCGTGCGCTGCCGGCCCAGCCGGCTGCGATCAAATCAAGAACACAGGAACCGTTCCATGTCACTCACCCCGCCCCTCCGGATGACCCAACGCCTGCCGCGCTGGCTCGCCGTGCTCGGCGCCTGCGCCCTGCCACTGCTGGCACAGGCGCAATCGAACTGCCCCACCGGCGACAACACCGACGCCAATTATATTCTCGGCATGGCGGGCAGCGAGGCCAGCGCCATGCACTGGCCCACCGGGCTGGTGTGGAAGCGCTGCGTCGAGGGCATGACGTTCGACGGCAGCCAGTGCACCGGCACTGCGCAGACGAAAACCTGGAACGCGTGGGCCGGAACGGACCGCCTGCTGCCCAAATCCTTCACGAATCAGACCAACTGGGGTATCAGCGACTTCAGCCAGAACCTGCTGGAGAGCGGTGCCTGGCGCATGGCTTACGTGAACGAGTTGCAGAAGATCACCGAAAACTGCGGCAACACCCCCAAGGTCAACCGCACGGTGTTCCCCAATACGCCGTCTTTGAATGTCTGGTCGGGTTCGCCCTACGCCAACTATTCGTACTACGCGTGGAGCGTGGGCTTCGGCAATGGCTACCCCTACGACGTCAACCGTAGCTTCGACTTCCATGTTCGGCTGGTGCGCGGCGGACAGTCTTTTGCTCCTTTGACCTCCTCCAGCGCGCAGACAGTCGGCGCTGGGGCCGCCGTCACCTTCGGCGCTTTCACCCTTGCCCCCAGCGTAGCCCCAGGTGAGGCTTGGGGTGGTGCGCGTATTACAGGGGATGGCGACCCCGAATTCGACATCAATGCATCGGATACGTGGGTGAAAGAAGCCATCGTCAAGAGCGGCGATGCGATTCGGGTGCGCTTCACCGCCCCGGCCACCGACAGCCGCACCGTCACCTTCACCCTGCGCAGCGGCCAGACCACCGGCACCCTCGACGACGCAAGCAATGCCGGTACTGAAGCCACCGCCATGCAGGAAACCACCGCCAGTTTCACCGCGAATGTGCAGCCAGTCATTGCGTATTCCGCAGCGCCAACGGCGACGACGAATGCCGCCAGCGCAATCTCCGCCAACGCGGCCACCCTGAACGCGACCGTGAACGACAACGGCGCAGCAACCAGTGTGAGCTTCGATTGGGGAACGAGCATCAGCTACGGCAACTCGGCCAGCGCCACGCCTGCAACAGTCAACGCAGGCGCCGGCAGTACCGCAGTGACTGGCAGCCTGAGCGGGCTTGCCTGCAACACGGTCTATCACTACCGGGTGAACGCCACCAGCAGTGAGGGCACGACCCAGGGCAGCGATGTGAGCTTTACCACCGGCCCTTGCGTGCCTGGCGCGCCCACGGCGGTGACTGCCATGGCAGGCAATACCGAGGTGAGCGTCAGCTTTACGGCGCCCGCCAGCAATGGCGGCAGTGCGATTACCAGCTATACCGTGACCTCAAACCCCGGCGGTCTCACGGGCACAGGGGCGGCCAGTCCGATCACGGTGAGCGGTCTCACCAATGGCACCGCCTACACCTTTACCGTCACCGCCACCAACTCGGCCGGCACCGGAACCGCATCGGCTGCATCGAACAGCGTGACGCCCAAGGCCCCGCAATACATCGACTTCAGCAACCCCGGCACGCAGAACTTCGGCACCAGCCCCACGTTGACGGCGACCGCCACCTCGGGCCTCACCCCCACGTTTAGCTCCAGCACCACTGGGGTGTGTACGATCACCAGCGGTGGCGTCCTGACCTTCGTGACGGCAGGTACCTGCACCATCAATGCCAATCAGGCCGGGGATGCCAGCTACCTGCCCGCGACCGAGGTCAGCCGGTCCTTCACCGTAAATCCGGTGCTGCCTGGTACACCAACCATCGGCACGGCGACCGCAGGTGACACCCAGGCCAGCGTCGCCTTTACGGCGCCGACCAATACCGGCGGGACAACGATCACCGGCTACACGGTGACGGTCAGCCCCCCGCATGTTTCACCCGTGAATGGCGCCAACAGTCCGATTGTCGTGACCGGGCTGACCAATGGGCAGGCCTACACCTTCACCGTCACCGCCACCAACCCGGCGGGCACCGGGCCGGCCTCGGTAGCGTCCAACAGCATTACGCCAGCAGCGATCCAGACCATCACTTTCTCCAACCCCGGTGCGCAGAACTTCGGCACCTCGCCAACGCTGTCGGCGAGCTCGGATTCCGGCCTGATCGTGAGCTTCACCTCCAGCACCACCGGGGTGTGCACGATCACCAGCGGTGGCGTCCTGACCTTCGTGACGGCAGGTACCTGCACCATCAATGCCGATCAGGCAGGGAATGCCAGCTACCTGCCCGCGCCCCAGGTCAGCCAAACCTTCTCCGTGAATGCCGTGGTGCCTAGTGTGCCGAACATCGGACCTACAACCGCAGGTGATACCCTGGCTATCGTCAACTGGACAGCACCTGCAAGCAATGGTGGTGCAGTCATCACGGGCTATAGGGTGCAGGTCGCGACATCCGAAAGTGGCGTTTACGCCGATGCTGAGGGTGATTGCGCGTTTACCTCAGCCGGCATCAGCACAGCGGTCATATGTACTGCCACGGGTTTGACAAATGGCACCGAGTACTTCTTCAAGGTGGCGGCCATCAACAGCGTCGGAATGGGCAGTTACTCATCAGCATCGTCAGGTGTGACACCGGTTGCGTCACTCATCAACGGCGCCTGCGGCGGCAGCCACCTGGGCACCTTCACCAGCGCGCCCACCACCGACCTGTGCAACGCGGGGACAGCGGACAGCGTGACGGGCAGCGGCCCGTGGAACTGGACATGCAGCGGCAGCGGTGGGGGCAGCAACGCCAGTTGCAGCGCCAGCCTGCAGACCCACGCCGTGACCGCCAACGCCAGTCCGGCAGCGGGTGGTACCGCCTCGTGCGCCCCCAGCCCGGTGCCCCACGGCGGCAACACCACCTGCACGGCCGTGGCCAACACGGGTTCGGGTTATGCGTTTCAGCAATGGACAGGCGCCTGCGCAGGACAAGGTGCGCAGTGCACCCTGAGCAACGTGCAAGCGGACCAGGCCTCCACCGCCGTGTTTAGCTACCAGATCTTCGTGCCCGAAGGCCCGCAGACCGGTCAGCCGGTAGAGCTGACGCCGCCCACGGAAAACAACTGGCAAATCACGGCCGCCAGCACGGCCACCACCGACAGCGTGGGCACGCCGCCCCCGGCCAACGTCAGTTTGCCGCACGGTGTGGTGAGCCTGCAGTTGGAAATGGGGACGGCCGGCAGCAGCGCCACAGTGGTGCTGACCTATCCGGAACCCTTGCCTGCCGGCACCCGGTACTACAAATTCGGCAGAACGCAGGCCAACCCCACGCCCCACTGGTACGTGTTCAGCGGAGCGGTGATCAGTGGCAACACCATCACCCTGACGCTGACCGATGGCGGCGCGGGCGACGACGACCTGACCGCCAACGGTGTGATCGTCGACCCGGGTGGCCCGGCGCTGGCGGCTGGCGATGTGGCCGCCATCCCGACGCTGTCCGAATGGGCCATGATGCTGCTGGCCGGGATCATCGGCTTGCTGGCCTTCGGCCACCTGAACCCAAGGCGGCACCCCGCATGAAGCGGTTTTCGGTTCCGGTGATGTCGGGACGCCTTCAGGGAAAACGTAGGAAAACTTCTCTTGTGGAGTGGCTTACAAACCCGCCCCATCACCGCTGTGCCGCGCCGTGCACTTCGGTCACCAGGGTGGGGAGTGACCAGGCGCCGCCGGGGGCCATCAGCCGGCACATGCCGGTGGATGTGACTGAAGTGGGCACAAACCGGCTGCCATCCCATGTCCATGCCTCGGAAGTCCAGCAATCCCCCAGCCCGCGCCCTTTGTGGCTTGCAAAAAGGGTGCCGTCGGCCTGTTCCGACCCCTGGGTGGTGACCAGCACGGGCTGATGGGGCGGCGTGGCATTGACGACCCAGAAACCGTAGCCGATGTTGTAGGCGCCGCCCCAGCATCGCGCCGAGAGCAGCATCCTGCTTTCCGTCAGGCGCACTGCCTGCAACTCCGGCACCTCCCCTCCGGGCTCGCTCACATCGGGGCAGTCGTCCCCCAAGTCGAGTGCCCGCAGGGCCGCCAGCAAGGTGCTTGCGTGCGCCTCCGTAAAGTGTGCATCGTCGGGTAACGGTGCCGGCAGCGGTGCAGCCTTCACCATCGGCGCCGGCAGTGGTGGGCGCACGCTGCCCTCGTCCTTCTGCCCTTTTCGGGTCAGGGCGCCGGGCGTGCCGATGCGCCCCTGGAATTCATCCATTTTCAGCAGCACGGCCGACGCGCCCCTGTCCGACAGGTGCCATACGTCCTCGCCATGGGTGAATTCGATCCGGCTCGTGCGCACGAGCGACGCCAGCAGCGCACTCACCTGCGCCTGCGTAAGCTCGGCAAGCATCGAGGTCCTGGACATCGCCACCGTCCCGACAGGCTGCCCATCGATGCTCAGGGCCAGCTCGAACACATCGGGCAAGCGCTCCAGGGCCGGTAGCGCCCCGTATTCTCCGAGCATCACTTGCCCGGTCACCACCGCATGGGGACCGGCCTTGCGTGTGAGCAGTACCGATACGGCCAGTTCGGCCCCGTCCTCGTGATACCCCGCCACCCTGCATGTGCGGGTGTTGTCGCATGCCAGCTCCCAGTCATGATGCGCAAAGCGCACCGCCGGCAGATCACTGGCCAGGGCGAGCGACGGCAATGCCGCAACGTGAAGCAGAAGATATTTCAATACACGAGTCATGCGCACTTCCTTGGTGGTGTTGTACATCTCGCGGACACAGACGCCGCGCTGTTCTCCATGCTGCTTTCCATTGTTGGCCAGCTCACCGCATCGTGACCAACTCCTCCCCGCTGGTCGGGTGAATGGCCAGGGTGCGGTCGAAGTCGCGTTTGGTGGCGCCCATGCGCAGGGCCACGGCGAAGCCCTGGAGCATTTCGTCGGCGCCGGTGCCGATGATGTGCAGGCCCACGACCCGTTCCTCGTCGCCAGCGCACACCAGCTTCATCGCGGTTTGCGGCTTGTGCTCGGTGAGGGCGTGGTACATCGGGGTGAAGCGGGTCTGGTAGATGCGCACCGTGTCATGCTGCGCGCGCGCTTCTGCCTCGCTCAGGCCCACGGTGCCGATGGGCGGGTGGCTGAACACCACGGTGGGCACCTGATCGACCTCCAGGGCGCTGTCGGGCTGGTTCAGGAACAGGCGAGCGGCCAGCTTGCGGCCGGCGGAGATGGCCACCGGGGTGAGCGGTGGCTGGCCGGTGATGTCGCCAATCGCATAGACCCCCTCCACCGAAGTGTTTTGCAACGCATCGACGACGATCTCGCCATTGTCGCGGGTCGCCACGCCGGCGGCGGACAGGTTCAGGCCGGCGGTGTTGGCACGCCGGCCAATCGCCCACACCAGCGCATCGACCTCCAGCGCCACCGGCTCGCCTTCAGCCCCGGTGCAGCTCACCCGCAGGGCGCCATCAGAGGAGCGACTGACCGACTGCGGGCGGGTGCGCAGGTGCAGATGCACGCCGGACGCCTGCATCTGCTCGGCCAGCGTGCTGCGCAGCATGTCGTCGAAGGGGCGCAACAGCACGTCGCCGCGCACCACTTGATGCACCTCGCTGCCAAGGGCCGCGAACACCCCGGCCAATTCCACCGCGATGTAGCCGCTGCCCACCACGGCGACGCGGCGCGGCTGCCGGTCGAGCGCAAAGAAGCCATCCGAGCTGATGCCCAGCTCCGCTCCGGGCACACCGTCGGGAATCAGCGGCTCACCGCCGGTGGCGATGACCACATGGGGGGCGCTGACCGTTTCGCCGCCCACCTCCACCGTGTGCGGGCCGACAAAGCGGCCAAAGCCACGAAACACGCTGACGCCGGAATTTTCGAGCAAGCGCGCGTAGATGCCGTTCAGGCGCTCGATGTAGGCATCGCGCCGCTGACGGAGCGCGCCCCAGTCGAAGCCTTCACGGCTCAGCGCAAAGCCATAGGCCGGCGCATCGTCGAGCGCATGGCCGATCTGCGCGGCGTACCACATCACCTTTTTGGGCACGCAGCCCACATTCACGCAGGTGCCGCCCAGGCGGGCGCCCTCGATGAGCACCACGCGTGCGCCATATTCGGCGGCCCGCCGCGCCGTGGCCACACCGCCACTGCCGCCGCCGATCACCAGATAGTCGAATGTCTTGCCTGCTTCAGTCATGTCCTGTCCTCTTGTGCGTTCTGTCGTTGTCGCGGCCTGGCCGACAGCGCGGCGCCCACGCTGCGGGACGCTGTGAATTATCCCCGGATACGGTGTGAAAGCCTGTGGATATCGTCTGGATAGCTGGCTCAGCGCGCTGATTGCGAACGGTTTTTCAGACCTGCACGGAAATCGTGCAGGGCGTGTCGCACAGCCCCGGCGCCGGCGCCCCCGGGCCACACCGCATCCCTGCCGTCATCCTACCGTTGTGCGGTGCCGGCCGCGAGTCTGGTCCGGGCCACACCGGGCAAAATGGTACAATGCGGCCACACTCCGATGATCTTCAGGTGTTCCGTGTCTGCCGCCGCTGCCAAGCAGGGATTTCGTGCCCTCGTGATGTTCGTCTGTCTGCTCCTGATCGCATGGTCTGCCCTGACCCATGCCCAGGAGGCGCCCCGTTCCGGCGATGAAACCGGCCGGCTCTCTCCGGAAGTGCTGCAAGCGGCCCGCAAGCAGGTGGAGGATGCAAGCGAGCTGGATGAAACGCTGCGCGCCGGCCTGCTGCAACGCTACGACGATGCGCTGGCGCGGTTTCAGTCGGCGCAGGCACTGGACGTGCGCCTGCAACGGCTGGACACGACGCTCAGGGAGGCGCCGGCGCGCATCGAGCAGCTCAGGCAATCCGTGCCCCCGCCCGCTCCGCTGGATGAAGCCGCATTGGCCCGGGCGCCGCTGGAGCGCTTGCAGAGCCTGATCGTCGAACAGGAAAGCGCCATCGCCGCTGGCCGCGACCAATTGCAGCGGGCCGAGGACAGCCTGTCGCGCCTGCTCGGCGGCAGCGCCAGCCTGAGCGAGCAGATTGCCGGAAACAGTGCCCAGCTGGAGCGCATTGCCCAGGAACTGGCCCAGCTCGAAAGCCAGCCTGCCGACCTGTCGCGACAGGCGACCGAACTCAGCCTGCTCGCCCAGCGGGCGCTGCGTGAGCGCGAGAACGCCCTCAACCATGCGCTGATCACCCACCAGAGCACGCTCATCAGCCTGGCGCAGAGCGAACGCGAGCAGGCCAGCGGGCTGATTGCGGCGCATCAGGCCCATCTGCTCGCGCTCACCCAGGCTGCGCAGGAACGACGCGAAGCGATGGCACGCGAGGCCCGGGAAGCGGCCGACCAGTTGCAGCAGCATGTCACCGGATGGCCCGACCAGATCCGTCAGCTGGCGGAAAGCAACCGCCGCCTGCGCGCCGAACTCGAAACCCTGATCCGCGACGAGCAGCAGGTCGACCAGACCCTGCACGATCTCAAGCGCCAGCTCGATGAGCTGCGTGCCGATTTCGAACGCATCCGCCAGCGCACCGGCTTTGCCGGTCACAGCGTGAGCATGGGCGACACGCTGCGCATCCGCCGCGCCACCCTGCCCACCGTACAAAGCCTGCAGCGCGAAAAGCGGGAGCGCGCCACGCGCATCAACACCGCCCTGCACCGCCAGCTGACCATCGACGACCTGCTGCGCACCGCCGCCCGGGACGAGAGCACCCTGCGCGAGTCGCTCTCCGGACTCTCCGCAACGCTGGACGACACCGACAGGACGCGCCTGCTCAATGACGCCGAAACCCTGCTGCAGGCGCACCACGAGGCGCTGGACACGCTGCAGGCCGGCTACGGGCGACATATCGCGCAGCTCTCGCAGCTCGACATTGCGGCCCGCGACTATCTGCTGCTGGTCAGCAACTACACCCAGTTCATCGACAAGCAGCTGCTGTGGATGCCGGGCACCGGTCTGCTCAGCCTGTTTACGAGCGATCGCTCAGAGTGGGGGGCATGGCTCTCCAGCCCCGAGCAGCTCAGGCAACTGCTCGACGACTGGCGTGCCTTCGGGCGCAACAACCCGCTGCCAGTGGTGCTGGTGCTGGGCGGTTTGATTGCCCTGCTCGCCTTCAACCGCAACACTGCCGAGCGCCTGCGCAGGCTCAACCAGCCGGTGCGCAAGGTGCAGCACGACCGTGCCGGCATCAGCCTGCAGGTCTTGTTGCTCACCGTGCTGAAGGTGCTGCCCTTGCCGGCGCTGATGCTGCTCATGGCCAGGGCGATGGACGGCTTTACCAGCCCGCTCGGCCATTCGCTGGCGCTCGGGCTCGAAAAAGCCGCGCTACTGCTGCTTTCGCTATCGCTGCTGCGGACAATGTGCCACCGCGAGGGGCTGGGCCGGCTGCACTTCGGCTGGCCGGCGCAGATGTGCAGCGCGGTGCGCGGCGAACTGAACTGGTTCATTCCGCTGGGCGCGGTGAGCAGCTTTCTGGTGGGCGCGCTGGGGGGCAGCACCCTGCCGGTCAACATCCAGGCCGGCAGTGCGCTGGCGTTTGCACTGCTGATGTTTGCGCTCATGACAATGATGCACCGGCTGTTCGGCCGACGCGGACAGATCACCCCGTTGCTGCAACAGCAGGCCCACTCCATGGCGGTGCAGCTGCGCTTTCTGTGGTATCCGCTGCTGCTCGGTGTGCCGTTGCTGCTGGCACTGGCCTCGCTGGCCGGTTATCACTACACCGCCGTGCCGGTGGAGGCGCGCATCCAGACGACGCTGTGGTTCCTGTTTGGCGTGTTCATCGGCATGGAACTGATCCTGCGCTGGCTGTATGTGGCCGAACGCCGGCTGCGCCACGAGGATGCGCTGCGCCGGCGCGAGGAGATGCGCAGCAAGCGCGAGTCGGAAGAGGACACCGGCAGGCCGGAAGGTGCAGCCGGAATCATTGTGCCGGACGTGCCGGAAGTAAACTTCGACTCGCTCAGCGAACAGTCGCGCCATCTGGTGCGCACCGGCTTTCTATTTACCGTGCTGTTCGGCACCTGGGGCATCTGGGCAGACCTGATCCCGGCGCTGTCCTTCCTGCAGGGCACCCAGTTGCCGCTCAATGCCCAGCGTCTGGTCGATGGCGTGCCGACCACGGTGCCCATCACCCTGGGCGACATCGTGGTCGGATTGTTCATTGTGGCGGTCACCTTCCTGGCCGCGCGCAACCTGCCCGGTCTGCTGGAAATCTCCCTGCTGCAGCGCCTGCCGCTGGATGCGGGCGCCCGCTATGCGATCACCACGCTGTCGCAGTACTTCATCGTCGGTGTCGGCCTGATCGTTGCATTTCGCACCATGGGCCTGCAGTGGTCGGGGCTGCAGTGGCTGGTGGCCGCGCTCGGCGTGGGGCTGGGTTTTGGCTTGCAGGAGATCGTGGCGAACTTCGTGAGCGGCATCATCCTGCTGTTCGAACGCCCGATCCGGGTGGGCGATGTGGTGACGATCGACGGCACCACCGGCGTGGTCACCCGCATCCAGATTCGTGCCACCACCATCACCAATTACGACAAGCAGGAACTGGTGGTGCCGAACAAGTCCTTCATCACCGGCCGGCTGATCAACTGGACGCTGAGCGACAGGGTCAACCGCATCCTGCTGCCGGTGGGGCTGGCCTATGACGGCGATGTGGAGCGTGCACTCGCCCTGCTGAAGGAGGCCGCCACCGATATCCCGGAAATTCTGAGCGACCCCGGGCCGGTGGCCAGTTTCGAGGCTTTCGGCAACGATGCGCTGATGCTCTACCTGCGCGCCTACCTGCCCAACCTGGACAACCGGCTGAGCGTGATCACGCAGCTGCACACCGCCATCCACACCAAATTCCGCGCCGCCGGGCTGGAAATTGCCTTCCCGCAGCGCGATGTGCATGTGGATATCAAGCAGCCGCTGGAGATTCGCCTGCAGCCGGAAGGCCAGTCCGGAAACAGGCTCCGCAAGTCCTGAACATTCCCTCCCGCTCAGGGCGCCAGCCAGGCGAGGCTGCAGGCATGCCCGGCATCGACCGCCACATCGCGACACTGCCAGCGCGCCAGCGGAGCATCGGCCGGAGCCTGCAGCAACCAGTCGTCCGGTGCGCTGCTGCAGCGCACCCGGAAAGACGCCAGCGGCCGGCTCAGCCCCTCGCCCAACGCCTTGAGCACCGCCTCCTTGCGCACCCAGCACCGCAGAAAGGCGCGATCCCGGGCATCGGGCGGCGCGGCCAGCACCTCGGCCGCTTCGGCCGGGTGCAACTGCCCGGCGAGTTCGGTGGAGACACTGGAATGTGCCGCACCGGCCACCGAAGCCAGCCGCTCCACATCGACTCCGGGGGTCCCCATCAGGCTGAACGCCGCCACCACCCAGCGGCCACTGTGCGACAGGTTGAAGTGCACCGCCGCGCCCGGCACGTCATGCGGCAACAGGGGCTTGCCCCAGGGGTTGCGCGCGAAGTCGGTCAGCCAGGGAGAACGCCCCAGGTGGTCGCCGAGCACCTGCCGCAACAAGGCGCGGCCAAGCAGGTGGCGCGCGGCATCGTCCGGCTGGCGGTAACGCTGCGCCTGCTGCCACTCCTGTAGGCTGACCCGCTGCCGGATGGCGCCGCACACTGCGCCCAGCTGCGCGCCGGCATCGAGCAGCACGCAGTCAATATGCTCGGACGACAGCACAATGCGCGGCAACACCGGCCAGCGCACCCGGTGCAGCCGCAGGGAGGGCCTGATCAGGCTATCGCGCGTTTCCGCTTGCCCTGAGCCTGTCGAAGGGCTCACCGTGAGCGGGCGCCTTTCACGCTCACTGCGACGCTGACTGCACATGTCTCAGGCAGGCGTATGCTTCCGCTCGGCTTGAGCGTGACGGGGAGCCGGCGCAAGCTGCTCCGCGATCAGCTCGGCAAGGTCGCTCCAGTGCTGCTGGATGTAGAAATGCCCACCCGGAAAACGGCGCAGGGCGAAGCGGCCATGGGTTTCTTCCGCCCAGGCGGCTGCGGCCTGCTCGCACACGCAGTCATCTTCGCCAAGCAACACCGTGAGCGGCACATCGAGGGGTCGGTGCGGGCGGTGCCGCCAGCCATCCACTGCCTGAAAGTCGGCGCGCAGGATGGGCGTGAAGTAGGCCATCAGCTGCGGCTCGGCGAGTACCTCGTCAGGGCAGCCACCCAGCGCGCGCAGCATCTCCAGAAAGGCGGCATCCGGCAGCAGATGGCGCGGTGGCTGCGGCGGTGCGCCGCGCCGCGCGGGGGCTTCCTGCGCCGACACGAACAACGCCCGTGGCGCAGGCAAACCCGCATCGCGCAGCCGCAGCGCGCACAGATAGGCCAGCAGCCCGCCCATGCTGTGACCGAACAGCGCAAAGGGTATCTTCCCCGCCTGCGGTGCGAGTTGCGCGAACACATCGTCGACCAGCGCCTGCATGTCGCGACACAGGGGTTCCCCGCCCCGCACCCCGCGCCCGGGCAGTTCGAGCGTGCGCGCCTGCACCCGCGACGACAGGGCCTGCGTCAGGGGCCGATAGCTGTGCGCATTGCCCCCGGCATAGGGCAGACAGAACAAGGTGATCGGTAAATCGTTCATGCTTTCGGCATTCCTGAAAAATTCGACTGGCAAGAATTATATTCACCCGACCCGTAAAGTCACTGCCAACCGTTCGGATTGAGTCCTTCGTCGAGCTCAGGACAGGCTCTGTCGAAGCCCGGTCCCGGCAGCGCCCTTCAACAAGCTCGGGGCGAACGGAAACAGCATGCCGAAGGACCTTGCCGGCACAGGGTTTCGGCAGACTCAGGGAGGCGGTACGTGGGCAAAGCGCACGCAAAACTCGGCGCCCGCCCCCGGCTGGCTGCGCACCTGCACCTGTGCGCCATGCCGCTCGGCAATCTTCTTCACGATGGCCAGCCCGATTCCGCTGCCTTCGTAACGGCTCCGGCCGTGCAGGCGCTGAAAGGGGCGGAAGATGCGCGTCACATGTGCCGGATCGATGCCGATGCCGTTGTCGGCCACGCACAGGTACGGCGCCCCGTGCTCGATCCCGCCCCGCACGTGCACCACCGGCAAGACGCCGGGGGGGTGGAACTTGAGCGCATTGGCAATCAGGTTCTGCATCAATTGCTGCAACTGCAGCGGATCGCCCAGCACTTCGGGCAGAGGATCACGCACAATGCGCGCGCCATGCTCTGCGATGCTCAACTCCAGGTCCCCGAGCACCTGATCGAGTATCGCATCGAGCCCGACCCTCTGCAGGGTCTGCGCCCGGGTGGACACTCTGGAATAGTCGAGCAAGCCCAGAATCAGGTTTTGCATGCGGTCGGCGGCCGCCGAGATGCGCGCCAGGTAGTCGCGCTGCTGCTCATCCAGGCGTTCGGCACGGCCGCCGAGACGGTCGGCGAAGACGCGGATCTTGCGCAAGGGCTCCTGCAGGTCATGCGAGGCCACATAGGCAAAGTCTTCCAGTTCGCGGTTGCTGTGTTCGAGCCGTTCCAGCGCACGGCGCAGGTCATGCTCGACACGCTTGCGGTCGGTAATGTCGCGTGCCACGCCGGTAACCCTGAGCACCTGGCCGTTGTCGTCGAACACCGGAAAGCCGCTGTCGACGATCCAGCGTTCCGAGCCGTCCGCCCTGACGATCCGGTATTCGCAGCGGTACTCGCATGCGATGTCGGCGCCTGCGGCCAGCACCCTGGGCAGATCGTCCGGGTGAATCGAAGCGCGCCACGACGGCGGGTCCGCATACAGCTCCTCGCAGGGGCGCCCCCAGATGTTTTCGTAGGCCGGACTGACATACGTCACCTTCCAGTCCACACCGCGCACCCAGAACACATCGCGGATGTTTTCGGCGATTTCCCGGAAGCGGGCCTCGCTGTCGGCCAGGCGCTGCACCAGTTGGTAATGCTCGGTGATGTCCTGAAAAGTGCCCTGCACCCGCACGATGCGCCCCGAAACATCGCGCCCTGCCTCGCCCAGGATGTGGACCCGCAGCAGCCGGCCCTTCATCGTGAAAATGTCCGCCTGCATGTCTATCGGCGTGCCCCGCGCCATGCACTCGGCCACGGCGGCGGCCACGGCATCGCGGTACTGTGGGGTGTAGAGCGCCGGCACATCGCGCTCCAGCGCCGGTTCATAACCGGCCGGCGCCTCGAGAATGCGGCGCACCTCGTCCGACCACACCAGCCGGCCGCTTGCCCCTTCCACCAGCCAGGCGCCCAGCCGGCCAAGGCGCGAGGCCATGCTCAGCAGGGCGGTTTGCTGGCGCAGGGTTTCTTCGGCCCGATGGGACACGGTGCCATGCGTCCGCCCCTCCCCGTTCGGCTCATCCTCACTCATGCTCGCCCCGTGGGTATGAGAAACCTGTGACCTTGGCCCCGGGCTCAACCGGCAGCGGCATCGAGCACCCCGGGCGGCACCGCTGCATTGAGCTCCTGGTGCCAGAAGGCCTCGCGCAACTCATTGCGCAAATGCTCGTTGTCCCAGGGCTTCAGCAGGAATTTGTAGATCGCCCCGCGATTGACCGATTGCGTGACGGCGTCCAGATCGGTGTATCCGGACAGCACGATGCGCAGCGTGCGCGGATGCAGGTCCTTCACCCGCTCCAGGAACTGGGCGCCGGTCATGGTGGTGCCCAGTCGCTGATCTGCAATCACCACCTGCACCTCATGCGATGCGAGCTGGGCAAAGCCCTCTTCGGCGGTCTGGGCAGTGAGCACCTTGTAGCCGTCTGCGCGCAACAGCCGCCGCACGGCAGCCAGCACATTCACCTCGTCATCGACCACCAGCAGCGTGCGCACCGACCTGAGCGGCTCGGGAGGCGAGAACATCGGCGCCGCCCCCTTCAGCAGCGCCGGCACATCCCCGGCCGGTATGGGGCGCTGGATGTGGTAACCCTGCAGGTCGTCACAGAAGCTGCGCCCCAGATACACGGCCTGCGCCTCGGTTTCCACGCCTTCGGCCACCACCCCCAGCCGCAGGTTGTGCGCCACGGCAATGATGGCGCGGCAGATCGCGGCATCGCCCGGATCGACCACGATGTCGCGCACGAAGGACTGATCGATCTTCAGCCGGTCCACCGGCAGCCGCTTGAGATAGGACAGGTTCGAATACCCGGTGCCGAAATCGTCCACACAGATGCGCACGCCGAGATCCTTCAGGCCCTGAAACAGCGCGCACAGGGTTTCGGGGTTGTCCATCACCAGACTTTCAGTGATCTCCAGCTCAAGCCACTGCGGCTCAAGGCCGGTGCGCTGCAGCACGTCGCCCACCGTGCCCAGAAAGTCATTGCGCTGCAACTGCGCCACCGACACATTCACCGCCACCGGTACGGCAATGTCATGATCGCGCCGCCACGCTACCATCTGGCGGCAGGCCTCCTCCAGCACCCACTCGCCAATCGGCACGATCAGCCGGGTTTCCTCGGCCACCTGGATGAACTGGCCGGGCAACATCAGGCCACGCTCGGGATGGTGCCAGCGCACCAGGGCCTCCAGCCCGCTCAGTTGGCCGGACACCGCGCTGACCTGCGGCTGATAGTGCAGCTCGAACTCGCCGCGCTCCAGGGCACGGCGCAACATCGTCTCGATGCGTACCCGCTCGGAAATCATGCGGTCGAGCTCGGGTTTGAAGCACTGGAACTGCCCCCGTCCGCAGTCCTTGGCCCGGTACATTGCAAGGTCGGCATTGCGCAGCAGGGTCTGCGCATCGTCGCCGTCCTTCGGAAAGAAGGCCAGCCCCATGCTGGCGCCGATGCGCAGTTGCTCGCCCTCCAGCATGACCGCCTCTTCAAGCACCCGGTACAGCCGCTCGACCACCGGCATCACGTCGTCCTCAGCGTCCAGCTCCGGGCAGACGATCACGAACTCATCGCCCCCCAGCCTGGACACCGTGTCGCCTTCGCGCACGATCTCCGACATCCTGCGCGCCACCACCTGCAGCAGGGCATCGCCCACGTGATGGCCGATGCCATCATTGACCACCTTGAAGTGGTCCAGATCGATGAACAGAACCCCCACGTTGCGCTGGTGGCGCCGGGCCTGCGCAACGGCCTGCGACAAGCGGTCGGCCAGCAGGTTGCGGTTGGGCAGGCCGGTGAGCGCATCGTGCGTAGCCTGATGAGCCAGTTCCTGTTCGTAGCGCTTGTTCGCGGTGACATCGTTGATGATGCCGACAAAATGGCTGACCTCGCCCTCCTCGTCGCGCACAGGGGAAATGAACATGTCGTTCCAGAACATGTCCCCGCTCTTGCGAAAATTGCGCAGCACCACGTGCACCTCGTGCCGCTCCTGCAGCGCCTGATGAATCTGCTGCATCTGCTGTGCGTCGCGGTGTTCGTCCCCGTGCTGGTTCAGGAAGCGCGGATTGCGCCCCAGCACCTCGTCGTGCCGATAACCGGTAATCCGCTCGAAAGCCGCATTCGCGAACACGATCGGAAAGTCGTCGGTGCGGGCATCGCAGATCAGCACGCCATTGACCGCCGACTGGATGGCGCGATGCATCAGGCGCAGGCGCTCCTCGCGTTCGGACAGGGTGAGCATCATGCGGCGCTGCCCGACGGCGTATCTGAGCGCGCGATCAAGCCGGTCGGAGGTCATTTCGCGCTTCACCAGATAGTCGGCCGCGCCAATCTCCACTGCCTGGCGGTCGATCTGATCGTTGCCCTGCCCGGTGGCGATAACGACCGCCGGGTGACGCGGCAGGGCAACCAGCCTGCGCAGCACATCGAGACCGTCCTCACCCCCCAGGCGGTAATCGAGCAGGCAGGCGTCCACGCCACCCTGGCCGATCCGCGCAATCGCCTCGGCCCCGTGCCTCACCCATTCCACCCGGTAGGCGGCCCCGCCGACATCGGCGAGCATGTCGCGCACGAGAATGAAATCGTCCTCGTCATCGTCGATGACCAGCACTGAACAGACAGAAGGAGAAGACAGCGTGGTCACGGTCATGCGCGTATCTGGAAACGGGGTGAAAGGGCGTGCAGAACGAACGCTCAGGCCGCACGCGATACGAAGCGTGCCATGATTTCGCGCACCATGTCGACCATCTCGCGGTAGGACGAAGGCTTCACATAATGCCCGCTCGCACCGCAGTCGAACGAACGCTGGCGATCCTCTTCACGACGCGAGGAGGTCATCATCACCACGGGAACGCTGGCCAGACGATCTTCGGCGCGCAGCTGCCTCACCGCTTCCAGGCCGCTCAGACGCGGCATGTTGATGTCGCACACCACGAGCACCGGCAGGGCACCGGTCGCACAGCCGGTCTGGCCTTCACGGCACAGCAGGAAGTCGAGCAGCATCTCGCCGTCCTGCAGTGTGTGCAGTTCGACCTGCACACCAGCTTCGCTGAAGGCATCGCACATCAGCAGACAATCGTCAGGGTCGTCATCTGCAAGCACGACGCACGGGAGCGCACGCGATTCAACCATATCAAGTTCCACGCCCGATGAATCGATGAATGTATCTTCGGGAAATCATGGCACAAAGCTGGCACGGATGCTTGACCCACCTCAAGAAGCGACCGGAAATATCCTTTTTGCAAAATCTCAGGGCATGCAACCGCTCCGGACGCTGGTTTCGGGGACGCTGTCCAGCCCTGCTGCGGCAGGCGGCTGCGCCACCGGCAGGCTCACCCGGAAACAGGCCCCGCCCCCCGGGCGCGCCCCTGCCCACACCCGGCCACCATGCCGGTCCACAATGCGCTTCACGACGGCCAGCCCCAAACCACTGCCGGGAAACGCCCCCCGGCCATGCAGGCGCACGAAAGGCGAGAAGATGCGCTCCCCGTCCTCATCGTCCAGACCAATCCCCCTGTCCTGAACACACAACGTCACCCAGCCTCCCGACGCCTCTTCGGTGCACACCTCAACTTCCGGTGACTGTCCGGGCGCAACGAACTTCAGGGCATTGCCAATCAGGTTCTGCATCAACTGACGCATCTGCGTCGGGTCGGCCTCCACTTCCGGCAGCGGCCCCACACGCACCCGGCCCCCGCTTTCGCGCAAGCGTTCGTCCAGATCGACCAGCACCTGAGCAGTGATCTCGCCCAAGTCGAGCCGTTGCATGGGCGCCGCCCGGGTCGTCACCCGCGACATGGCCAGCAGGTCGTCGATGAGCACCTGCATGCGCCGGGCCGCCCCGCTCATGCGGGCGAGATAGTCCAGCCCCCGCTCGTCGAGCACCGGGGCATACTGGCTTTCGATGCGATCCGCGAACGCGATCACTTTGCGCAAGGGCTCCTGCAGGTCGTGAGAAGCAATGTAGGCAAAGTCCTGCAGTTCCCGGTTGCTCCGCTCGACCTGCTCGAACATTTCTTCCAGACGGATCGACAGGCGCTTGCGCTCGGTGATGTCCTCATGGGCCACCACCAACCCGCCCTCCTCACGCCGCAGCGGTGTCACACGCATCTCATACCAGCGGCTCTCGCTCTCCTCCTCGTCCATGCGCCGGTACTCGATGACTGCGCAAGGGTTCGGACAGTGCCGGTCCGGCGCCAGGCAAGGCCGACCGGGGGTGTTCAGCAAGGTGTGCAGTGCGCTGGACATGCTGTGCCTGACCTGCGCATCGAGAAAGCCGGCCTGCTCGATCAACTGCAGGTAATTGTCCCCGACCCCCTGCCCGTTTCTCAGGGCCTCGCCCTGGCAGGCGGCGTTGCACGCAATCACCCGGCCCGTGCGGTCCAGCACCTGGATGCGCGCACTCAGGGAGTCGAGTATCGAGGTGGTCATCCGGTTGGCCGTGCCGGCCTCCTGCAGCGCCTGCTGCCAGTCGTGCCGACGCTGTTCGAGCGCGTCCGACAGGGCATTGAAGGCCTGCGCGATCATGTCGAACTCGTCATCCCGGCTGTGCGCGGCACGGCCTGTTTCCAGACGCACCGCCTCCTCGCCGGCCGCCAACCGGTTCGCTGCTGCGACGATGCGGTCAAGTTGCCGTCCTGTGCCACGCCCGAACCCGAACCAGAGCACCGACACCGACAGCGCCGTCACCAGCAGCGCCGCAAGCAGCCCCATCAAGAAGAACTTGCGCGCATCGCTGAGCAAATGGCTTTCATCCATGCCAATGGCGACATGAAAGGCGGGCACCCCGGACACCTCCAGTGCCTGGAACACAAAGCGTCTCGGCCGGCCATCCAGCGAAACGAATTCGCCCTCGCCCGAACCGCTGCCCAGCATCGCCTGCACCAGTGCATGATCGGCATGCTGCCTGCCCCGCCAGGAGCCGTCATCGGGGAAGCGCCCCACCACCGTGCCTGCCCCATCGAGCACCAGCAGCAGGTCATCCTCCACCGAAAGATCGGTGTGCTGCGCCACCTGGGCCAGGCCATGAAAGCGGGTGGCAACAAAGGCCACGCCTGCCGGATCGCCAAACGCTCCCAGCACCGGCCGCGCAAACACCACCACACCTTCCCCGGAAATCCGCCCCACGAGGTAGTGGCTGCTCACCAGTTCCCCGGTTTTCAGGGCATTCCGGAAATAGTCCCGGTCAGACACCCGGATGTCGGGATCATGCTCCTGCAGGCTGCACACGATCCGGCCATCCAGCCCGACAAGACCGAGGTTGACGATATCCGGCCGGTCGCGCAGCAGACGCCCGAAGAGCGTCCGGCAGTCCACATCGCCGTCCGGCACCAGCAACGGAGACACCGAAATGGCTGTGAGCAGGTCGCGCATCGCGTGCACTTCCTGCTGCAGTTCCAGCGTGGTGAGTTGCACATATTGCCGGGCAAAACGGCGCGCATCCTCGATTGCATTCCGCTTCTGGAGCGCTCCGGCAACCAGTAGCGCCACCACTGCCGGCACCAGCGACAGCAGCATGAACAGGACAAACCGCCGCCGAAAGCGCCTTGGCCTCTGGAACACCGACATCATCACCCGCTCTCCTTCACCGCCGCCGCACACCCGCCCGGACACGAGGTGCTTTCGATTATAGGCCTGCGGACTGCGGGGCTGGCGATGCCCCCTGGCGTTGAAAGGTTGAAACCATTGACCCAGCCCTTGAGCATGCTGTTTCCGTTCGCCCCGGGCTTGTTGAAGGGCACTGCCGGGACTGCGCTTCGACAGCGCCTGTCCTGAGCTCGACGAAGGGCTCAGCCCGAACTTCGGGCTGCATCACACGCTGAGCGGTTGGCGATGCCTTGCGTGTAATCGATGACAGCCTGGACTGGATCGGTCTCGCCCGTCACGACAAGCTCAATGCTTCGCTGTGCCATGCGGGCACGGAGCCCTGCTCCTGCCCCACCCGTAATCAGCGCCGCCACACCATCAATCGGGTGCCGATCTCCCCGGAACGCGTGAAAAGACATGTCCTTGTCCAGATCCAGCCGGTCGATTTCACGCGGTGAGCAGGGGCGGCTGATATCAAAAATCAGGAACCGACGCGTCTTGCCCGCATGAGCAGTGACCGTACGGAAATTCTGGCTGGTAACGGCGATTTTCATTGTCTTGCTCTCTCGTGAGGGAATGGACATTGCGACCAAGCGCCGGCGGTACTCGGCCAAGGGTCGCCTCTTGAAAGAGCCAATGCAAACCGTGTGCCACCCCCTTGAAACTGCAAAAATGGCACATTCCAGCCGAAATTACTGCCAAAAAAATAGCAAAAAATGCCATACCGACAGAAAAATGACTTTAAATGGCAGTTCAAAAGGAGCCGCTTGACACCCCCTGACCCTCCCCAGGCAACCCATGCGACCACGTGCACAAAGAACAGCGGACGACGGCTTGCGCAACGCCGCAGCCCCGCAGAACGGCGAACAGCATGAACTTGTTTCAAGAGTCGAATTTCATTGGATTTCGCTATTCTGCTCATGCTTCGAATATAATTGTCAGAAATATTAGAATAATCTAATATTATGTCTGCCGGATGACCGGCTCCAAACTCGCTGACTCACCCATGCAGTCCCTCATCCACAGGAGTTTTCCCATGAAAAAATCCCTCGTCGCCCTGGCCATCACCCTCGCCTCCACCTCCGCGCTGGCCGACAAGCAGGCCGTCACCGTGGTCCTCACAGCCCAGAGTACGATGACACAGGGCATGGCCATGGTGCTGGCCAACCAGATGCAGGAACAGGGCGCACAGGTCGACATCCTGCTGTGCGACCATGCGGGCGATCTCGCGCTCAAGGAAGCGGGCGGCGAAGCACTGAAGCCGAACGACGTCACACCCGCGCAGTTGCTGGACGGTGCGCTGAAAAAAGGCGCTACAGCCTCCGTGTGTGCGCTCTACCTGCCCAACAGCGGCAAGCAACCTGCAGACCTGAAGGACGGCATCAAGCCGGCCAAACCCGCCGAAATGGGCGCTGCCCTGCTAGAACCGAACCGCAAGGTCATCGGTTTCTGAGCATCCACTGCGCAGCCATTCAATACATGGATGGCTGCGCGGCCTGGCAGCGGCGCAGCAGGCTCCAGTGCGCGGCTGCCAGGCCGCCCGCAATGCGTGACGGTACCTGCGTGCCGGACTGAAAAACTGCATACTCGATGAACGCGTCTTCAACACTTCAATGAACAGGTTTCGCCATGCAACGCGCTGACATTCGATCCTTCTTCGATCCGGCCACCTTCACCGTCACCCACATCGTTTCCGACCCGGCAACCCGCCGGGCGGCGATCATCGACAGCGTGCTGGACTACGACCCCAAGTCCGGGCGGACCTCGCATGAATCCGCCGACAAGGCCATCGCCCACGTTCACCAGGCCGGCCTCACGGTCGACTGGCTGCTCGAAACCCACGCCCACGCCGATCACCTGTCGGCCGCCCCCTATCTCAAGCAGCAACTGGGGGGCCAGATCGGCATCGGTGCCCACATCCGCCAGGTGCAAGGCGTCTTCAAGGACATTTTCAACGCCAAGGACATGAACACCCACGGCGCGGAGTTCGACCGCCTGTTCGAGGATGGCGAGCACTTTCAGATCGGAACGCTCTCGGTCGAAGTCATGCACACGCCAGGCCATACGCCCGCCTGCCTCACCTACATTGTTGGGGAAGATGCCTTCGTCGGCGACACCTTGTTCATGCCCGACTATGGCACCGCGCGCTGCGACTTTCCGGGTGGGGACGCGGCCACCCTGTTCCGCTCGATCCGCAAGGTACTGTCCTTGTCCCCCGAGACGCGCCTGCACCTGTGCCACGACTATCCGCCCGACGACCGTGCGCCAGAGTGGGAAACCACGGTGGCAGCGCAACGCGCAAAGAACATCCATGTTCATGATGGTGTGACCGAGGCCGAATTCGTTGCCATGCGTACCGCCCGCGACAAGACACTGGCCATGCCGACGCTGATCCTTCCGGCGATTCAGGTCAATGTGCGCGCAGGCAACCTGCCGCCTGCTGAAGACAACGGCGTGCGTTACCTCAAGATCCCGGTCGATCTGCTTTGATTCGTCGCCCCTTCGTCGCCCCTCCGTCAGCCGAAAATCCAGCCCTTGAAAAAACACGGCCCCACGCCATGCAGTATGGACGGGGGCCGTGTTTGCAGGCACCTCAGCACATTGGCGTCAGCGCACGAACACCTGTGGGGTGCCGAGCGACATGTCGCCGCCTGGCAGCTGGATGTTGCCCAGCTTGGCCATGGAGTCGGCATCATAGACAGCGATGTCGTTCCAGGTGCCGGCCAGATAGACCTTGCTGCCGGCCTGGTTCAGGTTCACCACGTAATACGCGTGATCCAGCTCGGCCGAACCGATCAGCTTCTGCTCCTTGATGTCGTACTTGGCCAGGCGATTGAGTACGCCAAAGATCACGTTCGGGTCCTTGGGCGAACGCATGCCCGTGAAGTAAATCTCGGTCAGCTCGGCAAAGTCGGTGGTTTCCGTCGCCCCGGTTTCCAGATTCACGCTCATGAATCCGTAGCGAAATTCTGCGCTGTCCATGTCCATGCTGTCGTCGGCAAACCGGGCTGCGGTGTACAGCACCGAGAATTCCCGTGTCGGCGTCTGCTGTGGCCAGGCGTACAGGACATCCGGAGGCGAATAGCGCTCACGCGCCCAGTTGCGGCTGGGAATCGCCACGCTGCGCTCGCCGCTGACCGGATCGACCTTGTAGATGTCGGCCCCCACCATGTACAGCGCCCCATCCGCCCCCGTCTGCATCACCGAAGCCTGACGTGGCGCCGGAAGCAGGCGGAGCGGGCGGGCATCGAGCCCGGCACTGGTGTCATACACGGCAAGCCTGGGCGGCTGCACCCGGTAGTGGTCCTTTTCGAGGAGGGTGGGGTTCTGCACGGTGTACAGTTCCTTGCCGTCGGGCGACAGGGCAATCGAGAAGATGGACCGTGCCCGCTCATTCGGTGCCTGTGACATGGCGGCATGAAAGCGCACCTCGCAACTGTCCAGATGCACGCCGTAGATGTCGCTGAAGCGGTTGTTCAGGATGTAGGCCATGCTGCGATCGGGCGATACCTGAATGGCCCCGGGCCCAAACGCGCCCGGCAGCTCACAGCTCTTGAACACCGTGTCCTGCTCCAGATCGACCACATGCAGGCTGTTCGGGTAGTTGGCCACGACCATGTATTCCTTGCCCGGCGTCAGGGCCGCGCCCTCGGTGGCGGCCTGGGCACTTGCCACGACCCAGGGGCTGGCGAGCAACGTGACCGCCAGGCCCCTCGCAAGCAGGCTGCTCAATACCTTTTTCTTCATGCTCGGTTCTCCTTGCCGCATCACAGATCCTTGGGAAACACGGTGTCCAGCTGACGCCAGTCATCGCGGGTGCTGGGGGCATTCTTGTTCCAGTCCGGATAGGTCATCACATCCGGCACCTGGGCGGGCCACCAGCACGGGTCGGCACAGCCGTACAGGTCAGCCTCCATGGGCTGGCACAGTGAGGCGACCCCGCCGAAGGCGTCGACCTCCCAACCCGGATCGACCGTTGCGGTGCAGCCGGCAATCGCACTCATTGCCACCACTTCCTCCACCCTGCCCTCTTCCGCAGCCTTTGCGAGCAGCTGCGCCTTGTTGTTGATTGCCTTGAGATGTTTCATTTCAATGAGCCCTCCGGGGGGAAACATGAGTATCGATGAAGGCCGGATTGACGGCCATGATGCGGCTGTAGACTTCAATCCCGAAGTCGACCCAGTCACGCATCAGATCGCAGTAGTGATAGGTTGGGTGGGTCGGGTCGCCATAGCGTGCATAACTTTCGTGATAACACCCGCCTGAACACAGGTTGCGTATGCGGCAGGAGGCACAGCCGGTGCCGCTCCGGTCCAGGCGCTGCGACAGGAAATCACCCAGCGCCTGATGGCTGACGCCCTGGGTCACACTTCCGAAAGTGGGCATGCTGGAGCCGGTGAAGCGGTGGCACAGGTTGAGCGCGCCCTTGTGATCGACTGCGAGCATCTTCAACCCGGCGCCGCAGGGCAGTGACTTCTTGTGCCCTTCGTGCAAATCGGTGATCAGCTGGTGCATGTTCGAAAAACCGATGTTGCGGTTGTCCAGGGCCGCCTCCAGATAACGACGCCCAAGCCGCTTCATGGCAGCGAACACCTCGATCAGCTCATCCTCTTCCAGATTGAAAGTGCTGATGTCGCCTGAGGTGACGGGCGCAAAGCCAACCTCGGCAAACCCCAGTTCGTTGAAGAGGTGATCCCAGATGCGCTCGACTTCGGTGGTGCCGCGTGTCAGCGTGACCCGTGCGCCCACCGGGCGCGAGCGGTAACGTGACAACAGCCGCTCGGCCTTGCTGCGCACCGTCTGGTAGGTGCCCTTGCCACCCACGGTGAGGCGGTTCCGGTCGTGAATGGCTTGCGGACCGTCCATGCTGATCGACAGCCCGAAACGGTGCTGATCCAGCCAGTCAATGGTGTCGTCGGTGAGCAGCGTGGCATTGGTGGTCATCACGAAGTCGAGCTGCTTGCCCGCCTGCGCAAAGCGCTGCCCCGCAAAGCTCACCACCTCCTTCATCAAGGGGAGGTTGGACAAGGGCTCTCCGCCAAAGAACACCAGCGTGTAACGCGGCTCATCGGGCGACTCTTCGAGCAGCAGTTCGATGGCATCGCGGGCGGTTTCAAAGCTCATCCGCTTGCCGGCGGAAGGCTTGTCCAGATCTTCCTTGTAGCAATAGGTGCAGCTCAGATTGCAGCCGGTGTTCACATTGAGCACCAGCGTGGTCAGCGGAAAACGCTCAAAGTGCTGCGCCAGCGACCCTGCCCTGTCGGCCTGTTCGCCATGGCTAACCAACTCCAGCGCAATCAACTCGCGCAGGGTGTCGACGATTTCGGCCTCGCTGAACAAGGGCCGCAGGCGACCGATCAGGGCTTCGGCGGTCAGGCCCTCGGCGCGGATGCTGTCGATCATCGAACCGGTCAGCGCATCGAGCGCAAACAGGGAACTTGACGGAATGTGAAACAGCACCCGGCGGTCATCGACCCGCACTTCATGCAAGTTGTGCTCGACCAGATTCAATACGGCATTCATGTGTTTCTCCATGCCTGATGGCGACGCGGGCAGCCCATCGCCTGCCCGTCCTGTTCCGGGGCGGTGGCCCCGGACTCAGCCAGGTATTTCACGGAATCGGCGGGTTGTTCCAACGCTGCACAGTGACGATCATCTGCCCTTCTCCCGTCACCTGCACATCGCCATCGCTGACGGCAGCAATCACCTTCAGGTTGCCGGCGTTGTTGGTCATCATGCGCCGCTCGGGGTTGGGTCCGGCGCCGGCCGGCATGAAGATGCCCCGGTCTGCATCCATTACCCCCGCAAAGCGCACATCACCGTCCTTCTCGGCGACCTCGTCGAACGGCTCAACCGACCAGCTTGCGGGCAACACACCGATACGGAAATCGTCTTCCGTACCCGCCACACCGTCCGGCCCGGCCGCCCATGCCTCCGCCTCGAAACGCCCCTGCACCGGCGGCGTGGAACCACCGTTGCCACCGACCCGTGCGACGGCATACTCGGGCACCACCCGGACCGCAGCCACCCGGTCATACACGGCCAGGGTTCCACCCTGTGCCGCGCCGACCGCCACCGGATGCACGCCGATCACGCCGGCCTGCGCGCGCACCTTTACCACCACCCGGGTATCGTCCTGTGTCACCACGTCGAGCAGCTCGACCCCCTCCGGCAGCACTGGCTGGCCTGACAGGCCCGTGCCGACGATGGTCAGCAGCGCTTCCTCGCCGGCCTTCAGGTGCCCCGGCTGTACCGCCAGCACCTGCGCCTGGCCACTGCCCTGACGCACGGCCAGCAGGTCGGCGCCGATCTCGTCATGATCGCGCTCGAACATGCGCCCACTCAGGCGACCCTCTTCCAGCGCCAGCACCTGACGCATCGCCGTGCCGTCCACAGTGAGCGTGCCGCGCCACTCGAAACCGGTGTAGAGCATGGCTTCGCCCGTGCCCTTCAGGGGCGTGCCATCGGCAAAACGGCCTTCCAGGCTGAGGGCATGAGCATCCTTGGCGGCGAGCGGACTGACGCGCATCACCCCTGAAAACTCGCCCTTTCCGGGCATGTTCCCGACCACCGTCCAGTCCCCTGCCACTTCGGCCCCGGCTGCAGCCTGTGCGCGCCAGCGCTCCCAGGCCTGTGCATCGAACGGCAACTGGCCGGCCAACTGCGGCACCATCTCGTTCAGTGCCAGCTCGAACCAGTCCCGGTCCCGTGCCAGCGCCTGGTATTCAGTCGTCGGCCACTGCCCCAGGTGAAAGTTCACCAGATGCGCCCATTCGCTCTCGGTCCGGCGCTGGAGCAGAGCCCGTGCGCCAGAGTGGCAGCGCGCACACATTTCGGTGAAGGCCTGGGATTCGAACGACTCCATGGTGTTGAGCCGGCGCTCCAGCGCGTAACGTGCCCCCGCCGTCTCCTGCGGCGCCAGCCCCTGAGTGTCGGCCAGATGCTTGACCAGGGCACGGCGCTCCTCGGCATCCATCTTCAACCCATGCACCATCTGCATTCTGGCCAGCGTCATCAGCCAGCCTTCCGGCGTCTTGCGCTGTTCCGAGATGCGGCTGAATTGCCCATCCGTTTCGGTATGACAGGACAGGCAATTCTTGCGGATGATCTCGTCGCCCGCTGCCTGCACGCCACCGCCCAGGGTCATTGCCAACAGGCCACTGGCGAGCGTGACCGCAATGCTTGTCTTCTTCAAGATGCAACCTCCTGTTGCTGTTGGACGCCCCACCTGCCTCACCGTCCGGCAGGAACAGTGAAAGCACGCGAGCGCCATGTTCGAAAGCGCATTCCCACAGATCCGGTCACACCTGTCACCAGACCGGCACCGATTGCTTGACCTGCATCAAGAAGCACGGCGTTGGATGCATCTTAGGAGCCGACATCCCGGGGGTGTTAGCCCAAACCGGCAATCCCTGCATTCGGCCTCACCCGCCCTTCATGGCCACAGGCGCGCTGGCGCCATCGAAGAATCCGTATTACGATAGAAATATCAAATCAATGCATAAACAGAATCCAGGCCGCAGCAAACGGATACCGGATTCGATCAGGAGACACCCTGTAGATGGATCGGCCAGTCGCACCAAGGCGACTCATCCGGGTGCGCGCACGCACCATGCGGGCGCATTCGGCACCCTGCACACGCCCCCTGCCCTGCGGCCAGACCGTGTCCGCTCCGGTCATCGGCACACTTTCGGACGGATGGCACACAGCGTGCTTGGCATCGATCATCCACGGGCACAGGGGAGTGTTTTGAAGATGAGCGGGCTGAGCGCCACAGTCACCGAAGCGGGTTATCACGCCAGTCACTTTCACACGCGGGATGCGGACGAGCATGCCGCCTGCCTGAAAAACTGGGGGCAGCGCTACGACCAGCTGTCGGCAGGCCGTTTCTGCGGTGACTTCGAGGAATACTGGTTTGGCTCAGTACAGTTGTTTCGCGAACATGCCAACCAGACGATCCACGAGTCGGGCCACCCATGGCGCGGCTCCCGCACGCTGGCCGTGCCCGCAGCCACCGAGGGCGCGGGCTGGTTTTGCGGCGAGCACTTCGGGCAGGACTCGATCATCACCCTCAAGGGTGGGGACGAACTCGACTTCCGCACCCCACGGGCGCACGAACTCCTGGCCATCACGGTGTGTGCCGACGCCTTGAACGACTATGCCCTCAAGGTCGAACACCGCGACATCGAAGCCGAACTCGGCAGCCGGCGCATCGTGTCGGACAACGCCGCAGACGCGGCATGCATGCGCGATTTTCTCGACACCATGCTCCAGAGCCTGCGCGCCACGCCAGACACCCTGCGCCATCCACAGATGCGCAGGGCGCTGGAAAACGCCGTGTTCGGTTTGATCGTCGAAACCGTGCGCGACGCCACCCCGAACCCTGGCCCTGTCTCGGGCAACACCCGCCGACGGGTGGTCGAGCGTGCGCGCGATTACATGCGCGCGCGCATCGACGAGCCGATCTCGGTGGCCGATCTGTGTGTGGAATTACGGGTTTCGCGCCGTACCCTGCAATACAGCTTTCAGGATGTGCTGGACCTCAACCCGGTCAAGTTCCTGCGGGCGATGCGCCTGAACGGGGTGCGACGTGACCTCAAGCGCGCCACCACGGAGCACGACACGGTTTCGGACATTGCCGCACGCTGGGGCTTCTGGCACCTGTCGCACTTTGCGTCGGACTACCGGACCATGTTCGGTGAGCTGCCATCGGACACCCTCAGGCGGCACGCCCCCTTCCTGGCCTGCGAGGTGGCGTAGGCCACGCACTGCGAACGTTCGCAGCCCCCTCCCGCGCACCGGGCGGACAGCGGCTCAGGCCAGCCAGCCTTGCGCCCGCATCCAGTCCAGCAGAGCGGGGGCCTGTGCAGCCCGCGCCCCAAGCCGGTCGCGCAACACCTGCTCCGGCGCCAGGCCGTTGTCTGCCCGCAGTGCCGCCAACAGGGGGGCCATTTCCAGCCCCCCCACATGCCACACGCCCAGCGGCTGGTCCGGCGTCACCACCACCTCCGCTTCGGTCACGAAACCGTTGAGCAACACTGGCCGGCGCGCAATGGCGACCTTGTCCGGGGTCACGTCGACATGCAGGGCCTCGGCATCGGGCCAGGCCGCGCGGGCCTGCCAGAAGGGCCGCTCCGGCCAGCGTGTTTCCTGAGCATAGAAGTCGCGCCCGATGCGGGCAAAACGATGGAACAACGCACTCACCCGCTGACTGTGAAAGGCCTGTGCCAGCGCGCGGTGCTCCGGTCGTTTCAGCAGGGTATTGACCACTGCGGGCGCCTGCAGCGCCGAGGACAGGGCCTGAAAGATGCCGTTTCCCGACAGGGGGTCGACCGCCATGGCCGCATCCCCCACACGTATCCAGTCCGCCCCGCACACCGCATCCAGCAACAACGGCGTGCTGGTGCGCGCATGGGGGCCCGCCAGCGGCCGTGCTTCGGCCATGAACGGCCGGGCAGCCGCAATCCGCTGCAGGCGGGCCGCGCAGAAGGCCCCCAGTTCAGCCTTGGGCGGCAGGCCGGCCGTGGCCACATCGAGCGTCAGTTGCAGGTAGCGGGTGCCATCCTCCATGGCCGCCATCCAGGCCCAGCCATCCTCGAAGCTCTCCACCGCCGACCCACGCGATCGCACCGGCCCCTGCCACAACTGCAGCAGCGATACGGTTTCCGCACCCCGTACCCGTGAAACCCCGGCATGGGAAGCCGAACGCCCTCTGGCCTCGGCCAGAAAGCTTGCGCGCAGGGTCTGCGCCTCGTCCGGCCGGTCCGTTTCGACGAAATCAACGACATGCACCGCCCCCTGGCGCGCGCAGCGCAGCACCCGCCCGTCGATCACCTCCACCCCACGGGACAGGAGGTCTTCGCGCAGCAAAGCATCGAACTGCGCCCGATCGATCAGGTACTCGCTGTTCGCCTCGGTAACCTGCCCGTTCCAGCACGCCCGCCTTGGCGTGGGGGCCTTCACGGCCGACAGGGCGCGCTCGAAACCGGCCTGCTTGATGGCTGCGATCACCCGTGCAGAAACGCCCTCGACGGCCCGAAAGCGGCGGGCCTCCTGAATCACCGTGACCGCATGCCCCAACGCCTGCAGACCCAGCGCCAGCGCCGCCCCCGCAGGCCCCGCCCCAAGAATCACGACCGCCCGCTCCAGCCCGTTTCTGTCCCTGTTCATGCCCTGCCTCCTCCCGTGCTCACCGCCCCTGCGTTCGGTCCCCGGCGTTCGGGGCCTGCGTGACAGGCGCCCGCCCGCAGCAGCGCATACAGCCGCTCCGGATGCATGCGCCCGTGCTCGCTCAGCGTGCGCACCACATGCCCAGTCATGTGGGCGCACCCCATGCTGGCGCCGGCACCAGTCCGAGCACCGGCAGGCGGACGCACACACGCGCCGAAATCCGCCTGCTCACCGGCCAGCCAGGCATACTCTTCGATACACACGCAACGGGCATCGCCCGTCATGCGCCACACTCCCGGATAGGCGGCGGGATAGACCGCTGCGCCGCGCGCCGGTGTGGCCGCACTGAGCACCACACCCGCAGCCAGTGCCCGCTCGCAGGCTTGCGCGAGTACGGCCCGGTCGCCAGGCAGCCCCAGGCTCAGGTTGATCACGTCCACCGCCTGCATCACCAGCCAGTCGATGGCTGCAGCCACCTGAGCCGCCGTGGTGGTGAAGCGCTGATGAAACACCTGCGCCACGCAGAATGTGGCCTCCGGTGCAAGACGCGCAACAATGTCGACCACGGCCGAGCCATGCCCCAGGCAGTCGGACACCCCCTGCCCGTGGGCCGCCCGCCCCTCGCCGTCCGGCCAGAACGCCCGCAAGGCGCGCACCCTGCCCGGCACCCCGGGCGCCACCCAGGCTGCGGACAGGCCACTGTCAACCACGCCGACACAGGGCCGGTAAAGTGGCTGGTACAGCTTCTGCTCATCCATCGCTGTCAGGCCCCATGGCGCGTGGGGCAGCCCCCCCTTCAACGATCCGGACATGGCCGTGCTCAAGCACCAGCTCGAGGTCACAGCCCTGCAGGGCCGATGCGCGGTGACTCACGAGAATCCGGGTGCGTGACGCAAACAGCTGATCCACGGTGGCAATGATGCGCCCCTCGGTCTCGGCATCCACCGCTGAGGTGGCCTCATCGAGGATCAGCACGGCCGGGTCCTGCAACAGTGCCCGGGCAATCGCAATGCGCTGGCGCTGCCCCCCGGACAGGCTCTGCCCCCGTTCGGCCAATGGCGTATCCAGCCCCTGTGGCAAGCTTGCCAGCCAGTCCCCCAGGCAGGCCTGCTCCAGCGCCTGACGAACGGCCTCATCGTCTGCCTCCGGCCTGGCGTAACGCACATTCTCTGCCACCGAGCCACGGAACAGCACGATGTCCTGGCTCACCACGGCCAGCGCACGGCGCAACGCCAGCAGATCGAGCGCCCGCAGATCGATGCCGTCGAACAGAATCCTGCCTTCCTCGGGGTCATAATGGCGAAGCAGCAAATCGATGAAACTCGACTTGCCCGCCCCGGACGGCCCGCGCAACGCCACCCGCGCTCCGGCCGGTATGCACAGGCTGACCTTGTCCAGCACGCGCCCGGCCTGCGCATCGTGCGCAAACCCCACCTCCTGAAAGACGAACGCCCCCCTGAGTGGTTGCGGCAAGACCTGTGGGTGTGCCGGCGAGGAGACCGCCACGGGCGCCTGACGCAGCTCGCTCACCCGCGCCAGGCTCACACTCATGCGCTGCACGGCCACATACAGCCCCAGCAGGCTGTTCACCGGCCCGGTGGCCATGCCCAGATAAGTGGAAAACGCAATCAACGCCCCCAACTGCCACTGTCCTTCGATCACCCACCAGCCCCCAATCAGGAAAGCCACGGCGCGCGTCAGCGAGGTCAGGGTGCCCGGTACCGCATGGGTGAAGAATTCGGTCAGTTGCAGGCGCAGCAGGTCCCTCAGATAGTCCCGATTGAGCACGCCCAACTGCGCCGATGCCCTGGAGGTCTGTCCGGCAGTTTGTATGAACTTGGTCGCGGGCAGCGTTTCCACCAAAAAACCGGACAGCGCCGCAGAGCGCTCTCGCACGCTTCGCGTACGTTCGGTCACCTTGCGGCGCATCCAGCGCAGCCAGAGCACTTCCAGTGGAATGAGCACCAGCACGAGCAGGGAAAGCTGCCACGACAGGGCCACCATCAGCATCAGCGCACCGAGCAACCCGACCACGCTGCTGACCGTCGCAAACAGGCTGTCGAGCGCAAAGCGCTGTATCTCCGCCACATCGCCATCAATGCGCGACAGCAGATCGCCGGTGCTGCGACGCGCAAAAAAGGCGGGCGACAGGCGTTGCAGATGCTGGTACACGTCGCCGCGCAGCGCAAACAGGATGCTGCCGGACAAGCGTGTATGCAGATAGCGGTTCAGCCCGGCAAGCGCGGTCCCCGCCACGCCGGCCAGAACCATGCTGCCCGCAATCAGCACCAACTGTGCATGATCGCCTGCCAGCAACCCGTCATCGATCAGCATCTTGGTCAGCCAGGGCTGCAACAGCACCAGCATCGACGCCAGCAGGGACAGGGCCAGCAACCCCAGAATCGCACGTCCGCGCGGACGGATGAAGCCGTACAGCCACACAAATCCGGCGCGCAGTGCGGCCGGGTCATCGCTCGCAACAAGCCTTGTCAGCCCGTTGAGCATCATCTTCCGGCCAGCCATCCGTTCAGCAAGAATCCTCATGCAGAGGATCGTCTCATGCCCCCGAACAAGCGCGCCAGCCCATCAGCCGTGCCTTGTTGCAGCTGCGACACGCTTGCCATTCCGGGCTAACGCCTGGGCCGGGTGCGCTATACACTCCCCGGCCTTCATTCGCGAACCGCCCGCTCAGCGGCCAAGCCATTCACGCTCCACCACGCCGGCCCAGTCGCCCAGCAGACGTTCGAGCGGCCGTGACAGATAGGCGTGAAAGGCCTTGCAGCAGTCGTTCAGCCGTGCCTCGTCCGCCGCCAGACGCTCGACCTCCACCCAGTCATTCCATGCAAGGTGGAGCCCCCACTCGGGCAGGTGGATGTCGCAGTCGGGCAGGCGGTAGTGCAAGGTGGGCCTGGCCTTGATCAGCACGTCATCGGTGCACCGGCGCACCCGCGCCTCGTCGAGGTACAGGAACAGCGGCAACACGTCCAGCGCCCGATTGCGCGTGGGGTTGTCGGCGAGGTAGTCGTCGATCAGCGTGGGCAGGGCCGGCCAGTAGCCGGGGTTGACCACCTTCACCACATAATCGTACGGAAAGGGATCGACATAGCGGGTTACCCGCCGTGAGATGTCGATGTCGGCACGCACAAACAGCCAGTCGTACAGACACAGAAAGGCTTTCAGGCAGGCTGTGATGGTGCGTGCGTCGAGGCTGGGCAGCTCGGGGTTGAACTGCATTCCAAAGGCATTGACCAGACTGTCCGACGTGCCCTTCGCCCCGGCCTGACGCAGGCAGGCGATGAGCTGTTCGACCTCGGGCAGACGCGCCAGGGGCAGCGGAGGGCTGACGACCTCCACCGGCACCACGGACTCGGCAGCCCAGGCCAGGGCCTCTTCAGCAGAGCGGCCAATCCCGGCAGCCAGTGAATCATCGGGCCAGGCCTCCCGACCAAGTCGCTTGAGCAGGTCGAAATCGAGCTCCACCACCCAGTCCCCGGCCTCATCGCCCCGCAATACCCGCTCATAGCGCCCATGGTTGAGCATTTCGAGTCCGAAAAAGGTCGCCACGCAGCGGGCAAAGTCATCGAGTTTGCCCCCGCTCATCTCAAGCTCCACCCCCACCCTTCGCGGTTGCCCCTGAGCGGTGAACAGCCAGGGGGGCTGTGCCAGCTCGCGCATTCTGCCCGTCATGATTCAGCCCCTCTTCCGCTCATGTTTCGTCCTCTGTTTCGTCCTCTGTTGTGTCCTCTCGCACGGCGCCCGCCTCGCGTTGCACAATACGGCGGTACACCCAGGCCACCCTTCCATCCTGCAGCGCCCGCTCGATGCGCTCATAGCGTACCCCCAGACGTTCATAACGGTCGAGCCGGCGCAACTGTTCCGCATCCACAACGAAAACCTCACCGTCCACGCTCGCCCCCGACTGCGCACGCAGGTCCAGCCCCTGCTTGCGGTAGCCGGGGAGCTGTGCCGCCTCGGTGGGGACATGGCGGCCAATCACCCCCCAGCGCACGAACACATTGCGCAGCGTGCCATATACAAAGACACGCTGCGGCACATTCGCCTCGATCGTCGGCAGCCCCGAGGGCGGTGCATAGCCCCAGGGGCTCAACATGGTGAACCACAGACCGCCCAGCCCGACCGCCCCGCCCACGAGCAGTGCCACGACAAACAGCCTGAGCCGTACCTTCATCCGCCCTCCTCCGGTCCGTTCCTGAACTGAAAACCCGCCTTATGGCCCTGTCTGGCCTGATCTGGCGCTACACGGTAGACCATGGCCGGGCCAGGGGTTTCATGCGGGAGACGCATCAATGCGCTGATGCGCGAAGCTTGCGCTCTGCTACGCAGTCAGAACGGGAGAAATAACGGGCTCGAACAGTTGAATGAATAGTTGCGCGTTGTTGCGCGGACATGTATATTTTGAGCATGTCACGTACCTTGGTCAGCATCCAAGAAGCTGCCACGTTTCTCGGCGTTTCAGCGCAAACACTGCGGCGCTGGGAGCGTGAGGGCAAGCTCATCCCCGACGAGCGCACGCAGGGAGGACGGCGGCGCTACGATCTGGCGCGGCTGCGTCCCGAACAGTTCCATGCGCCCGAAGCGGCGCTTCGCACCCTCGCCTATGCCCGCGTCTCCAGCCACGACCAGAAAGACGATCTGGAACGGCAAAAGCAGGTGCTCGAACTGTACTGCGCCCGTCAGGGCTGGACGTTCGAGGTGATTGCCGATCTGGGCTCGGGCATGAACTA